>Ga0209491_10006838_pt1 | contig 15475 bp, 12 predicted proteins | sample BON02_FD_187213 | JGI IMG/M metagenome (GOLD analysis project Ga0209491, IMG submission 187213) | Freshwater microbial communities from Lake Bonney liftoff mats and glacier meltwater in Antarctica - BON-02 (SPAdes) (version 2) | ecosystem: Environmental > Aquatic > Freshwater > Ice > Glacier...
CGATCGCCGTCATACTTGCACGAGAGGAATATGTTTCTCCGCGATCACTGGAACCGATGTCGCGGTTCATGGTGCAGAAGCTCCTGGAATCGCCACACTGCGTGAAGCAACTCCACGATCCCGAACTGTCAGCCAACCATTGGCGTGCTTCTGATCTGGCGCTGCAAGTCGGCATTCCGGAGAAGCGTCTGAAGGACTGGGTCACTCGCGGCTGGGCGACAGCGGTCCAGCGTCCTCATGGTCGCACATGGGTGATCTACGCGGATGCCGATGAACGGCATCGATTGCAGCAGCTCGCCGCGAGTCAAACCGGCCAGGGATCGCGTCTGCCACCAGAAATCCTGCGGACGCCCGCCACAATTCCCCGACAAAAGCATTAAGCCGCAAGCAAAGCAGGGAAAAACCGGCACTTAAGCTGCCGCACCGGCAAGTATCAATCTCGGCAAACAAAGAACTGGAGTGCATTGTGATGGACGTTTCCAAAAATGGCCAGTCACCGACTCCTCCTTGTTTCCAAACCGTGCGATCGGCTCTGCCAAACACTTCATGAACCACGACACATTCGACATCCGCTTCCGCTTTTCCTACATCCCCGAGGCATCATTGCGAATGTGGTTCAGTTCGACCTCAGTGGGTTCTTCGGGAGACTTGTCCTTCTTGCGTCGTTGAGGAAACAGGTTCCACCACCGCACGGCTACCTCTTCATCGGACCATTCTCTGACGATATCCGGTCGCGTACGCGCCACGACATGAAGGTGATTACTCATGACCGCAAAACCAAGAACTTCCACAGCGAAAATCCCGGCCAACACTTCCAGCCGATCCCGAATCCACTGCTTGCGATGCGAGTAGTCTCGCCCGGTGATTTCATCCAGACCGCATAAATACGTTCTGCGAACGCAGCGATTCACAAGATGAAAGGCCCGAATTTCATCATCCGCAAAAATCTCATTCCGATTGACACGTGGCATGACTATCGCACCTTAAGAACCGAAAACAAATGCTCAAAAATCTGGGGAAACAGATCGCCACTCGACCCCGACCTCCTTGTCAAGTGCCTGGCACCCGTGATCTGGCACCCGTCATCCCCACGTACACACCGCCAAACTGGACGTCGCCCGATCGGCTGGAATTGGCCGTGTGATGAGTCGCGGGCAGTTCGTGTCAGGCTTGCTGACGCATTTTGTGAAATCGTCGTAGGGCGAATTTAATCGCTGGCGAAAGGGCATCGGGTCAGGACGGGACTGGAGTCTCGTCCTACGTTGCAGCACACAGCGTCGCAAGGTCTTCAAAGTATCGCGGATATGTTTTTGCCGTGCAGCCGGGATCCAAGATTTTGATTCCCGGCACTTTGAGTCCCAGCAGCGAAAAGCTCATCGCCATCCGGTGATCATCGTAGGTCTGAATTTCCGCCGGTTGCGGAGTTCCGGGAAAGACCTTCAGACCATCGGCTAATTCTTCTGCATGAATGCCCGCGCGTTGGAGTTCTGTTACCACGGCGGCGATGCGATCCGTTTCTTTGTGCCGCATGTGCCCGACGTTTCGAATCGTTGTCGGCGAATCCGCGAAGACCGCAACGGTCGCCAACGTTTGAGCCGTATCACTGATGGCATTCATATCGATATTGATGCCATGCAGTGGACGACCAGCGACAGTGATCCGATCATGTTGCCACGAAACTTCACAGCCCATTTGTTCCAGTGCTTCAGCAAATCCAACGTCTCCCTGCAATGCGTTTCGCGATAGCCCGGTGACTGTGACTTCACCACCAGTCACCGCTGCCGCGCCGAAAAAGTAGCTGGCTGCCGAGGCGTCTGGTTCGATATCGTAAGTACCGGCCACATACGGCTGCGGCTGAATGAAGAACGATGACAAATCGTCGGGAAACAGCACACTGGCTCCGAATGCCTGCATCATCTGCAGCGTCATCAGAATGTAGGGCTTCGACACCAGATCACCTTCGACGGTCACGTGAACAGGTTCGCTGCACGCTGGTGCGGCCATCAACAGGCTGCTCAGAAACTGACTGCTGATATTTCCGTGAATCAACGTCGCTCCGCCTTTCAATTGCCCCTGAATTCCATCGACGACAATCGGCGGACAATCGCTGTTCGGCTGTTCAAAGCGAAGACTCGCGCCAAGTGGCCGGAGCGCGCTGACAAGATCGCCGATCGGACGCTGCCGCATGCGTTCGACGCCGTCCAGGCGATATGTGCCCTGACCTAATGCACACAGAGACGTCAAAAATCGGATACTTGTGCCGCTGTTTTCCAGCCACAAGTCAGCGGACTCAGCCGGAATTCGGCCGCCCAAACCGTGTACCGTGCAGGAACATTGATCGATATCCTGTTCGACAGTGAAACCCAGTCGCCGCAGACTTTCGACCATGACGCGTGTGTCCTGACTGTCCAGCACCCCCGTCATTTTTAACGGACCGCTTGCCAGCGCAGCCATCACCATCGCACGATTGGTGATACTCTTGGATCCAGGAGGTCGAATCACTCCACAAACAGGGGAAGTGACAGGCTGCATTTCGATAAACGTCATGAGTTTTTCTGCGGGACTGCTGAGGGAAAAATTTGCGATCAAGTGCCGGTTGTTTGGCGACACATCAACAGTTAGTAATTGTCCCGAAATAATATGCAGGTTTGCAAAATCTATGATGGACTTCCAGTCCGTCATTTTTCGGACGGACTGGAAGTCCATCCTACGGCGAATTACAGAAATTATTTCAGGACAAAACCTTAATAGGATTGTTTGGCATTGTAGCGGCGCAACCGTGACGTGTCGTATGACAGGCGAAAGACTCGAGCACGCAAGAGTTCAAGGCGAATCGGCATCGACCAACGCAAAAACATAATTTTGACAAAATGAATTCTGCAGAGGCGGCAAATCACCTGATTTGTCATTCATTTTGAGCTGAATCGGCACCAGGCGAATTTTCGACAACTGCCGCTCAATGTAACATTCATTTCCTGAATCAGAAGGCCGACACATCACGAAGCCAGCCCTGCGAAATTGCTGGAAACAGCATTCCGAACCACCACCCCCATCGGTATTGAATTATGCGAATTTCATATGCATTGCGACTCGTCGTTCGATTCTTTCTTTTACTTGCGGTCCACACAATCGCCAGTCACGCAAACGCTGCCGATCTCAAACTGCTCTTCATGGGCGACAATGGGCATCATCGGCCGGTGGATATGTTCCACGAAATTGCGCCGGCGCTCGAAAAACGCGGCATCGAAATGAAGTATACAGATCGCATGGAAGATCTGACTCCAGAGACTCTGGCGGGCTTCGATGGCTTGGTGCTGTATGCGAACATCGACAGGATTGAGGACGCTCAGGCGAAGGCCGTGCTGGATTATGTCGCAGGCGGCAAGGCATTCATTCCGATCCACTGCGCGACTTATTGCTGGCGGAATAATCCGGAGATCGTGAAGCTCATGGGTGGGCAGTTTCAGAAGCACGGCGCGCAGGTGTTTGGGACTCAGATTGCAGAGCCCACTCATCCCATCATGCAGAGCTTCAGCGGTTTTACAAGCTTCGATGAAACGTACATTCATCATCTGCACAACGAAGAGAATCGCACCGTTCTGGAATATCGCGTTGAAGGTGATCAGGCCGACGGCAACGATCGCGAACCCTGGACGTGGGTTCGAACTCAGGGCAAGGGTCGAGTTTTCTACACAGCATGGGGACATGACACGCGAACATGGTCGAATCCTGGATTCACGAACCTCCTTGAACGTGGCATTCGCTGGGCCTGCGGTGGTGATGTTTCTGTCGTTCCGGCGTTCACGGATCTCGATGCCTTCGCCGCACCAAAGATGACGGAACTGACGAAAGACGTAACGCCTTTTGAGTACGCTGAAGTCGGGCCGAAGATTCCGAATTACACGCCGGGTCGCCAGTGGGGAGTTCAGGGCGCTCCGAAGACCACGATGCAGTTGCCGCTGTCGGTTGAAGAATCGATGAAGCATTATTCCATGCCGAAAGGCATGGCGCTGCGGCTGTACGCGGATGAACGCAACTTCGAATCCAAGCCGATCGCGATGAACTGGGACGAACGAGGCCGCTTGTGGATTTGCGAAACGCTCGATTATCCAAATGAACTGGGCAAAAACCGCGACCGTATCAAGATCTGTGAAGACACCGATGGCGACAACATCGCCGACAAATTCACGATCTTTGCGGAAGGACTTTCGATCCCAACATCGATCATGATTTATCGCGGCGGCGCGGTCGTTCAGAACGCAACAGAAACGCTCTATCTGAAGGACACAAACGGGGACGACAAGGCCGACGTAAAGACAGTTTTGATTTCAGGCTGGGCGGCTGGCGATACGCATGGTGGTGTCAGCAATCTCCGCTATGGGCTTGACAACTGGATCTGGGGAATGCAGGGTTACAACGACAGCACTCCCGAGTTCAACGGACACAAATCTCAATCGTTTCGTCAGGGCTTCTGGCGATTCAAAATGTCTCAGGATGACCCGCCAGTTGTGACCGACCTGGAATTTGTCCGATCGACAAATAACAACACCTGGGGACTTGGGATCAGCGAAGAAGGACTGATCTTTGGATCAACCGCGAATCATAATCCAAGCACGTTTGTGCCGATTCCAAATCGCTACTACGAAAAAGTACGCGGCTGGGCGGCTCCGGACATCGGCACGATCGCCGACACGTATATGTTCAGACCGATCACAGAAAACGTTCGCCAGGTCGATCAGTTTGGTGGTTACACGGCCGGTGCGGGCCATGCGTTGTATACGGCTCGCACGTTCCCACAACAGTGGTGGAATAAGACTGCATTTGTCTGTGGACCAACAGGTCACCTTGTTGGCACATTCGTGCTGAGTCGCGACGGTGCAGGCTACAAGTCCACCAGTCCGACAAATCTCCTGGCCAGCGACGACGAATGGGCCGCGCCGATCATGGCGGAAGTCGGTCCCGATGGCGCCGTCTGGGTAATAGACTGGTACAACTACATTATTCAACACAACCCAACCCCGCAGGGCTTCAAGACAGGCAAAGGCAATGCCTACGAAAGCGATTTGCGTGACAAAAAGCATGGTCGCATTTATCGCGTGCTACCAACTGAAGGAACAAAAGACGTCCTGCATTCGTGGACAAGTCTGGCTAAAGCGACCAATGCAGAGCTTACTGCGACGTTGAAGCATCCATCGTTCAATTGGCGATTGCAGGCTCAGCGTCTGCTGCTCGAGCGGAATGCGACCGATGTCGTCCCGCAGCTTCTGGAACTGATCGCCGATCCGTCGGTTGATGAAATTGGTTTGAACGTTGGAGCGATCCATGCGTTGCAGACGCTCACGGGTCTGGGTGTCATTGATTCAGAAAAGAACGTCGCGTCACTCGACGCACTTGGCATCCTCGGCGACAAGATCGCCATCGCATTATCCGCCGCATTGAAACATCCTTCGCCTGGCGTTCGAAGGAATGCAATTGCCGTCCTGCCACATAATGAACATGGGCTCGCTGCACTTTTAGCGGCGAAAAATGTGTTCACCGACAGCGATATCCAGGTGCGACTCCAGGGAATTCTGAGCCTTGCCGACATGCCGTCATCTGATGATGCAGGTCAGCTCGTGGCAACACTCGCGCGCCGCAATGGCGTGGATCTCTGGGAAAACAATGCCGTGACTGTGGCAGCGGCGACTCATGCCGTCGTATTTCTGAAAGCCTTGGGACAACGCGATGAACAGGACTCAGTGAAACTCAATGACAGTGCGCTGCAAACTTCCGAAATCGTCGCCGAACACATTGCCCGCAGCCGACCGACAGTCGAGACAATGCAAGCATTATTGGCGGGACTCGAAAAAGGCTCACCAGAATTGTCTGCCGTCGTAACCCGAGGCATGATTGCTGGCTGGCCACGTGATTACCGATTGCAATCTACAGATGTGATGGAAGCATCATTGCTGAAATTGCTTGAACAGATTGCCCCATCGTCAAAAGGCAAGCTATTGCAACTCGCGTCACTATGCGGATCAAAGGCACTCGAATCGTATGCGAAAGAGATCGTCGCTTCGCTGCTGAAAGTCGTCGGTGACGTGGATTCGACAACGGCAACGAGGATCAATGCGGCTCAGGAAGCGATCGGCTTTCAGTCGGAGAGCGCGGACGTTTTGACCTCAGTACTTGACACAATCACCCTGCAGACAACGCCAGATGTTGCTGTCGGACTGATCGAAGCGGCGGGACTCAGTACAGCAAACGATGCCGGAAAAATCATCGTCGATCGCACCGAACGAATGACGCCGACAATGAAAGCGGCGGTTATGCGAGTGCTGTTGTCTCGCCCAGCGACAACAACAGCGTTGCTGAATGCCGTGGAAGCAGGTACGTTAGAAATCAGCGATTTGACGCTGGATCAGAAGCAGGCGTTGCGAGTTCACCCGGATAAATCAATCCGCGCGGCGGCAGAAAAACTGATGGTGGCCGGTGGCGGACTTCCTGACGCCGACCGTGAAAAAGTGCTGCAATCGCTGCTGCCGTTGTGCGAAGAAAAAGGCGATGTCAAAGTTGGCAAGGCCATGTTTCTGAAACATTGTTCCAAGTGCCACATGCACGGCACCGAAGGTAAAACCATTGGACCAAATCTGACCGGCATGGCCGTGCATCCGAAGCATGAATTGTTGATGCACATCATCGACCCCAGTCGCAGCGTCGAAGGCAATTTCAGAATCTACACTGTCGTTAAGACAAATGGGCTGGTGATTAATGGCATGATGTCCGGCGAATCACGCACGGCGATCACTCTGCTGGATGCCGAAGCAAAGGAGCACCAGATCGCTCGCGAAGATATTGAGGAACTCGTACGATCACGCAAGTCACTGATGCCGGAAGGATTCGAAAAACAGGTAACGCCTGAAGAACTGGCCAGCCTGCTGGAATTCCTGACAGACAAAGGCAAGTACATGCCAATCTCTCTGGATCGTTATGCGACAGCGATCAGCACAAAGGGGCTCTTCGGTCCAACAGATGATGGCCCGGATCGCATGATTTTCAGTGACTGGACTCCAAAAATCTTCAAGGACGTGCCGTTCATCCTCACTGACCCACGCGGTAAATCTGTTCCGAATATCATTCTTTTGAATGGACCGAACGCACCGCTTCCGGCTGCAATGCCAAAGTCGGTCACACTGCCGTGCAACAGCGAAGCAAAGGCCATTCATCTTCTGAGCGGCGTTGGCGGCTGGAGCTTCCCTTATGACGCAAACAAAACGGTTTCCATGATCGTTCGCCTGCATTACAAGGGTGGAGAAACGGAAGACATCGAACTCCTCAATGGAGTGCATTTTGCGGACTACATTCGTCGCGTCGATGTGCCAGGCTCTGAATTCGCGTATGCCCTGGGCGGGCAGCAGATCCGCAGCGTCACAGTGATACCAAAGAAGCGTGATGTGATTGAAACTATGGAACTCGTCAAAGGCCCGGACCGCACGGCCCCAATCGTGATGGCGGTGACGGTCGAACGGATGTAGTCACTGGATCGGTGTTTCGCACGTAGGCGTTTTCCGAAAACTCGGGCCCGAACGCCGCAGTAGGTGATTTCCCTGGCACTCGCAATTCTCTGCATCTGAATTCCTGCGTTTCGATGTGCAAGAACAACCAAAGTATCGTCTGCGCGCAGCGTGTAGGTTGCCGGCGGATCACGTGTCACTATTCCTTCACCAGAACGGACAGCAATGATCACGAACTGCAGCCCCAGGCCGAAGTGAATATCGGTCAATGCACGGCCAACCAAATCTGCATAGGGTGTGACCGGCATTCCCGGCGGATCATCAGGGGGAGAGTTTTTTGAGATCGAGTGGATAAATTCTGGCTTGTTCCTGTTGAATTCGAAAGGTTTGGAAGGCGTCCCAATCCTCGTTTGTGCGGATGGCTCGCAGGTTGAGCATCGCCTGGGCTCCGGGGACTTTCCATCTCATGCCGCTGCGTTCCATGCGGTCTTTGACGATGTGTCGGCAGGCACCTTCGATGACTCCGGTGGCGATCGGGTAGCCGTTTTGCAGGTACTCGTCGTAATGCATGCGGTACAGATTGTTGGTCAGGAACGCCGTGATCTTCGCCAGTCGCTCGCGTTTGCTTTTGTTGAGTTTTGCTCGCGTGCTGCGGCTTCGCAGGCTGGTAATCACCGATTTTGTCTGCCCCTGAAGCACCTTCAGCAACTGTGTTCGCACGAAGTTCGATGCTGCGGTCGACCCTTCATTTTCGAACAGATGAGCGGCGTCGCAGAGTCGCGGCAACACGTGCAGCAGGTCAAGAATATCGATGGTGCGAACATCCTGCGGAAGAAATTCCAGTCGATCCGTCATCACGAAACAGCGTCTTCACACCTAACATCTGGTCCCATCCCTGCAGCAGATACGACACCTCGCTCTCCGGAAGCTGCAGCCGCTGATCCGCCGGAATCAGCTCGATCGCCGCGTGAGACCGTTCGCTGTACACTTGCCGATTCAGAAAGAATTCGCCGAATACCGTCAGCAGTCTCCGCCGATTCAGCGCCTCGTGGCGGTGCAGCGTCCGACCGTCGTCAAGCGTCACCGATTCCCCGACGTCACCTTCGCCAACGCTCAAGCGGAACAGCCCGAACAGCAGTTTTCCGAGTTCCAGCAGACTTCGAAACAGCCCCCCGCTCGACTTCATGAGCGGCTGTTCCCTTTTTCGCGGCAGTGCTCACAAACGTGATGAGATCCTCCAGCTTGCCACGAATCAGCCCAACATTGACTTCCAACCCCGATTCCTTCATCATCCGTCCGGCCTCCTTGCGGGAATAAAACGTTTGTCCATCAGCACTTTTTTCTCAATGAGGCCATTTTTGTCACCCCCATTTACCCATCTCTCAAACGTCGGGAATGCCGGTCACACCCATCTGAATTCGCGGGTACTCGCAGTTCTGTCATCTGCAAACCGATTTGTTCCAGATCTTCTGTGAGCGTATCCTGATGGAACGAACTGGATAGAATCTCTTCGGCGGAAGGTCGTGTGATCAGTCTTGCAATCCGCGCCTCGCCGATCGCATGCTTAGTAAGGTTTTCGATTCCGCGTGTCATTCGTCTCGATCCTAGAAAGCGATTTAGTTCTCCTTCGGCAACCATCTGCACAAATCCACCCATGACATAGATGGACGACGTACAGCCAGCGATAATGACGCCCTCTGTGAACACTCGCAACGTTGGATCGTTGGTCGGGCGTACTTCGCCATCGCCGACGCCAAAAATGGTGAACGTCACCATGTAAAGAGCTTCAAGCAAGCTCCATCCTGCCAGCATGTAACCAATAATTGCCACAATACATGAGGCAACAAAAAACAAAGCTCCAACAACAACTTTTCTGATGGAGGACTGCATTCTGACAGCGTGCCTTTCTGTCAGCCGCAAGGAGGAAGCCCGTTTTGTCTGCAGTGATCGACAACAATCAACGAGCAGTGTAAGACTAACAGAATTGAATACTTTTCCAGGAAACCCACCATGTTCGCACTAGGCCTGCACAGCACCGTTCACCATTTCGCACTGATAATCAAAAAACTTTCTTTCCTTGATCACAGTAGCGACCGACTTTGGCACCATCTGTTCCCATGAAGGATCGCAATCGCCAATTTTTCTAAGCACATCCCGAGAGAAAATGTTAAGACACTGGGGAGTGAAGTTATCGAGATTGTTGATCCCACCGCGACACAGCAAGTAGTCATAGAGCCGCTGAAGTTCTGGATCGATCTCAAGATTGTCGCAGGTGGTCAGAGCGCCGGTTTCCTGATCCATGAGCGGATAGCAATAGATCTTCAGACTGTTCTTAAAGAGCCGCCCGAACGATTCCAGAATACCACCTTCTAACCCGGTGTAGTACTTTTCGTCGAAGAGTTCGCGAAGGCTGCCTGCCCCCATCGTGATGGCGATTCGTTCCTTTGTACACTGCGAGAGATATGCCGCCAGGCGATAGTATTCAAAGTAGTCTGAGATCAGCACATTCATGCCACAGGCTGCCATAATATCAGCCCGCGCCAGGAAGTCACGTCGATCAATTTCGCCTTTGGCCTTGAGGTTACGCATTGTGATTTCCATGATTTGAGCGACCTCTTTGCCTTTGACTTCGGGCAGTTGCGAAAACTTTTCGTGGGCACACCGCAACATATCGACATTGACGTTGCAGACAGGTCGAAAACTCCCGCGTTCAACAAGAATGGGCTTGCGATACAGGAACTCGGACGGCTGCAGCACGGCACCGTTCGCGGCAAACATCGCCGCTCCACTAAGCCCGAGTTCCACCAGCTTCAAACTCATCAGTCGATTATCGACACGACGGAATGCGATGCCGGAAAACTCGATCATATCGATTTCAATGCGTGACGTGGAAAGTCCGTCGAGCAATGAATCAACTAACAATTCAGCTTCGTGATTGAACGCAAATGCACCATAGACAAGATTGACCCCCACAATGCCCAGAGCTTCCTGCTGCAGGGCCATTTCTGTATCGCGCATTCGCACATGGATAATGACCTGACTGTCTTCGTCACGTGGATGTGCCTGGAATTTTATACCCATCCAGCCATGACATTCTGTCCCGCCCTTGTAACCCTGAGCCGCAACAGTATCGGCGAACGTGAAAAACGTACTGGACTCACCGCGATGCTCAAAGAGTCTGTCCAGATTGAGTTTATGTTCCTGATCAAGCATCGCCTCAAGTCGTTCGCGGCAAACGTAACGATTGGCGCGACCATAGATGGCGTCGCTGACTTTCATGTCGTAAGCAGACATGCTCTTCGCAATTGTCCCGGCAGCCCCGCCAACTCGGAAGAACCACCGGACGACTTCCTGTCCGGCACCGATTTCGGCGAACGTTCCATAACGTCGCGGATCAAGATTTACACTCAGCGCCCTTTTGGTGAGTGCTCATTGGCTGCAAGGCCGGAGTGCCAGGTATCTGATATTGCATGTTCGTCTCTGCGTGGAATTGGAGCAACTGCTGAATTCAGGGTCAGGTTGGATTCAAGAGCTTCGAAAATCAAAGTAGGCGAACAATCATCCACAGAGATTTCTGCTTCCTCCCACGGTTACAGTGCAGCCCATGTGCCAAATGTTCAGTTCGCCTGGTAAACTGCGCGAACCCTGTGGTAATCGCATAACTCACGCCACAGCGAAGTGCTTCAACGAAATTCCTGACGAAGTAATCTGCACAATTTCAGGGAGCTGTTGCCCGCAATTAGGGCACGACTGAGGCGACCCGGAAATTCCATGAACTCTCATTTTTGCAATCCCGCTGGACAAATCAGACTGGCACGTGCCACAATCTGCGTACGACGCAAAACGTGAGGCGTTGTTTTGTTTACCGACAAGCCCAGGAAACATCATCATGCTCATTCGCCATTCGTTGTTTTTCTTCAGTATCGCGTGCATTGCCATAGCCACCTCAGCAGCCATGTCGGCAGTGAGTATAGCCGAAAAGCTGACGGAGGCCAGGTTCCAAAAACTCCATGCAGAATTGCAACCAGACAATTCTGCGTTGTGGCGAACGATTCCATGGAAGACTTCTGTGTTGGGTGCTCAGCAGATCGCGGCTGGCGAGAAAAAGCCGATCTTCATTTGGGCGATGGATGGGCATCCGTTGGGTTGTACGTGAAACAATGGTGTCATCGACCGTGAGTCGACATTCGCAGATCCAGCCGTTGTAGAATTCCTTAAAACAAAAACCATTCCTGTTGCCATTGATCAATGGAATCAGCGCCGTCAGAAGGATTCTGAAGGTGACTTTTATCGCAAGATCGCCAGCCAGGGTCCGCGTCACGATTTCGAAAATGGCACGACACAGGGCCTCTATCTGGCAGCGCCGGATGGTACTTTTCTGGCATACACCAATAACCGTGATCCGGAAAAAGTACTGAATACGCTGACGGCGGCTCTGGCAAATTACAAACCTACAGAAACCAAACAACTGGTCGTCGAAAAAATTGACAAACGGTATCACCTCACGCCGCCTGAAGATGGTCTCGTCGTGCGTGTCTGTGCCAAGGTCCTGGGCGGTTACGAAGAGCCGGAAAGTCACTATCAACAGATTTTTCAAAGCGCATTGTCTCGCGATAATTTGTGGATCACAAAGGAGGAACAAGCATCGCTCGTCGCAGGAAAATTTCCTCAACGGCTGGCAACCCGCATTGCTCAGCTTCATCTGGTGGATAACACTCGCGGCGAAGGCCCGTTGTGGAAAAAAGCCGAAGTGCTTGCCAGCAGATTCGCGATTTCCGGCAATACGATCACAGGATCCGCCGAAATGAAATCGCTGGCTGGTGACAGAACATATTCAACTCATCTGCGAGGCAGGATATTGATTCAGGACGGCAAGGTGACTGAATTCAACATGGTTGCTGACGGCATGTTCTCGGGCGAAGGCCAGTACACCGGCGGAGCACCGAAAGGCCAGTTTCCTCTAGCCGTATCGTTTACGCTGGCTGATGGAACTGACCTGGCCGATTCAATACCACCACAGGCCGCTCGCGGATGGGTGGATGACTATTTTCGGTGAAGCCCGGTAAGACTCGTTGGAACGACTTTTGAGATCTCATTCAGGAACAGACGCCGAAGAGCGTCGTAGCCTCGGTTGTTGGGATCTTCAAAGTTGTCCCAGTACCAGTAGGTTGGATCTTCCTTACGATAGTGATCGTTCCAGAACTGGCGACAGTAAATGCCGTGGCCAAGGAACATCGCACAAATATCGACCAGATGCACGTTGGGGCGTGTTGCGCAGGTTTCCTTGATGATTGAATTGTACGCATCGTGAATTTGCAGAGCATCCGGCCAGCGTGGAAGTCCAGACAGCACAGCGTTACCAACTCCATCCGTTGGATCATAAATGTTGCCGAGAAAGATTTCGCAGCCGCCCGGAAATCGCATTTCGATCTCATCCAAGATTTTTGACAGGCGTTGTCGGAAGTTCTCGATCCACGGTTTTGCCTGGTCATATGAAGCACTGTACATCGCACCTTCCTTTGGCGGCTGGCGACCATAGCTGTGAATGATGTCATTGCCGCCGGTCGTCATCACGACAATACCAAAAGTACTTTCAGATTGAGTTTGAAGTTGCGGCACAAGGTATTCGAGATTCTCAATCGAAGTCGATCCGCTGCGAGCATAGTTTTCGTGACGCAGATTCGGTAGCACCTCCGAAAGGCAGAGACCATTGATATCACCATCTTCGTCTTCGGCTGTTGTAATCAGGCGATTGAAATACGACTTTGATGCCGGCAGAGCTCCCAGTCCCGCGGTCACGCTGTCGCCAAGTCCGACGAGCAGTACGTCTCGTTCGCTCCATGTTGCATCGAAGGCTGCTCGCGAAACCGACGGTCCTGCCGCCCCTGCCCCAACCGGATGGTCAAGCCAAAAATACTTGAAGCCATAGAAGCAGATGCCCACTATGACAGCCATCGCCAGGATCCACTTCAATCGCTTGCCTGACTGAATGTGTTTGACCGGCGGAGAATCCGGATTGCTCGACGTTGTCTCTTGCATAAGCACACCTCGAACTTGTCGAAACAGGTTGATTACTTTCACGCCGACAAAAGCCACAGACACTCCGTTCGCAGTGATTTGTCTGCGGTTCGCTGCAATTTCCGCCGAAAGTCATGGGTTACTCAACTTTCCAGCGAAACTCTTGTCACATTGTGGCTTTCGAATCTTGCCGAGATTTGAACAAATACCCACGATCTGTCGCGTGCGGCTGAACACTTCCAAAGTCGTTCCACTGTCGGAGACTGCTTTAGGATCGCTCGGACATCATTGTCGCCTTTCGCTCCGCGAAAGTTGCGCATACGCTGTATTAGCGGAGCAAAAGGCGACGATAGCCACTAATTGACCAATCAGGCCGCATGAGAGACCACAAAATGAACTGGCACAGAACCGTCGGTTGCTGGTTGTTGTTGATGATCTGTGGCAGCACAGTTTCTGGCTGCGCGACAATTGTGAGTGGCCGAAAGACTGAGGTCACATTGGACAACAGCGGCGGTGCGACCTACTTCACTGTCATGGACAACAACAACCGCGTTGTTGATTCTGGAGTGACTCCAAAACAAGTGACACTTAAGACAACACAAACCTGGTTACAGCCTGCGAAATATCATGTCGTCTATGCAAGTCAGGATGGCGTCGAACAATACAACCTCAACGCTGGATTCAACTGGTGGACGGCGGGCAATATTGTTATCGGCGGCGTGCCGGGTATCGCCATTGATGCAGCCACAGGCGCGCTGTGGAAGTTACAGCCTCAGGTCATTGGCCATGTGCCCCAGCAACGAATTGTTTCGAGTGAAAACGAGGGAGCCGCGATTGTGGCGGCCCATACGGGAATGGGCTCTGCCAACAGCAACCTGGCAAATGCAAATAATCCGCAAAGTCACGTTCAGCAGGCCTCATTCAACGGTCTGGGATCTGCGGTCCAACCAAACCAATCTGCAGCAAATCAACCGCAGCGAGATAAAGAAGAACGATTCTGACGTTAACTGCGATGTTTACTTTGATTCGAGTGACTTCAGAATCACGGTCACTACGTCACCAGCAAGTGCGTCGTAGCCGTCTTTTGTGAAATGGACATTCGCCGACAGCATAATCTTGTCTTGCTGAGGCAGAACGAATGAATAGAGATCGTGGATCGGTATCCCGTTTTCCTGCATGATCTTTTCAGCGATGGCATTATATTTCACCGAGTCACCAACCACGCGGCCTGCGGATCCTTCAGGGACTGGGGTTGTGTTTCGCCACATGAGTTTTGCTTCCGTCTTTTTCAGACGTTCCACAAGCTGCCGCAGATTCTTTTCGTATTCTTCCGGCGGCACTTGCTGGCGACACTCCGAATTCGATGGGTCGCCCAGATTCCCTCCATTCGGCCCCATGTATTTCAGGTCGTGCAGTCCCCAGTTGAAGTGAATCACATCCCATTTGCTGTCGCCCAGCCATGCGTCGATAGATTTGAGTCCAGTTGTTGTCGGTCCGCAGTTCACTTTCGGACGATGCAGGTTAGCCTTGCCCTTCAAGGCATCACGCACTGGAATGGTGTAACCCATCGAGATTGAATCACCAATCAACAAGACTCTCGGCAGACTCGCAACGTCCTCAACTTCAGCAAAGACCGGATTTGGTTTTCTTGCTGCCTTCGCCTTTTCCTGAGCGGCCACGCTATTCGTGGTTACGAAGGCGGCGATCAGGAAAAAAGCAAGCACTATGAATGACGAGCGGTGCAATGGATTCATCATTTGATGGACTTTCAGTGATTCCACAGGAGAGCGCAGAGGGAGCAGAGAATCGCATTATTCCTTCGTGACTCCTCTGCGCCCTCCTGTTTCAAATGCGATTTGTGTTTTAACTCTCAAGGAATTCATTGATTCGTGGTAGTCCTGTACCTCAGTTGTTTGTGCCACGCAAAACCTTACGCAACAATTCTCGTGTGATCAAAAAACAAC
>Ga0209491_10006843_pt1 | contig 15468 bp, 13 predicted proteins | sample BON02_FD_187213 | JGI IMG/M metagenome (GOLD analysis project Ga0209491, IMG submission 187213) | Freshwater microbial communities from Lake Bonney liftoff mats and glacier meltwater in Antarctica - BON-02 (SPAdes) (version 2) | ecosystem: Environmental > Aquatic > Freshwater > Ice > Glacier...
GATGACAGTATCCAATGCAGCACCCCGGTGGGGTGCAATCTTGGTAGCCCTGGGTAAGCCGACGCAGGAGGTGCGACCCGGGGTGTAAATGAGTTGCCATTTTGTAGGGCATTAGCCTCCAGTAAGCTCAACAGTGAAACCGGCTTTTCACTAATGCAAGTGGCCCCTTACTCGTGAGTTTTAACATCTGTCATCGGTAGGCTTAACATTTTCGAAATGCAGAAATCAAGATGACGATTTGTATTTTCAACTTATTGAATATCTTTTACTTAAATATATACCTCATCGGTAGGCTTTTAGTGGAGATAGCCGTGGGATCCCTTCGACAAGCTCAGGGGGCACTTCGACAAGCTCAGGGGACAAGACAGAATGCCACACCCTTTCCCACTGCAGCAACCCCTCAAAAAGGGTTCGCAGTGACGATTTAGACTGTTTTTTAAAGATCTTACACCTAATTTAGGTTAGTAGCAACTGCGGCAAATAAAATACTGGCAATTTGTAAGATGAATATATTTAGTATCTTATTTATATTAATAACTTCACTCGACATTTCTTTAATATAACATGGTATCCACTATCACTTCTTATATATATTCTATATTATTTTATCTGGCAAAATTTAAGGCTTCAATTTTAGCTGATCGTTTATGGATCACTACATTGTAAACTGAACAGGTACCATATTACCTCTCACTTTCTGGCATTATTATCCGAATATCTGATGAGCTAATTAAATTTTCATAATTCATATCCTTATTATTTATAATGTTGAATAGTATGATATGAATTTATGAATTACTTATGATTATGACTATCCCCAGTAGCCCAGAATCTATTCTATTTGGCTCAAATTTTTTGGGCCTCGGAAGGGGATATTTGAAATCTTTCCTTAAATAGCTTACTACAATTAGAAGCATTGTTAAATCCTGAATTCGGAAACTTTCACATACGATCACGCTCTTCCTGAGATCCTATTTTCCGTTTTCTTTTTTCCTTCACTTTTTGATTTCCGAAGGGTAAAGAGTAAGTCAATTGAAAAACCCTTTCTGAAAAATCGTTTTCCCCGAAGGTCCTAATGCCCAATTCGGGTTGATAGTATTCCCATTCGCGGATACCGCTCGTAGCCGTGATGTCTTGTACGCTGAACGTAAGCGAACTCTCGTTCTTGAATTTTTTGCTGATCCCGATGTTGATGTAATGGTGTAAGTACTTCACCTGGTCTCCATCTATGAACGGACTCATATACCTGCCGTCGATGCTGGCGGTCCATGAGCTGCCCAGTTCAAATACATTGGCAAATTATAGTGCTCAAATCGAAGGCCTAAATTACTTTCCAATTTCTCATTCCATTTTTTATAATACGAGGCATAGGCCGCCAAGATCTTTTCGGCAATGTTATCGTTTGTCGTGAAAGCTTTGTCCTCCTCCCAAATACCTGCTATTCTATTTTGGATCAGTGATTGGGTAAATGAGTTGTTGAATGTGCCTTTAAGTCCTGTCTCCAGTTTGCTGCTCGCTTTGGTTTTCCATTCAAAATCGGCCTTTATCGTTTTTATTTCAAATCGTGAATTACAATCAGCTGTTGTTTTTTCAATGGTTTCTCCAGGATTTAGGTAAGACAGTTCGGTGGAATTTTGTACAGCGAGGGTCACCCTATCTACATCGACATTTAGAGTGCCATTGGCTCCTATTTTTCGAAAATAGTTTAGGTTGATGAATGAGTTACGGTTTGGGTTGTTGCTATCAAGGAGGAATTGTGAATCGGTATTTGGCACCGAATTTATAGCACCTTTGGATCTGCTGGTATAATCATGACCCAAAGCATTGTTTTTTGAATACCCGAAAAGACCGCCGACAATATTGTTTTTGTCGATTTCAAAATCAGCCCCTAAGTTAAACCCCAATGAATTGGTGGTAGGATTTACAAATTTTAACTTGTTCTCGTAATAATACTGATCGCCTTGATAGTCATATTCCCTAAAATGATTTACCGCTAACATGGGAGATCTGCTATGAAATCCGGTGGCATTGCCGTATATGTTCAGTCGATTGTTGCGATAATTCAGGTCGGCACTGCCGTTAAATTTTTCCCTTTGCCCCATTCCGGTGGTGAGGCTTGCGTTGCCGTTTAATCCATATATATTGTTTTCTTTCATAACAATATGGATGATTCCAGCAGCATTATCGGAATCGTATTTTGCACCGGGTTGATGTATAAGTTCTATACGATCGATGTTTTCTGCCCGCATGCCCTTTAATTGCTGTATCAAGTTACCTTTGGGTACGCGCAAAACCCTATCGTTTATCATTATCAATACCTCGCCCTTATTGTTCAGGCTAATGCTGTTCAAATTCTCCTGTACAATTACCCCGGGTGCCTTTTGAAGCACTTGAAGGGCATTATTACCGCTAAAAGTAGGCAACGATCCTACATTCAGTATCAATCTATCACTTTTTTGTTCGAATAGGACTTTGCGGCCTACTACTTGAACGCCTTGTAATAGTTGGCTCATTGCGGTCAATTGGATCGTACCTAAAGAAAGGCCATTAGTATCTGAAAGGGATATGGGGCTGTAGTAAGGTTCGTAACCCAATAGTGAAATATTAAGTATATAATTTCCCATTGGGATTCCTTTCATCACAAAATGGCCTTCTGTATCGGTGGTTACACCCTTGACCATAGACGAGTCTTGATGCTGTAATAAGAGCACATGAGCAAAAGGCATAGCATTTTCGCTTTCATCATAAACCTTAGCTGTCAATGATCCATTCTGTGCATATACCACTTGCCCTACTACAAGGAAGAACAAAACTGCCAATAGACTACTATGATACATTTGTTGTCTCATATCGAATTGATTTATTCTTCAATATTTATGGTGGGGAAATTTCATCGGTATCCATCGAATAAACCCACCGGAGGTCGCTTCCTTTTAAAAGTTTTTCCTGGTATAGCACCTTGTTAACTACCCCCCCCTAGTTCCGCCATTTTTTTACCGATATGAGTAATCACCTCGTTGAATTCTTTTGATGGATTAAAATCGATCAGCTTAATATCTTTTTGTACAATGGCCGTATGACCAGAAGGTAAATAAAACACGTCACCTGCTTTTAGTACTTCTTCGGTTCCATCATCATATTTAACCAGCATTTCGCCTTCAAATACATAACCCCAGTGTGGGCAATGGCAACTGTCATTGGTTAGACCATCTAATAATGGAGTGAAATCTGTTCCCTTTGGCAATTCGTTGAAACATACGGTCATACCTCCATAATCTGATTGAGCGCGCATTGTGATGTCGGGAGTTTGCATTGTGGTCGGAATGTCTTTCTTGTTGAGTTTCATGTTTATTTGATTTTATTGATTAGATTTATATATGTGTCTTCCGAAATTAAATTGAACCGGGATTTTGCCATAGGATTCGTAATAGCCTGTCCCGATTTTTCTTGGGAAGGGGTGAAATCACAAGAAAATAGTAACGAAGTGGCTGATTTTGGTTTAAAAGCAGCCTGCGCTATTCTTAGGTTTAAAGGCAAACCTTATATTTTAAATGATTATAACTTTGGTTTAATGTTTTGATTAATATGAAAGAAATTTTCGGGGTCATATTTAGATTTTACCGACTGTAATCTTTCATAATTTCCTTTATAGGATTCCTTTATTTTTTCTTGACCTTCTTCCATCATAAAATTGACATATGCACCACCCATGGCATGAGGCGCTAAGGCATCATGGAAATTTTTGCACCAAGAGGTTATTTCTTCTGCCTTATCAGGATCAGCGTCAACACCTACGATTACCTGAGACCATCTGGCTTCTCGGTTTGCCCAAGCGGTTTCGTCATTGGCAAAATCATGAACTGCGCCATCAATGGGGTATAGGTGAGTTGTCGAATGAAAATTTGGTATTTTCTTACCAAATTCTAAATTCACCTCAATGGCTTCACTTGACAATTCTTTAAAATAATGTCCTCTCCAATACCATTGCAAGCCTGGAGGATAAAGCGCGTCAAACATACTATTTAATGCTGGCATTGGGATTTCACCCACAAAATCTAAGACAGGGGGTCCAAATTCTCTTATTGGTTTAAATATTTCTTCCGCTTTTTCAATAGGGCCAGTGTAATTCCAAACCACTCCGCAAACTTTCTGATTCCATAAATGTTCCGGAAAAGGAGGCGCTGGTGGTACTATTAAAAATGCAAAAAATCCATATAAATCATTAGAAGCATTTTTAGTTATTCTATCATAAAAACTTATCGCTTCTTTTGCCTTTTCCATCGGCCAAAACATTGGACCAGCATAAACATTTTTAATATCCAATAATTTGAATTTAAAAGAGGTTACTACTCCAAAGTTTCCGCCACCACCACGTAGCGCCCAAAATAGATCTGGATGAGAATTTTTATTTGCAATCACTAATTCTCCGGAAGCCAAAACTACGTTGCATTCCAATAAATTATCAATAGTCAGACCGCCTTTACGACTTAAATAGCCCAATCCACCACCAAGAGTTAATCCTCCAATTCCAGTAGTACCAATGATTCCACTGGGCAATGCCAATCCATGCTCATGTGTTGCTGCATCGACATCTTTCAATAGGCAACCAGCTTGTATTTGTGCAGTTTTTGTGCTTGAATCAATTTTGATAGTATTCATTTCAGATAGATCAATAACAAGACCACCATCAACCAAGGCTAAACCTGCACCATTGTGACCACCACTACGTATAGCTATTTCTATATTATTTTCTCTGGCGAAATTGACTGCTTTAATTATAGCTGCTTCAGATTTGCAAATGACAATTGCAGCTGGTCGTTTATCGATCATTGCATTGTAAACTGATCGGGCATCATCATAGCCCTCACTTTCAGTAGTTATAACCCTTATATCGGATGTGCCAATAAGATTTTCATAATTCATGTCCTTATTATTTATATAATTAAATAATATGATATAAAGCTATGATTTACTTGTGATTATGACTATTCCCAGTAGTCCAGAATTTATTCTATTTGGCTCAACTCTTTTGAGCCTCGGAAGGGGAGACTTGAAATCTTTGTTTAAATATCTTACTAAAATGAGAAGCATTGTTAAATCCTGAGTCGAATACCACTTCATTGATGCTTTTTCTTGTTGTCTCTAGTAGTGATTTAGCCAGTTTTAATCGCCTTTCAGTGATCCATTTTGCGGGAGAAACCTTGTAATATTCCATAAAATCACGTTTAAAAGTAGATATGCTTCTATTAGAAATATTTGCAAAATCTTGAATTTTTAGGTCGTACATATAATTGGCTTCCATGATTTCCCAAATGGGTGTTTGATACCTGTCTACAATGCGCAAAATGTAGGCAAGAATGTGTTTGTTTTCAGGATGTGAAAAGATATTAAAGAGCAGTTCTTTGAATTTACTTTCTATAATACTCTCAGGTAATATCTTGTCACTGCCAAAATAAGGAATCAGACTAAAGTAGCAGTTTCTGGTTTGATCATCTATTGCGAAGGTATCCATCATCGAATCATTGTTTTCGGGCAAATTTGTAAATGATAAATGAGGCCTGAACTCATCAAATATAGATCGGAGATAGTCATCCTTCAAATAGAACACCAATACATGCCATCCTTCATAATTTGGTGGCAATTCTTGTAAAAAAGCACATCGTTTAATCAATAATCCTTTTTTAGGATCAGTAGTACATAAGCTATTGCCATGATGAAATATACGTTTTCCACTCAATGTAAAAGCTAATGAAGTGTGTTTGGTATACAATGGGATAATTTCTTCAAGCTGAGGGCAATTGTAATGTAAAAACAACGTGTCTTTTATTGAAAATTGCTGAAAGATATCCGGATTCGATTTTTGTAATTCAAAAAGATCCATATTTTTAAAATTTAAATTAACGATTAAATTTTACTGGGTAGCTTAAGAAAGTAGTAGGGTTACTTAATTTTGGTCTTGTGTGATAAAGGTTTGTATGTGCCTTGAATAATGAATATAACTTAAAAAGTTTGCTTTTACAACAAGTAAAAATTTTTTGCCTTCTACTTTGTTACCCCATAGGGCATCTTGCCAATTGTCTTTAAGTCAGCGCACAAGACAATATAGAGGCTCCAATCGAACAGGTGCTATTGGAAGAGGAAGAAAAACCGGCTTCCTTGTTCAGAAAGTGGTCTTGCTTCAAATCCGGGGAACTGTATACGGTGGCATGCTTTGACCAAAGGGGTACGCCTGTTCACTGGAACATTATAACTTTGGTTTACTATTTTGATTATTGAATTAGATGCTACTTCAATAAATATTAATCTATTGTAATTCAGTTAGGCAATAGATATAATAAGGTGCAAATCAAGACCTATAGACGGTCGTTTTTATGCTGAATATTTTTGTTGGTGTTCGCTTCTATTCTTTAACCCAGAGAAAATTATTCCAACAAGGCGCCATCTGGATCATTTAGGGCTATTGATTTGACCCTTGAGCAATCAAATGATTTGTCTTACTTAATAAATCAATATTACGCTCTTTATTTCGTTTTATGTAAGGGTATAAATTCTTGACATTGATGGATATGTACCTGTATACCCGATTATCGGATGTGCCAATAAGATCTTCATAATTCATCTCCTTATTATTTATATAATTAAATAATATGATATAAAGCTATGATTTACTTATGATTATGACTATCCCCAGTAGCCCAGAATCTATTCTATTTGGCTCAAATTTTTTGGGCCTCGGAAGGGGAGGCGTGAAATCTTTCCTTAAATACCTTACTAAAATGAGAAGCATTGTTAAATCCTGAGTCGAATACGACTTCACTGATGCTTTTTCTTGTTGTTTCTAGTAGTGATTTAGCCAGTTTTAATCGCCTTTCGGTGATCCATTTTGCGGGAGAAACCTTGTAATATTCCATAAAATCACGTTTAAAAGAAGATATGCTTCTATTAGAAATATTTGCAAAATCTTGAATTTTTAGGTCGTACATATAATTGGCTTCCATGATTTCCCAAATGGGTGTTTGATACCTGTCTACAATGCGCATAATGTAGGCTAGAATGTGTTTGTTTTCAGGATGTGCAAAGATATTAAAGAGCAGTTCTTTGAATTTACTTTCTATAATACTCTCAGGTAATACCTTGTCTCTGCCAAAATAAGGAATCAGACTAGTGTAACAGTTTCTGGTTTGATCATCTATTGCAAAGGTATCCATCATGCCATCAAGGAACAAATCATTAAACAATTCCTCAAGTCCTTTTGATGGCGAAGAAACATGCTCTAGGTTTAGAAAAATACCTTTTGGTTTAAGTAATTTATATATGTCCTTATATAATCTTTTTTTCTGTTCATTATCAATATGGTGAATGGAAAATCCGGAGATTATAAGGTCAAATTTATCATTGATGTTTTCATGCCAATTAGCATTACTAAAGTCTCGGACAAAAAAATAAGAATTGTTTTCTAAATCCTTCAACTTTGCTTTTTCTATCATTTCTCTCGAAATATCGACGAATACACCCTGAGAATTTGGATACAATTTATAAATAAAATGACCAAGAAATACATCTCCACAACCTAAGTCTAAAAAATTTGTAACGGCTGGATTGCGTTTTTTAGTTACTCTGGAAATTATGTCTAACTGTTCATTTTCCAGAGGAAAAAATTGTTATACACCGTCGATATATTTGAATAATTTTTTCTTTCTTTCCCAGTATTTCATTCTTATTCAATTATTTTACACTTTATAAACATGCTATTTTCACTTTCTTTTGAGGATTGCCGCTAACGATCAACTATAAGCGAAAAGCAGGATTTCGAAGATGTTTTCTGTCCTACTGACGCAAAGTTTATTAGGAACTAAAATGCACAATTTTAATCGTTCAACCCGCATTATACTTGTACAAGGTAGTGCGTTTTGAAAATTAAATACAGTTCAAAAAAAATACCGTTCCTACAGGTTAAAAGTCCATGCGACTTTCTTCGGTATCCCTTAACCACGGTAAACTTTACCCGAAGCCAAGGAAGTGGTATAGCCTTGCAAGTTCAAAAATAGGTCAATCTCAATAATGGCCAACATTATTGGGTCTTTCAGGGATGTTTTCTGCTTTCAACCTTTTTAGGAAAGCGGCTTTGCTTTCTCCAGGACTTGGCCATACATCACTAGGGCGATGGGAATCAGCCATCATTTTTTTGATTCTTTCCACCTTATCCAAATTGTCCTCACTGATATCATTTTCCTGTTGCGGATCAGCGATTAAATCATATAATTCCACCTCAGCCCCACTGGCCTTGTGTGCATAATAGTCTCCCCATCTAATGGCCTGATTTTGATTGTGTTCCCAGTAAAGGTACTCATGTTGCTTTTGCTCTCCTTTTCCGGTAAGGGCGGGTAATATTGAAATCCCATCTAATCCTGAAGGAGGACTTACCCCGGCCAGATCAGCAGCGGTAGGAAGAAAATCCCAAAAGGCCCAGAGATGATCACTTTCCGAGCCTGCTGCAATGTGACCTGGCCAACGGGCCATGGCAGGTATATGAAAACCACCATTGTACTCATTTCCTTTTCTTCCTCTGGTAGGCGAGTCATGTTTGAAAAATTCACTTAAAGTAGGGCCGTCTTTCAGATCAAGGTATCTTTTTTCATACCCTTGACTTGAATTTCCATTGTCAGAGGCAAAGAAAATGATGGTGTCATCATCCAAATTCAATTCTTCTAATAAGGCCATTAACCGTCCTACATCTCCGTCCATACGGGAAATCATGGCGGCCCACTCTTTGTGTTGGATCGGCCAGTCTTTGTCCTTGTATTCTCCAAGCTCAGGAACGATTAGCGGGCCATGAGGAGGGGTATTCGCCAGGTACAAGAAGAAAGGCTGGTCTTTGTTCTGCCTTACATAATCAAGTGCCTTTTCATTGATGGTATCAAAAGAATAAACTGCAGCTGTAGGGTCTTCTATGCCGTTAGGAATAATTCTTCCTTCATCATCATATGGACTTGCTTTAGAATAATTGTCATATTCATAATGGTATCGATTACCTGGGAAAAAAATCTTTTCTTTATTGTGATACAAAAATTCAGGATAATAGGTATGGGCTTGTCGTTGATTGAGGTAACCATAGAATTCATCGAAACCCATATTGTTGGGAATCCCCGGTTGGTTATTCAATGCCAAACCCCACTTGCCGAATAAACCAGTTTGGTAACCGGCTTCTTGTAAAAGCATCGCAACCGTAAAATCATCCTCCCTTAAAGATTCACGAAAAGATTGATAAGAATTGCCTCTCACCCTAGCATGACCTTGATGCAATCCCTGCATCAGGGATGACCTGGATGGGGCACAAACGGTACTTCCTGCATAAGCATTAGAAAATTTGATTCCTTCATTGGCAATCCTATCAATGTTTGGGGTTTTGATTTTATCCTGACCAAAAGAACCTAAATCTCCCCAACTAAGGTCATCACTGAGGATAAAAATGATGTTTGGAACCCTTTCCTCATTATTCTCCTCCTGATTTCCTGAACAGGCAGAAAATAGTATTAAGGCGTTCATCAAAACCATTGCCCCTTGATTCTTGATTTGATTTTTATAAAACTGTTTTAACGTCATGTAGGTGCTGATTAATAATGGCTTAAAATGTACTTTTTTCTTTCTCATTGTATACTCCCATGGTCCAGGATTTAGCGTTCTTGTGTACCTTGAAGGCAGGTTTTACAGATCGATCCATGCTTTTAATTCCTACATCTCCTGCCGCTGACTTATCCCCTAATAGTGGATTTAATACCCCTAATTTCCTTGGAGAAAGTGCTTGATAAATTTGAGGGAGGTCAAAATAGGTCAATACCCCAGGTAAAATGATCTCATGCTGGTATTGGGGGATATCTACTTCCACAATACTTTCAAAAGAAATAAGGGGATCCTCCAAAAGGAATGAAGAAATGTTTTCATCAATTGTCCCAGCAAAAGCACCATAAAGAGCGCCCATTCCCGTACCCCAATAATGAATCTTTTGTGCATTAATTTCCGGTGATCTTAGCCAGTCGGCTATGGTTAAAATATCTCTTACACGTTGTCCAAAAATAGGTTTTCCCAATAGAAAATCCCAAAACTTATTGGCATAGTCAGGACCTGTTTCGCCAATGCCTCTCAAATCAATGCCACACAATAAGTATCCTTTGGCCAATAGCGCTTCTACCAAATCCAAATCTTCCAAAAGATTCGATTTTCCTTGTTCATGAACGTAAAGTATAACTTCTTTCCCCACCAAGTCTTCATCTGCACCCAATATAACACCTGGTACAATTATCCCGGATTCAGGTATCATGGTGAATTTCCGTAGCGTCATGCCTTTTAGTTCCATGGGAGCTTCCAGCGTAGCGTTTCCTTTAACGTCCGTAAAGGAGGTATTCAACACCTGCTCAATTAATTCAGGCAATTGCTTTTGAAGTTGCTCTAGTGTTTGCTTTGATTGGATGTTTTTCCAATTGGCCTTGTTTTGGGCCAAATACTCCTTTACCAAATCAAGTTCACTGATACTTCCTGGTTCGTTATAGACACTCCCGTTTTGCGTAGCCCATAATTCCTCCTCTTTCATTAGTGGTGTATCCTTTTCCCAAAATTTAGAGGGGTCACCTCCAGTCCATTTTAGCATCCATGAATAGGTGATTTCTCTTTGTTCTTGATTGTAATCATGCCCTGCATGGACCATGGTTGTTTTGAACTTCTCTGGCACGCCGTGGGCGGCATAAGATTTATTTAGCCAGGTATCCAGTTCCCAAACACCCCGAGGAGGATTCAAATTGTCATCTGATGTGGCATTAATCATTAAGGCATTGGGCACCTGGCAGAACAATGGATCTCCCCGTGGATCAATTAATTGACCGAAAGCGCCGAAAAAAACCTGCTCATGATCGGAGGCCAGGTTGGCCCTGGTGCGGTGTGACCAGGTATTGGGATTACAGGTAGGTACGGCAACAGCAATTCGATTGTCAAAGGGTAGGATATAGGTGGTCGTCATTCCCCCTCCCGAACTTCCGGTCATGCCAATTTTTGTAGGGTCCACTTCGGCTCTGCTTTCCAGGTAATCGATGGCCATAATGGCATCCCAAGCCATAAAATTGAATAGATGGGTGCCACTTAAAAATGCTTTTGTCCCTAATATTTTGTGAGAGGCAAGCAGTCCCCGTTCCCCTTGACCTATCTGGTCAATGGTCAAGACCACAAAGCCATTTTTCGCCTGTGCTATGCTCATCCTTTGGTACCGTTCATTGGCTTTTCCATTTTGGGCATGGCCTATCACATTCAATTGGGCAGGTCTTGGTCCGGAATAGCTTCTGGGAAGATATAAATTAGCACTTACAAATAAATTAGGCCGACTTTCAAACAATATATTTTCGATGCTGTATTCCTCGTGCTCAATTCGACCCGTAACACGTGCATTCAAAGGTGTTTTTTTAGGAAATGGTCCTGTCCATTCTTTCATGGCAACCGAAATGGAAGCAGCACGATTGTCCCAATCCTCAGCTGATTTTAAGGTAGAAAGGAGGGAATCCCTTTTGGCAAATTGGGCATCTACCATTTTAGTAAGGTAACTTCGCATCATGGTGTCTGCAGGCTGATTCAAAACGTTCAGATCATCCACCAAGATGGCATTCTGGCCATTTACAGCTCCAATTATTAAAAGCAAAATAAAATTTAACCAAATGTACTTCCGCATTTTACCTGATTTAATTGGGCCAATGAATGTAAATTATTTCTTTGGTGGTTGGTCATTCATTTCTGGGTTTTCAGGATTAGGCAAATCACTTAAATCTTTCTCTGACATTTTTAAATCCCTAATGTCCTCTATCTCATTTTTATTTTGTTGAAAGTGTTCTTCTTTATCAATCTTCAATAATTTTAAGAAATACCTTTCTGAAAAGCCCGTTAAGAATGCAATAAGTAAAAATGACCCTATACTTTCTATTTTTATTCCAGGAAGGATTTGCCAGGAAAGCAAAACTGTTGTAATGGCTGCTGTAAGGCCACCAACAATAGGCTTAAGTTGAAATTTTAATAAACTTTCCCTAAACTCAACCAAATTCACTCTAGTATTCCTTATTTGGAGTAGGCCACTAATAAATCCTCCAGTAGCTCCCATTAAAACAAAAACAAGTAGTATTATCCAATTTAAATGGGACGGAATCGTCTCAGGGGATGAAGAATCAATTAAGCTGGAAAAGAAAGTGCCTTTTAATGATAATTCACTAAAATTTAATAGTAAGGGTAAAGCTATTATGGACGTTAGTAAAATAATAATTCCCCAAAATCTTAGTAAGGTTAGCCTTTCAATTTGAAGGCCGAAACTAATGTGATTCCTGGTAGTAATTCTATTTAATTCTCCAGTAACTTCATCATATATGGCCCTTAAGTAGCCTAATTCATCTGGATTATCGTACTTCTTTATGGTATCTAAAAGCACAGAAGAATATTCAGGATTTGTGGCTTTCAATTTGTTTGCGCGGACAATTATCCGTTGACGAACAATATAATGGGGAAAAATCCAAATCAAATACCTATCAATAAGATCAAGAATATTGGCAACATTTAACAAGTTTACTTCTTCACCTTCCAAAGCCTTTTTCGCAATAAGCAGGTAATTAACTATTCTTCTTGCTGTTACGATATCGAAAAAATAAAAATTAAAGAAGTTGTTGTACGCCGTTCTAAAATCACCTTCTAATTCCAAATACCGTGTTCTCAGGTTATATTTATAGAAAGATTCATAATTTTTTAACTGAAGTGAACTCTCGTCTTTTTCCAACCATTTCGGTATCGGCCAAAATTCCTTGGTAAACCATTCCTTTTCCTCATCTGTTAACGGTTTTTTTTCATCATTTCCAATTGCCATTTTTTTATGGGTTAATTGTTTAAACTGTTAAAGGTATTGGAAGTAGCTTTAGTTGATAAGCGATATTTTTCTTTGTTCTATCGTCATAAGGATAAAAATACTAAATGTTATCGGGTTTTACTAGCTCGAATAGGTCCTCTTCATCAAGAAATGCCTTCTCCGGTATTCCTAAAGTGTGGGCTATTCTAGAACCCTTTATGAATATTGGGTATGCTTTAAAAGTAAATTGGCAAGCCCTTGGTTGGAGGGACGTGTTTTTTGAATTTGAGGTTAATTTGATAACTTATTTCAGGTAATCGCAGGTTTTTGACAGCATAATCTATCAGGTTTTTACCGGCCTTCAACCCGAAGTCAACAATAGATTTCGTTATAACACGGAATAGCTATTTCATTTATTGGGTTTAACGGCTGTTAGCATCCGTTAGCTTTCTGAACAATTCAGTAGAATTTTGTCTATTGTCCCAAATCAGAAGTATTTTGAGATGTTCTGGGCTGTTCCTGTAAAACAGTGAAACAGACTTGTGAATTAGCAATTGCCGTAAGTCACTATTTTCAAAAGTTGGTGCCAGTTCGGGGTTGATCTTTATTTGCTCAATTCTAAAATCAAGTTTATTGAGGAATGCGTCAATTACCTGCTGATTCCAAATTTCCTCTAAAAAATCTATTATTAGTTGAAGTGATCTAATGGCCGTTGGAGTCCAGATTAATTTCTTCATTTTTTGTTTAGAAGATCTCGAGAACTGCTGTGCTCAATGCAATCCTCAATACGCTCTGAATCCGAAATCTTAAGTAGTTCAACGATCTCGCTCGGTAGATCGTCCATTGATGATTTGCGAAAACCTTCAATTTGATTGATTTTATGCTCATCATCCAAGGTTGTAATCCAGTTGATAAGCGATATTTTTCTTTGTTCAATCGTCATAAGGATAAAAATACTAAATGTTATCGGGTTTTACTAGTTTGAATATGTCCACTTCATCAAGAAATGCCTTCTCCGGTATTCCTAAAGTGCGGGCTATTCTTGTAACCATTTTGAAAATTGGATCTGCTTTAAAAGCAAATTGTTAAGCTCTTGGTCGGAGGAGGGACGTGTTTTTTGAATTTGAGGTTAATTTGAAAACTTATTTCAGGTAATCGCAGGTTTTTTGACAGCATAATCTATCAGATTTTTAACGGCCTTCAAAGGTTATGGATTTTGGAGAAGGATGGAAGCACCTGTAAGATTCTTTCTTCTGGCCATAATGTGTTGATTTTGGGTTTATAATAAAAACAATTAAATAAATGCCATTTACAATGCTGATTTCCCCAACCTACAATTGCATTTTATCCACCTACATTTCCATTTTCCCGATCTACACTTGCATTTTGCCGACTTATATCTCTACTTTATCCACTTACAATTGCATTTTCCCCCATTGCAGTTTGGTTTTCCCTCCTAAAACGCACTTAAATAGCTATAATACAGCTTTTAAGGTTAAATTATAGTAAAAATATTCCCTGTTATTAGAAATTGATTTATATGGGTTAAAAACCACCCTTGAAAATCTTTATCACTCATATTATTCTAATTTGTTGCCAAAGGCTCGAGAATATTTATAGAGTGGGTCTTTTACCACAAAAATTAATTTAAATAACTAAACTTCCTTTAACTAAAAACTATCTTTGGAACACGAAACCCCACATTTTGGGTAGGTGCTGTTTTGCGTTCTTTTCTAAAAGTCGTTGTGTGATTATTAATCTACTATATCGTCCCTTCAATTTGATTTTATTCGTTTCCAAACGAGCATTGCAATAGTATTTTCACCAGACCAGCTTGTAGGCTCTGTTGATAGTTCGAGGGTGTTATTTTCAATTTTAGCTATTCTTTTCATCGATATTCCATTCCAGTTAGGAAATAAGGACGACTCAACGTTATGAAAGACCGAATTTTTACTCTCATCCACTGTAAAATGACCAAAATATGATATAACCCCTTTAAAGCTCGAAGCTATTTCTTCATCACTACCTTTCAATTGATCATCTGATTTAAATTTTGGGCGATCGTTACGCATGACTTGTGCAGAAAATTTTCCGGATGATGTATAGATTAACATGCCTTTCGCATCTTTCCCAAAAGGGTATACAGTATCTCCATCTTCTTTTCGAATTTCAAATGAGACTAGCGTCCACGTATTTATTAGTTTATTTTTCATAGGTTTTTTCTTCGAATTTGAATTAATGTTTTAACTATGATATAGAATGAGGCACATCTTGTTTATACCCCTCATCAAATAAGGCTTATAGCTACAGCCTTTGTTGGATAACCCTCATAAATAGATGGTTAGTATTCCGATTTATTTTTTTCGGATTTTTATTAAGTAGCAATAAATGTAAAAATTGAATCTGTCCTATATTCTTTGCTGCTCACAGCAGCTAAAAGGCAAACCAAAGCATAACACAAGGCAAACGTATTTTTTATAAATAGTGCCTGAACGGAAACACCCTTTTTTCATTTTATAAATATAAATATTTAAATATTTAATATAACCATCTATTTTGTGTGCTTGTTTTGTTCCGGCTATTGTTTTAGGATGCGTTTAATTTAG
>Ga0209491_10006851_pt1 | contig 15454 bp, 16 predicted proteins | sample BON02_FD_187213 | JGI IMG/M metagenome (GOLD analysis project Ga0209491, IMG submission 187213) | Freshwater microbial communities from Lake Bonney liftoff mats and glacier meltwater in Antarctica - BON-02 (SPAdes) (version 2) | ecosystem: Environmental > Aquatic > Freshwater > Ice > Glacier...
AAGTTCTAAAATTAACCATTGATGATATCGATAATCTCTTGAGAAGTTTAGCCAATTTGAATTCCATCAAAAAAATCGCTCAAACCCTTACACCTAAAGAGCTAAATTCGATGTGCGAAACTTGAGTTATTAACCCCGGGAGTTACCAGCACCTTAAAATCCTTTGATTTGCTTGGTTTATAGTACAATTCATACCCCTTTTTTAAGGTGTTACCATCGGTTAAATCAAAGTTCTCTTTTGACATCAATTCAATGGTATCGTAGTTATTTAAATCCATGGTGTCCTGATAAATCCATTTTGTTCCTACTTCATAGTTTACAAAGTATTCCATTATTTCTTCCGATAGTTTATAAGTCTTGGTAATTTCAACGTCCTTATCCTTGCAGCCCATCATGGCGATGAGTAACACGGGAATTATTTTAAATAATTTTTTCATGGCTTTATGGTTTTAATAAGTAAATAATCCCCACCTTTACTGATTCCTCCACTATAGTCCCTGTAAATAAAAAATATAATCCCAGCATTCTTTGATGCATGAACTAAATTGTAAACTCCTCCTGAAGATGGACTACCAATAACCTGGTAATACACCGTATCCTTGATTTCCAAACTATCATAGTAGGTAAGAAAATCGGCCCATTCTCCATTGACATTTTCAAAATAGACAGACCCAGAACCTGTACCAGCTGTGTACATATTAATATTAAAATTGACATCTTGTCCTCTGACTACCGAAACTTTGAAATCACTTGACTTTTGTGCCTTGTAGTGAAGAATATAGCCTTTTTCCAATACCCCTTTTTTATTGGTATTATAAGGTTCAATTTGAGTTAGTTCTATAGTGTCAAAATTATTACCATCCAGCGTATCCTGATAAATCCACTTAGTTCCTACCTCGTAATCCACAAAATAGGCTTTCATTTCTTCGGAAAGCTCAATTGTATGAGTAATTTCTGGCTCCTTTTCCCTGCAACCCATCAAAGCGATAAGTAACACAGGTATGGTTATAAATATTCTTTTCATGGCCTTTATTTTTTAATAAGTTTAGTGAACTTCCCTCTACCAACTAAAATAGCAAATATTGCAAATGTCGCTAGAACTAATCCAATCGTGGATTGGCTTTTATTGGGTTGATTATGTTTTACCGATACTGCTTCCATTTCTTCTAACCTAACTTTTATGTTATCAATCTCCCTTTGTTGAGAAATGGTATGTAAAGTCAGTTCTTCAACTTTTTCCAACAACTTTGCATTTAGCTCTCCAAGGTTTACGGTACCGATAGATTCATATTAAGATGCGCTCTTTATTCCAGGTAAATGTTTATACTGTTTAACAAAGTCATCTAGTTCGTAAAGAGACAGCATCCTATATTTTCCGCTACTACTGTATAGGTTCGCACTAACTTTGTTGAATGCTGCATGAAAAACATAATCAGGTATTGGGTCTAAATGTACATCAACCTGACGCGCAATTAATAACCCTGATTGAGTTACCTTAAATTGGTTCGTTCCCATTGTGCCAACAGTAAAATTACCAATAATAGAAACATCTCCTTCTAATAGACTGTTTCCAAGTACGTGAAATTTCTGTAACGGAAATGCTATACCAACTCCAACACGTCCAGCATTATTCGCTGTAAATACAGTTTGGTGTACACCAAAATAGTCCATATCCGCCAAAATTAAAGGCTTAAGCATGGGGGAAATCCCTCCTGAATAGGTAGGTGATACATGAAAATAGGCTTGTGGTGAACTGGTTCGAATACCAACATCACAATTAGTAGTTTCCGGACAAAGTCCAGACCATTGGGCTTTTAAGTTGTTGATTGGTAGAATAGTTATGGCTATTAATGCAATTGCCGTTTTGAATAAATGTATCATTTTTTTCTTTTTTAATATTGTTTCACTTTTGGTCCCGACATTTTCTGCTTAATACCTTTCATGCTTCCTGTCAGGCTCTGCTTTTAGAAACTTTTGTCTCTGTTAAGCGGGAAGCAAAAAGGCAAATGTGAGGGATTGAAGCCTTGGTTGGTGGGCTTCTACCGCTTCTCAGTTGATATGTCATTACCATTTTTCCAGTGGTAATAGCCTTGCTTGTAACTTGTTTATATACCCAACAAACTTGGGACTATACCTTCAAATATAAAAGATAATGGGTGAAGTGTAACGTATTATATTTAGGTAAAAAGTTCAGAGAATGGGTGGCTTAAGGTGGGTATCAAGCGGTATTCGGTATATCTTCCAATCGTTGATATACGGGCAAATTCTTTCTTAGAAAAACGGCCACTTCCTTATCCGCTCCTCTAGATGGACCTCCAATACGAAGCACAGCATCACAGTGGTCGGCGGGGGGATTAAACAAAACGAAAACCGGCCTGCTTTGCAGTTTCAGTTTTTTTGTTTAGTGTTTCACTTGAAAGTCTGAAGAAATTCTTGGATAATTATAAATTGAGGTGGCTTTCAGACTGTGTTTATTGCTCTAACCCAGAACCCAAAACCGCGTCTGGGATTACTCCTTCCACTACGTTCCAGTCGTGATCCCTAAGGGGTGGGCCTGCAAACAAAACAAAAACCGACCTGCTACGCAGTTTCGGTTTTTTTATTTACTGCCTCGCTTGAAAGCCTTTGGAGTAGGGGTTAATGGAGAGAATTATAGTGGCTTTCAGACTCGGTAGTAAATAAAAAAACCGACCCTATCGGGGTCGGTTTTTGTTTTGTTTGCGGAGAGAGAGGGATTCGAACCCCCGGACCTGTAACAGTCAACGGTTTTCAAGACCGCCGCATTCGACCGCTCTGCCATCTCTCCTGAGCGTGCAAAAGTACAAAAAGCCAGCATCTCTGCACAATGGGAATGAAAAATAATTAGTCAATCAGCTGATTTCCTCGGCTTTTCCCTTCTAACTCTTTTTCCCTCAGTCGTTTATATTTTATATCATCTAGGTAAATATTGAACTCAAAACCGATTAAAGTCACTACAGAGTTCCAATACACCCAAAGCATAATCACCAAGAGTGTTCCAATACTCCCATAAATTTTATTATAGGCATTAAACTGATTGACATATAAACTTAAACAAATGCTCATCAATACAATCAAGATAGTAGATAAGACTACTCCCGGATTTACAAAGGACCAAGAAATGCGCATATACGGGCCAAAGCGATAGAGAGAACTGATCACCAATTGAATCAAAACAATCACAAGCAGCCAATTCAAGCCTTGCCAGATATAGGAGCCTAAACCCTTATCCATAAAATCGTGACTGCGCATCCATGCCAGTACTGCATCTCCTCCTGTGATTAGGACTAGTGTGGCTAATAGTAAAATCGAAAAATAGAGGTTCAGCAAAATGCTATAAAGTTTCTTTTTGTAATAAGGACGTTTGTCTGAAATTTTCAGTGAACGATGAAAGCTACGGACCATACTGTCAATGGCGCTGGTGGAGAAATAGACGGCGGCGAGGAAGCCAAAAGACAATAAACCATCTCGCTGTTTGGAAAGAATGTCTTCCATGGTTGTTGCCAGGGATTTATAGGCATTTTCTGGCATGAGACGATGGATCAGTTCCAGCAAGTCTTTATGCGCTCCATCTAAGGGCAAGTAGGCAATCAGGGTAAAGAAGAAGATGATGGCGGGAAAAATGGCCAGCATTAAATGAAAGGCCATAAAAGAAGCGCGCATGCGAATATCCTCACGGTCGGCACGTACGAAGTAGAAGCTCAATAACTGGTACCAGCTGATACGGTCCAAGCCAGGAACATACTTGGCTCGCAAAGACTTGGGGAGTCTCTCTTGCAATCGTTTCCAGAATTGAAAGTTCTTTTTCAATCGAAATGCGAATTAAAGACCTGCATTAAGGATTCCGGACAGCGTATCGGACGCATATCGGAGCTTCTCACAAATACCAGTTTCACTGTAGCGGTATGAATTAAATCACCTGCTTCATTGAATATCTCAAAGTCAAAGGAGATACGCACACTGGGCAATTCATGCATGATGGTGCGGATGAGAATTTCATCATCATATAAGGCTGGTTTGATGAATTTGCTATGGATTTCCAAAACAGGCATCATCACACCCTGCTCTTCAATTCCCTTATACGACAAACCCACTTGACGCAAAGCATCTACCCTTCCTATTTCATAGAATTGCGCATAATTACCATGGTACATATACCCCATCTTATCGGTTTCTCCGTAGCGTACGCGGACTTTGGTTTCTGATACAAACATTGGGTTTTGGTTAATTCAAATACTTCGTTTTTAAACGTACGATTCGTTTTGCTCTATTTATGAATTGTGATTTATGATTGAGGGGGTAGACATTCTATCATTTCTGGTTTCATGCCTACTGATCATTTATAGCTAATTATAAATAATAACCATCCTTTCAAATTCATAAATCACAAATCATAAATCATAAATCATAATTCACTGGATTCCCATTTTATTCAATTCCAATCGATACTTCCGGGCATTGAGGAGATGCTGGTTATAGCTATCGGTAAAGTTATGGTATCCTGAAAAATCTTCTTTAGCGCAAAAATAAATATAGCTGTGTTGCTCGTTCTTTAAAACGGCATCAATGGCTTGAATGCTGGGCATGCAAATCGGGCCCGGAGGCAAGCCTGTGACGAAATAGGTATTGTAGGGCGACTCATACTGAAGCATGGGTCTGGTAACTCTGCGGATATCTGGATTGCCCACCGCGTAAATCACAGTGGGGTCGGCTTCGAGTTTCATGCCTTTTTTAAGTCGGTTGAGGTAAACTGCGGCTACGGTTGGCATCTCATCCGATTTTGCTGTTTCCTTTTCAACGATGGAGGCCAAAATGTTTACTTCAACCGGACTCAATCCAATCTTCTTAGCTTTGGCATTTCGGGTATCGTTCCAAAAGCGATCGTGTTCCCTGAGCATACGTAGTAAGAAGGTTTCGGCATCGGTGGTCCAGTAGAAATTATAGGTATTGGGTATGAAGGCAGCCAGGATGGTGTGATTGTTCCATCCATACTTGGTGAGGCGGGTCGAGTCATTTAGCAGATTGAGCAGGAACATACTATCGGCATTGATTTCATTGCATACATACGTAATCAGCTTTTCCTTATTCCAGCTGCTGCGAATAACTAATTTAACTTCTTCCTGTCTTCCACTGGCCAATAGGCGAAGAATCTCTTTATTATTCATTCCCGGCTTAATGCGGTAATACCCAGGCTTAATCTTTTCAGCATATCCAGACCACAAAGCAAGACGATCAAGGCTTGCGTTATTTCGCAGCAACGAATCATCTCCTATAAGCTGCATTATATCCTCCCATTCCGACCCTTCAGGAATTTTTAGTGGACGATTTATAAGCTGCGCCGTATTTTCCCGGTAAATAAGTTCATGAGCAAAATAGCCAGCACCGCATGCCAGCAGCAGAATTACGATTAATAGAGGTTTTGTCCAGCGCATTTCCGGCAAATATAGGGCATGGCAGCTTCTTGTCAGATAGCCATCGAAGCGGTATGTTTGTCGCATATTTCTAAAGCAGTGAAAATCGCATTAATAGGATACGGAAAAATGGGTCAGGCAATTGAAAATGCCGGACTTTGTCGTGAACATGATATCGTGGCGCGCATCTCGCAAGAGGCTGGGCAGGATGAATGGAATAAACTTTCGCAGGCTGATATAGCCATTGAATTTACCGCTCCGCATGCGGCAGTGGATAATATTCGCCGCTGTTTCGAAGCCAATGTGCCCATCGTGGTAGGAACTACAGGCTGGTATGATGAATACGAAGAGCTAAAAGATGAAGCAACACAAAATGCACATAGCCTCCTAACCGCCACCAATTTTAGTCTTGGAGTCAACCTTTTCTTTGAACTCAATAAACGTTTGGCTGAATTGATGGCTCCATATAATCAATACGATGTGCAGATGGAAGAAATTCATCATACCCAAAAATTGGATGCCCCAAGTGGCACTGCCATTACCTTGGCTACCCAAGCCATTGAAAGACTCCCTTGGAAAAAAACCTGGAAATTGGTGGACGATGAAAACGAAGATATTTCACCAAGTACTCTCGGTATCGACGCCAAACGTATTAATGATGTTTCGGGTACACATACCCTGCTTTATAATTCAGCTATTGACAGCATCGAAATAAAACATACGGCCTATAGTCGTGCTGGCTTTGCTTTTGGCGCGGTATTGGCTGCCGAATGGCTCCACGGAAAAACGGGAGTCTTTACCATGGAAAATGTGATTAAAAACACGCTTACGCTCTAAACTATACATGAAAAATATTCTCGAACGCATTAAAAAGTTCTCTCGCAAAGAGTGGATTTATATCTCCATCTGGAGCACCATTAATTTCTTGTTCCTTCTCGTTCTTCTTTTCGGAGCGCAAGCAGGATTTATCAGCTCATTTATCTATTTCCTCTTTTGGGAAGTACTGCTGTTTGGCTATTACCTCATCCGTGTTCGTAAGGGCGAAAAAGACACCAAAGGCCGTGAATGGTTGGATGCCATCACCTTCGCTGTGATTACAGCTACCATCATCAAAACCTTTATGGTCGATGCCTTTACCATCCCAACTCCTTCTATGGAAAAAAGCATGATGGTGGGCGATTTCCTCTTTGTAAGCAAATGGAATTATGGAACCCGCGTGCCTATGACGCCCGTTTCCTTCCCTTTTGTACATAATACCCTTCCTGGTGGATCAGGAGATAGCTATTCTGAATCCTTGACCTTGCCTTTTTACCGTTTACCTGGCTTCCAAGAGATTAAAAACAATGACGTGGTGGTGTTTAATTATCCCGGACAAGATGCCAATAACAATGATGCGCGCCCGGTTGATAAGCGCGAAAACTATATCAAACGTTGTATTGCCATTGCCGGGGATAGTTTATGGATCATCGATGGACAAGTATATATCAATGGAAAAGCAGCCAGCTTCCCAGAAAAAGCGCGTCCGCAGCATAAATGGTTCGCCTACTACCAAATGGGGGTCGTACCAAGTGGTAAGGTTTTGAAGAATTCGTACGATATCAATCCAGATGCGATTCAAAAAATTGACTATCCAGGCAATGTCTACTTGATTGATGTTCCAGATCATATGCTGGGGAAATTCAAGTCGGAACAAGCGTTAGATTCTATGGTTGACTTCGACACCTTTGTTCCAGATGACCGCAAGAGCCTCTATTTTCCAGATACCTATATTGGAAAAAGAAATAAAGGATGGACGGCCGATGATTTCGGACCTATTTATCTACCAAAAGCGGGTGAAACCATTACCCTTACCCAAGAAAATCTGCCAATCTATCACCGCTGTATTACCATGTATGAAGGAAATACCTTGGAGATGAAGGATGGCAAATTCGTGATAAATGGCCAAGAAACAGACACCTATACTTTCACCTATGGCTATTATTGGATGATGGGTGATAACCGCCACAATTCCTTGGATTCACGCTCTTGGGGCTTTGTTCCTGAAAACCATATTGTTGGAAAAGCTTGGTTTGTATGGATGAGCTGGGATAAATATGCCACTGGATTCTTCAATAAAATCCGCTGGAGCCGTTTGTTTAAAGGGGTTAATTAATCATCGACTAGTCGACCTATCGACTAGTCGACTTCCACATAATTCAAGTCTTTTGAGAAGCTTTCTTTCAAGTAGAGAATACTCACTAAAGCCAAGACCATAACGATTACCCCCACAATGGCGGCGGAATTCACATTGCCTAGACTTAAAACGAGCATTTGAAAGGAAATGGTGATGATAGGCACGGAGCCCCGCACAAAATTCGGGACGGTATTGGTAACCGTTGAGCGGATATTGGTACCAAACTGCTCGGAGGCAATGGTCACAAACAAGGCCCAATAGCCCGTTGCCATTCCGATACCAAAGCAGAGCCAATAATAGGCATCGGCAGTAATCCCATGGGCAAAAAAGAGGAAATAGGTGGTAAGCGCGGTCGATAGCGCGATATACAGAACCACCACCTTCTTGCGGCTCTTCCACCATTGGGAGAGTAATCCGCTCACAAAATCACCAGCAGATAACCCGAGGTAGCAATACATCAAAGCCTTGCCATTAACCACCTTGCCGATGACACCGAGTTCCTTGGCAAAGATGTCTTCCGACAGCGAAACCAATAAACCAATCATATACCAAATAGGAACGCCTACCAAAATGCAAGCGAGGTATTTTTTAAAATTCGACAAGGAGCGAAACAGCATAAAAATATCGCCCCGCTTTACATGGGTGGCCGACTTAAGCTCCTTAAACATGCCCGATTCAAAGACCCCAATTCGAAGTATCAAAAGCACTAAGCCCAAGGCCCCACCCATTATATAGGCCACGCGCCAATTTGGGAATGGAACATTAAATATACCTTCTAAAAAACCACCAATCGCCTCCCCTTGCACGCCAATCAATCCCGCGAAAACCGCACCCAAGGCGCCGAAGGTCACCACAATCATGGTTCCTATTCCCCGCTTTTCCTTGCTCATGGTTTCTGATATCAAGGTTATTCCTGCACCTAGTTCTCCGGCCAAACCAATTCCTGCAATAATACGAACTGCGGCATACATAGGAATACTCGTAACAAATGCATTGATTATATTGGCTGCGGAATACAGCATAATCGAGCCAAAAAGCACTTCTACCCTGCCTCGTTTATCTCCCAGAATTCCCCAAAGCAAGCCACCCAAGAGCATACCTGTCATCTGCATATTAAAGAGAAAGATGCCTGTGTCTGTAACGAATTGCGGACCCGCATCTGGGAAAAGGTAATAGAGACTTTCGCGTTTGACCACGTTAAAAAGCACGAGATCGTAGATATCTACGAAGTAACCGAGAGCGGCTACCACGATGAGCATAATGGTTTTACGGTTCATTGGTAGAGCTAAGAAACTACTTTTCGCTCAAAGCTGCAATGTATCCTTGTTCGAGAAACAGAGGATAAAAGATTTTCATGTTTACACGGTTTAGCCTAGTTTTGGTAACAAGCTGATTTTTAAACCTAAACTATCTATACTTATGACTCAAGCGACCACCACTTCAACCGAACTTTACCAACCACGTTGCTACGTTAATTACGATGTGAACTTCCCTGCATATACCTTTATCACCATTCTGGTAGACGTTGATTTGAATCAAGGAGGCTCGCCAGTTAACTTGCCTAGCGAGTATAATTCTCTTGTTTTCAATTTAAACTTTGAAGGAAACTTTACTCAGCCAAACCCTAGAGAGCAAAGCATAACTAAATGCTTGACCTTAGCCTGTCTATCAAGTGATGTAACCATTTTCACTAGCATCCAACTTACCGATGCTGGCGGCGAAATAAAACAAGGCACTGTTAGCCGACCAATTGGAAGAGAAGATGATATACCGGGCGCCAATGCGCTTGTAGCATTTACCTGTTGGCCTGTTGTTTTTAAAAGTGTCACAAATGGTGCTTTCTTTTCGGGTGGCGTTATCGCGGTTACGAATGGAAGCGATTTGGGCGAGATGATGACGATGGTAGACGCAAAAAACATCCATGTTCAAGTTACCAGTTCTAGTGGCGGGGATGGAAGCTTCACTCCATTTTATGGCGTTATCGATGGCGTTCCGGTAGGTGGCGAATTCAATCTAATGACCGTTGTTAGCGATACAGTAGCTCAACAATTCCCTATTGGCTATTTTATTGATGCCACTGCCAATCCGCCGATAAACCTTTATACCAGTGCTGCTGTGATTGATCTTTAGTATGTCTATATCCCAGTTTTTTAGGTTGCTTTCCTATTGTCTGATGCTCTTGTTTGGCATGCAAGCGCGTGCAGATAAACAAGCAGATAGCACGCGAGTTACTCCCCTATTAAACACAGCCAAAGTACTTGAATTTAGCTCGCCAGATTCAGCACTGCAGTTAGCGAATCTTGCCTTAAGCTTGTCAGAAAGCATAGGGTATGAAACAGGTATTGCTAGTTCCAATTTGCGTATTGGTCATATTTATCTAACCCTTGGAAATTACCGAGAAGCGGCTCCTTATCTATATAAGAGCTATACTATTCGTATTCGCATAGGCCAGCAAAAGCAGGCTGTAGGAAGCGCTTGCCTCATTAGTTATGTCTAAGAACAAAATGGGAATAAAGACTCGGCCTTTTCTATTTTATACGAATGTTTGCGTTTCGTAGATAAGAACGATAGCATAAACTTGGCTAAGCTCCATATGAATCTGGGTAACCTACATGCGAGCTATAAAGAAACCAATAAGGCCCTGGAGTTCATTAAAAAGTCAGAATTGGTCTATGCTAACTTAAACGATTCAATCAACCTAGGCTTGACTTGGAGCAGCCTTGGAAACGTGTATTTCCAACAGGGCAAGTATCAAAATGCACTCAATTATTACCTGAGAGCCGATGCCGCCATTTCAGTGAGCGATGATTTGTTCTCCCTTGCAAGAAACCTCAATAATATAGCTTTATGCTATGATGCATTAAAGGCCTCCAACCTTGCGCTTAGCTATTATTTCCGAGCACGAGATACCTATATCGAACTGGGTATGAACTATGATTATATCATGGTATTAAGCAATATTGGCTTAGCTTTTTTGAATGATCAAAAACTGGATAGCGCCTTGGTCTATTTCCAGCAAAGTCTCCATGGTGCCAGTAAATTCGGTTATGCGAGTCTGATGCTTACTAATCTTGATTTTATTGCCGAGGCCGCTAAAGGGGATTATAAACAAGCCTATTACTTCCGCCAGCAGCATGAAAGATTAAGTGATTCGATAAGTTCCTTGGAGAAAATGCGTCAGATTGCCGAGATGCAAACGCTCTACGAGATGGATAAAAAGGAGCAGCAAATCCAGCTATTGGACGCAAAAAACAAAGCGAGCTCCGGGCAACGGAATCTTTTCATTATTGCCACCATTCTTGGACTTTTATTTGCCATTACTGTATTATTTGCATGGAAGCGCACCAGCAGAGAGAAAAAACGTTCGGATGATCTGTTGCTGAACATCCTTCCAGCCGAAGTAGCCGAGGAATTAAAACCTACTGGAAAGAATGAAGCGAAACTCTATCAGCATGTGAGTGTCTTGTTCACGGATTTTGTCGGCTTTACGCAGATAAGTCAGACGATGAGTCCACAAGAACTTGTCCAAGAAATCCATCAACATTTCACTGCCTTCGACCTAATTATGGAAAAACATGGCTTGGAGAAAATCAAAACCATTGGCGATGCGTATATGGCGGTATGCGGACTCCCAACATATTGCCATGTATTTTATTGATGGGAAAATATAGTTGATTAATTTATTTCTTAAGTAAGGCAATCAATTCAGTCATGCCAGCTAAATCTACTTCATCAAAATGATCGAGGTATTCACTATCAATATCGAGCACTCCCCAAACTTCCCCCGATTCATTTAATAGCGGCAATACAAGCTCAGAACGCGAAGCCCCACTGCAAGCAATATGTCCAGGAAACAAATCGACATCCGGCACCAATTGGGCGGTTTTTTCTTTCCAAGCCATTCCACATACCCCACGCCCTAAGGCAATACGGGTACAAGCAACAGGACCTTGGAAAGGACCAAGTACTAGTTCATCGCCTTCAACGAGGTAGAAACCAACCCACCACCAAAGAAAAGCTTCCTTAAGCACCGCAGCCGTATTGGCCAAGTTGGCAATCAAGGAAGTTTCTCCTTCCAATAGCCCAGCAAGCATTGGAATCATAATTTTATACTTCTCCTCTTTGCTGAGGGAAGGGTCAATAAAAAATTCTTCGGACATTATTTAGCAACGGCAGCAGTATCTGCTGTAGGAGCTTCCGCAGCAGGCGCTGTACCGTTCATTTTAGAAGCAGCATCGTCAGGTAAAGCAGTTGCCGCTTCTTTCTCAGCACGTATGCCTTTATACTCTTTGTTTGTTTCAACAGAACCTTTTGCTTCTTCCTTACCATAATGACAAGAAGTAACGGTCAATATCATAACAAGGCTCAGGAGGGTGATGATTTTAATTTTCATGGTTGCGTATTCTACGGGCAAAGATAAGGATGTAACGCATATTTGAAAATGCTCCTTTTTGTCGATTTATTGGAGACGAGGTTGAGAGTTTGGGGGATTACGAGGTTGAAAAAACAGGATGAGGGCCGAAGGACTTTTTTTTTTCATTTCCCCCTTTGCTAATTTCAAAAAATGGCTACATTTGCACCCGCACTGCGAGAGTAGCTCAGCTGGTAGAGCGCAACCTTGCCAAGGTTGAGGTCGCGAGTTCGAACCTCGTCTCTCGCTCAAAAGCCACTTCGGTGGCTTTTTTTTTATTGGACCCGAAGGAATTTTCCTTCAAAACCCGGGCTCGGGTGGCGGAATAGGTAGACGCGCTGGACTTAAAATCCAGTTATCAGTAATGGTAGTGTGGGTTCGATTCCCATCCCGAGCACAAAACAGAGCGGAGAAAGAGAGCGAGAGCGGTTTTTCTTCGCTTTTTTTTTTGCAGAACGAACCAGTTAAATTGGCACCTATCAAGTGGATGCGGTCAAATATGCTTTCCCGCACCCCCACAGAATCAACTTAGCGCTATAATCCAAATCTGTGTTGAAGCCAGTAGATGGCCTAATAGGTTTACCGCGGACAATACTCACCAGCTCAACATGGCGGATATGGATTTTTCTCCCAATTTGTTCCCCTCGTTTGTTCCAGGTGATAAATTCGATACTGAAGGAAATAGGATTCCCCGATCGGTCGGTTTGACTCATCAACTCCAAGGCATCAGCCAGCGCAATAACATGCATGGTCCGAAGATCTAATTGTATAGAAGCGGGAAAAAGGACAGGATATCTAAGATTAATGACGTGACGCCAGAAGATTGCCCTTTCGTTTTTGTAACTTTTTTATCAAATATGGTTCGAAGGCCTATTTTCAGAGGCATTTTTTGAGGATATCCTTTTGAATCTCAACTATTTTTAAAAACTCAAAAACTAGACTTATTAGTGACTAATGAGTCAATGAGTTTAATCCCGAAAACATTGAATACATAAAGAAATTGCTTGCACCATAATTGATTTTTAGCTCATCAAAACTGGGTAGTCATCCATATACCCTCAAAAGCCCATAAACACAAGCATCTTGACCGCTTCCGCAACAATACAAGCTTGTAAAGAAATTAATACCTAACTGGCTACGTTGGTAATTAGACCTTAATAATCACAAGGCTTTAGTAGCGCTGACTACCCCGTGTTGAAAAATTCGATTCACCCCGCATCTATGCACAGATGTGAACAAGTGAACGTTGTATCAAAGAGTAATAAAGAAGAATTTTGAATTAGAAAAAAGGCGCATCTATATATGTGCGCCTTTCCTAATGCTTTTGCGGAGCTCCGGAATCATTTCTCCGGAAATTAGGTCTGCCGCCGAAAGTTACCTGACATGGGCATACTTCTCGGCGGTTTTTCATTTACAAATATGTAAAGTATGCATCGAAATGCAAAAGTAATTACATCAACAAATGGCCAAAATTTTTGTGAATAAAATTTATCAGCCTTGTAAAATCTGCCCTTTCAGCAGATTATCGACATCCAGTGGCTCTACAACATTACATATATTAAACCAAATCAGAAACATCTCCGTTTTCTCCTGGACATCAGAAATTTCAAAGTACCCAAATTCAGCCAGTTGATTGGCAATATCGGACTCCGCGTTTTTAGTAGAATTGAAAAACCACCAAGGAACAAGGAAAAGCATGTGTGATTGAATTGCCTGGGCTGAGCATGATGAACTGTGTATCAAATTACACAGCTTTAAACAGGAATACTATTCAACATACACATAGCAGAAACACCCGATTGTCTAATCCGACTACTTCAACGAGTTTTTGTAGTCGACCACCTCCCGGAGCAGTTTACCAAATTCCTCCAGGTTTGAAGTACGCATGAGGAGGAGGTCATTTTCCGACAGTGTATTCAATTCACTTCGAAGTGCTACAAACCTTTTTACCATGGCCCTTTTTGTAGCCTGGATCTTTTTGATATCGTTGTCGTTCATTGAACCTGCAATTTAATGCTTAGGAGGTATCAACAGTTTTTGAGATTAATCAAATAGAATGACCCTGTAAACGCAAGTGAGTAAAACTATTTCCATTGTTAAAATTTGTTGAATAACTTGTGGTAAAACAATACAATTCAATCAGATATAGAAGATGAATCGTTGAAGAATTTTTAATATCTCAGGTAAAAATCCTTCAACAATTAAGATTGAAAAGAAGCCTATAAATCAGTCATATAGAATAATAATTTCAACGGAAATCAACATAAACCATTGACTACTAATATTATATATAAAAAAATTCACAACTATCCGAAACTTTTTCCGAGTCGTCCAAATATAGTGCTTGAGCCCAGTAAATGCGTTACATTTTGCTGAGCTGGCAGGAAAATAAGTCTTGTTTTTGACGGAAGATATCGAGTTGTCCCTTACTTGCGTCCCTAATGCGGTGCGCCCCCTGTCTTATAGTGTTACATACATAATCCAGAGTTTGATAGTATGTTAAGCATATTCGGATTTTCTCGCAGAAATTGGAGAAGCCTTGGCTGGTTTTACAGATTGTTCTGCGGATTAATTCCAGGAGTAAATAGGCTATCAACGCGATGTATATCTGTGATTTCACTGCATTTTCGCTCGTTCCAATAAAGCTTTTAACCTGTAGATTTTGTTTGAGTGTTTTAAAGAACGTTTCAATATCCCAACGGGCTTTGTATAGCTGGGAGATAGTATATGCGTCCCAGTCGAGTTGGTTGGTCAGGATTTCCAATACGGTATCTTCTTCTTCATGATAGACGTGAACTAACCGCAAAAGATGCTGGTCAATACCACATTCTACGGCAGCCTTTCCTGTGAGCCGGATAATTTGATCTCCGACTAACCCAGTAAAATCAGAATTTGTATTCTCAATGATACGCACCACTTCAAAGCAAGCATTGTTCTTAATCCGGGTCACAAAGACATTTTCCGCTTGTATTCTGGATAGCATAAGGCTAAAGTCATAATAGCCTTTATCTTCTATGATAATCGTCCCTTTATTGAAGCTTAAATTCGCCAAACCCTTATCTGACTTATATCTGGCCACCGTAGAAACAAGCATCCAGTTCGGAATCAAAGAAATGATTTGCTGGATTAATGGCTTATTATTATTTTTACTCCTCTTAAATAACTCCATTTCTTGAAAGTTTTTGTCGACCAAAAAGTTATGGGGTTATTTTTTAAAATCCTAAAGCCGATCATTTTTTTAGACTTTCGGATAGTTGTGATATTTACGCGAATATTACGCGGAGTACAGGCCTCTCATTTGGCTTTTTGAAGGTCAAATCAAAGGCCAGGCCTATTCAGGAAGGAGCATTGAGGAGGTATTAAAGAAGGCAGTTGTTTTGACAAAAATCAAAAAATCCGTTACCTTGCTTTGGCTTCGCCATAGCTATGCCACCCATTTAT
>Ga0209491_10006852_pt1 | contig 15453 bp, 14 predicted proteins | sample BON02_FD_187213 | JGI IMG/M metagenome (GOLD analysis project Ga0209491, IMG submission 187213) | Freshwater microbial communities from Lake Bonney liftoff mats and glacier meltwater in Antarctica - BON-02 (SPAdes) (version 2) | ecosystem: Environmental > Aquatic > Freshwater > Ice > Glacier...
GACGGTTGCTGTGATCGAAGTTATTTCTGACGATATTCCGGAACTGATTATTGTTGGGGTTGATGGCCGTGGCATGGAGATGCGCCCTACCAGCTCGGACTCCGAATCACCCAATGCGGCGGGCGCCAATTTTCAGCAATATCTCTATGACGAGCTCATTCCCGAGATCAACAGCCAATACAGGGTCGCACCGTTCAGTATATTGTCCGGACATTCCAATTCCGGGCGTTTTACTCTCAATGCTTTTCTGGATCAGCCAGACAGGTTTAATGCCTTTTTCGCGTTCAGCCCATCGGTGGATGATGGTGAGATCAATGCGAAGGCGGCCAAGATGAATTGGACGGCAGCACACCAGAACGCAAACCTGACATTGAGCCTGGCCGATGAAGGCGAACATATGCAAACGCCATACTTTGAGCTGATAGGAATTCTGGAAAGCGCAGGTGTAAAAAACCTTCAGCACAAGGAGTTCCCCGAGCAAAGCCACCAATCAAGCAACATTGTTGCGCAAATCTATGCAATGAATACCTTATTTACCGGTTGGAACCCTTCGCGGGAAGTTCAGTTGGCCGGTTTTGCAAGCGTGAAAAAGCACTACAAGGACTTGTCAAACAAATACGGCTTTGAAGTGCAGGTGCCGATTGACAAGGTGATCAGATTGACTGGGCATTTCAGCATGTCGGATGAGCCAACCGACCATGAAATGGCGGTGAAGTTGATGGCTTTCGGGATTCAGGAAGATAAAGATAATGCCAATGAGTTTTGGGATCTAGGGGAATATTTTAGCAATAACGATATGCCCGATGCCGCCACTTTTGTTAAAGATGAGGTTTGCAAACTGGCGCCGGCAAATGAACATTGTAAGACCGAATAACCAGCAGCTTTGTACAGAACTTCTATTTGGATAATCTGAGTAACGAGACCGGTCTATGAATACCACAAAAAAGCAAAACTCCGGAATGGTTTTATTTGCACTTGGATTTCGACCGTTCTATTTGCTGGCAGGTGTATTCGCTTTGCTGGCTTTGCCTGTCTGGATTGCCACTTATACAGGTGCCTTGCAGTGGGGCGGCCATATGCAAGGCATGAACTGGCATATCCATGAGATGGTTTTTGGCTTCGCACCGGCAGTGATGGCTGGGTTTTTATTGACCGCAGTGAAAAATTGGACGGGCCTGCCGACACCAACTGGTGCAAAGCTCGCCGGGTTGGTTTTGCTGTGGGTAGCGGCGAGAATTGCGAATGTTACCGGCCCGACCATATTGTCAGTTGTGCTGGATGTGTCGTTTTTACCGGTGCTGGGTGTTGCGCTTGCCATCCCGATCTGGCGTAGTCAGAACCGCCGCAATATGAAAATTCTGGGCGTATTGTCGGCGCTTACATTGGCCAACCTGGTCTGGCACCTCGCCAGTCTGGGTATTGTTTCGCCGGCATTGATGAACGTCTCATACATCACGGCAATCGATATCATCACGATCCTGATGGCTATCGTGGCCGGCCGGGTGATTCCTGCCTTTACGGCCGGCGCAGTGCCGGGTTCAAAACCACGACATGTCAAAGCGATCGAAGTAGTTGCGCTGGCTACATTGGTGTTAATCGTGTTGGGCGATGTGTTGGGTGTGTGGATTGTTTTGTCGAAACAAATCTGGTTTACGCTGTTTGCGCTCGCTGCTGCGGCTCATCTGGTGCGGTTGTGGCTCTGGCAACCGTTGAGCACCCGTCACAATGCCTTGTTACTGATGTTGCCTGTGGCTTATGCCTGGATACCCATCAGTCTCGCACTGAGAGCGGCCTCACAAATTACCAACTTGTCGCCTGCTGCTGCAACACATGCTTTGACAGTTGGTGCCATGAGCAGTTTGATGATGGCCATGATGACGCGCAGTGCGCTTGGGCACAGTGGCAGGGCACTGGCTGCAACATGGGTAGAAAACAGTGTGTTCTGGTTGCTGCAAACAACTGCCATCGTGCGCGTTGGCGCTACGCTGGCACCGATGGTTCTATATCGCGATGCTATGTTTGTTTCAGCGTTTTTGTGGACGCTGGCGTTCGCGATATTTGTGTTTGGGTACTGGAAAATATTGACTCAGCCCCGTGTAGATGGCAAACCGGGGTAGACGGCAAGCCGGGCTGAGCTATTTCTTTTCTGCGTGACCGCCAAATTCCGCGCGCATGGCCGATAGCATTTTGTTGGCAAAATCTGCTTCTCCGCGCGAGCTGAAACGCTCGTAAACCGCTGCCGTCAGCACCGGGGTAGGGACGCCAGATTCAATCGCCGCAATGGATGTCCAGCGGCCTTCGCCGGAGTCGGATACATGACCGGAAAAATTGTCGAGGGATGCATCTTTGAGCAATGAATGGCTGATCAAATCCAGTAACCAGGAGCTGATAACGCTGCCGCGTCGCCAGACTTCAGCAATCTCACCCAGGTCGAGATCATACTGATAGTGTTCCGGATGGCGTAGCGGGGTGGTTTCAGCGTCGTGTTCACGTGTCTTCAAACCTGCATTTGCATGTTTGAGCACGTTGAAACCTTCAGCAAAGGCCGCCATCAGGCCATATTCAATTCCGTTGTGCACCATTTTGACAAAATGTCCGGCGCCATGCGGGCCGCAGTGCAGATAACCATGTTCTGCGGTGCCTTTTTTGCTTCGGTCTTGTGTTGGTGGCGCAGAATCGTAGGCAGGTGCGAGTGTGGCGAAAATCGGATCCAGGTGATTGATGATGTCTTTCTCGCCGCCCATCATCAGGCAATAGCCGCGTTCCAGACCGTACACGCCGCCACTTGTGCCCACATCCACGTAGTGGATGGATAGCTCTTCCAGCGCTTTGGCGCGACGAATATCATCATGGTAATAAGAGTTGCCGCCGTCGATGATGATATCGCCCGGCACCAGATGGCCCTTTAGATCATTGATGACAATGTCGACAAGCGCGGCTGGAATCATCAGCCAAACCACACGGGGTGTCCGTAGGGCGCCAACAAAATCATCCAGCGTATGCGTGCCGATTGCACCCTCATTGGCCAAAGCATCTACAGCCTCCGCGTTAACATCATAAGCCACACATTCATGGCCGTTTGCGATCAGGCGCTGCGCCATATTGGAGCCCATGCGGCCCAGACCAATCATACCCAGTTGCATACAGACTCCTGTCTCATATTCATTGCGATTCTTGAGTCAGCCACCAAAATTCGACTACCGATTATCACTGGTTGGCTTTGGCTACTTCGGCACTTTTGGTTTCCAGCACCTGCATCAGTTCATCAAACGATTTAACAAATGAAGATTTGCCTTCTTCCAGCAACGCTTCAGCCATCTCCTTAATATTTATGCCTGCATCCTCCATAGCCGACAACACAATATCTGCCTCGGCAGCGTGTTCAACAATGTCGTTATTCACAACACCGTTTTCGGCAAAAGCGAGTAAGGTGTTTTCCGGTATGGTGTTGACCGTGCCAGCGCCAGCAAGTGCAGTTACATAATACGAATCCGGCAACGAAGGGTCTTTGGCACCGGTGCTGGCCATCAGCAATTTTTGCGGGTGTGCACCGTCTGCTTTCAATGCCTGCCAGCGGTCTGATGCCAGTAAATCCAGATACACTGCATAGGCTTTGGCGGCAACCGCAATGCCAAGCTTGTTGTGCAAGTGCTCAGGCAGTTGTTTGTTACTTTTCACATCCCAGCGGGAAATGAATATAGAGGCAACGGATGCAACGTAAGTGCCGAGTTCAGATTCGATTCGTCGCTCTATACCACGCAGATATGCATTGGCTGAGGCCAGATATTGCTCAACAGAAAACAACAACGTGACGTTAATCGGAATGCCGGCATAAATCAGCTCTTCGATCGCAACACAACCACTGGGCGTGCCCGGTACCTTGATAAACAGGTTTTCTCTGTCGGCTGCAGCAAACAAACGTTTGGCCTCAGCAATTGTGCCTTCGGCATCGTCAGCCAGTTTGGGCGACACTTCAAGCGATACAAAGCCGTCCAGATGATCGCTGCGGTCATACTCAGGACGAAACAGGTCAGCTGCATGTCGCAGGTCTTCAATCGCCAATTCTTCAAACAGACTTTGTGACGACAGTTCACGCGGCAGTCTTGAGGCTATCGCCTGATCGTAATCGTTGCTACCACCAATGGCCTTTTCAAAAATCGTCGGGTTAGATGTCAGGCCGGTGACAGACAGTTCGCTGATATAACGCGCCAGTTCACCGCTGGTCAGCAAGTCCCGTCTGATGTTATCCAACCAGATGCTCTGGCCGCGCTCATGTAGCTTTTTCAATGGATTGATAACCGATGAGTTCATAAATTTGTCCTGTAATCCAAGCATTTCTATAAGGCTTGTACGTTAGTGTCTGCTATCTATTGTCCCTGCTGTGCCCGGCACTGTAAACCAGCATCGGGTGCTATTTTTCGTACTAGGAGCCTGTCGGACTTAACATGATCTACTGCGAAAAATCCGAGTTTGGCCAGATTTCCCGATATTATTCGTCAAATAGCGGTGCTATTCTCCTTATAAGATCGAAAAATCTGACTCAAATCGACTTTCCCTCGCTACGATCGGTAAAGTCCGACAGGCTCCTAGTAGAGAGTTGGCCGCCTATTTCGGCGTATTCCTGGTTTTTACAATCATTGTTTTAATCAACTTAACCACCTTCCATGACATTCTCTTTTACTACGTGATTACTGGCATCTTGTGCTTCTTATTTGTACAACAGGCTCTAAAGCTCAGCCGCGAATATGAGCAAAGAAAAGCAGAGCAGGCACAGATTGCCAAGTTGCAATTTAAGTTAGAACAAAACCGCCAGAAAATCGAGCCTCCAAAGATCCGCATCAATAGCGCTGGGAAAATAGAGCTGATTGAGAGCGAGCAGATCGCCTTTTGTAAGGCTGCTGGAGACTATGTTGAGCTCTATTTGAGAAACAACAAGCAGATACTCTTCAGTGGTAATTTGAAAGAGTTGCAAAAGCAATTACCGAATACCTTTTTGCGGGTACATCGTTCGTATTTGGTCAATATGGATTTTATTCAGTCCCTCTCTAGCAAGAATACTGATCTGCAGAAATCACCTGCAGGCGGTGGGTTTCTGCTGTTATCTGGAGGGTTTGAGGTACCTGTGAGCAGGCGAATTATGCCGATGGTAAGAAGTGCGATTCAGTAAATCGAACCATGTGCTCATGGAAGCCTAAATCTGTGGGTAATTGCTGCGAGCGTGCTAGGGTTTGTCGGACTCGTTACTTGGTTTCTTAAACCTATATAACGTTTTATGCTTTAATCACTGGATTACACCTCTGTTCGATTTTGCACAGAGCAATAGGGAATAAGTATGACAAATCAATGAACAGAAACGCGCTTCGACTGTAGCCGAATTTAGTTGCATGATGAGCAAGATATTCGTTCCCGAAGAAGTCGGCTCTGCGATCACCTCCTACCACCCTCACCCAACCAATATTATTATCTCGCCCTACGGAAAATGCGGCACCACCTTGCTGCAGCAAACGTTTCATACATTGAGGACCGGCGGTGATACGGACTTTGACGATATTTCGCGCGTTGTCCCGTGGATCGAACAGGTGGCAATGCATGATATTGATCTGAACGGCGCGCAGCGTGCAAAGCCGAGAGGGCTTAAGAGCCACCTGTCCTACAGCAACGTTCCCAAAGGCGCGAAATATGTTGTGTCGTTCCGTGATCCCAAGGATGCCTTCGTTTCGACGTTCTGATTCATGGAAGGTTGGTTCATCGAACCGGATACCATTTCGATGGAAGAATTTTTCGAAGGTTGGATGATTGGCGGTCCCGAAGGTGATGGCTATTGGGGACATTTATTGGGTTGGTGGGAACAGCGTGATGATCCGAACCTGTTGTTAACTGACCTATAGTCATATGATTACTGATCCCAAATTGCATGTTCGGATTCTCGCAGCCTTTTGCGATTTGGACCGAACGGGTGACGCCGGTGACCGGCCATAAAACTTACGCAATGTTTGAAGCGGAAGTTCGAAACCGTAACGATAATCCGGGGCGATAAATTTCAAGAGATGCTATAACACTACATAACCATCAACTACTTCAAGCAAGCCATCGACAAAGACCCGACCCTGATCTAGCGGATGCATATATCGCCAAGTCAACCGATTTGCATCAGCTTAATTCAATTCACTCCAATCACCGGTATGCGCCAGTACTTTGCGGGCCTTGGATTTCTTGATTGGTTTTCGAATCGTGCCCGCGAGATCACCCTCACGAACCATCATGACCAAGTCTTCACGAGGGAAAAATATCTTTGCGAATTTACTAGCTTTGGAGCCTGAAAAACTTCTTTTGGGGATTGATTGCACAGTACCGAAACCATGCTGAGGGTGATGAATAGAGTCGCCTTTCACAAGGGTGATAATTAGTCTCCTGATGGGGCTAGATGGGTTTGGTTTATATAATAGCTATTATTTTCAATCGTTTACATTATTTACACAAATAACACAACCGAAAACTTCACGCGCAACTATTCAAATAGATCAGCATATCGGCGCGGCTGACAGTGCAGATACTGGTTAGCTACAGTAACATGGCCGCCGAGATGCGCAGCGGCATGCCAAGGCCAGCGAGGACTGTAGAGAATGGTCCGCGCCAGCGCCACCATGTCTGCATCAGCATGTGGGACGAAACGCAAAAATAGTGAAGAGATGATTGCCCAAATCGTTTGTCTCTGCCGATTTAGAAGCGCATTATGATCAAGTAATAATGATAACAACCATTATTCAAGGATTTAAGGCTATGATAAAGCGTATTTTTCTAACTATTATCGCTGTGGTCATTGTCGCGGGCGTTGTCTTTTTCGCGCTGGCCTGGCACGCAACACTACCTGAAGTCACAACGCCGGAAGCTGCCAGCTTCAATCAGGCAGAAATTGATCGCGGCCGCGCCCTGGCTGGCATTGGCGACTGTGTAGTGTGTCATACTTCCGAGGCAACCAAACCCTACGCCGGAAATCGTGCGATGCCTACCGGGTTCGGCACCATCTACACAGCAAACATCACGCCAGATGCGGACTCAGGAATCGGCAGATGGTCAGAGCAGGCGTTTGTCCGCGCTATGCGCGAGGGCGTATCGCGCGAGGGTTCATACCTGTTTCCGGCTTTTCCCTATACCCATTTCACCATACTCACGGATGACGATCTGAGCGCGCTCTATGCTTTTTTAATGACACGTCAGCCAATCAGTGAAAAGCCATCGGCCAATACTATGAAGTTCCCTTACAATATTCGCCTGCTCCAGTCCGGCTGGCAGATGCTCTATTTTGATGACGAAAGGTTTACGCCGGACGAAACAAAGAGCGAAAAGTGGAACCGGGGCGCCTATCTGGCGGAAGGTCTGGGCCATTGTTCAGCTTGCCATACTCCACGTAACCAGTTCGGTGCGGAAGAAACGGCCAAGCAATATGCCGGTGCCGTCATCGACGACTGGTATGCGCCGGCGCTGAATGGTGAAAATCAGGCGCCACTACCATGGACTGAAGATGAGATTTACAGGTATTTGCTTCTCGGAGGTACCGAACGCCATGGCGTGGCTGCGGGCTCCATGTCGGCTGTTGTCCACGACGGGCTTAGCGAGGCAAGTGAAGATGACATCAGCGCGCTGGCCGTGTACTTCAGCTCAATTGCCGGCACAGACACCGAAAGTGAAGCAGACCAGGAGCCCCGGCAGATCATTACTGATGCCCATGCCAGAGCAAGCACCGATCGCAGCCATGGCGAGCATATTTTTACCGCGGCTTGCGCCGGCTGTCATTACAATACGGCTGAAATCGCCCTTCTAAACAGGCCGGAACTCAGTCTGAACAGCGCTTTGAGCGCCCCTGACCCGGTTAATCTGATCCGTATCACGCTCGAGGGCGTATCAATCGATGACGGCCTGCCCAACCTGATGATGCCTGGCTTCGGCCCTGCCCTCAGTGACGAAGATATTGTTAGTCTGGTAATTTACTTGCGCCGCACGCAAACCGGGCTGCCACCGTGGGAAAATGTTGAAGCACGCGTGCGCGGTTTACGTCAATGAAAAACACGCGACTGTCCGCAGCCGCTTAATCCGCAAGGGAGTACAAAGATGACAACGGAATTTGTATTGAACGGCCAGAACGTGACGGTGGATGTACCCGATGATACACCGTTGCTGTGGGCGGTCCGCGAACATATCGGCCTGACCGGAACCAAGTTCGGTTGCGGTATCGGTATGTGCGGAGCCTGCACGGTACATATTAATGGCCGTGCAAGCCGTTCCTGCATCACGCCGGTAAGTGCAATAAAGGGAGCCAGCATCACCACGATAGAGGGGCTGTCGGAAAATGGCGACCATCCTTTGCAGCGCGCCTGGATAGAGACACAAGCACCACAGTGCGGCTACTGCCAAACTGGCCAGATCATGCAGGCGGCGACCTTACTCGCGGACTTCCCTGATCCCAGTGACGAGCAAATCAATCAGGTCATGACCGGCAACTTATGCCGCTGTATGGCCTACATACGGATCCGTGAGGCGATCAAGATTGCAGCTAATGAAATGAAGGACGAGGTGCCCAATGGCTAAATTTCCGAACTTTCGTAAACCTGAAGCAATGTCAGCTAAGCAAGAAACACCGCAGCTTTCGCGCCGGGGTTTCCTGATCGGCGCCAGCGCAGCCGGTTTCACTCTGGCGTTCACTCGTCCCGACATGGGTTTCGCGGCAGCGGACGACGCCGGCGAGAATGAGGCTTATGAACCTACGATCTGGTGTCAGATTGGCTCCGACGGTCGCGTGACAGTCAATATCGCAGAAGCGGAAATGGGACAGCATATCGGCACTGCTCTTGCGCGCATCCTCGCAGATGAGTTGGAGGCCGACTGGTCTGAAGTTGACTTGCACTATGTCGACAGCGACCCGAAATGGGGCTATATGGTCACCGGCGGCAGCTGGTCGGTATGGCAGGATTTCAAACCCATGAGCCAGGCCGGCGCAGCCGCACGTATAGCTCTGATCGAGGAGGGAGCCAAACTAATGGGCGTCCCTGCCAGCCAATGCCAGGCTCGTAACAGCCAGGTTCTGGCGGGCGGGCGCTCGATCAGTTACGGCGAAATCGTCAGAAAAGGCGACCTGACGCGGCAGTACTCGGCAGATGAACTCGAAAAAATACCAATCAAGCCCCCCTCGGAACGACGTCTGGTTGGACACGAAGCGAAGGCTCTGGATATTCCCGAGAAGACCGATGGCAGTGGTATTTACGGTATCGATGCGAAGGTAGAGAACATGGTTTACGCGCGGCCTTTGGTACCGCCAACCCGCAACGGTTCAAGCATCAACAGTGTCGACGACAGTGCGGCAAAGTCCGTGCCTGGTTATATTAAAACCCTGGTATTGGATGACCCCAGCGGCAACGTCCCTGGATGGGCTCTGGTCATTGCCAAATCCTGGCATGCCGCCAACACCGCAGGTCAGAAAGTAAAGGTTGACTGGACGCCCGGCAAAACCTCGGAGGTGGCTGAAAAGGATATCCTCGACCACGGCCGCACGCTGATCGAAGATCCCAGTTCCGGCGCGCTGGTTGTCAACGATGAGGGTGTCGATGAGGCATTCTCAAGTGCAGATTCGACTTTGGAAGCGGAATACATCACGCACAGTGTCCTGCATGTGCAGTTGGAGCCAAGCAACGCTCTGGCGTTCCAAAAGGACGGCATCTGGGAAATTCATACCGGAAACCAGTGGCAGTCGCTGATTCTGCCGCAAATTGCCACCGCGCTGGACGTACCTGAAGACAAAGTCGTGATGCGTACTTATCTGTTGGGCGGTGGTTTCGGCCGCCGTTTGAACGGTGACTATGCGGTTCCGGCGGCATTGGGCGCAAAAGCCATGGGGCAACCAGTGAAAATGATACTGACCCGGGAAGACGACAGCCGTTTCGACTCGATACGCTCCCCTTCGGTGCAGAAGCTACGCATGGCCTTCGACAAGAACGGCGAAGTGGTTGCAATGGAACAACATGCCACTGCCGGCTGGCCCACGCAGGTAATGGTGCCTGGCTTCATGCCAGAGGCTAGCAATGGCGTCAAGTTCGATCCCTTTGCCATCCACGGCGCCGATCACTGGTATTCGGTTGGACCGCATAAGTTAAGAGCCATTTCCAACGATCTGGCCAACGAAACGTTTCGCCCGGGCTGGCTACGCTCGGTCGGCTCAGGTTGGGTCAACTGGGCGCTGGAATCGTTCATGGACGAAGCCGCGCGCAAGCTGGATAAAGACCCCATCGAATTCCGCCTGAATCTTTTGCGTGCCGAAGGCAGGAATGCGGGCTCGGCGCCTAATTCCGTCGGCGGTGCTTCGCGTCAGGCCAACGTATTGCGGCGCGTACGCGAACTCTCAGGTTGGGGCCAGAAGCTACCCGAAGGAACCGGTTTCGGTGTCGCTACAACCTATGGTCAGGAGCGCAACATGCCTACCTGGACCGCTTGCGTTGCCCGCGTTCACGTTGACCGCGACAGCGGTCAGGTCCGGCTTGAGAAACTGACCCTGGTGGTGGACGCCGGAACTATCGTGCACCCGGACGGCGCTCTGGCGCAGATGCAGGGCGCAGCCTTGTGGGGTGTCAGCATGGCGCTGCATGAAGGTACCGAACTGCACCAGGGACAGGTGCGGGATACCAATTTAAACACCTATACACCACTGCGCATGCGCGATGTGCCCGAGATGCAGGTTGAGTTTGTCGACAGCACCGAGGCTTCCGTCGGTCTCGGCGAACCGGCCACCACCGTAGTGGGTCCTGCTATTGGCAACGCCATATTTGATGCGGCCGGGGTGCGTATGCGGGAGATCCCGATTCGCTCGGAGATGGTATTAGAAGCACTCAAAGTCTGAAACCGTGTGTCTCTCCTGCTACTTTATTGATTCTCTAATTCTGGCCGGATAAGCTCATCAAGTCCCTGGCGGCGGATGACTTCATGGACTACGTAGATGTCGCTGAGGAACGCTCGCGGACCTGACAGCCTTCCTATGGAGACAGGCCTACTTCTTGGCGATCAAAACTTTGACGGTTCCGTCATGGAGGGTTGACGCCGCTTTTCATCCTCGAATGCTCACCGCCCGGGTTTCGGGCCGACAATCCGCTGCACGCTTCCGCTTGACCGACAGTGGAAGGCGCGTTTACTGTTGACCCCATAAGAGGGACAATCACCGCCGCCGATGCCAAATCGGCCGGTGGGCCCGGAGCCAGGACATCATCTTGAAAGCCAGACAGAATGTGACATCGTTGCTGCGCGCCGCCGACATCGAGATTGACGGTGAGCGCCCGTGGGACCTTCAGGTCCATGATGAACGCCTCTACCGCCGCGTCCTGGCCGAAGGCACGCTTGGTGCCGGCGAGGCTTACATGGACGGCTGGTGGGATGCCGATCAACTTGACGGGTTCTTCTGCCGGTTGCTGCGCACGGGATCCGACCGCTCGATCAGAAAGCCGTCCCTGGTCGGTCAGGTGCTGCTCAGTCGGCTTGGCAACCTGCAGAACCAGCGTCTGTCGCGACGGGTCGCCGAGAGCCACTATGACCTGTCGAACCGGCTCTACGAAGCCATGCTCGGACCGACCATGCAATACACCTCCGCCTACTACGGTGCCGACGGGGCAGACGCGCCGCTGGACGATGCGCAGCGGGCCAAACTCGACTTGATTGCGCGCAAGCTCGACCTCGAGCCGGGCATGCGCGTGCTCGAACTTGGCGGTGGATTCGGTGAACTGGCACGTTTCCTGGCTGCCGAGCACCAGTGCGAGGTTGTCAGCTACAACATCAGCGCCCGCCAGGTCGAGTTCGGACGCCAACGCTGCGAAGGCCTGCCGGTCGAAATCCGACAGCAGGACTACCGCGAGGCGGCCCGCGCGTGCGAACACTACGATCGGGTCGTGAGCGTCGGTCTGATGGAGCACGTCGGGCCGAAGAACTACCGGCGCTTCTTCGAACTGGTCCGCGCCTGTCTGAAGCCCGGCGGCCTGGCGTTGATCCATACCATCGGCGGCAACGTCAGCCGCAACGCTACTGACCGCTGGATCAGCAAGTACATTTTCCCCGGCGGAGTGATTCCCTCCGAGTCGCAGCTGGCGCGTGCAAAGGAGGGCCTGCTGGTGCTCGAGGACTGGCACAATTTCGGGCCGGACTACGACCGAACGCTGATGGCCTGGGAGGCCAACTTCCTCGCCGCCTGGCCGCAGCTCAAACAACAGGAAGGGCTGGATGAGCGCTTCTACCGGATGTGGCGCTATTACCTCACCAGCTGTGCCGGCGCGTTTCGGTCGCGGGGTCTGAACCTCTGGCAGCTGGTGCTCAGCGACGGTGGCGTGTCCCGCTACAAGCCGGTGCGATGAGCCGCGCCGCATGGGCCGCGCACGCTGAACGAGTTGCCGCGCTGGCCCGCGCACTGGCCGAATCTACCGGGCCGGTTCGCCTGCGCAAGCGCACCAGCAACCTGTTTCGGGCGCGAGATGGCGTCGCTCGCACCGAGCTGGACGCAACCTCGCTGAACCACGTCATCCAGATCGACAGTAAGGCCCGCATCGCCGATGTCGAGGGCATGATGACCTACGCCGACCTGGTCAATGCGACGCTGCCTTATGGTCTGGCGCCGGCGATTGTGCCGGAACTCAAGAGCATCACCGTCGGCGGTGCAACCACCGGCGTGGCGATCGAATCCAGCGGTTTTCGCTACGGTCTGGTGCATGACACGGTTCGGGAGCTCGACGTGCTGGTCGCCGACGGCCGTGTGCTGACCTGCTCGGCCGAGCAGCACGCCGATCTGTTTCACGGATTTCCGAACTCCTACGGCAGTTTCGGCTATTCCACGCGGGTGCGTGTCAGCTTGATTCCGGTTCAATCGCACGTCCGGCTCGAACACACCCGCCACACCAATCCCGATGCGCTATTTGCAGAAATGGCCGGGGAGTGTGCGCGTCCGTCCTGTGACTATCTCGAAGGCGTGTGCTTTGGCCCGGATGAGTTCATCCTGACGCGCACGTATTTCGTCGACTCACCACCCGCAGGCAAGAAGGCGAGCGACTACACCTGGATGCGCCAGTACTGGAGGAGCTTGCGGAAAAAGCAGGAGGACTACCTGACCATTCACGACTACCTCTGGCGCTGGGACACCGACTGGTTCTGGTGCAGCAAGAACGTCGGCGCGCAATTCGCGCCAGTCAGGCTGCTGCTTGGGCGCAAACGCCTGGCGAGCACGACCTATCAGAAGATCATGCGTTCCAGCCGCCGCTGGCCGCTGAGCCTGCTGCAGCACGTTCGCCCGCGCACCGAGTCGGTCATCCAGGACGTCGACATCCCGATTGAAAATGCTGCTGCGTTTCTGGCCGATTTCGAGGCCGACATCGGAATCCGCCCGGTGTGGATCTGCCCGTTTGTGGTGCCGAACCAGAATTTTTCGTTGTTTCGGCTGTGCAGCGATACGCCGTATATCAACTTCGGCTTCTGGGACATGGTCCGTTCCTGCGAACCGGATGGCTACTATAACGCGCGGGTCGAGGAACTGGTTGCCCGCCACGGCGGCAAAAAAAGCCTGTACTCCAGAAGCACCTACGACGAGGAAGCCTTCTGGTCGATCTTCGACCGGCCGGCCTACGCGGCGCTGAAGCAGGATTGTGATCCTGACGGCCGCTTTCCGGGCCTGTATGAGAAGGCGGTGCGGCAGGGCTGAGGATACGCCTTCAAGCAAGGCCAACTTATTTGCTGACAAGGCTCTCAATACTGAAAGTAATGCTGTATTCAATCGGGCCATCCGCATAGGTCGGGCGCTCATTTTCGATAATGGTAACAAAACCTTTTTTCGCTTTGACCGGGTTGCACATCCCACAGGTATGAACATAGAGTACATACTCCTCAACGCCCGATTGAATGTTCTGGCGGGTCATTTGACCAACCGTCATTCCATCTTCCCGGAGTCGTTCTCCAATGGCCGGGTTTTTGATCAATGCATTGATGATTGAGCGACCATCAGCTATTTCCGTTACAGGTCCTTTCTCGTAAACCTTGGTTTCGCAGTCGGCATCGGCAGAGAAAGACCCCAGCAGAATTAATGCAAGCCAGCATGGGAAACTGAACCATGATTTAATCATTTTCGTTCTATCCTTAAGTCATGCAAATCGCTACGTGGCAGCATAAGTTTTTACATCATAGGCGCTGAACTGCTTGTCTGCGGTCAGAATAGTTAGGTCATCCAGCTGCGCTTGGGCGATCAGCAGGCGGTCGAAGGGGTCGTTGTGGTGTCTTGCCAGGTCAGCTACCTGCAGGCTGTGGGAATGGTTGATGAATAGTGGGGTGAAATCGTTATTAGCCAGACTGTCCAGGGCAAACTTGGCTGGCGGCATCGGCAGCGGTAATTTTCCCAGCGCAAATTTTATGGCAATTTCCCAAGTGCTTGCGGCCGAAAGTATTAGCTCATGTTCCGTATCAGATAATAGCTTTAATGCATCAGAGGAGAGATTTTCTGGCGAGACTTCCAGCCACAGCCAGACGTGAGTATCCAGCAGAATTTTCAAGCTTCGAAATCCTTCATCCAACCCTCAGGCATTGGCTCGTTGAAATCATCGGGCACTTTAAAAAGACCACAATTGCGTCCGAAAACCCGAGGTTTTTTGTCTGCCAAACCGACCAGGCGCGCAACCGGCTTGTTACCGTGAGCAATGATAATTTCTTCGCCGGCGGCTACTCTCTTTAGCAGTCGTGACAAATGGGTTTTTGCTTCATGGATAGTGACTTGAGTCATGTTAGGAATATAGACTAAGTCATGAACTAAGTAAAATAATTTTAAAGCAGGTTGCCACTGGCATCAATATTCAGGGCAATCAAATCCGCTGTATAAACGTCCCCGAAGGTAAACACGCGTTAATAAAAGTGGTGAAGTAGTACCACCCATTTTTTAAAGTATGCATTTACAATGCAAGTCCTCGATACTCATCAGGGGATAGGTAGGTATCCTCTAGAAGGAACCGGCGAAAGATGAGGTAGAAGACCCGGCCCAATACGACGCTTTATGTGAGCGCCACGGCGTATCATGGCCCTGATTACAGAGTAAGGTTCCCTAATATGGCTAAAGACAAAAGTGAAGCCGAAAGACGGCTCGATCAGGTTGTTGCCCGGGCCCATCGTGAGCGGGCCGCGAGGGAAGATGATTACCGCGAACGGTCACTCAAACTTTACCCGTGGATATGCGGCCGCTGTGCGCGCGAGTTCAGCCGGGAAAACCTTCGTGAACTCACCGTCCACCACCGCGACCACAACCACGACAATAACCCAAAAGATGGCAGCAACTGGGAATTACTGTGTATCTATTGCCATGAAAATGAGCATTCCAACCTGGTTGATGCAATGTATACGACTGCGGGTGGCGCAGCCGATAAACCAACGCAGAGATCCACCTACAAACCGTTCGGAAAT
>Ga0209491_10006853_pt1 | contig 15451 bp, 14 predicted proteins | sample BON02_FD_187213 | JGI IMG/M metagenome (GOLD analysis project Ga0209491, IMG submission 187213) | Freshwater microbial communities from Lake Bonney liftoff mats and glacier meltwater in Antarctica - BON-02 (SPAdes) (version 2) | ecosystem: Environmental > Aquatic > Freshwater > Ice > Glacier...
CCCCCCGCCCCCCCCTTCTTCTCCGTCGACATGGGCTTCGCAACTTTCCTGTCCTCCGTTACTTTGGTCACAGGATCCATCATCTTCTCCCAGCTCACCGGCACCATCACACTCCCCCCTCCCTTCCCCCCTCCCTCCCCTACGTGCGTCTGACTTTTTGCGTACATGACACCTAGCTCGCTCTCGGCCGTGTTTAAGTAGTATTGTCTGCTGTCCCCCAGTGACACCACCCTTGCCCTCACTATATCCCCAGGCCGAAAACACTTATGAATCTCCACGCGATCTATCTCGTGTTCACGGACGTCTTCTTTTTTAATAATGCCTTGGCAGGTCTGTCGGAGGGTAACGCTGCCCATCGCAACAACCTCAACGTGAGCTTGCTTGCTCGTGATGCGTAAGACGCGCGTAAGGACGATGTGTCCTACTTCGAGCACGACGTCTTGCCCGCCGCTGCTGTTGGTACTGCTGGCTTTGTTGGTGTTGATGACTCGGAGGATGGGGAGGGCGGCAGTGTCGTCGGGTTGGACGGTCTGGGGATATGTGGTAAGATGGGGAGGGGAGGGAGGAAACGAGGGATGAGGCATGGAAAGAAGCGAGGTGGTGATAGGAATTGCCAACGCACAATCGAGAAAGAGGGGTAAATGAGGTGATTAAGAGAATACTTCTACGTACCTGAACGTGACCCAGCGAGCTAGCATAAATGTGGCTGCCCATGGCGTAAGTGCCTGTGAGTTGGTGGTGGGGTGGAGATGGGGGTCATGAGGACAGAGGGAGAGCCGAGGGAAGCCAAGCAAGCACTTTCATGTCTCCTCCCATGAAACCCTAAGGTCCTCGAGCTGCTGTCCGCCTTGTCCGGCTGCTCGTACAGCGGCAGGGTTGGGTTGTTGTCCTCCCCAAGGCACTGCCTAGATAGCCTCCCCTCCCTCCCTCCCCTCTCCCTCCACCGCACCCCCCCATCGACTCTTACCTGGCCCCGCTTGATGGGACGAGACGCGGCCAATGCGGTCCCCCGGGACGGCCAGGCCGTCGGGCTGGTTGTCTTCTACGGCAGCGGAGGCCATGGCCTGTGCTTGGGTGGGTGTGGTGGGTTGGTGAGAACGGACAGGATGGGGGAGGCTATTGGAGGCAGGAGAGGTCAGCCGATCGCCCAGCCAAAGGCGTTGACGTGCCTTCATTTCCCACCAGCCAGGACATACGCACAGTCTAGTCTACCCCATTTCACGCACCACCACCTCTCTCCTCCCTTTCCCATCACAACGACAGGCAGGCAATGAAGTCGACCTCCCCACCCCCCCTTCCAGCTCCTCCAGCCCCTCCCTCAGCACCAATACCAGGACGCATGTGGGTCATGAACGAGGACGGGACGCGGGACGTGGATGAAGAGGACGAGGACGAGCTGGCCAGTCCATCGACGCTGCTGCGCCGCATTCTCCAGCGTGATTCCCATGCCCTGACGGCCGGTTTCGAGGTAAGCAGCCGGGGGCGTGTGGAAGGGCACACGGGGCTGCCATGCGTAACTGTCTTGGCGTGCACGTACGTCGCGGCACTATTTAGGAGCCGTCCCAATCGAATCTTTGCCATTCCACACACATGCCTCTATCACGCTTCGCCCGCAGCCACCACTTCCGTCTAGACCGTCTCCCACTCCAAACCGCGCTTCCTTTTTCCCAGGCACTCACCCACCCTTCCATCCATCCATACCCAACCCCCACCCCTCCTCCAACAGTCCCTAGCTTTCACCCAGCTCCTGGGCATGCAAGCCAGCAACGAGCTCCGGGACTACGGCGACGACTTCGACGGCGCAACCTACACCCTCTTCTTCGACCTCTTACGCGCCGCCTGGAAAGACGGCCGCCCGGACATAGTCCAACAAACCGAATCCCTCCTCTCCTACCTCACCATCATGCCCGAATACAACCCCCAAATGGTCAGCGATGCAATCACCCCAAACCTACTCCGCACAGTCCTCTCCCGCTTTGACGCCGCCCCCGAAACCGAACACGCGTTTTTGCGCGAACTCCTCCACTTACTCTACCGGGACTTCCCCCCCGCCCGCCCCCTCCTCCGCGCGCTCATCGCCCATTTCCTCACCACCTTTATCAATGCTGGCAAGAAGGACATGGCTGTCGCTCCCTTGCTTGAAGTGCTCGGTCAGATCATCAAGGGCTTTACTGCTCCTCTTACCGGTGTGCATCGTCGCCTCCTCCTCGCCCTCCTCCTCCCCCTGCACCACAACAACGACATGTACGAATGGCGGGACCAGATCCCACTCCTTCAGCTTTATCACGAGCCCCTCGTTTTTTGTTTGACTCAATACCTCGAACGAGACCGCGCGGCGTTCGCCCTCCCTATAATGAAAGAGCTATTGAAAAGTTGGCCGGAAGGGTATCAGAGTAATTCACCTAAGGAAGTTTTGTGTTTACATGAGGTTACTACTTTGCTGCATTTTTTTTCGAATGACGATTTTGAGCAGGTCGTGCCGTCGTTGCTTCCGAGGTTGGCGCATTGTCTGGCGTCGGATCATAGTAGGTGTGTAGAGAAGGCGTTGACGCTGTGGAAGGATCAGGTGATGGTGGGGTTTACCAAGAAATTTGCGTCTGTTTTGGTACCTGGGTTGTTTAAGAGTGTGTGGAGGGGGGGGGAGATGCATTGGAATGTGACGGTTAATAAGATGAGGGCTTTGGTGTTGCAGGTTTTTAAGGAGGCGGATTCTGTAGTTTTCGCTGAGGTAGCGGGCAATGTGGGTGGAGGAGGAGGGGGGGGAGCGAAGAGGGAGCAGGAGTTGTTGAAAAAGGAGAAGGAGGAGGAGGAAGAGAGGGTGGAAGTGCCACCGCCACCGCCAACGCATGCACATATGCCACGGCTGCCGAGGATGGCAGCGTCGTCGTTGTTTAAGCATGATGCGGCGGGGTGGAAACCACCAGTACGTGATGCTGCTTATGCTGGTGCTGGTGGTGCGAGCGGGCAGCAGCAGCAGCAGCCACCATTGACCATCACAGGTGTGGCCCCCTGGGCTATGGGCGGTGGCAGCAGCAGCAGCTTTGGTGGAAGAGGTGCAATGGGCGCACAGCAGCAGCAGCAGCAGCAGCAGCAGGGGGGAGGGTCTTGTGTGACGCAGCAGCCGCCCGTGACCATCACAGGTGTCGCGCCCTGGGCCATGGGGCCGAGTGTGGGGCTGAGCAGCAGCAGCAGTAGCAGGAGCAGTGGTAGCAAGAGGAGGATGATGGTGATGCCCCCACCATTGCCTCCTGCTTCGGCAGCCGGGGGTCAGCGGCGAGCCCGGCCGTCGTCGATGCTGGTCGAGGGAGGGAGGGAGGGAGGGGATGAGGGGATGGGCGGAGTTGGTGCGGTGCTAGAGGAAGGCGAGGAAGAGGAAGAGGAGGAGGCGGGGACGGCGGGTAGCGATATGATGGTGGACGAGGCAAAGAAGACGAAACGCCTGGGGGGGGTAAATGAGCCCTCGGCCAAGACCAAGACCTCAGCGACGACCGCCGCCAGCAGCAGCAAGAGCAGCAGCAGCAAGCTCTTCTCCTCCTCCACCTCCACCTCCTCTTCCTTACCACCAGACGAGCAAAACGAGGGCCTGCAAGTCGTCCTAGCCTTCATGGAGAAATGCCGCCCCACCGGGCCAGCCGCAAATGAAAAGTCTTGGCACGAGCTACAGCTAGAACCGACCCCTACCTTGCTTCCCGACATGCGTTTCCACGATTTGGTGTTTGGGCACGAACTGGGCTCGGGTGCGTTTAGCACTGTGAGGTATGCGAGGCATATCTGTAAGGGGAAGACCAGGAGTGGGTGGGCCGAGTACGCGGTTAAAGTGATTGACACGGCGAGAATTGTGGAGTTGGAATATGAACGGTGTGTGAATCGAGAGATTGCTGTGTTGAGGGTGTTGGCACATCCGGGGATTGCACGGATGGTCTCGTCGTTTAGGTGGCGGGAGGGGGTTTATCTTGTGTTGGAGTATGCGAGTAAGGGGGATTTGCATTCCTATTTGGTGGGACAGGGGTCATTGGATGAGGCCTCGGCGCGATTTGTTATAGGGGAGGTGGTGGCTGCGTTGAGGTCTGTGCATGATGTGGGCTTTGTGTTCGGGGATCTCAAGCCCGAGAATGTCGTGATTACGGAGTCGGGTCATGTGAAAGTGACAGATTTTGGGGCGTGTCGTCCGGTTTCGTCTGAGGCGAAGGCGGTTTTGAAGGCGAGTCGGCATGCGGTGCAGCAGTTGAGGGATGGGGATTGGCGACGGGTGGGTGGTGCTGAAGGAGGAGGAGGGGAGGGAGGGGAAGGGGTGGAGGAGGAGGCGGGGCAGCAGCAGCAGCAACTGGGTAGAATGAATGGTGTTGGGGGGATGGAGGAAGAGAACGGAGATAAGGCAGCAGCTGTGGCTATGGACGTGGAACGAGGTGGCCTCAATGAGGCAGCGGACGAGGAGGACGAAGAAGAGGAGGAGGACGAGCGCATCGAGGGCACCTTCGCTTACTTGCCCCCTGAAGTTATCCGCGACGGGGCTGTTCCTGATACGTTGGCTGATGCTTGGGCGTTGGGCTGCTTGCTCTATCAGTGCTTAATGGGCAAACCTCCCGTCTTTACCGAGCACGAGCACGAGGCCGATGCAGACATCAAGGCGCGCGTGGTGCGTTTTGCGGAGGAACGCCACGGGAACAGCAATGCACTTTTTGAGGACGGTGGCAGCAGCAGCAGCAGCACCAGCAGCAGTGCGGCTCTACTTTTGAGTGAAGAAGCCAAGGACCTGATCAAGGGCCTTTTGACCGTGGAGCGGAGCAAGCGCCTCACGCTCGAGGCCGCGGCCGTGCATCCTTTCTTCACGGGCCATGGCTCCGACGTGTATGCATTGCACCGAGGCCCGGCTATCCAGCTGACTCAAGGGACTGCGGGACCGACGCCTGATGCAGCCTGGAATCGACGTCAATTTTCGGCGATTTGGGCGCCACTGCCTGGCAACTACAGCTTCGTTTCCCCCTCGTATGCTCTGCGGCCCATCCCCGAGACAGCATTGGAACGCGGGGCGCCTTTTTTGTACGAGAGCTGCAAGCTTTTGGAGGAGGAGAGTGGGGTGATGATGCCGGCGCCTGGGGATGGGAGGGGCCTACCTCTTCCACCTAAGCCGCCGGGGAATGAGAACAGAAAGTGAAGAAATGACGCAAGAGGGCCATATGTGCCATAGAGCGAAGTCGGGGGAGATGCATAGAAGGGGAACAACAAAAAGATGTATAGATTGAAAGAAGGAGAAAGATGGGAAGAAGGATAAAGAAATAATCAAATACATCGATCACCACGCGCTCGATCAGTCGAGGCATTCTCCATCGAGTCATTTTCTGCTATTTGACCTCTCTTACACGTTCTAGGCGTTGTAAGGACAGCAGCAGCAATTTCATCACCGCTCTATGTCCCCGCGAACTCGAAATGCGTAGCAAGCAATTGCGAGCAGCACTGTCCTCAGCATGAACTAACTCGATATCTCTTTTCAAAAGCTCAATGGTCGAAATCCGAATCAGTGCCTGAGTCATAACCGTGGCCCAACTACGCGGGCTTGGTGAGAGGCTGCGAGGACCATTCGGCTCGCGACGGGAAATGCTGGTGCTCCTTGTACAGGAGGCCGCTGAGGGGGCCCGGCGTCGGGATCATTCGGCTCAAAGCGGACTTAAAGAAGGGACGAAGCTCTGAGCCAAAGATGCGACGGCAAGCCACTTTTAAGGCAACACGCCACATTGCAGTTAATTTTTTGCGCATGGTGCCGTCCGGGGAATCAAGCGCTCCTGGTCTCGACGCTCCTGGTCTCGACGCTCCTGCTCTTGACTTGAGTCCCTCGCGACGACGCCACCATTGCAATTTAAGCTTACGCCCGCCACGTCGAGGACCGGCTGCTCGTGGTGCCCATTGTCGTTGACGTGCCTGGGAGACCGCTATTGCTACCGTGGCGTGTGCCGTCTTGCCAAGGGTGGGGATTCCCATGGTAGAGGGGAGGGGGGTGGGGAGGTTGAAAAAGACTTTGTCGGCAGGCAAATGCTATTTACCTTGCCCTCCTCCTCCTCCTCCTCCTCCTCGTCGTCGTTGTCGTCGTTGTGATGGCGGCGTGCATGGCGCTGTAAATGGGTGTGTGAATGGGGGAGGGGCTTGAGTTCTGAGCGAGCGGCAGCGGCAGCGAGGCTCCTTGCTTTCGAACCCACCATCACTTGACAGCCACACACTTCATACAAGCACAACCCATCCACACCCCACACGTACACACGTCCTGATTTCCGCTTCTACTCGTGCCCTGGTCATCATCTCGCGCTTCCAGCAGCAGCAGCAGCAGCAGCAGCAGCAGCAGCAAGCATCATCATCGGACGACCTCCGCATATTCATTCGCCCTGCACAAACCCACCCAACCCACACAGCACGACCATGGCCGACTCGCCTCCTCCAATCAACGTCCTGCTGCGCGGCAAGGGCGGCGTGCACCTGATGGGCCTGACCACGAGCGACGACGGCCTCCCCACCCTCACCGCCACGTCCGACGAGGCCCTGGGCAAGCCCGTGCCGGGGGACATGACCGAGTTTTGCGCCGACGGCAGCGCCGTGGCCATTGTGACCTCCGCCCCCGCCAGGAGCTTGCGAGTGGTGGAGATGGAAACGGGCAAGGTGCGGTGGACTGTCGAAGGGCGGAGCATCCAAGCCTTGTCCTTCTCCCCGAAAGGCACTTTCCTGCTCACCTGGGAACGCCTGGCCGCGGGCGGCGCGCCCCAAGAAGGCAGCAGCACCACTACCACGAGCAGCAGCGAGAGCAAGGGCAACGGCAATGCTGCCGTCGTCGTCAAGGGCAACCTCTTGGTGTGGCGGGCGGAGGACGGGGCATTACTAGCAGGGTTCACCCAAAAAGCTTTCCGCAAGCCTGATTGGCCAACCTTGCAATGGACGCCCGACGAGAGCCTCTGCTTCCGCGGGATCACCACCGAAGTCCAAGTCTACCCCGGTCAAGATCTAGGAGCCGGCGCCATCAAGAAGTTCGCCGTCCCTGGGGGAGGGATGGGTTCGATTCGTCTCAGCCCTAATGCCGCAGCCCCTCATCGTGTCGCCTGCTTTTTCCCCGAAGTGAAGGGAAAGCCTGCCTCCGTCCGCATCTACCAATACCCTGAGTTTGGCGTCCCCTTGGCGTCCAAATCCTTCTTCAAAGCCCAAGAAGCTCACTTGCGGTGGTCGCCCAATGGCCAAGCGGTCTTGATTCACACCCACACAGACGTCGATACCTCCGGTGTGTCCTACTACGGTTCCACGGGCCTCTACCTCCTCCACGCTGACGGCAGCTATGAAGTCACCGTCCCCCTCCCCAAGGAAGGACCGATTTCCGACGCTCAATGGGCACCGGCGGGCCCGGCGCAGTTTGTGGTGTTGGCGGGTCGGATGCCAGCGGCTGCGACGTTGTATAATATCAAGGCGGAGCCGATTTTTGAGTTTGGGCAGGCGCATAGGAATACGGTTAGTTTTAGCCCGCATGGACGGTTTGTGGTGCTGGCGGGCTTTGGGAACTTGGCGGGGGAAATGGATTTTTGGGATCGGAACAAGCAGAAATTGATGGGGAGGAATACGTCGCATTGTAGTGTGGGGTATGGGTGGAGTCCGTGCGGGAGGTATTTTATGACGGCTTCGCTAGCACCGCGGATGAATGTGGACAATGTCGTGAAGTTGTTTAAATATAATGGGGCGGGGCCTTTGCGCAAGGCGGAATTCGAGGACGCCACCTTGTTTGAAGCCTGCTTTCGACCGGCGGCTGCGGGGGTGTTTCCGGATCGACCTGCCACGCCTTTGCGCAAGGGAGGGGGGGAGGGAGAGTCGTTGTCGGCTGCTGCTGCTGCTGTGGTAACCCCACCACCCAAGCCTAAGGCCGTCTATCGGCCACCGGGCTCGACGGGTGTCTTGGCTGCGATGCTGCGGGCGGAGAGGGAGGCGGTGGCGGGGCCGAAGAAGATTGTGAATGGGAGGAGTGTTGGTGGTGGTGGTGCTTATGTGGCGCCGGGAGGGCAGCCCTACATCCCAGGTTTGGCACCTGCGGCCAGCAGTGCCGACAGCAAGAATGCCGCCAAGAACAAGGCGCGCAAGGAGAAGAAGAAGGCAGCCGATGCGGCGGCCAAGGCGCAGGCGGACGCGGAGGCAGAGAAGGCGAAGGAGGAAGCCGCGGCGGCAGCAGCGGCGGCGGCGGATGACCCGGTCAAGAGAAAAAAGGCATTGCAGAAGAAGCTCAAGCAGATCGATGATTTGAAGGCACGGGCGGCGGGAGGGGAAGAATTGAACGAGGGCCAACAACAAAAGCTGGCTAGTGAGGTCAACTTGAGAGAGCAAATGGCCAAGTTGGCCGTGTGAGATTGAGGGTGGGGAGGTAAAAAGAAAGAAGCAAAGAAGAAAACTCTTATGACATGTTATGAGATGTTGTGGTCGTCTGCAGGTTGGCAGTAGGGGAGGAACGAGTCTCTCCGTCTCGTGCTTTCTCTTGTCGTTCACGCTTTTGTTGTTTGAGGGAGTGGAGGAGCCAGCCGGCCTGGAGAGGGCTGCTGGCGATACTGGGAGAGGAAGGAGGACGAGAAGGAGAGGCAGGACGTGACCCAGGAATAGGCACGGCTTTGTTTCCTTTCTTGCCTTCAAGCCAATACATCTCGAGAGGCCATTTTGTGGTGGTCTCCACGGCATGGCAGGAGGGGGACGAGGTCGGCGCGAGACTTTGACATCTAAAAAAAGGGCACCCGAAACCGGATTGATTGCTGCCTTTCGTCCACACCTAGTGTTGCCAAAGCGAATCCTTCAAGGTGGGAGAGGTGGTTTTATTTAGCATACAGCCACTTCTTCCCCAAAGGGTGTTTGTGGCACTGTGCCAGAGGCGCCATTTTTTTGAATAATGACGGTTTTGCGCCGTTGATGACGCCGCCGTTACTCTTGCTACAGACTACAGACTGCCTGCCATGCACACACACTACACCACACCACTGACCACGACACAACACACACACACACAGACAGACAAGCACGTATTGCACTGCTCTCCTCGCTGCTGCCCGCCCTTATGATGGAGCCATCATTATCACCTGCGACCAGTCCTTCGACCCCGCCACCTCTACCCACACCCAGCAAGGCCCGGGACGACTTGCCGGCCCTGTTTTCCCGAATGGAGGAGGCCGTGGCCGCCCTTGAGCCCTCGCCGCACAGCTCTCCCGCGCGCCTTCGCGATCAGCAGGACCGACATGACAGCGACGACGATATGGAGCAGGAGGAGGAGCGGCTTTTGGACAGCAGTGAGAAGCTTCGGACCCTCATGATGATGCGCCGCGGGGAAGGACAGGGCTACGACGATCGCCCGAGTGCCAAGTCCTCGTCGTTGGGGCCAGATGCAGAGGAACCACGCCAGCTGGTATTTGAGATTGCTGACACTGGCTCTTCCCCTCTGCGCCTTGCACCTGCCCTTGACATTGACGCCTCTCAATCCTTGTCCTCCTCGTCCTCCCCTTCCTCCTCCTCGCCGGGCTACGCCACACCCCTCCTCGACAGTGCCACAACCACTGCTCAATCCTCCTCCTTGTCACCCACCCGCAACGATACCACATCTTCCCCGAGCTCAACACCAGCACAACTACAATTTTGGGACTGCAATGACCAAGGGGAGGGCACGCCCAGCTCACCCACCCGCACGTCAGGCTTCAGAACGCCAGCCGCCATGAACACGCCAGGGAGGGTATCGGTAAAGCAGGAGGAAGAGGAGGATGGAGAGGGGAATCGGGCTCTGTGTCGAACGTCATCCGCCTTTGCGCTGCCATCCGCGGGAGAGGAGGATGTGGAGGTCCTTAACGATGTTGTCGTGGAGGAGGGGAATGCTGGCGGCGAAAGCAGCAGCAGCAGCAGCAGCAGCGCTGGCATCGCAAGGACCCAAGCGTCCAGCATCACGGCCACGGCCATCATCCATAGCCTCGCTGCTGTTATTGGGTCTCTCCCCCCCGCGCCTAGCACCAAGGCACGCAGCGCGTGGGGCGAGGAAGAGAAGGACATGCACGAGGTTGGGTGTGCCTCTAGGTGCCTGAGCGAGGTGTCCATCCAACAGCGTTTCTGTGGCCTGCGGGGTATTGCCTCTGGGGGGGAGGAGAACGACAAATCATCTACTTTCTCTTCCTCTACTGCTGCCTTAGCCTCATCGGCTCTGTGTCGGCATCTGGCTTTGGTGACCCTCCGTCCGGACGTACCCTATGGCGAGATCGTTGATTTGGTGACGGAGGTGGTGAGAGAGCAGGGACTTAAGATCCGTAAGCGTCAAGGCTCTCATATAATCGCGGATGTGTCTGTGGTGGGAAACGACGGAAAGGGAAATAACAGCGGCCTGAGCGGGCTTCAAGCGGAATGGAGCTCTGTGGATATGCAGGTGGCTTTGGACCGACAAGACAAGGAGCGCGTTTTGCTCGTGCGTTTTATTATTTCGACGGCGACGGAGGAGACTGGGTGTGGCAATGGTAGTAGGAAAATTATGACGCACTCGAGGGGGAGCAGAGCATCGGGAGGAGGAGCACGAGGGGGAAGAGGGGGTGATGGACAGCAACCTGGGACCCGAGGCTTGCTAGAAGCGCTGAAGGCCAAGCTGTTTGCCGTGGCCGTCAATAAGAGGGCGCTGTTGCGAGACTCCGACGATAACACTAACACGAGCAGCTCTAGCAGCAGGAAGGGCCTCACGCTCGACCCACAATACCTTAACCAGCTTGAGGACTTGGCTCGCGAAGATATGCATATGACCTTAGAAGGAACGGCGCGGAATCTGGAGGAGTACGTAGCCGCGGCCGAAGAGAAATGCGAGCAACTCAGATTGTTAATGGAGCCTATGTATCTGCAATACACGCTTGAGAGTCCTCCGTCGATCGCTAAGCCTCTTCCTTTGTCTTACTACCCCTTGGACCTGCTTGCGGCCTATGACAAGACTAAAAGAGGAGAAGAGCGCATTGGTGCGGAGGAGAAAGCTGGTAGCGTTGACCGAATGGGGTGTATGGATGCGCTGAAGGAGAAGGCCTGGCGAGGATTTTTGACGCAGTGCGACGCTGAAATGACGGCGCGCATGCAGAGGAAGAACTTGCAGGTCTTGGATCGTATGACTAAGTGCACCGAGTACCAACGATTGTTGATTGAGAAATTGCGCGATAATCGGCAGAGGACGTCGGTGCCTTTGTTTCAAACGTTTAAGAATCAGATTGGGCATGATGGCGGGATTTACGAGGATGCGGATGTAGAGACGCCGTTGTACTATTGTCGTTGCATCGTTGGGAGTCGACCAGCGACTTTGTTTATCACTTACGAGCATTTAGTGTTTGTGAGCAGTGTGCCTGGGTTTGGGTGGTCACGTCGGATTCGCTTTGACGAGATTCTGACGTGCGGGTTGGCGTCAATGCGGCTAGGCATTAGGGTGGCCAAGGCCATTGCGGTCCAAGCGTCGACTGCCGTTGTTGCTTCTCCCATGCCCGTAAAGAGGGCGGGTGGCGCTAGTGGCACGGCGGTCCCCAGCAGCAGCATTAGCAGTAGTACCGGTAGCAGTAGCGCTGCCTTCGTGACTAGCAAGGGCAAGGAGGAGTCGCTCGTGTTTAGCACCATGATCGAGCCTGAGCGTTTGCTGGACCTGGTCAAGTTGTTGATTTCTCTTAACTATGGGAACGCCAAGGACGTTGTGGCGGTGGGCTCAGCAGCGGCCTCGGCACTGAAGCAAGAAAGAAGTCAGCAGCAGTTCGCAACGAGTCTGGCGCGGGACTTGCAAGCGGCCTCGCCCTTTTGGGTAATATAGTAAGATGGTTAGGAGGATATTGTTAATAGATTAGGCAGCGCAAAAACAAATGAAGAAAAATACGTTACAATTTTATGAAAGAAATCGAATCGCTATATGCTCTTGGTTTTCAAAACAAATTGAAATGTGTCGCCGCTCCAGCCCACAATTGTTGCGGGCTGCCTCTCATCCTCATGTTCTTAACTTACGTTTTCAATTCTACCTTAACTACTGCCGCCTTCTTCTTCACAGGGGACGGAGCCGGTCGTGTGGGAAAGGGAAACAAACCATCCTCATCCTCAATATGCTCCCCAACATCCAAAAACGGTGGAAACTGAGGCTCGCCCCCCTCAGCCTGCCGCCGGAGAGTAAACAGATCAGGACCAAATTTCTCCCCGTCCGAATGGTGGTCGATGACCACAAAAGCCTGCTGCGCCCATAAGAACGAATAGCGCGTTTGTTTCACTTCCTTCCGCGAGGGGTCCGCCATGGACGTCGCGCGGGAGTGGAACTCCCGCTCGTCGATAATGCGCTTCAGCTCGGCCTCGTGCCCGTCATCCAGGCGCTGCTTACTCGTGTGCGCATAAGCGACCGACCCATCCTGCGACCTCTCCTCCACATAGTTGTACTCGACGCTCACTTTCCTCCCATCCGGCAAAGCCTTCCCGACATTAAACAGATACACCTTGCGAACGTGCGTCTTCTCATACGGCACCGTAAAGCGCGCGGGGTCAGGCGGCGTGCGCAAGTACCAGCGATCAGCGCCGCGAGGTAATTGCGGCAAGCCTACAAGCCGAGCAGCCTGATTCTGCACACGCGCCAACTTCCCTTCAAAGTCCGTCGAGTTATCAATCACAAAATGCTTCGGATGCCCATTCCACACACCCTGCGTCTTCAGATCCATTTCGCGCGCAAACTCGGGCGACTCCGTGCGAGTCACATTGTTCAACAGCGAATAATAAGACTCCGCGCCCATCGCGGCCGTGACCAAATGAAACACCGCGTCATACCTCCCCTCCCGAATCGGCAAAGTCTCAAGCCCCTTTCCCTTCAAGAGCCTCTCCCACATCTCCTTACTCACATACGCCGCCCCATCCAACGAGCCGCGATCACACAAAATAACCGCCGGCTTCCTCAACGACCGCGCGATCTTCTCGACCCCATCCTCCAAATGCACCTGAAACTCCAACACTGTGTCCTGAAAGTAAAACTGAGTCTCTTTCGACGCCAAGACATCCGCCAAGGCCACGCCGTTCGACCACAACATAGTAGCGGCCTCTGGGACCGTAAACACACGGAAGCCGTGCGTGCGAAAGAAGTCGGACAAGCGCGCGAGCGCCGTGGTTTTGCCTCCGCAAGGCCCGCCGGTAAGGACGATTTTGATGAGCCGAGGCTGGCCGTCGCTGCCTTGGTGCTGTAGCTGCTGCTGCTCTGTTGTTCGTTCGTCTTTGGGGTGCTGGCTGTGGTGGTCGGAGGCGGCGGCGGCAGAGGTATCGTCGTCTTGTGCTTGGTAGGGGTCGTCGTGGAGGTGGAGGTGGTTATGCATTGCAGCCGCAGCTTCCTCTTCTGCTGAAAGAGATGGAGCGACGCCGTTTGTTGAGGCTGCTGCTGCTAATGATGGTGGTAATGATGATGGGTCCGCCATGATTGTGTGCTTCGACGTGTCCAGCGGCTGCTGTGTTGGGGGTGGGGGGGTTGGAGAGGTAGGAAAAGAAGAGGGGTTTTAAGTACAAGTTGCGATTTGCCTATTGATTTGCTTCTTTTCTTTTGTATATATCTTGCCTCTGTACAATCGACTTTCTACTCATTTTGATCGGTTCCAGACTTTCTAATATCTACATTTATGTACCCTCTTTCTTGTTCCGGTTGTCTTCGCAGAATTTCTCGATTTTTGGGACAGGGCTCTCAGGAGAGTAGAGAGAGGTGTGAGCAAGCGAGCGCGCCGACAAGTAAAGTGCACATTCAGCCCTGGCACGCGTCGCTCTGAACACCAAAGGCTCCAAAATATTTAGTCTCCGCTACTTTCAACACTTCTGTCCTATTCCTTTTTCAACAAGTCCAACTGCTGCTGCTGCTGCTGCTGCTGCTGCTCTCGCTCTTCTGGACCCGTCAACACTTTAGACACTGCGATCTTCTCTCCCCTCTCCTCGCCCCGTCCCTCCTTCCCACCAGCACCACCCCTACGCCACTTTCCTCCTCCTTCCTCCTCCAGATCTCCTCCTCCTCCTCGTCCTCGTCCTCGTCCTCCTAGTCCTCGTCGCGAGCCGGCCACATACTCCTTCCCCCAAAACTCTCCGTGGTAAGTGTCATGCAGCAGGTCCAAAAAAGGGAAAGGAAACCCGTAATTGCCATGCGTATGCGAGTGGTGCGCGTCGTGGAAACGGGTGTTGTAGAGCTGTAGAGTGTATGTGGTTGTGCTTGGTGAGAGAGAGCCTCACACTCTCCACCCCGTCCCTCCCTGCCTCCCCCCCTGCCTCCCCTCCTCCCTCTTGATCGTCTTGATCGCTTACCCCTGGCACCCGCATGTCAATGCCCGAATGGTCTAGAATCCCACAAGCGCCCAACACTGTCATGTATACGGCAAATGAAGCCACGTGCATGGGCACCACCAAGGCAGGCGAGTAGAGGATGAAGTAGTAGCCGAGCGCCTGGTTGTTGTGTGAGGGAGAGAGGGAGAGATGAGAGGGATGAGAGGGTAAGGGCGTGCAATCTAGGGAGAAGGAGGACGAATTAGAAAAATAATAATGATCTCACCTCCAAAGGAGCAATGTACATATCATCAAACGGCGAAGGGGCCTTGTAAAAATGGTGGTGCTTGTGGAAACGCCGGTAGATGGATGGAACATGCATTAACCGATGCCAGTAATACTCCCACACATTCTGCCACAGTACTCCCAGCACCACCAATCCCGCCTGCCCCACCAACCACCCAAGCAAGGCCAAAAACCATCCAGACGGTGGCCCCTGCATGTGCAATCGACTCCCTAGTCCCCGAACAGTCCCTTCGGCCGTCAGGAGGGCAAAGGAAGAGGCCATTATCAAGTTCAACGTCGCGTAGAGCGCGTGCTGGGGAGATCGACCGGTCTTGTCACTTCGCCAGGGCCAAGGGATGCGACTGCCAGCATCCGCGCTTGTAGTACTGCTTGCTGGGGAATGAGAAGGAGCGCCGCTGCCGCCGGCCCCTTTCTTGTGCGCCTGAATCTTCCAGCTTTGCGCTTTCTCGGCCCGCAGCTCGTAGAGGCAGATGTGGAGGACCGCGTTCGTGGCCAGGTAGCCCAGGAAGATGACCAGGAAGGCTCCAATGGCGTAAGGGGACAACCACCCCGGCGGCATTGGGGAATAATGAAAGAAGAGAAGGAATTTGCAAGTGCTTGGCGATGATGAGTTGCTGCTGCGTGTGCCCTTGCCCTTGGCGCCTCTGCCGCTGCTGCTCCCCGCCTGTGAGTGTGTAAGTCTACGTGAGCTTGTACTGCTGTGCGTGATTGCCTTGTGGCGGTGGTGGTGGAGGTGTAAACGTCAGCCGCGGGGATCGTGCTCAGAAACGAGTGATGAAGCCCCCTCGCCCGCTTAGATTTCGATGAGCGAAGGAGACGAGTTGATCATGCTTTCCACCATTACACACCCTCCACAGCACCCCACCCTACCCCACCTACGCACAGCCCTCGACGATCTCTA
>Ga0209491_10006855_pt1 | contig 15445 bp, 10 predicted proteins | sample BON02_FD_187213 | JGI IMG/M metagenome (GOLD analysis project Ga0209491, IMG submission 187213) | Freshwater microbial communities from Lake Bonney liftoff mats and glacier meltwater in Antarctica - BON-02 (SPAdes) (version 2) | ecosystem: Environmental > Aquatic > Freshwater > Ice > Glacier...
CTGGCAATGGCAAATCGTCGGTAGAAGTAGACAATTCCAGGTACATACGAATTACCGGGTTGTAGTCTTCGCCGAAACCACCAAGAAACCAGGCAGTTGTGTACACCATGGAGGATACGAACGTGTGATTCGTTTCATCGCTGTGGGCTTGGAAGGCAACATTACTGCCATCATTGTATCCAATGACGGCAAAATACCGGGCACCAGTTTCCAGGGCTACAGCTCCTGTGCCGCCGTTTACATCCTCGAGCAAAAAAGAATAAGGGGTATAATTGGTAGCGCCTGTTGGAAAGTCATATGATGCAATACCTTTCAATTCAAGGCTGTTGCTCAGCAATTCGGCATCATCAAAATTGGCAAAATCAGGGTCGACGTCGTCATTCACTTTTAAAAGATAGGCCGTCACGGATATATCTTCGAGCGGAAGGTCACTGGCGTTGGTCGCTACGGAGATTTCAAAGCCCAATGCCTTGTACTTTTCCAGGCTGGATTTGCTCATTTGATACAGGTTCGCAGCTGCGTAATCGCCACCGCCGCCAGGGCGCAAGCCTCCTGTAGGGCCATTCTCTTTGGAAAATATAAAATCAGTCACTAAAAAATCATCGCCGTCAACATTGTCTGTTGGCGCTGCATCTGTCGCGTCCGCGCTAACAGTGTAGCGAATGCTGTAGTCGCCCATAGGTAACGCAGGAGCGAAAGTATTCGGCAACACGATCAGCGAATCCACAACGCCCGCAGCCAATGATGCGATGCTTGCCACGTCGGTGAACAATACAGCACCGTTTGAATTGAGCACTTCGACTTTTAGCGTTACATTGGTTTGCGCAGCTGTGCCTTTATTGGTCACATTTCCGCTAAAACCAAACGTGTCTGTTGCGATTTCAGATGCTGGTGTAGCATAGCTGGAAACAGGGTAGTAAAATCCGCCAATAGCCAGGTTGTTGGCCGGAGTTGGATTGATCGTTGTTAGTTTGACGTCGTCGAGCATCCACCAGTATTCGTAGCGGCCAGTCCATTGCCATTGCAGCAAAACGGTCGCTTGATTGGCAGCAACAGCCGAGATATTTACAGCAGCTTTATTCGGATTTTCAGAAAAACGATTGCTAACATTCAAGCCTGGAATAAAATCGTAAGAAGTCCAGGTCGTTCCACCATCGACGCTAACCCTTAAAAGCGCGTTACCAGCAGAGGGCACTTCAAACACACCAACATAGGCATCAAAAGTGGCATAAACCTCAGCGGCAGCAGAACAGTCAATATTGCTGGTGGTCAGACGGCTGACGTGGTTGCTGGGAATATCACCGGCACCATCAGAGTCCAAAATCATAAAGCCATCAACAGCAGTAGTACCTGCAAATGGTGGTCGGTTGTAGAGGTCGGCGCAGCCAGCAATGGGACCGGTGCAGTACTCCCAAAGGACGCCTTGGTTTGAGCCGTCTGTGGTAGTCCAGCCAGCAGGAATGGCACCGCCAGAAAAGTTCTGGCTGTAAAACTCTTGTGCTTGCGCCAACTGAGCGAAGGCTAAGAAAGCAAGAGTTATCAAACTTTTGTACATGAATTTGTTCATCTAGGTATGAATTAGTTTAGAAAATGAAAAATAGTGTTGGGTAGCAAAGGTAAAGGTTCCATGTGATGGAATAAAAGAAATAATGGTAAAGGCCGCAAATAGCTAAAAAGGGGTTTCAGGTTTCAGGGTTTCAAGGTTTCAGGGTTTACGCGATTAGTTCGTATGCTTGAAATACAGTTTCAAAATTAACAACAGACCGCGTAAACCCTGAAACCTTGAAACCCTGAAACCCTGAAACCCCCTTTCTTATTTCCAGATACCTCCAATCCCCGCTTCCCAAAGCAACTTATTCAGCTCCGGCACATCCTTCTCCAGCATCTCCGTCACCCGTGCGAGCAAGGGTTCCCACTGTGCTTCCATTTCCCGCCGGAGGTCTAAAGAAGGTTGATTTACGCTTGGAATATCACTTTCCGTTTGGTTGATGAGGAACAGATAATTGGCGGTAAATTTATTGGGGAAGTTCTCTACATCGTCGTAGGCTTTGGATTTCCGTTGTACCATATCTTCGTCCCAGGTGCTCATTTTCTTTATCAGCTCTTGTCCTGTCGTTCGGATGGTTTGGTACTTATCACCCGCCGACAAGGTGGCGAGCAATTGCTCCAGTTGTTCCTGCTTGGGGTGAAGCGTGTTTATCCGGCGTTGCATCATGTTGAAATTGGTTTCCATGGCAAACATGGCGCGGTGGTATTCGGCGTACTCCGCAGCGGTAGTGGGGTACAGCGGGTTGGCGAGTATTTCAGCGTAAACGGAGGCTTGTTTGCCTTGATAATTCAACGTGAAACTGTAGTTGCCCGGTGAAGCTTTGTGCCCGGCATAGCTGGCTTCAAAATAGCAATCCTTAATACCCAACAGGCTTGGGTAGCGCATGTCCCATACCAGTCGATTGAGCCCCTTGTTGGTTGGAAGCACTGGCTCTTCCGATGGCCCACCGTCCCAACTTGTAAAAAGGCTGTCCTTTTTTGAGGTGAAAGTCCGCACCAGGCTCCCTTCAGCATCCTTGATGTCTAAGGTCAATATTTCACCTGCTTTTGTTTCAGGAAAATTAAAGTAGATCACCATACCATTGGCGGGGTTTACGCCCCCTTGGCTGCTCATGCCGTTAAAATCAAGGTCTGTTTTGTCGAGTTTGCTGCGGCCATTGGCCAGGTAGGCGCTTTCAGGCTGGTACAAGAAAAAATCGGCTATTTCCTTGTTGTATTGTTCCAACAAGCTAAGATCATCCAAAATCCAGATAGCGCGGCCGGAAGTGGCCGCGATCAAATCGCCTTGATGTATCATAAGGTCGGTTATCGGAGTAATGGGCAAATTGAGTTGGAAAGGCGACCAGTTGGCGCCGCCGTTCCAGGAAATATACAGCCCAAGTTCCGTTCCGGCAAAAAGCAAACCTTTGCGTTGTTTGTCTTCTCTGACGACCCTTGTAAATGCATTCTCGGGAATGCCCGTGGTGATTTTCGTCCAGGTCTTGCCATAGTCGCTGCTCTTGTACAGCCCTGGTTTATGGTCGTTGAATTTGTACCGCGTGGTGGCGATGTACACCGTCGCTTTGTCGTGTGTTGATACTTCTATGGCATTTATCAGGCATTCTTGCAATCCGGGCGGAGTCACATTTTTCCAGGTAGCGCCGTAATCTGTGGTGAGTTGCACCAATCCATCATCGGTGCCGACCCAAATCACGCCTGGATCCATGGGCGATTCCAGCACATAGCTGATGGTGCCGTAATTCTCTGCCCCAACGGCTTCATTGGTGTAGGGTCCGCCGGGTTTGCCTTGTTTCCCCTTGTCATTCCGGGTCAGGTCGGGCGATGCTTCCGTCCAAGTTTTGCCCATATCCGTGGTTTTTAACAAGTACTGCGCCGCATGGTAATAAGTGTTGGGTTGGTGTTGCGACCAGATAATCGGCGCGTTCCAGTTGTAGCGGTATTTGAGGTCCTTCGCGTCGAGGCCCAGGTATTGGATGGGGGCTGCCATGATGTTCGTGCCGGCTGACGCTTTCGTATCCAGCACTTCTATGGTACCCTGATAGCTGCCGCCCAGCACATAGCGCGGATTGTTGGGGTCAAAAGCTAGAAATGCACTTTCCCCACCTGCGGAGGAGCTCCAGCTGCTGCTGCTGATATTGCGCCCGCCCAATTCCCGACTGGCGATGGAAAGGGAGCCATAATCCTGTTGGCCGCCATAAATGTGATAGGGGAACTGGTTGTCTGCATTGATGCGGTATATCTGGCCAGTGGGAATATTATTTTGTGGGCTCCAGGATTTGCCCGTATTCATGGTAATGGCTGCGCCGCCGTCGTCGGAAATGATCATGTTCTTAGAATCCTTTGGGTTGATCCACAAGTTGTGGTAATCGCCGTGGGTGCCGGAGAAATCCTCCCAGGTTTTGCCGCCGTCGATGGACCGCAGGGCAGGCGCACTGAGCACATAAAGGGTATTGTCGTTCAGCGGATCGGGGAACAGCTCGATATAGTACCAGGCCCGTTGCAGCAAGCGGTGGTCGTTGCTGACCCGCGACCAGTTTTTACCCGCATCGTTGGAAACAAACAAGCCGCCCGCTTCTTTTTCCGAGTCGCTTTCAATCAGCGCATATACCCTTTCCGAATTGGAGGGACAAACAGCGATGGACATTTTACCCATTTCTTTGGGCAGTCCCGTTTGCAGTCGCTCCCAATGCTCCCCGCCATCGGTCGATTTGTAGAGTCCGCTACCCGGTCCGCCGCTGATGACTTTCCAGGGCAAACGGCCGTGCTCCCACATCGCGGCATAGAGGATGCGCGGATTGTTCCGATCCATTGAGAGTTCTGCGCAACCTGTTTTATCGTCCACAAAAAGCACGTTTTTCCAGGTAGTACCGCCGTCGGTGGATTTGTAAATGCCCCTTTGTGTAGATTTACCAAACAAAGCACCCTGCGCCGCGACAAAAACCGTATTCGGGTCGCTGGGATGCACCACGACGCGGGCGATATGCTGCGTTGCTTCCAGGCCTATGTTTTTCCAGGTTTTTCCGGCATCTGTAGATTTGTACACGCCATCGCCGTGGTGGGTCATCACACCGCGCACCGCGTGTTCGCCCATGCCGACATACACCACGTTTGGATCGCTTTCAGCCACGGCCACGGCACCAACGGAGCCCGTTTTGAAAAACCCATCGGAGACATTGGACCAATTGAGTCCCATATCCTCCGTTTTCCACAAACCGCCGCCGGTGGTGCCCATGTAATAGGTAAACATATCACCGACCACCCCGCAAGCTGCTCCCGATCGGCCGCCGCGGAAAGGGCCGATGTTGCGCCATTTCAGGGGCTTGAAAAAACTGTCGAGTTGAACGGGAGCTGCAGGTTTTGTTGTTTGGGCATCAAGGGTGTATCCGAAGGCGAGAAAAGCCAGGAGGACAAGGAGGTTCTGAGACATGCAAGGGAGATTTAGTTATGTAGTCTGGGCCAAAGATAGAAGTTATTGCTGGGCGCTGGCTAGCCATTTTCAGGTAAAGCATACCTACAAGTTCCATTGGGGCTGTAGGGTAGTCCTCGCTTTTTTTCAATCACAGGCCCTACGAATCCCCGGCCTCGGAGAACCTGTTCCGTACCGAAGGTCGTGAGGCCCAACGTTTGGTGTGCCGGGCGTGCCACTTCACTAACAGGTGCGAAGATAAAACTTCAAGTCCTAAAAGAGCCGTTATGACCGGAATCTTATAGTTGAAAGCAAGGGTGTCCTGGGCGACTGGGAATCTGAAGGAAGCTGGAGACAAAAGCACGTAGCGACGAACAGAAATCAGATACAAAGGCCTGGGAACCTGGGTAAGCGGCCCATGAACCGCGAAGCCCGATAGTCATTCGGAAGGGACCTGGGTAAATCTGGCGCGACGTGCTGAAAGAGAAGTGGCTTACCCCGGGAGACCTGCACAGGCTTGGCGGTGTCGGAGGCGCGAGCGAGTGCCCGAGAACCGAGGTGAGTGCAGGAGTCAGCAGAGAGCATAGTACCCGGATGCAAATTTGGGGAAGGCTCGAATCTTCTAACGCAAGGCAACAACCTGACGTGTCGTAAAGGCTCAAACAGGCCGCAAAGCGAGGAGAAAGACCTCGCGCCTCTACTTTGATGCAACGACGGAATCGGTGCAAGAAGTAAAGGTGGCCGATAAAGCCTTCGAATACCGATAGGGTAAGCACCTTGATTGTTCATATAATATGGGCAATAAAAAAGTTAGAAGAAACCGCCGTGATACGGAGCACGTACGTCCGGTGGTGTGGGGGGCGGAGGGCTAACGCCCTTCTACTACCCGATTAGGCCCCAACGTTTGTCGGCTTGTACCAAAATCAATCCGGCAAAAAGAAATCAAACATTTTTTTCTGCCCGATCTCCACCTCGAAATCCTTCAATTTAAAAAGCATTCATCGCCGTTGCTCGCGCGGGGTTCCAACCCCGCGTTTACTATCCAGCGGGTTCTACCCGCCGCTGCGAGTATATCGGGTTGGAACCCGACAGATCGGTGGCACGCGGTTGCAACCGCGCGCCAGCGAGATTTTTTGGCAGGGCACCGATCCCGAAGATCGGGATCGAACGCGCGCGCACCCTACGCACGTTCGACCTCTCCGAGGTCGTCTTAGCCTGACGGCTATGGTGAAAACACATGTCGTGGCGCTGGGTCAGACGGGGAATGGAACACCTGCCGAGGCGGAAAAGGAATTACGTTTACGCAAGTGTGGCGGCGACGGCATTCAGGGGGCGCTCAAACAGCGGCAGTTCGTCGAGGGAGGTGTCGGCGCCCGGCACATTTTGCTGCGCAATGCGGCTGCTCCATGCTGTAAAACTCCAGCATATACTGGTAGGCCCGGTGCTCGGAGGCCATGTCTTGGTCTGAATATATCTCCTGAACGCGCGCCAGTTGCGGAGCCAAGTTGCGGAGGCGGGTCATGTAAGTGTAGTCCTTAGCCGCCGTAGCAAATAGGCGCCCAAAAAAAGAGTAGGCGCCAGCAGGAGGGGATTGGGAAGAAGTGATCTTTTTTTTGCTGGAATGGGGGAAAGTTTTAAATAAAGACAAAAAGTTTATGGACTAATTTAGACATTTGTGGGGCAGCAAAAATTTGATTACGCGACATCCTTTTTTGCCAAGTGCTGCGCGTTTTTACCTAACGTTATGGAGGCGAGGGCGCCAGCAACGACAAACTAAGGGTATTTTATGCTCAATATCTTAAACACCATCACCGCCGGAAGCGTCATCTTTCTCGCCTTTTTGATTTTATCCGTCCGGCGCGATGCCAATCGGGCCGCCAATGGCTGGCTGGCCTTGTTTTTCGGTTTGCTGGGTATTTTTTTGCTGGATGACACCCTGGTTTGCTACGGCATATACGAGGAGTATCCGTACTTGCTTGGTTATGCATTTTTGCCGGCCTGGGCGTTTGCACCCGTGCTTTTTTTCTGCGTTTCGGCGTTCGTTTCGATAGGGTGGGTCTTTCGATGGCGCCATTTATGGCATTTTTTACCCTTCGGCTTGTTCTTCCTGAATGCCTTACCATATTTGATGTTGCCCGATACGGTCAAGTTGCAGGAACTGGCGGAGGAAAAAGCGGTGGGGCTGCAAACAGAAGACAAAATCATGGTTGGTTTGCTGGCATTTCAGATCGTGGCCTACTTGTTTTTTTCCCTTCGAAAACTGCGCAAACACCGAAAACACCTTGAAGATATCACGGCCTCGCCAGAGGATTTTCGCCTCCACTGGCTGCTTTATTTTTTGCTCTGCTTTGGGGTGCTGATGCTGTTTTGGCTGGCCGAAATCTTTGTTCCACACTTCACCCATGAGGGCGGCTGGCAAACGCTTCTCTATTTTTTGGCCGTTTATGTGCTGGCTTTTTTCGCCATGCGGCAAAAAGAAGTGTTCCCTTTTTCTCAAAAAAATGCGCAGGAAGTCAAAGCGTTTTGGGCGGAAGAAGACCTCTCGACTACGGCCAAACGCAGCCTGTTGTCCGAGGAAAGGCTTATCCAAATGAAATCGAGCCTTTTAGAAAAAATGAAAACCCAAAAACCTTACCTCGACCCCGACCTCACGTTGCCTGCGCTGGCCGGACAAATGAACTGGAGTTTGAACGAACTTTCGGAACTGGTCAATAATGGTTTCGGGGAAAATTTCAACCAATTCATCAACCGCTATCGCGTGGAGGAAAGCAAGCGTTTGCTGGCCTCTGAAAAACATGATCACCTGAGCATGGTTGGCATCGCTTACGAAGCAGGTTTCAATTCAAAAACCGCCTTTAATATGGCTTTCAAAAAAATGACCGGCGGCTCGCCAACGGAGTTTAAAAACGAGACATTCGCCACATTTTCATAAAAAAGGTGTTCTAAATTATGATTGCGAACAGCGGAACAGGTCGGTAAGGGGATTTTTGTGGCTCATTCACAAAAAAACTCATTCAGTAATGAACCATGTATTTCTGTTCCTCCTCTTATTTCTGCTGCCAACGACCAGCGTTTTCTCCCAAATAAAACCACTGCCCGAGGTGCTCGATCAGGTTTTCGACAGCATCACCACCCTCACCGATTTGAAAGGCGCCAACGCGGCGATGCTCCTGCCGGACGGCTCGCTCTGGAAACGGGCACATGGCGTAGCAGCGGAATTGCCCGCCGTCGAGCCGCTCACGACAGAGCATCTGATGGGTATAGCCAGCATCACCAAATCTTTCGTAGCCGTCACGTTGTTACGCCTGCAAGAACAAAATGTGCTGGATCTCGATGACAGTATTGGGCAGTATTTGCCCGCCTATCCGAATATTTCGGGCGCGGCTACGGTGCGCCAATTGCTCAGCCACCGCACGGGTTTCAGTGACTATATTGACGAAAATCCGGCGACTTTGAACGAGTTTTTTGCCCATATTGACAGCGTTTGGTCAGCCGACACCCTATTGGCGCACTATATACTGGCGCCTAATTTTCCGGTAGATTCCGCTTGGTCCTATTCCAATACAAATTATCTGTTGGCGGGCCGTGTCATCGAAAGCGTGACCGGGAAACCGTGGTACGAAGTGGTGAGGGAACAGGTTATCACGCCGCTTGGACTGACCCATACTTTTGCTTATCCCTGGGAATCGCCCGGTCAGCAACCTTTTTCTCATGTTTTTTTCGACCTTGACGGCGATGGCTTGGTAGATGATTTTCAGGGTCAAGGCTTGCCGATTGGTGGTATTCTTAGTCTTGCGGCAAGTGGAGGTTCCTACTCGTCCAACCCGGAGGATTTGGCCAGATTTAGTGAGCGGATCTACGGCGGGCACCTGCTTTCGGCTGCTTCGTTGGCCGAAATGCAGACCGATTTTGTGCAGGATGGGATGGGCCATATTGCCGGATTGGGCACGTTTTCTTTTCCAGATGCCTACAATTTGGAGAATTGGGGACACGATGGCGATCTCGTGTACAAATCCATCGCCCGATATTATCCAACTGAAAATATGTCGCTGGCGGTGCAGCAAAACGATAATCGCTTTCATAATGACGACGACCCTACTTCGCCGGCCTACGATGCGGGCGGGATTTATGATGCTTTATTGGATGCTTTCTTACAATTTTCAGCGTCGTCTTCCACTACTGAAAGAACGCAATCGCCAGGTTTAGCGGTTTCTCCAAACCCTTGCCATGCGGTTTGTCAAATCACGTTTCCTGAAAATGCTCAGTTGGCTTTCCCGCTGGTTTGCACCGCGACGGACGCTGCCGGACGTGTTGTTTTTTCAAAAACTTTGGAAAATCGACTGGATGAAATTTCGGTTTCCGGCTTGCTGCCCGGGTTTTACGTTTTACGGGCGGGCGGTTTCTCCGGGAAAATCCTGGTGGAATAAGGGCGCAAATGGTCTGCCAAAATATTGAAATGCATCTCCACTTAATAAATAAATAATTCAAAATGATAATGACAAAAATTCTGGGAAATATCCCGGCAATCAAGGAATGTTCTATTGGCCCGATAAAAGAGGTTTACGGGCCAATAAAAGTAGGAAGTTATACAAGGAAGCGCCCGAAGGGTTCAACGGGATGGACTTCGTTGATGTATATGACCCTCCTGCTTCTAACCTTTTGCCTCCAGGCACAAGCACAGCAGAGCGATGGTTACCTCCTTAAAAAAAATCAATTCAGCGTAGGAATTGGAGTGGGATACTTTAAAATGGTGGATTTTCAATTTTCACCAAACCTGTACCAATCAGTGCGAAAAAACCTACAGTTGGGTTATTCGAACAGGTGGAAAAAGGGAATCTTCTCCACTAAACTAAACGTTTTTTTCGGGGGTTTAACCCTTAATTCCGGATCTGAATTAAATTTCTATCTGCAGGAAACTGACATTTATGGCGTTGAAACTATAAATCAAGAAGAAATCAAGCTCTCCCAATTGGGCTTGAATGTTGAACTTGGCTATCTGCATAAACTTTCGAAACTGGCTTCCTCAAATACAATGCTTTATTTAGGCGGAAGTTTAGAGGAATGCTTAATATACACCCCGGGGTTTCTCAGTATGGGCACTATTAATTATGGCTCCTTAAATGCCAAAGCCAGGTTTGACTATTTTTTGGGGAATGGTAAACCCATCATCCTGGGATTGTCTTTTCCGATAGTCTCCATGGTAACCAGGCTGCCTTATCACAATGCTCCAAACTATCCCGGCAAATCAGGAATTCAGGGGTTTTTCACCGACAATAACCATATAGAAACCCTTGGGCATTTTCAAAACTTCCGGTTTTCTGCAAAGTACAACTGGTTAATAAGAAAGCGAGTGGCGCTGGATATCACCTACGAAGCTTCCTGGATGCACTACAACAGGCCCGAACATCTTACCCAAATGGGCAATCAATTAACGCTTGGTTTCAATTTTTAATTAAAAATATCATGAAAAATTCTTTGTCAACAGGCACCATCTTATTATTGGCTGCCTTTCTTTGTTTGTCTTCTTGCGAAAAAATGGTCGTTGGAGAAATTCGGGATAACTCCAACGAAAATAACTTCCAGCTTATGTGGGACAAGTTCGATACCCATTATGGCTTGTTTCTGGTAAATGACATTGATTGGAATGCCGTGTACGCTTCCCATCTGCCATTGGCCCAAGCCGCTAAAAACGATCAGGAATTGTTTTCAGTGCTTTCGTCCATGCTCCGCGTGCTGGATGACGAACACATTAACCTTTATACCAACGATCCCCAATTGGCAGATTACAACAGCGGTCATAATGGCCCACTCCCAGCGCGCGAGGATTTCCTTTTTAGTAATATCCGGGAGAATTATCTAATAGAATACCAGGAAGAAGATGAAAATTTCGGCTACGGCAAACTTGCCGCTGACATTGGTTATATCCACGTTTCCTCGCAAAATGAAAGTTTAGCCTTTTATAAAAAAGCCATGGACAAAGCCCTTAATGATTTGGCTTCCACTAAAAAAATCATTTTCGACATAAGAGACCATAATGGAGGGGACGACAATGTGAGTAAATATATAGCTGGCAGGTTCGCCACCGCTAAAAATCTTTTTATGACCTCCAAAAAGAGAAATGGTCCCGGGCACAATGATTTTGAAAAAACGCTGTATTGGTATGTGGAACCTGAAGGTGGAAGCCAATATACGAAGCCTGTCATATTGCTCACCACCTCCCGTTCCATCAGTGCTGCTGAAACCCTTACATTTGCAATGAAAGAAAATGACAATGTAATTCAGATGGGAGAGACCACTGCCGGAGCCTTTTCTGATGTTGTCGCTTATCAATTGTATAATGGCTGGCTTGTCACCATAAGTGTGGGCGATTACCGCGGACCGGACGGCAACAGCTATGAAGGTATTGGGATTGCGCCCGATATTTACAGTAAAAATTTAAAGGCCGATGTGTTGGAAGGAAAGGATAAAACGCTTGAGATGGCTATTGATAACTGATATTACGCATAAACTATGGTAACACCAAAAAACGGGTGGGGCAATTAATACCCGCCCAGGAAGACCACGTCCGGAAAGTCGTTCTGTGCTTATGTGCAGAACGGCTTTTTTTGTTCCGGATTTACTGCACGGACGGCTACTACCGGATAGCACCGAGGCAAATAGGTGCCCACTCGTGCAAAGGCTGTATCTGCTCGTTCAAATGTCTTCAAATGCCAGGAAAAACGGGAGTGCTGGCGCAAGGTTTCACCTCGAGCCTTTTATGGTTTGGGTTTCACCCAACATTTTCATCAAAGCACGGCAGGGGCGTTACAGGCAACTCGCCATCCTGCTGTGTGGTGACGTCGGGCAGTACTCCATGCTCCAGCAACACCCGCACCACAGCCTCCGGTTCTTGGTCTGCATCGGCCGCTGCAAACAAGATGTGAAGCTGCTTGGAGTCGTGCTGCCTGACGTCGGCTTTGGCGACGTGTTACAGCAACAGCGCCACTAGGTCTGCACAGCCGCTGCCAGCCGGGCCTATCAAAATTGGCGCTTCCAGGGTGTCTGCTACGTCCATTCGGGTGCCAGCCTCCGGCAGCAGCTGCACACATCCCATCCTTTCTTGCGGGTTGTACCCGTTCGGGGGACTTCATTCACCGCAAAACAGAGCATTTCGCCACCTTTGTTGAGGCGTTCCAGCGGGGTTTTGGCCGGCCATTTTTTAAAGTCTTCCACTTTCCCAAACCCCACGGCGCGCGACAGTTGATCGCGTTCCCGGTCAGGAAACAGCGGTTTGCGCGGCATCAATTCGGCGACCAGGCGGCTTATGAATCTGCGGAGACTGGAGATCACCGTAAACCAAACCATCGGCGCCACGATCAGGCCAAACGCAACATGACGGCCCAGCGGGTTTGTACAACTCCGGTTGTGTATTGGTACAAGCGTTCTTCCCATTCCGGAAGGATAAGCGCTTGCCGTTGATTAACGGCAAAAACGGTTTGGATGTAAATTTGTGAAAAAACGTCGGCCATGGTTTTAGATGTTTTTGATGTGGTGATGGTTTCAAATATTGGCTGCAAGGGGTTGGGTGAAAAAGATAAAATGTTGGGCCTACAAACGTTGGGGCCTACAAACGTTGGGGCCTACAAACGTTGGGGCCTACAAACGTTGGGCCTCTCCGAGGCCGCGTGAATCTGGTAACCGTCAAAATTCTACAAACGTTGGGGCCTACAAACGTTGGGCCTCTCCGAGGCCATTCGTGATTCTGGTGCGTTTGATTAGCATAAAACACCTGTTTTTCAAAAAAAAATTCGACCGCCACAGGCGGTATGATAAAAAACGCTCGTGGCCTCAAAAAAACTCGCAGGGGAGTCGTCCCTCCTCCCCTTTGCTCCTTTTTTCTCCGCCACTCGCTTTAGCTCATAAGTAAAGCCGAATGGCAAACCAACTGACTACGGGACGAAGACTAAGCGGAAGCCTATATCGTAGTAGCGGTTGCCGGGGTTGTCGTTGCCGCGGTTCGCCGCCCGGCAGCCCTCCGCGAGGTGGGGCCAACTCCCGCCGCGAATAACACGGTCCGAACCAGAAGCCGGGCCTGACGGGTCTTCCATCATGCCCTTGCCTTGACATTCAGCATAATATTTTTCATCGAACCAGTCCCCGCACCATTCCCAAACATTGCCGCTCATGTCATAAATCGACAATTCGTTGGGTTTCAGTCGGCCGACCGGGTGGGTTTTGCCACCGGCATTTTCAGTATACCAACCCACCTCCTTCAATTCGTTGCTGCCGCTGTATGCGTATCCAAGCGATTGATTGCCGCCTCGAGCTGCATATTCCCATTCGGCTTCGGTGGGTAACCGGAATCCGGACACTTGCGCTATTTGTCCGGCAGGTTTTCCGTCGGTATTGAGCAGGTTGCCTTTATCGTCGTACGTTTTGGGGAATCCGGACTGTTCATTGAGTTGATTGCAGAATGATACGGCATCCATCCAGGAGACTTGCTCCACCGGATTGTTCTTGTCATTCTTGAACTGTGCGGGATTGGGTTTGCCGGTTACCCTCATGTACTCGGCTTGTGTCACGGGGTATTTAGACATCCAGAATCCGCCCAGTTTGACCTTATGCTTGGGGTCGCCCCGTTCAAATTCGCCGTCTTCTACGAAAACAAAACCTCCCGGTAGTTTTTGCCCCACAAATTGCTTCACCATATCCATACCCGTAAAATGGAAGCTGCGCGCAAAAGCAGTGTCCGAAAATATCCGCTTTGCCAGCAAAAACTCCCAAACGGACTTGTGCGCGAATTTCCAGTTGCCAGCCCCGTCGCAGGTGAGCAGCGATTGGCCTGTCACCTCTTCTGGCCGTAACGGGATGTTGTGTTGTTCGGCGATCGCCACGGCTTCGCTCTTGGTAAGGTGGGCACGGTTTTCCACCTGGCGCACCTGCCAAAGGGCAAAGGCAGTTTGGTCAGACACTTCGCGGAGGTTTTCAATAAACACCTTGCGGTCTGCTTCGCGGAACTTGCGTTTGTCGGCCTCGCGCTTGAGCCATTCTTCAATCAGTGTTTCGTAAATAGCGTAATCGGAATCGAGTTTGCGCGTGTTGCCTACCAACAGGTCTATGTAACTCAACATCATCGGGCGCATCACGAGGTGCTTGGCTTGACCGATGACCTGCAAGGCCCGCTTTTTCTTGTTGTAATGCACGAACGGGAGGTAGCCATATTTTTTGCGCAAGTATTGCTTGACCTCATCCATGGTGAAGGGCGAGAGGTAGAGCTTTTTAAGGGTGTAAAAGCCGCGTTCATCGGGGCGTTTTACTTTGAGTTCGTAAGGGTCGTCTTCCTGGCCGGGGAAGTATTGGGTGCGGCAGGTCATCACGACCTCCGCAAAATTGCGCGTAGCCTCGATAATGTCGTCGAGCCGTTTTTGGAACGCCTGTGCATCCGTCATCGCCGGGTCTTTGGACACGATAAAGGGGTCTTCATCGAGCGCGTCCAGCAAGAGGATGGTGTCTTTAGCCTCCTCATACTTTATCGCCGCAACCTGTGTCATCGTATCGGGATTTGAAAAACGGAAGAGCCGCATTTTGCGCCGGCGGTGGCGGTTGAAAAAGCCATGATACCGAAGGTATAGGTTGACCATAAAGGTGGTCTTACCCATGCCGGAATCCGCCAGTATCAGATAAAAACGTTCGCTTTCTGCTTTTACATTGAAAGCAATTTTGATGAAAAAGGGGATAAGGCGGCTGCGGATAACGTGCTGGTGGGTGAAGCCCGGCTCATCCTCCCGGGCAGGCGAAGCATTCTGAAACTGCGTGGGAATGTAGTAGCGCGTCGCCTGGCGCATGGCCGCGTAGTCGAACTGTGGGTCGAGCACCTTGGCCGTTTTTTGCAGTTCCCAGCGTTGCAGGAGTTTCTTGGCTTTTATGGATAACCACCACAGCAGACCCGCTACCATAACCACGGAAAGCCCGGCGCTAATTTCCTTGCTCAAGCCCGCCTGTTCCAACCAGGTGGAGAATGGTAAAAGTTTGAGTATCGCTTCGATGAATTTGTCCATGTTAATGAATTTGAAGGCGAAAATTACGATTAATCAGCAACGCTGGCCCATAAAATAAACACCCGGAACCTTCGAAGCGGCTATCCCGCTCGCCCTACCAGCACCGGGCATTTAAGAAAACTATTCGTCCCGGCACTTGTGTCGGGAACAGGGTCATTCATCTGTTCAGCGGCAGTCATCCGACTTTACTTATGCGCTACGGGAAGAAGACTAAGCGGAAGCCTATATTGTTGTTGCGGTTGTCGGGGTTGTTACGGTTGCGGTATGCCGTCCGGCAGTTCTCCGTCCCGACATTTTGTCGGGATCGTTCCAACTCCCGCCGCGAATAACACGGTTCGAATTAAGGCCTCGGAGAGGCCCAACGTTTGTAGAAAACGTTCACGCCCCCCACAAATCCCCGGCCTCGGAGAGGCACAACGTTTGTAGAAAACGTTCACGCCCCCACAAATCCCCG
>Ga0209491_10006858_pt1 | contig 15442 bp, 18 predicted proteins | sample BON02_FD_187213 | JGI IMG/M metagenome (GOLD analysis project Ga0209491, IMG submission 187213) | Freshwater microbial communities from Lake Bonney liftoff mats and glacier meltwater in Antarctica - BON-02 (SPAdes) (version 2) | ecosystem: Environmental > Aquatic > Freshwater > Ice > Glacier...
GCATTTTCCGAGGGCTGGGCGCTGTACGGCGAACAATTGGCGGATGAACTGGGCGCGTATGATGATTACACCGTCGGGCGGCTGGGATATTTGCAATCCCTCGCCTTCCGCGCTTGTCGTATGGTGGTGGATACCGGCCTACATTCCAAACGCTGGAGCCGCCAGAAAGCGGTCGATTTCTTCGTCACTCAAAATGGCAGCAAGCCCGACGAAGTGGCCAGCGAAGTAGACCGTTATTGCAGCTGGCCGGGACAGGCCTGCGGGTACAAAGTTGGCCATAGCGAAATCGTCCACCAACGCGGAATCGCCGAAAACGCGCTGGGCGGTGCCTATGATTTCAAGGCGTTTAACGATGCCGTGGTGCTGGGCGGCAATGCGCCGCTGGACGTGATGGCAAAGAATGTTGAACGGTATATTGTAGGGGCCGCATAATACGTATTTGATGCACAAAGGATTATCCGGCGGCGAGCCCGGACGATAACGCCTGTGAAGAATACGGACCAATGCGGCCGGGGCGCCGGAGGGATATGCGCCCACCGGGGCTGGCGGATGTTGGTTTGCTGCGAACGACCGGTTCGCCATTCCGCAGCGAGCGCCGGTTCGGCCCTGTTTCCGGTCGACATTGCAGCAGGTCAAGGCTCGCAAAAGCAGCTGCTACAATCCGCGGCTGATCCGCCGCGCCACCGGCGATCCGCAGCGGCAAGGCAGAGCCTGCCAGCGTTGTGGGCAGGATACAGAACCGCAAACGAACCGCACATTCGACCTTCTGATCCGGCAATGTGCTGTACAGGCAGCTTGGGCTGCCCGGCAGACGCATCGCCCCGACCGCATTCCCCGCCGGGAAAACCCGGTGGGCGGAGGAGGAGATGCTATCGATCGCACTCCCCCGGTCCTCACCCTTCCTGACGGAAAAGCTACGGCGATATAACCTATTTGGTTCGTTTTGTCAAGATAATTTGCCAATTTTCGGGATTCGCGGTCCTTCAATTCCGAACACTCCCCACTCTCGCTTGGGGGAGAGAACAGACACTCCCCCCGTTCGTCTCGAGCGTAGTCGAGAGATGAGGTGACGCCCGGAGCAGTTGTCTCGACTTCGCTCGACACGAGCGGGCGGGGGCGATACGAACGGAGGGGTCTCGACACGAACTGAGGGGGACGGAATTCATAGCCCCCTTGTCCTCCGCGCTCGATCTGGCGACCCGTGACAAATACCAGTTCCAGTGGTGGGCAGTCAGTCTGGTCGATGCCCTGCCCTATGGCGGCAAGAAAAAGGGTGCCGACGGCGGGGTCGACGGGATCATTTACTTCAAGCCCGACGGCAAAAAGACCGAGAAAGCCATCGTCTCGGTCAAGGGCGGCAAGAATGTCTCCGTCACCATGATCCGCGATCTGCATAGCGCGATGGAACGTGAAAACGCTCCGATCGGTATCTTCATCACTGCCGCCTTGCCGACCCGCCCGATGGAGACAGAAGCCGCCGCCGTGGGCGTGATGGAAAGCGAAATGACCGGCCGCAAGCATCCGCGCCTGCAAATCCTGACGCTGGCCGAATTGTTTCAGGGCAAACGGCCCGATATTCCGTGGGTCGATGCCAGCGTGCTGAAATCCGCCAAGCGCGAAGACCAGACCAAGCAAGGCAAATTGCTGTAAATCCGGCCACAAAAAACGCGGCGCCCCAATACCGGGACGCCGCGTTATTATCGGTCAATTGTTAATTATGCGCCGCTGAATGGCAGCGAGCTGTGGTGCAGATTGATCTTCACTTTGCCGTCGGCATCGCGGACATAGCCGAAGGTATATTCAACCTTGGTATCGTTACCATCGGTGTCGGTGAAGTAGTAATTGCCCATCGCCATGGCGCTGTCGCCATCGGTCACGGTGCCTTCATTTTCCCAGCGAACGGCAGTCCATGGCTTGATCGCGAAGCCGCCATCTTCACTGCCTTCGGTGCCGATGAAATAGCTCAGCGCCTCTGCAAAGTCGCCGCGGAACTGGTCCTGTGCAGCCAGGGTTGGTTTGAACAATACCGTGCTGTCATCGCCGTAAGCGTAGAAATCGGTGATGTGCTTTTCAGCAGCCGCCTTGAAGTCGCCTTCTTCGGTGAATGTCTTGCCGATTGCGACGATGCCCTCGCCCCATGCAATCTGAGCGGCCGTGACTTCTTCAGCGGTGATCGGCGCGCTGGCTTCGGCCATGGCTGTTTCGGAACCGGCTTCGGCAGTGTCAGCAGGCGCACCGCAAGCCGCGAGTGCGAAAGGAGCAGTGGCAGCGAGAATTAGATAACGCAGTTGCATTTCAGAATAATCCTTCAGTTGTCATCCCAGGCAGACATGCCCGCGGGGAACAGAAGTTACGTGCCCATGCACGTCCCCTGGATCTTCTTTGGAGATATTGTCTCTGATGGGCCAATTAGAAGTACGAGGGTTTTTTGATAGAGAATGCCTATCGCCTCTTCATCCCTTCAGCGCATTGACGGAACGCAGAAACGGTGCAGCAAATAGCGGCAGCAGCATATGAGGGACGGTCAATATCGCTAGGGTCTGAAAAGTCGCAGCGATCAGCTTTGCATCCATCGCCTGGAACGGCTGCATCACCAGAACGAAAACCACCGCAGCGGCAGACGCAAGCGACATAAACAGGAAAAAACTGTTTGGATTATCCTGCCTGCTCATCAAGGTCTTGCGGCCTTCCACAAAATGGATCGGCGAGTGGTACAGACAAAAATATACCGCAAACCCGATGCCGGGCGGTAATAATAGCGCCGCACACAGAAGCGCAGAGTTCCGCCCCGCCTGATTGCGCGCCTCGCTCTTCGCCTCACCGCCGAAATCGATCATGATATTGGCGATCGCAACCAATCCGAATACCGGAGCGACCAGACGCAGATAGTCCGCGACAACACCCGCACCTGGGCCGCCAATCAGGACAAACAACGCGGACAACTGCGCTGAATACAACATCGCAGGCAAAGCAATTATGCTAATGGCCATCGCCGCTGCGCCCAGCCGTGATTTCTGGCCAATCCAGTCTTCGGAAAAATGAAGCATCGCAACGCTGATGAACGCGCAAAGGGCAGCAAACGGTGCATATTGCCATAACAGCCATATTCCGCCGGCTACGCCGAGATAGGCCGCGGTGGCAGCAACCAGCCCCGCACGGCTGCCCCGACTTATTTGACGCAAGGTTAGGTAGTCGAACATCCCATGCGGCATTCCGATGATCAGAATGAACACACAGGCAATGATCGTCAGCACAGAAGCCGCGGCTGGCGCTGCGCTGGCAAGCAACAAGATCGTGACTGCCAGTGGTAATACTGCCGGCCCGGGACTGCCATCATCCCTGATCCGCAAGCCGGCAAAAACAGAAGGCGGACCCGATTGGGCCCGCCTTCCATAACGATCCATCAAAGATGATAGACACACGAGTAAACTCCACCTATCATTTTGTCATTTCAGGATATTCAATGGCGCTCTTGCGAACTGCAATAACGTAGATCAACACGCCAACGCCAGCCTTCGCGACAATGTCAGCAATCGTGTAACCGATTTGGACTGCAGTCTCGACGGTACCACCGGACAGGCTGGTGAACGGGATCATGTAAACGATCGGATAGAAACCCCATGCGGCGAAGGTAATCAATCGCGCATCCTTAACCAGCTTACGGACACCTTCAGGTTGCCGCTCGATCGATTCGCCCAATCCCTTGAACAATTCCCAAACAATGTAGAGGAACGGTATCGTAGACAATGTGCCCCAGATCGCCCGGGTCGTGTTGTCGCCTGCGATCTCGCCCGGGTAACCGAGTATGATCATCAATGCCGCGGCGAAACCAAGACGAAGGCACTTTGACGATGTTTCAGACTGAGTAAGCCGCATGACCAGAATAAGCTCGATCAACAACAGCGGGACAGTCAACAACCAATCGACATACCGATAGGCGTCATTGAACGCGATGCCGGTGACCAACAGGACCCCGTCCTTAATCTCATAGGCGTCGCCCCAGCTCTCGAAAATTCGATAGTAGTGGTAGGCTGCAATTGCACAAACCAATCCAGAAATAGTCAGTGCGGTTTTGTAAGGCGGTGCGACTTGCGACCGCCCGAGCCAAAGAAACAACGTGGCTGCTGCCATTGTCGCGAATGTGAATGAAAACGCATTGTACACCAGTAAATACTGTGCTGCGCTGATGATCTCCATAGTAGGACTCCTGCTTTTCCCAAAAATGCATCACATTGCCGGAATTTTGAGGATCCAACCGAATATGGGATCTACAGACTCCAGGCTGTTCTTATGTCTTGCGGCCAGAAAATGGAGGTTTAACCAACAATAAAGAAGCTGGGGTTCTCCCTGTAGGGGTTTACCCCGTAGTTTCGGGGATAACAGCGCTGATGGCTGCCAGTAATTCTGGCAAAGCCTCGATGCATATCTAAAGACCGGCGTCGATGGCGATACGAACAACGTCAGCGACATTGCCCGCTCCCAATTTGCGAAGGAGCAAGCTGCGGTGCATTTCGACGGTCTTCTCGCTCAAGACCAATTCGAAGGCGATTTGCTTGGTCCGCTGGCCTTGGACGACTCTCTGCAATACCTGGCGTTGCCGCTTGGACAGACTGCCAACCAAGTCTCGGGCGCGCGATCTTCGCCCCGCAAATTGTCGCCAGTCATCGTCAGGCAATTCAACCTGTGTCCCGATAAAATATCGTAAAGCATCACTTTTATCGAAAACGGGGGCAACCAGAACCACATTGCGAAACTCAGTCCCGTCCCGCTTGTAATTCAGGATGTCGACCATAACCGGACGATGATTGATCACTCCCTCGCGGATTTTGTCAGTCAGCCATGGCTCCGTCCGACTGCCAGAAAGAAATTTGCAATTCCTGCCCAAAACTTCCTCTGGTGGATATTGGGTAAGCTCGCAAAACGCATCGTTCACCGCCACAATCGGGTTGCTGCGCAGGTTCGGATCACTGATGACAGTCGCGATCGGGCTATGCTCGATAGAGGCGATCAGATCAGCAAACTTTGGATCGGTGACTGTTTTCATGTTTACCCCGGATAGGTATTCTCCAAAACGATCAGCGAAACAACGTTTAATACGAGAACGTCAGCGCTAAGCATCCGGTTCCCGCCACGATTGCAGGTAACAATGTCCCGGCGCCGATCTTGGCGGTTTGGGGGTCGAACCCCAATTTACCGGTCATGCTTTCGATGACGCTGCTTTGCTGCAACATTTGTGCGAGACTCATAATTCGCACCCGGTTCGCGGCTATGCAGCCGGCTTACATTGTCCGCAAAATCGAACGCCTATTTTTTGCCGAACAGGCCCGATGCCATCCCGGCGATATCGTTCAGCGGATTGCCATCTCCATCGCGGTCAAGCATGTCGAGGATACCCTTGGCCTTAGGGTTCTCGTTCAGAATCTGGTTGAATTTGGTCAGCGAGCCTTCACCGCCCAATTGATCGACAATGGTGCCCAACATACCCGTATCAAGGCCGGTTTTCGCCGCCGCGAGTTCGACCGTATCGCCATCTTCTGTGTGGGATTTCCCCAAAGCAGCGATCGCTTTCTCAGCAGTCCCGGCATCGATGCCCAGTTTTTCAGCCATATTGGCAACGGTCGGATGGCCGCCAGCAGCGCCCATAATTGTATCAAACAAGCTCACAAAGATTCTCCCTCTAACGAGTCGGACGCTATCATGCGCTTTCGACAACCAAAGAAGAAGCCCTCTTCCCGTAGAGGGAAAAGGGCTTCTTCTTTTTGTCCCGCTCAGCGAACAGAAATTCAAATCGGGCCCAAAGCGGGTGGCCAGATCAGGATGCGATATCAGGCAGCCTGAGTTTCGATAATAGGCGCGGCCTGCCGGACGCCTTCGTCCACATGGGCTTCGAATTCAGCAAAATTGTCGATAAACAGGCCGACCAGTTTTTGCGCAGTTCGGTCATATTCGGTCTTGTCCGCCCAAGTGGTACGGGGATCGAGGATCCCGCTATCGACACCATCGACTGCAACAGGCACGTCAAAGCCGAAATTGGGGTCTTTGCGGAATTCGGCATCACCCAGTGAACCGTCCAAAGCTGCATTGAGCAAGGCGCGGGTGGCCTTGATCGGCATACGATTACCGACGCCGTATTTGCCGCCGGTCCAGCCGGTGTTGACCAGCCAGCATTGTGCACCGCCCTCGGCAATCCGCTTCTTCAGCAAATTACCATAAACACTGGGATGGCGCGGCATAAATGGCGCCCCGAAACAAGTGCTGAAGGTCGCTTCCGGTTCCGTCACGCCGATTTCAGTGCCTGCAACCTTGGCGGTATAGCCTGACAGGAAGTGATACATCGCCTGATCCGGGGTAAGCCGGGCAATCGGAGGCAGCACGCCAAAGGCATCGGCGGTCAGCATGATGACATTGGTCGGCACCGGGCCGAGGTTTTCCTTCGACGTATTGGGAATAGCCGACAGCGGATAAGCGCCGCGGGTATTTTCAGCGAGAGAATTATCGTCGAGATCAAGCTCGCCATTTTCGTCCATCACCACATTTTCCAGCACAGTGCCAGGCATCCGGGTGGTCGCATAAATTTCCGGTTCGGCCTCTTCGGATAAGCGGATCATCTTGGCGTAACAGCCGCCTTCGAAATTAAAGACGGCGGTATCGGACCAACCATGTTCGTCATCGCCAATCAAAGTGCGGCTGGCATCAGCTGAAAGGGTCGTCTTACCGGTGCCGGACAGGCCAAAGAAAATCGCGGTCTTGCCGTCCGGACCAATGTTCGACGAACAATGCATCGGCATAACGCCCTTGGCTGGCAGTAGATAATTGAGAATGCCAAACACACTCTTCTTCATCTCGCCAGCGTATTTCGTTCCGCCGATCAGGATCAGCTTCTCGGTCAGATTGACCGCAATCACTGTCTCGCTGCGGGTCCCGTGCCGTTCAGGATTGGCGCGAAAGCTGGGTAGATCGATGATCGTATATTCAGGGACAAAACCGTCCAGTTCCTGCTCCGTCGGGCGAACCAGCAGAGTACGGATGAACAGATTGTGCCAAGCCAACTCGTTGATAACCCGGACATTTACGCGGTGTTCTGCTTGCGAACCGCCGAACAGATCGGCCACAAACAAATCGTCCTTTGTTGCCAGCGCCGCCATGAAATCTTCTTTGAGATTGGCAAAATTTGCAGGCGTCATCGACGCATTGACCTTGCCCCACCAAACAGTGTCTTCGGTCGTTTCGTCGCGAACAATGAATTTGTCTTTGGCAGACCGGCCAGTATGCGGTCCTGTTTCGACCACCAATGGGCCATGTTTTGCCAAGCGCCCCTCGCCGCGAGCAACCGCCTCCTCGACCAAGCGCGCTGTCCCGAAATTGGAATGGACCGTAGCATCAGTGGCAATGCCCTGACTGCTCAGCGAATGGGAAAGTGGCGTGCTCACATAATTCTCCTGATCGGGGACGGCGTGCAGCGCAATAACTGGCGTTAGGGCTGCATCCGATTCGCATGCATACGAATGCACGTTTGGGATGCGTCCACATAAGCCGCGAGCCTGCCCTCGTCAAATCGTGGAGGGCGGCAAAACAGGAAACTTATCTATTGGTCAGTCAATTCGTTGTTTCATCACGCCGAACGGGTTAGTCATATGTTTCAGGCAAATTCTGATTGGTCAGGCAAAGGCATTATGGCGCAAACGGATACCCAGTCCGCAGAGGCGGAAAAAACCCCGCGAGACTCCGGGCAAAAAGTGATCGCATTGGTAGATGATGATCGCAACATCCTGACAACTGTATCCATTGGGTTGCAGGCAGAAGGCTATGCAACACGGCTGTATTCCGATGGCGAAGCCGCGCTAAAGGCATTGCTTGAGAACCCACCTGACTTGGCCGTGTTCGATATCAAAATGCCGCGGATGGACGGAATGGAATTACTGCGCCAATTGCGCAAACATTCCGCTCTCCCGGTAATATTCCTGACCAGCAAAGATGAAGAACAGGACGAAGAGGCCGGGCTGGAAGAAGGGGCAGACGATTACATCGCAAAGCCGTTCAGCCTGCGTCTTTTGCTAGTGCGGATCCGCGCCATCCTGCGCCGAAGCGCCGCTTTGGCCGATGATGCAGACCCTGATAAAGTCACTGACAAGGAAGACCCAGTCGATACGCTGGCCCGAGGGCAATTGTCGATGGATCCGGCACGCCACCACGTCTCTTGGGGCGGAAAACCGGTATCGCTGACAGTAACGGAATTTCTGATTTTGGAGGCGCTTGCCTTCCGTCCCGGGGTCATAAAATCCCGCAACCAATTAATGGACGCCGCCTATACAGAAGACATGTTTGTCGATGACCGGACGGTGGACAGCCACATCAAAAGGATGCGGCGCAAATTCCGCGCTGTCGACGAAGAATTTGCCGCGATCGAGACGCTTTACGGTGCAGGTTACAGCTTCACTGATGGCTGACGACAAGATCAAAGCCCAGCTGAAAACCGGCAGGCATTCGCGCATGGGGCGGCTCAGCATGTCGCTGACCTCGCGCATTCTGGCGGTGAATATTCTGCCGCTGGCATTGCTTGGCGGCGGGATTTTTTACCTCGACGGATACCGCAAGCAATTGCTCGACGAGCGCTACAAATTGGCACGGATCGAAGCACAAATTACTGCGGAGGCCCTGGCTGGTGCAACGCGTGAGCGGCAGGAAGCGCTCTTGATTCAGATCGGCAAGGAACAGCGGATGCGGCTGCGCATGTTCGATGCCGAAGGTCTGCTATGGGCTGACAGTTTCACGCTCGACGAGCCCGCCTTTACGTTCGACGATCCGGTTACTGAACCATGGGACGAGGACTTCGCCCGGATGCTCGACCGCGCTGTCGACACCATTGTCGGCGCGGACCCGATTCCTGATTATATCGAGCCGCCCGAAGCGCGCGCCGATTCCTGGCCAGAATTGGCCCGGGCGCGCAATGAAGGCCTGTCGCAGATCCAGTTGCGTGACGCGCCAGACGGCACACCCGTCATCAATGCCGCGGCCCCGGTCGGCCTGAAGGGATCGACACTTCTAACCACTCGAAACGCGATCGACATTACCGATTCTGTGCGGAGCGCGCGTTCGACCTTGGTCAGCGCAGTGTTCCTGGCCCTGCTCGTATCAATCGCGCTTTCGCTGTTTATGGCCCGGACAATCGTCCGGCCGCTGCAATTGCTGGCAAAGGCTGCGATCCGCGTTCGCCTGGGCCGCGACCGGCAGGTTGAAGTTCCCCGGCTGCCTGAACGACATGACGAAATCGGCCTGCTGGCCAGGGCAGTATCAGACATGACCGAGGCTTTGCGGCAACGGATTGACGCGGTTGACCATTTCGCGGCGGATGTGGCCCATGAAATCAAGAACCCGCTGGCCAGCCTGCGCAGTGCGATTGAATCGCTGGCGCGGGTTAATGATCCTGAACTGCGCAGTCAATTGACCGACATTGCCTCGCATGATGTCCGCAGGATTGACCGGCTGGTCACGGAAATTGCCGATGCCAGCCGAATTGATGCTGAATTATCGCGCGCAATTTTTGAAGAAATGGACCTGACAGGTTTGACCGCCGCAATCATCGCATCGCGCGAAGATCGGGGGGAGAACGAAGGGCGTAAGGTGGAACTTCATACCCCGATGATCGGGGCCTGGGTATGGGGTGTACCCACGAGGCTGGAGCGAGTGATCGAGAACCTGCTCCATAATGCAGTATCTTTTTCGCCACCTGATGGAACGATCACTGTGACCATCACCCATCAACATGAGATGGTTGCGTTGAGCGTATGCGACAGAGGTCCGGGCATCCCGGAAAATGCGCGGGAAAAGGTATTCGAGAGGTTTCATTCGCTGCGGCCCGATACAGAAGCGTTTGGCGACCATAGCGGTCTTGGGCTGGCCATCGCCCGCACTATTGCAGAGGCTCACTACGGGTCACTAGTGGCAGAGAGCCGAGATGATGGCAGTAGCGGCGCCTGTTTGGTGCTTCGGCTTCCCGAGCTCTCCCAACGTCAATCATGACCGCGCCTATCCTGCGTCAGGCCGGGTGCGTTTCAATTGGCGGCCGGGGTATCCTGATCGAAGGCCCGCCCGGCAGCGGCAAAACCAGTCTGGCGTTGATGTTACTTGATCGCGGCGGGCAATTGGTGGGCGATGACGGCGTTTTGTTGTCCATTCGCGGGGGACGCTTGTGGGCATCCCCGCCGCCGCATACCGCTGGAAAGTTGGAAATTCGCAATGTCGGGATCGTGGAGCTTTTGACGGTAGATGCGCCAATATCACTGCAACTGACCCTCTCATCCAGTGCGCCCCGCTACATCGAGAATGCGGCAAAGAAAGACCTTTTGGGCGCGCCAATCCCGAGCATCATCTTTGACGCTCGCGGCCCAGCAGCGGCCATTCGTGCAGAATATGCTCTGGATCTGCACGGCCTGCCGCTGTCGGCGCTGTCCGGGGCGCGTGCAGAGCCTGCCGGATCGCCCCTTCCCTTGACCCCAAAATAAGGCCACACCGCGGGCAATGGCGAACGATTCGACCTCTTCTCGGATAGATGAGCGGCAGCACATCTTGCTGGTTACCGGCCTATCCGGTGCCGGTAAAACCACTGCCCTGCGCGTGCTCGAGGATCTTGGCTGGGAAGCGATCGATAATTTTCCGATCCGCTTGCTTGCCAGGCTGATTTTGCGCCCGGATCAAGAAGGGCCGCGACCTCCACTGGCGATCGGTTTCGATTCCCGCACCCGGGGCTTCAACCCGCCTGATGTAATTGACGAAGTAAAGCGTCTGACCCAGCGCGAAGATTTGCTGATTACGACGCTATTCCTTGACTGCAACAGCGGCGAGTTGGAGCGGCGGTATAATGAAACCCGCCGCCGCCACCCTATGGCGCGGGGCCGCCCGGTTCGTACCGGCATTCAGGCGGAACGCGAATTGCTGGAACCGCTGCGCAGCTGGGCGGATGCGGTGATCGATACTAGCGAATTTGCCACCAACCAATTGCAACAGACAATCCGCGAACGATTTGCCGAGACCGCACCCCAGGATATGGCGGTCATCATCTCCAGTTTCGGTTTTGCACGCGGGACCCCGCCCTTGGCCGATCTGGTGTTCGACATGCGTTTCCTCGATAATCCGCACTGGATTCCAGAACTGCGGGAACAAACAGGTCTGGACGAAGCCGTTGGGGCACATATCCGCAAGGATCAGGCATTCTCCGCTGCATTTGACCAGATTCAGAGCCTACTGGAAACATTGCTGCCGCGCTATCAGGCGCAAGGCAAAAGCTATGTAAATATTGCCTTCGGCTGCACCGGTGGCCGCCACCGCTCGGTATTTACGGCAGAGACGATGGCGGAAGCCTTGCATAGCGCAGGATTTTCGCCCACGGTTCTGCATCGCAATTTGGGATCACGCGCTGCTGACCAGATCGAAGGGCCACCATCATAAGGTTCCGCCAATCCATATTATGACCATTTTGCTCCCCTCACCCCAGCCAACCCGATCGGGCACTCCATCCGGTACTGGCCTGACACCATGATCGGTCTGATTTTGGTGACTCATGGCCGCTTGGCCGAAGAATTCGTGCATGCGATGGAACATGTTGTCGGCGCGCAGGAAGCGATTGCGACCGTCTGCATCGGACCGAATGACGATATGGAAAAACGCCGACTCGAAATCGCTGGTGCCATCAAACAAGTGGACCAGGGCAAGGGCGTAGTAATTCTTACCGACCTGTTTGGCGGCACCCCGTCAAACCTGGCAATTTCATTGCTGGACGCTGGCCGGGTAGAGGTGATTGCGGGCATCAATTTGCCCATGCTCATCAGGCTGGCGGGAACCCGCAAGAGCTGCGAAATTACGGCGGCGGTCGCTGCCGCCCGCGATGCCGGACGAACATACATTACGATCGCTTCGGAATTTCTCGGCAAAGGCAACGAAGGGAGCGGCGACCCAATCAAGGACAATGAACGCGAGAAAGCAGGGTGAGGGAAATGCGGCGGGAAATGCTGATCGTCAATCAGCGCGGGCTGCATGCGCGGGCCAGTGCCAAATTCGTGAATGCGGTTAGCGCGCTGCCAGAGGGTGTCGCCGTTCGCGTGGCGAAGGGTGGCAACGAAGCAGTTGGCGGATCAATCCTCGGCTTGATGATGCTTGGAGCAGCCAAGGGGGATAGCGTCGAAATCATTGTCGATGGCCATGATGCACAGGCCGTGCTGGACCAACTTTGTGCGCTGGTCGGTGACGGGTTTGGCGAGGAATAATGGCCAGCCAGTTCCGGCGTGAAATTACCGGTTATTCCAATCCCACGGTCAAATATCTGCGTAGCTTGCGCGACAAGAAGAACCGCCGCCGCGAAGGCAAGTTTCTGGTCGAGGGCCTGCGCCTGCTGACCGATGCCCGCGAAACCGGCAGGCTGCCGGAAATGCTGGTGATGGCGACCAGCCGTGATCCGCATCCCTTGCTGGACGAGCTCGAGCGCGCGGTCATCTCCGCAGGCGGTGAAGTGATTGAAACCAGCGCGGACATTCTCAGCAAGATCACCGGCAAGGATAATCCGCAGGCTGTGGCGGGGATGTTTGCCGAATTCGACACATCTTTGGCCTCGCTGGACCGGACGCAAGGTTCGATCTGGATGGTGGCACAGGCGCTGCGCGATCCGGGCAATCTGGGCACTATGCTGCGCACCTGTGACGCGGTGGGTGCAGGCGGATTGATCCTGGTGGATGATTGCGCCGATCCATTTTCGGTCGAGGCCGTGCGGGCCAGCATGGGAGCAGTATTCACGCAGCAAATTGCGCAGGCCGCTTGGGGCGATTTTCTCGTGTGGCTGCGGGCTGGAGCAGGCCAGCTCGTGGCTGCAAGCTTACGCAACGCAGTGGATTACCGCGGCGCGCCTTATGCTGCGCCGTGCTTCATTCTGGTTGGCAACGAATCGCGCGGGCTACCCGAAGCCTATGAGGACGCCTGCGGCTTGCGTGTGACTATGCCCATGCGCGGCCGAGCCGATAGCCTCAACGCATCGGTGGCCGGTGCAGTCCTGGCTTACGAGGTTTTGGCAGCTTTCGACTGATCGCCAAGCGCGGCGATTTGGTCATCATCGATATCAGCTGGAGTGTATCGCGGCTCGCTCTCGACCAGAGGCACTTCCTCGATCTCCCGCTTCCCGATTTCAATGCCCTTGTCTTTGAGCTTGCGGCCCGCGGACAAGACATTTCGTTCGAAGCTGCCAACGAATTTGTTGTAATTTCCGACTGCGCTATCAAGGCCGGATCCGACCCGCTTCAGATGCTCGGCCGCAACTGCCAATCGGTCATACAGCTCGCCCCCCATACGCCCGATTTCTTGCGCCTCCTTCGCCAGACCATCCTGCCGCCAGACCTGAGCCACTGTACGGGCAATCGCCACCAGGTTGGTCGGAGACGCCAGCAATACGCGGTTGCGGAAGGCAAAGTCCCACAGCTCCGGATCGGCTTCCAACGCAGCGGCGACAAAGTGCTCGCCTGGAACAAACATGATTACATAATCCGGCGCATCTTCGAACTGGCTCTGGTAGCTTTTGGTACCCAGCGTCTGAACATGGTTTCGCATCGACCGCGCATGCGCCTTCAATGCCAGATCGCGGCCTTCGTCATTATCCGCCTCGAACGCCTCCTGATAGGCATTGAGCGACACTTTGGCGTCGATCACCAATTGCTTTTGCCCGGGCACATTAATGATCGCATCCGGGCGCAACCTGCCGTCGGCAGTCTCAACCGACTGCTCAAGGATGAAGTCAGTGTGCTGAGACAAACCGCATTGCTCGAGCACATTTTGCAGGGCACGCTCGCCCCATCGACCACGCGCCTTGGGGGCATTGGTAAGTGAATTGCCGAGACGCTGCGCCTCGCGCTTCACCTCTTCCTGCCCCTGCCGCATAGTCTCGATCAGACCGGTAAGCTGGCCAAACGAATCGACCCGCTGTTTTTCCAGATTGGCGACCTGATCTTCGTAGCTTTTCAGCCGCTGATTGACTGGCTCTAGCAGTGCCGCAACCGCTTCCTTATTGGTCTTTTCGGAATTGCCGAACCGCTCATTCGCGCGCGTAAGAAAGGCTTCCTGCGCCTTGCCCAGCACTTGCGATCCAGTGTTCTGGAATTCCTTGAGCAATTGCTCGCGCGTTTCGACGAGCATCTTCTTCTGCTCCTCGAACCCGGCAGCCTGTGTTTTCAGCGTCGTGAGTTCTTCACGGCTCGCATCAAGCTGCGCCGCCAGCGTATCCGCCCGTGCCGCTCGGTCGCTCATCGTGGCAAGTTCTGGCGCCATGCGGGATACTTTGTCCGTAAGTTCCTTGGCCTCCGCATCGCGCTCGCCATGGCGCTTCTGCCACTCAGCAACCGGGCGCGAGCCGACGAACCAACCGGCAGCGCCGCCAAAGATGAGGCCGCCGAACAATGCGATGAATATACTGATCATTGGGTCCATTCCTTCACGTTAAGCGGAACGGAGAGTGAACACCAGAGCTTTTGGAAGGTTTCCCCCGCCTCAGGCAGCCTTACGCATCTTGTCCAGCTTCTTCAGCGCCATATTACGCTTCAGCTTGCTGAGATGGTCGATGAACAGAATGCCTTCGAGGTGATCCATTTCATGCTGGATGCAGGTGGCCATCAAGCCCTCAAGCTGTTCTTCGTGCACCTTCCCGTCAACATCCTGATACCGCAGCAAACAGGTTGCTGGGCGGTCAACATCGGCGTAAATATCGGGGACTGACAGGCAGCCTTCCTGATAGGTCGCAAGTTCCTCTGCCGGATCGAGAATCTCTGGATTCACGAAAACGCGTGGCTCTTTCAACGTGGGCTGGTGTGTGTGGCTGTGGCCGCCATGTGCTGTGCATTCTTCGGGCTCTGCATCGGGATCATCGGGCTGCAGGTCGATCACCAAAAGGCGCAACGGCACACCGACCTGGATCGCCGCAAGGCCGATACCGGGCGCGTCATACATCGTTTCAAACATGTCTTCGACGAGCGTTTTCAGCTCGTCATCGAACTTTTCGACCGGGGTCGACACGGTTTTGAGCCGGGGGTCCGGCACTTCTAGGATTTTACGGATAGCCATAACGATCAGATAGTGCGGGTTTTGCGTTGCCGCAAGAGTTGGAACAACTACCCCACCGGCCTTCTCGCCCTGAGCGCCTGCGCCAAAGTGCCCTCGTCGAGGTAATCCAGCTCCCCGCCGACCGGCAAGCCGTGCGCCAATTGGGTAATCCGCACCGGAAATTCCTCCAACCGTTCAGCAAGATAGTGGGCGGTTGTCTGCCCTTCCAATGTCGCATTCATCGCCAGAACGACTTCTTCGATTGCGGCGCCATCCTTTTTGGCTGCCACCCTCTCGAGCAAGGATCCGATGTTCAAATCCTCCGGCCTCACGCCGTCCATTGCGGACAGTTTCCCGCCCAATACGTGATATC
>Ga0209491_10006859_pt1 | contig 15442 bp, 6 predicted proteins | sample BON02_FD_187213 | JGI IMG/M metagenome (GOLD analysis project Ga0209491, IMG submission 187213) | Freshwater microbial communities from Lake Bonney liftoff mats and glacier meltwater in Antarctica - BON-02 (SPAdes) (version 2) | ecosystem: Environmental > Aquatic > Freshwater > Ice > Glacier...
CCGAAAAGATCCAGAACCAGACATGCCAGAAATCGAACACTCAGATCTGGCACGCTCCCCCATGCCCAAAAATCGACCTCTCAAAAAACTAAAAAAACCACTTGATCCTCTCTGATACTCCTGACCCGAAATACACCTGACCCGAAATACCGATAGGTCGAATGCCGGAAAATGTTGCAATGCAAGACTTGACCCCAAGACATAGCGATACACGAAGAACCAAAAAATTATTTAACTGTCTCTTTATGATACTCGGTGAGTAGCGAAGCTAACTTAGGCAAATAGACCGTAGTCTTTTGCCCCGAGATACTTGCAACTGGCCATAACTTGCCATCGATCATGGCAATTCTACATAGTCCATGTTTTAATTTATCCGCTTCAACAAAATAAATTTTTTCATCTGATACTTTTAATGCATACGTCTCGCTCTCACCCAGAAAAGGATGGCTATCACTGGTCTTACCTCTATTCTTAATGGCTTTAAATACCTCCTCGTCCAATTGGATTTCCTTGGATTCGTGATGGGCTAAGTATACCACAATTCCAAATGAAATGTCTTCGGTCGAAGTCCCTACTAGATTTTCGTTAGTAGCATCTAAGACTATTTCCCTCAACTTCCAAATTTTTACTATTCCTGCTTCGCAAGAGTTAAAGCAAATAAATAATATTAATAAAATAAAGGTTTTCATATTACCTAGGTTTGAATTCCCCCCTTTCCTTCATTGTTTTTTCTTTCCATTTTTTCGTGCGGCAATCATAGCTATTTCTATACTCACAAGCCGAGACAGTTCGCGGATCGTTTTCTTTTGCAGTATTTACTTCATCAGATGGCTTACATGTCACATGAAGCCTGATTGATCGGCAACAAGTGTCTTCCTTGAGGCATTCAGCTTCGGCCGCCTTCTCAGCCTCGATAATTTTCATGATTAGCGCATCGCCAAAGATCGGATCTGTTGCTTTAGCGTCTGGCCAACGAGGAGGATCAGGATCTTCTCCTTTTTCTTTTGCTTTTCTGTAGTCTTCAGCCTCTTTAGCATAAGCGTCTCTAGCTGCTTTCGTTGGCCACACAAAGTTCCATTCCCCATTGTAATCATCATATTGACACGCAACACCCCAAACGCGGTCACATTTAGTCCTCGTTCCCTTTTTTTTCTGCTCTTCAAAACGCTTATTGTCTCTAGTTATTTCTCCGTGGTGGCCACCTGTAATTTCATACAAACATCTACTACTTCCAACTAGCCCCAAATAATCTATCCATTTAGTCGGATTATTAATTACGAATGCGTAGAGATTTATTCCGCCGTACTCTTCAATCGGATCTCTGGATGGCCAGCGACCGGTTACTGGGTCGTAGTATCTGTACCCGTAATACGTCATACAGGGGGTAAATCCTTCTGGTTTCGGGGTTTTTGGGTGGGTTTCGGGTTCTGGGAGCGGGTGGTTTGTGGTGGGTGCGCCGCCTTTTGGGGTGGGTTTTGGGTTGATTGCGGGTGTGCCACCGATGGGTGGTTCTTCATCGGGTGGTGTTTGTTTTGCATCCTGCGATGTCCTCGCTTTTGGCGGGGATTTGATCGCTTCGGGATGTGAGGTGACTACCATTTCTGATTTATCTCCTATCGGGTCGGGCGCGGGATGGGAAGCTAATTCGGGATCAGGGGGTGGTGGATTTTTGGATTGGGGAGTGTGGTGGGCCGTTGTTTCTTCGCTAGGATCATTTCTGCCGTGGGGGTGGGTGCGGGTGTGGATTTCGCGGAGGGCTTCGATGTGGACGTGGGTGTAGATCTGGGTGGTTTCCATTCTTGCGTGGCCGAGCATTTCTTGGACGTAGCGGATGTCGGCTCCGCCGCGGTGCATGTCGGTGGCGCAGGTGTGGCGGAAGAGGTGGCAGGAGCCGGGCTTGTCGATGCCGCAGCGGAGCATGAGTTTTTTGACGGAGTTCCCCAGGGAACCGGAGGTGATGCGGGTGCCGTAGCCACTGAGGAAGAGGGCGGTCTGGTCGGGCAGGTGGTCGAAGAGGGGGCGGGATTCTGTTAGGTAACGGTTGAGCCATGCGGCGGCTCTTTCGCCGACGGGGAGGAGTCGGCTTTTTCCGCCTTTTCCTTTGCGGATGTGGAGGGTTTGGGTGGAGGGATCGTAATCGCCGTGGTCTAGGTTGGTCATTTCCGTGCGGCGGATGCCGGTGGCGTAGAAGAGTTCGAGGATGTTGCGATCGCGGAGGCCGAAGGGTTGGGTGGTATCCGGGACGGCGAGGAGGAGCTGAATTTCCTGGGCGCTAAATGCTTTGGGGAGGGGCCGGGCTTGCTTGCGTGGGAGGTCGAGATCGGCGGCGGGGTTTGCGGGGATGGTGCCGGAGCGGCAGAGCCATGCGAAAAAGCGGCGGACGCAGCCGAGACGGGCGAGCTGGGTGTTGGTGACGAGGGGCTTGCCGCTGCGCGGGCTGCGGTAGTCGTGGAGGAAGAGCTGGTAGGCTTCCAGATCGCCGCGGACGAAGGTGGCGGGTTCGTCCTGACTGCGGGCGCCTGCCCAGTCGGCGAACTGGCGCAGCGCCCAATCGTGGCCGTTGATGGTGGCCTGTGAATAGGCGCGGGCGGCGAGATGGGTGAGGAATTTTTCCGCGCGGGCGGCGATGCCTGCGGGCGAGGTGGGTTGCGGGGCGGTGGCTCCGCCTTTGTGGCGTCCGCGCATGGCGGAGAGGTTCTTGATTCCGGGTTGTCCTGGCATGGTTTTGGTTGGTGGGATTGGGTAATTTGGATACGTGACAAAATTTTCACATAAGTCCGTTCTTTTTGATTGACCTACACCCAGCTCTAACAATAACAAGGGAGTGTGAATTTGTTCCCGCTCGTCGCTCGTCGCTCGTCGCTCGTCGCTCGTCGCTCGTCGCTCGTCGCTCGTCGCTCGTCGCTCGCTGCGACTGTTAGACGGGTTGGGTTGGGGGGTGTTTGGCGGAGAGCGAACCCACGAAATGGGAGGTGCTTCCATGAGGGAGGGTGCTTCCAGCTTCCGGCAATTCTTCCGGGTTTCGGCTTTTTGCGGGCTGTTCTGGGTGGCGGTGCCGGGTTTGTTTTGTGCGGGTGGTGAGGAGCCTCCGGCGACGGTTTCGAGTATTGGATCTGCGTTTGTTTCCCCGAAAGTTCAGGTTACGACCATGCCGGATGCGGTTGGGGTGCCAGTCGAGTGGAAATATTCCAACCTTTGGGATTTTCCGCTGCTCGTCGAGCGCTTTGAGGAATCCTGCGGTTGCCTGAGCGGTCTGCTGGAAAGCAAAATCATTGAACCCGGCGAGAGCGGAAGCATCCGTGCGTCCTTCACTCCGGGCGCGAACCGCGGCTTGCTGCGCAAATCCCTGTATGTCCGTTTTGCGGGCCATGAAAAGCCCGTCGAGCTGGTGATTGAGGCTACGGTTCCCTCCAGTGTGGAGCTTTCCGGCAGGGAGCTGGATTGGGTTGCGGGCGAAAAACTTTCAACCCAGACAATCGATGTCACCAGCGGGACTGGCATGGATTTCTCCGTCACATCGCTTCTTGGCGTCTCGGAGAAACAATTTTCCATCGCTGTGGAAACTCTTGTCCCACAGCGCCACCACCGCATCCGCATCACCCCGGCCAGCGGCACCGCGCCGGGCGTGCATTGCCTGCAAGTGCGGACTGATAGCAAAGATCCGCGCGATCAGGTGCTGTCGGTTTTCCTGCGGATCTCTACTCCCTCCACCACTCCCGCAATCCCGGCTCCATGAACATTCTCCGCACAAAATCGGCGATCCGACGTTACCTGCTTTTGGCAGTTTGCTTGGTGCTTGTTTTGGCTGCGGTTCTCACGATTTTGAAATGGCAAGCCGAGCCGCCTTCACCGGCCGTGGCCGCGCCGCCATCTGTTTCCGCAAGCTATCCCGGCCTGGATACGGAAGATCCCGCGCCTTCGTTTGAGGTGCTGCGCTATGTCACAGATACGCCGGGCGATCCGCGCAGCCGCGAGATGGCTATCGTGTGGCTTGATGAACAGGCTGCGCCCGAATTGCCTCCGTCCATCGCGCTGGAGACGTGGCTCTTGGAAATGTTGCAAGCCAATGGCAACCCCGGCTGGGATATTGAATACCGCCTGTGGCTCTATAACTCGGCGTTCAACGTCCTGCATTTCGGGCGCGAACAGGAGGCTTTTACGCGGCTGCTGCGGGATTTCGTGCTTCATTCCGATGTCCGCACCATGCGGCTTTATGCGCTTCAACACATCGGTTTGCAACGCGATCGCTCCCACTTGAACGGCGCGCTGGCAGAGGAAATTTACGCCATGCTTCAAGAGCTGGTTAGTGCGTCTAACAGCGGTGTCGCAGGCAGTGCGATCGCCCTGCTGGCAGCATGGGATGGGCGTGACGCAGCGGCTCCAGAAGTGCTGGAAAACGCTGTCAAAATCGCCGCTGAGGGCACCCGTCCCGTGGATGTCCGTGTCACGGCGCTGCACACTGCCGCTTCACAGGGGCTACCCTTGGCACGGAAATTGGCGCTGGATTCCGCACAGCCTGTGATCCTCCGCAAAGCCGCCATCGCCTGCATAGGCCGCCATGGCGGGCGAGAGGATTTCCCGGATTTGGAAAAGCTTTCCGGTGAGAATTTCCGCCTCGCCCAGGCATCGCTGCCTGCGCTGCGGAAAATCCGCGACCGCCTCGCCAACCCGGACTCCCCCGAACTGTCTCCTTTCTGATCCCAACCCGCCACCGCCTTTTTTATATGACACTCCGCAATTGCCTCTTCCTACCCGCACTCCTCGCCGCAGGCTTTTTCACGCTGCCCTCCAACGCCCAGCAAGCAGGACTGACCAAGGAAACATGGACAGGTCTCACACCGGGAAAATCCATCCTGATCCTGCGCAAGGAAGGCATGTCCACACGCGCACCCAACAGCACATCTGTCGTTGGCCAAGCGCAGGTCTCCGCGCTGCCCGCCTCCAGCGGCACCCGGCTGCGCGGCACGATCACCCCGCTGGTCACGGATTCCTACACTTTCTGGATCAATGGCTCCAGCAACGTCGCGCTCTGGATTTCCGAAGACGGCACCCGCTTCGACAAGGAACGGATCGCATTCAACCTGGAGGCCACCACCACTACCGAATGGACGAAGCATCCGAACCAGCGTTCCGTTCCCATCCAGTTGCAGGCCGGGACGAGTTACCACATTGAGGCACACGTGATGAGCGGTGCCGCCAATGGCCACATGGCCATCGCATGGCGCGGACAACAGGGACGCTACAGCCTGAACCTCAACGGTGCCACCGCCACCCAATCCAGCATAAAGTGGGACAAGCCTGCATCAGCAGCCATCGATGGCAATACCGGCGGAGTCTGGGGCAAGGACGCGACTACCCTGACCGACAACCAAGCCAACTCATGGCTGCAAGTGGACTTCGGCCAAGACCGTGAAATCAACCGGGTGGTTCTTCACAACATGGCAAGTAGCCAGAACCGACTCTCCAACTTCCGGCTCTCGGTTCTCGACGCCAACGACACCGAGCTTGTCGGGCAGAATTTCTTCACCACCAGCGGCAACGTCGGCAACAGCCTCACATGGGATCTCCCATCCTCACAGTCGACCGCCCGAAAAATCAAAGTCCAACTACTGGGCCTGAACCTCGCGGGCAACGGCAATCTCGCGCTTGCTGAAGTCGAAGCCTTCGGCGTGGGGATCGTGCCCGGCCAAATCAATCACCAAGAAATCATCCCTTTCTCATACCTCACCTCCGTCGCCTCCGACCCCAACGATACGAACGACAATAACCTTCCCGATGACTGGGAACAACAAACCGGCCTTGCCACCTCGGCTCTCGCTGGCGTACTCCTCGAATCCGGCGATCCCGACAAGGACGGCATCACCAACTACGACGAGCATAGGTTCGGCTCCGATCCTCTCTCCGTCGATTCCCTTGCCGAGGTCATCACCCGCTCCATGTGGATGGATCTGAGCGGCAACGGCTCCGAAGGCGTCATCAGCATGACCACCTTCGCCAACCGCCAGCGAGTCCTCGGCACCCCCAACGACATTTCGCTCGTCGCCGGCATCAATGCCAATCCCGGTTACAAAAACTACGGCGTCCGCTACCGTGGTTTCATTGTCGCCCCGACCTCTGGCACGTACCGTTTCTGGATCTCTGGAAATGGCGACGCAGAGCTCTGGATCGCCGATGGCACAGTCCTCAACCCTGCCACATCCGCTCCGCTCACCAATCGTTTCGGGAAACAGCTCCTCGCCAGAAGCGGCACCGTTACTCCGCTCCGCGACTTCGATTACACCCCCGGCCAGCGCAGCCGCAGCGTCACCCTCGTCCAGGGACAGGCTTATTACATCGAAGTCCTCCACAAGCAGGCGCAGGCTGCCGTTGACCATGTTTCCGTCGCATGGCAGCCGCCCGGCCAAGTGCGCGCCATCATGCCCGCCACCGCCTTCCTCGCCCTCGCCCCCCATGCAAACGATGCCGACGACGACAACCTCCCCGATGACTGGGAAATCGCGAAAACCCTCAACCCCGCCAACAACGGACTGACCATTCCCGGGGACGGCGAATACGGCGATGCGGATTCCGACGGCCTCACCAACTTCCAAGAATTCCAGAACGGCACCAACCCAAAATCCGCAGATACCGATGGTGATGGCCTGTCGGATCGTGACGAAATTTTCTTCTACGGCAGCAATCCGCTGGCATCTAACAACCTCGCACCCATCACCATCACCCTCCCGCAACTCAACCAATACAGCGCCGCCACAGGCAGTTGGTTCGGCAGCGCAAACGGCTCCCTCTCCGCCGCAGACCGCCGCGGCAGCATTAGCTACACCTTTGAGGTGACCCAAGCCGGAGTCCACGAAGTCGCCGTCACCGCCGGTGCCATTTCCAAGCAGCCATGGTTTGCAAAAATCCTCAAGCTGAAGCTCTCGCTCGGCACCGAAGCCCCCTTCGCCAGTGGCAGCATCACCAGCGCCAACGGCGCAGCAGGCACCCTCCGCGCCATCACCCCATGGCTCCCAATCGGCAGCCACACTCTCACCATCTTCCATGACAACGTGCTCACCGAGCTTCGCCTACGCCTTGAGTCCGTCACCGTGAAGCGCCTCGGCGGAACCGATCTCAACTTGGACGGTATCCCGGATTGGATCGCGGAAAACGAAGCCGCCGCAAATGCTATTACACGCATCCCAGCCCAGAGCCGCACCTCGCCCGTTTCCATCGAGGGCATCACCCGCCAGCTCTCCAGCACCAGCCTAAGCGCCCTCATGCCCGGTGCACAGGAACCCATTGAAATACCCGCCACCCAATCCATCAACAACACATTTTTCGCAGATGTCCCGCTATCACCCGATGGCGATGTCACACTCGATGCCAGCTTCCTTGGCGGGGTTGTCACGGAAAGTCACGCGATCTCCTGGATTTCCACCAACCTCTTCGGATTCGACCAATCCGAACTCAATATCCGCCTAGGTGACTCACTGAGACTCGATGCGTGGAGCGGTGCCTCCGCCGACGCGCAATCCTTCACCGTCACCATGAACGGTACCCTCATCGAGGATGGGAACCAAAACACCACCCACACCTCCGGCCAAGGCAGCGTCTCCAGCTTCCTCACCGCAGGCACCCACACTCTAGTCGCCACCCACGGTGGCCAGACCGCCACCGTCACCCTCCAAGTCCACAGCGCAAACCTCGGCCCCGCACACTCCGTCCGAGCCGGAATCCCGCGCACATGGACCCCGCCCGCACTCGGCCCAAACGCCCTCGTCGAGGCCGATAACAATCTCATCATCAAGGAAACCACAGGCAGCGGCCCACGCACCTTCCAGATCGGCACCAACCAGCCAGCCAACCACCACCTCATCGCCCGCCTCCCCGCAGACATGGCAGGCGCACCCTCCGCCATCCTCGCCCGCGCCACCATCCAAGCCTTCGATACCGCAAATGCCGGCGAAACCCGCGACGCCCAGACCATCACCCAATACGCCGATGGCACCTGGCTCATGCACAGCACTTTCGTTGCCTTGAACCTGCCGGAAGATGTCGTGATCCGTATCACCATCAAGAACCAAGGCACACTCTTCGACAACGGCGATACCGTCCTCGATCTCCGCGCCGGAGACTTTGATGAAAACGGAATCGCCGATATCTACTTCGAGTGGTCCGGTGTGGGCAGCCCCAAACTTTGCCACACCATCAGCTATTTCCTCGAACCGTAATCCGAACAGCCGCACTGCTTTTCCAGATCGAATCATACCATTCTCCAACTCCAGACATGAACGCTACTTTCCTTATTCCACAACTCCGTGACGCTATCCGCTTTGCCAGGCTCCTCGGCGTCCTGTGCATCATACCACTGGCCTCCGTTCAACAGGGATACGCCCAGGTAGGGGGAAATAGCGGTATCAATGTTGACCCAGGCACAGGAACGGAAGATCCTGACCCAGACCAGGACAAAGAGGACGAGAAATCCGATGAGGAGAGTGAGGCGGGCGACTCCACCGAAGAGAATGGCACAACAACCGATGAGGATGGCGAGGAAACCACTCCGGGACAGAATCGGGAATCCGGTCCCGGCAACACGACCAATCCGTTCACTTCGGAAGATCCAGATAAGTGCAAAGCCCCAAACCCAAGCCCCACACCTTACGATCCGGATCCCGATCCGGGCTACGATCCTTTCTATGTACCAGAAGAAAAAACAGACCCCACCCCAGAAACGGATCCAACAACTGAGTGTTTCACCATGACCTTCGACCTCTTCGGCCCCGGTGCATTGTCCCGCGGCAATGTCCGCTTCTTCACCCACGAATTCGCCAACCCGGGGCGCATCGCACTCAGGGCCAACGTCCCCTCCACATTCACCGTGAACAAGACAACCCTGCCACACCCGGACGATGCGAATTTCGTTTACGATCGCATCAACTCCATCGACGCGATCGCCATGAAAATCGAGTTCGCCGCCGCCCCGGCAGCACTCCTCGCGCTGGATCCGAACGCCTTCACCTCAACCGAGAAAAACGCCGCCAACCAGCAAACCCGCAAAACCACAATCAGCTTCGTCGAGGAGGCGGGGATCAATTACTTCCGCATGGATGTCGATGAATTCGGAAATATCACCCGCCATGAGCAAACCAACCCCGAGCTCAACAAGCTCGTGCTGGAATCGGGACACCACTCCGGCAATGTCTTCGCGCCGTTGCGCCGCATCACGGTCATCAAGAACTTTGACGGTGCCAACCTCCGCAAGGAGCGGATCACCGTCGAGGAAAGGGCTTCTGTCGCGGATGCTTACCAGCTCGTCAGCGATCGCGAAGTCTGGCGCGAGGCTTTTATGAAGCATGTCTCCGATCTTAAGATCCCAGGCCTCGGTGTTGGCGTGGCTTCCGGGGGCGGAGGCTCAGGCAGTGGAGGAGTGGGTGGCCCCCGCAGACCTCCGATCACCTTCCCGTCGCCGAAAGCCTGGGTTCAGGACTCGGTGGGAAAATTCTACCCCCGCCACACCCCTTTCCACTACTGGAGGGTCATCCGCGAGATCATCAACGGCCCCACAGGCACCCAGCCCCTGGTCAACACCTGGGGATACTACCGCTCTTCCGATAGGAGCGAGCCAGGCTTCACCAGATATTCCATCGGCCGCATCAAGCGCTACTCAATGCACGATGGCCGCAGAGGCAGTTTCACCTACGCGCTCAACCGCGATACCGCAATAACCCCATACGCGGGCGATCCTGAAGGTATGCTCACCGTCGCGGAATTCGACCCCGGCACCAGAATCCGCACGGTCACTAGCACTGTCGCTGGCCAGACACTCTCACGCGTCCAAACCGTATACTCAGGGTCCACCTTCCATAGGGCGCGCTACACCAGCACGAACGAGAGAATCGTCACCCACTTCTTCTTCGTGCCGGACAACCAGCTCTTCGGCGGCTTGCCCACGCGCATCCAGGCAGCCGATGGCACACTCACCACCTACGCCTACACCCGCACCTCCGTCGGTGGCATCAAGACTGTCATGGAGCAGGGTGCTGCTGATAACGACTTCACCGTATCCGAAGGCCTCCGCACTATCTCAATCTCCAACTCCCGTGGCCGGATAATATACCGCGAAACACAGGCCATAGACCATGGCTCCGCCAATGGGAAAACCTACCACCGCATGGCCGTCACCGCAGTCGATACGCGCGGACGTCCCACCAACACCGCGTGGCACCCGGAAACAACTTCCAACACCGCAACAGCCGCCGCCATTGGCGAAGTCATCGCCGCCAATAACCCCGCCTGGCAAACCACCAACATCCAGTTCTGCTGCGGCCCCACCTCCACCACCGACCGTTACGGCATCAAAACATACTACGCCTACGACGGCCTCAAGCGCCTCATCAAAACCAACCGCCTAACTGTCACCACCGAGACCGTCCGCAACGGCCTGACCACCGATACACACCGCTACCCGGAAACCGTATCCGGCTCCCTCTCCTCCGCCCTCACCGGCGCCGCCACCACCCTCGTGTCACGCAGCGTGAGCAACCTCATCCGCACCTCGTCCGAGTCATGGACTCCCGATCCCACCAGCGCGGTAGCCGGAGCCATCATCAAAAGCGCATCAACCGCCACCACCTACCAGCCAGCCACCGGACTTTCCCGGCGCACTGTCACAACCACCCCAGACAGCTTCTCCCAGACCACAGACACCTTCCTAGATGGCCGCACCGCCACCACCTACGGTGATCTCAGCCCAGCTATGCAATACGTTTATAGCGTCAATACCACCGGAGAGGTTTCCGCACGTTCTTATAATGATGACGGCACGCTGCGCGAAACGGTCACCACCACCAGCGATTGGGCAGGCCGCACCGTGCGCATGGATTACATGGACGGAGCCTTCGCCACCATGGAATACAACACCCTCGGCCAGATGGTAAAATCCACCGATCCTGAAAACATCACCACCATCATGGAATACAATGATCGCGGCGAGCGCATCATCACCGCCACCGATCTCAATAACAACGGAACCACCGACTACGGCACCGATGTAGTCCAATTCTCCGAAACCGTCCCCGCCACCGGCACCATCAACGGAGTCACCGGCCCCGTCTGGCAAACCACCGCCAAAGTCTGGCCAGATGGTAGCACCTCCAAGACTGTTTCCACCAGCCTCCGCAGCCCCAGCGGCCTCTCCAGCTCCAGCCAGTCCCTCGGCGTTTCCAGCCCATCCACCTCCCTCACAACCCTTGAAAAAGATTCCGAAGGCATAGGCACCGGAAACTGGACTACCAAATCCACCAACCCCGACGGCACTTTCAGCATCACCAGCTATTTGGGCGGACGCATGGACATCACCCGTATCTTGGAAGCTGGCGCAAACTCTGAAGTAGATGCTCCGATCAGCTTTACCGCCATACGTGATTCCAGCAACACCCCTCTCAGCGGATACGACGATTGGAACCGCCCCACCCACCAGCGCGACTCCCGCACCGGCGTCTCCACCACCGCATACCTCAGCGACACCGCCGACATCGTGAAATCAGTCACAGATCCCGGCAACCGCACCACCGCCTTTATCTACGATATCCGTGGTCGGCGCACCGAAGTCGATGCCCCGGATACATTTGATCCTGCTGGAGCTGCGAACAACACCGCATTCGACAACAAAACCACCACCAGCTACAATCCCAATAGCACAGTTCTCGAAGTCTCTGGCGGCCAGACCTACCGCACCACCCACACTTACGATTACGCCAATCGAATGGTAACCCTCACCACCTACCGCAGTGCAGCGGACTCATCCCTCACCACCTGGTCATACAGCTCGGATCGCGGCTTCCTAACCGCCAAGCGTGATGCCGCTACCAAAGGAGCCGACTACACCTACACCTCCGCCGGGCGCATCGCCACCCGCACCTGGGCAAGAGGACTACTCACCACCTACAGCTATGATCACGGCAGACTTACCGACGTGAAATACTGGAATAGCGCCCCACTCCTAGGCAGCTATACCCAAGCGGATAACGATGCCACTGCCATCGAAAACGATCCGAGCTCCACCCAGCAGCAAAAAGACACCGCCCGAGCCACCGCAGCCGCCGCATTCCTCGCCGCACGCAATCCAGTCACCCCTAACGTATCCACCCAATACGACACGCTCAACCGTCCCGTGGAAACTAGCAACGGCCTCGCCAAGACCGCTTATACCTACAATACAACAACCCTCCGGCTCGATACCGAAACCATCTCCTACGACATCGAAGAAAACGGCACTCACGAACTAGTCCGCGTCATCGACCGTTCCCAAGACAACCTCATGCGCCCCGCCGGATTCGAACTGGAGGGTTCCATCGTGGAAACCCAAGCCACCTACGGATACGATACTGCAGGTCGCCTCCTCACCGTAGCAGATGCCAACAGCACTTTCACCTACGGCTACGAGCAAGACACCTACGGCCTTCTCAAAACCCTCACCGGCCCCGCCTACACCGTCACCAATACCTACGAAACCAGCCGCAACGTGCTTTCTTCCAAGAAAAACAGTGCTGGCATCACCGAAGTTTCAGAGTATATCTACAGCGTGAACGAAATCGGCCAACGCACCGCCCTCACCACCACCTTCGATCTGGGTTCGGTAGCTACCGGAAATCCTGGAAATATTAGTTGGGGTTACGATGCTTTCGGCCAAGTAGTCTCTGCCGACCACAGCACCGATAACACCGCAGACCGCGGCTACGCCTATGATTCCTTCGGGAACCGCTGGGGCGTCCGCAACGGCTCAGTCGGAGTGCCCTTGGACGCCAACGGCAACATCACACCGGGGCAAGGAACGCTAGAATACACAGTCAATTCCCTGAACCAATACACCTCAGTCCCATCCGTCCCTTTGACCCCCGCTTATGATGATGACGGAAACGCGACAGCCTATCCGCTACCGAAACACCTGACCGCCAATTCCACTCTCACATGGGATGGCGAGAACCGCCTCATCAGCGCCACAGTAAACAGCATCACCACCAGCTACCGCTATGATTCTGGTGGCCGCCGCATTGCCACCATCACCCCGGCCGCCGCCGTCACCCTAGTCATCTACGATGGTTGGAACCCCATCGCATCCTACCAAGGCAACATCGGCACCACACCCACACTCACCAAAACCAACCTCTGGGGCATGGATCTCTCCGGCTCCATGCAGGGAGCAGGCGGCGTCGGCGGGCTACTTTCAGTCAAAGACAGCTCAGGCACCCATTACCCGACGTATGACGGCAACGGCAACGTCAGTGAATACTTGGATTCCACCGGCGCGGTCAAAGCCCACTACGAATACGACCCGTTCGGTAGGATAACCCTTGCATCAGGAACGAAAGCCCAAGACTTCACTCACCGCTTTTCAACCAAACCATTGGATGAAGAGACTGGCTTGTATTACTACGGTTACAGATACTACGACCCCGTAACCGGCCGCTGGCCATCCAGGGATCCCTTCAAAGAAAATTTCTCCACGAAAGAATTTAACGTCTACTGCTTCATAAACAATCAGACTTCAAACAGCATCGACGTTCTTGGTTTGTATCAGAAACACACGACTCAACGAGAGAAGAGGAAAAGGAAAGAGAAGGCTCAAGAGCAACTGGACGATCATAGAAATCGTAATGAAAATAATAGCTGCCCGCCTACAATTCCTGATGGTGAATGCCCGGCCAACAAGGGGGATGACGGTTGGAAGGATGAGGGGCGTCCCAAACTGCATGGTGAGAAAAGAACATTTAGGGGAACCGGTAAAAATAGTGGCTGGCAGTGCACCTACAACGATGATGGTCTGCTCGACGATTCGACAATTGATCGGGGTACTTATGATAAATTTGATCCAGTTGGAGGCGACGGAGATTTCGATTTGGAAGATGTTGATAATCTGATTGGCCACGTTTTCGCTGACGTGATACCACATCTAATTGATCAGACTTTTTCCGGAAACAATTACGGAAGTAGTTCAAATATTATTACTCCCTCTAAGTGATGAAAAAATATCTTTTTGTAGTTATATTTCTGTCTATCAACGGATGTTTACCTGTTAAATATGACAGTCAGGTTTGGAATAGAATAGAAACCACGCCCAGGGAGACTAATGGGATTTACATTTTTGCTAGCATTTTACCAAGTTCAACCGATTTTTTGAACAGCGCTTCAAAAGGACCATGGTTCTTGAGTTACAGTTTCAGATCTGAGGGTAAGAACAAAATTGAGTTAACCCGAGCAACAGTGAAAGCATCAGATACAGCTCAGAATAGAATTGTGACCGATTTCAGTAGGAGATCAGGAAGAGACGGTCAGAACTTCAAAGATTTTTTTCAAAGTGAAAATCCGATCAGTGTGAGACATCTTGAGCACAGCACTGTAGAAATTGTTTTGGAGTTTACGATTGATGGGAAATCAAAAAAACTGAAAAATATCTTCCGAGCTGACAGTGTTGAAGGTACCGAGTCTGTGAATTTCCTAACGATGTAGCTCATGTAGCTCCTCAAGATAATAACCACACGTTAACCACACGTTCCCAGATAAATAGAAGAGAGTCTTTGTGGATAAAGGGATAGCGCGTCAGGATGGGGACAATTCCGGGGCAAATGGGGGATTTTCCGTTATGCGGCCTGTCGGTGAATCGGGCAAACCTTAAGAGAAGGTGTTAATTTCCAAATTCTCATCGTAAGGCATTACCAAATTCATATCGGGTGATTTTTTGGGAGTTTCCACGCTCTGATCGTGTTTTGTTTCCTGTGGGATTGTACTTTTTTGGTGATTGTTCCACGCGGGTGGGTGGGATTTTCTGAGGTATGACAGAGGGGGCTCTGGTCGCCCTGCTGTTGTTAGATTTGTACGATGCACTGTTAATTTCCAAATTCATATCGTACGGGATTACCAAATTCATATGTTAATTTCCAAATTCACATCGTACGGGATTACCAAATTCATATGTTAATTTCCAAATTCATATCGTACGGGATTACCAAATTCATATCGGGTGATTTTCGGGTGATTTCCACGCTCTGATCGTATTTTGTTTCCTGTGGGGTCGTACTTTTGGGGTAATTGTTCCACGCGGGAGGGTGGGATTTTCTGAGGTATGACAGAGGGGGCTCTGGTCACACATACGCTTGAATGCCGAGGGCAGGCACGGTCTCTTCGCCGCAGCCCGTCACAACCTCCGCCTGGAGAAAAATGAAATCCCCCTACCTCGCCCCCGAAGGCCGGGGACGCCACGCCACCCCCGACCAGGTCGAAACCGCAGTTCGCGCCACCTGGGCCATCCTCGTAAAGAAATGGCGCACCGTCAGCGGCGGCACCGATCTCATCCTCGACCAGTCCCACCCGCGGGGCTACTGGCGCAACCTCATGCACGAAATCCACGGCACCGATCTCATCCTCGACCAGTCCCACCCGCTGGGCTACTGGCGCAACCTCATGC
>Ga0209491_10006860_pt1 | contig 15438 bp, 20 predicted proteins | sample BON02_FD_187213 | JGI IMG/M metagenome (GOLD analysis project Ga0209491, IMG submission 187213) | Freshwater microbial communities from Lake Bonney liftoff mats and glacier meltwater in Antarctica - BON-02 (SPAdes) (version 2) | ecosystem: Environmental > Aquatic > Freshwater > Ice > Glacier...
GCCCCCTGCGGCGAGGCTACACGCTCGCCCCCCCCCCAAAAAAACCCGCACGGGCCCTGCCCGCACAGGCCCTGCCCCTGCGTTCCCCGTGCCCGAGGGGGGCGTCAGTTTGGGAGACCCAGGGGCATCGCGCCGTGGCACCCCCGCCAATCGGACGGCATGCCCGAGGGGCCGGGGATCGGCATCGACCTGGGCACCACCTGCTCGTGCGTCGGCGCATGGCAGAACGACCGAGTCGAGCTCTCCAAGGCGGACGTCGCCAAGAGGACGGCCGACGCCGAGCAGTACCCACAGGAGGACGCGGAGTTCAAAGCGTGGGTCGAGGCCAAGAACTCACTCGAGACGTTGTGTTACTCGACGAGGACAAGCCTGGACGACGACGCGGTCCGGGGCAATATAACGGAGGACGACCGAGCCAGGGCCATGGGCGCCATTGCCGACGCGCTCGCGTTGACCCGCGACCAGCGGACCGAGGCGGCGGTGTTTCAAAGCACGCGCAGTGACGTGGAGGCCGTCTGCATGCCCATCCTGTACGCCGCGTACGCACATGGCGTCGGAGGCGTTCCCCCGGGGAGCACGGGCGCGTCGCCGGGCGCGTCGCCGAGCGCGTCGCCTGGCGCGTCGCCGGACGCGTCGCCGGGCGCGTCGCCGGGCGCGTTGCCGGGCGCGTCGCCGGGCGCGTCGCCGGGCGCGTCGCCGGGCGCGTCGCCGGGCGCGTCGCCGGGCGCGTCGCCCGAGGTCGAGTAGGCGTGGAACCCCGCCATAATTTTGGGACACTCTATGCAAAGGCAGCGATGAACCCATGCGTGGTAGCGGGCATCTCACTGATCGTCATCGTCCTGGCGTGTTGCGCGGTGTGCGTCCTAACCGACCGCACGCACGTGGCAAAGTGGGTCGCCTGGTTGACCGTCGCGGTACTTGGCGCGGCGCTCGCAGCACTGGCGCGCTGGGAACTCCTCCACCGGCCCCCGCCGTGCACACACGTGGGCGTAGCAAGGTACCAGGAAGATCTCCGGTGGCTGGAGCCGGTCACGCGGTGGGCGACGCGGGTCTTCATCTACGACAAGGGCGGTGGTGAGGTGCGCGAGGAGGATCGCGACCTCTACGCGCGTCCGAACGTCACGCGCGTCGTGCTGCCCAACGTCGGGCGCGAGGCGCACACGTACCTGCACCACATGGTGGAGCACTATGACGCGCTCGCGCGGTCGCCCCAGGCCGTGGTGGTCTTCCTGCAAGGCAACATCCGCGACCATATCCGCACGCCGCCGGACCGGTGGGTGCGCCGGATCGCGCGCCAGGCGAGCCGGTCGCCGACGGGCGCGTCCGACTCGGTCACGCACCCCGCCGGGTGGCCGGCGATGGTCCTCCGCGAGTACGGCGGCCTGACCCTGCACCAACAGACGAAAGAGTGCCTGGGCGAATGGCAGGCTCGCGTACTCGGCCCCCGCGCCCCGTGCACGCACCAGCCGCTCCGGTGGTGGCAGAATGCGCTCTTTGCGGTCCAGGCAGGGAACATCGGCCGGACGCCTCGCGCGGCGTACGTGGCGATGCTTCGCTCGCTGGAAGCCTGCGCGACGTGCAGCGCCCCGGTCGCGGGCCATTACTTGGAGCGGTCGTGGGTGTATATTGTGAATGCCACCCCCGGGTGCCCCGAGCTCTGAACCCCGCGAACTCGTGCAAGAGTGCACGCATGCACGATGCGGATGTCAGGCGCAGCGCGCCCTGGGTCGTGTCCGAGGTGCCCGGGTCGTGTCTGAGGTGTCCGACATTGTCCGGCGTGGGTCGGGTCCGAGGTGTCCGACATGGGCCGTGTCCGAGGTGTCCGACGTGGGCCGTGTCAGAGGTGTCCGACGTGGGTCGCGTCCGAAGTGTCCGACGTGGGTCATGTCCGAGGTGTCCGACGCGGGTCGCGTCCGAGGTGTCCGAGGTGTCCGACGCGGGCCGTGTCCGAGGTGCCCAACGTGGGTCGTGTCCGAGGTGTCCGACGTGGGTCGTGTCCGAAGTGCCCGACGTGGGTCGCGTCCGAGGTGTCCGACGTGGGTCGTGTCCGAGGTGTCCGACGTGGGTCGTGTCCAAGGTGTCCGCGGGCGCGCGGCCCCGCCCTCCTCGCTGGGGGGCGGACGGGGCGACGAGGTGCCAGCCAGACGGTGGCCCTCAATCGGGCCTGCTCGGGCAACCTTTTTCAACCGCGACCGGCTGCGTGCGACCACCATCGGCCGCAACATGGCTCGGCTTCTCAACAGTCGCCCGCTCACACGGGGGCCACGAAACACAGGGGTCAGGGCGCCACGAAAAAGACAAAAAATGGTATCCGTCTGCTTTCTGATGAAACGCTCTGCTATTGCGTCGGCCCTCTGTTATGGCGGCCCGACTTCGACTGTCCTTCCGCTGTCTACTCAAAATCCTGGTCCATGGCTAGCAGCAACTTGGAGTACTTGACCTTGTCCGCCTCGGAGAGCCCCGCGTAGTACTTCTTGGTCGTCTCCAGTGCTCCGACGGTCTTGCGCACGGCGCAGATCTCGGAAAAGGGCGTGAAGGCGGTAGTGGGGACGCCGTCGAACCAGCCAGATACGATAAATGAGACGAGGACGGCGAGCAAAAAGTCCGCGACCGTGAGCAAGTCGCCGACGACGTGTCTGTTCGTGCCGTGCTTCTTGATGAAGTCATTGAGCTTGGTGATGGAGTCGAACACCTTGCCGATGGTCACCGCCTCATTGCGCGCAGCCTCCTTCTTGGCGGGCTCGAGACCCCTGCCGACCTCGTTCACGTCGCTCGTGAGGCTGTCCAGTGCGTCCATAAAACTCGTCGACGCGCGCGGCGGCGAGGGCGTCAGTGGGGTAGAGACCCGTCTCCTTGCCGACCAGGCGGAGGATCGCGCGCTGCTGCGAGATGACCGTGCCGTCGGCGAGCCGGAGGATGGGCAGCTGGCCGAATGGCGTAGAGGGCTGCCCAGTCGGGGAAGGCGATCCGGTTGTCCGTAAACGGGATGCCGCCGTACGCGAGGGCGAGGCGCGTCGCGTCGCCCTTCCCAGCAACATTGAAGTACGTGAACTTGGAGTTGGCGAGGATGGACATGGCTCGAGCTGGAGAGGTGCAAACTGCCTGGAGTCCGGCCCGTCCACAATCTGACACCACCCCGGGTTGGGCCAACGTCTCCGAACCGGGGCCCGGTTTGCCAGTTTGGGGCCAGGCATCCCATCAATCCCGTCAAACCCAGTGGGGGCCAAGGGTCAAACCCTCAGCTGCGACGACGCTACCGGGGCCTCGCGCCAACGCTGGCGGGGCCTCGCGCCGACGCTGGCGGGGCCTCGCGCCGACGCGGCCGGGGCATGCGCCGACGCCGCGGGGAAGTCCATTGCGACCAAACCGGCGTCAAACGCCGAGGTCGAGCTCATGGCGATCGACCATGGCGTATTGGCTCCAGTGCAGGCCGCGGCCGTGCCCCTGTCCAGGTGCCAAGACCCGGCCACGGTGGGCCACGTACCTGGCCGCAAACGACTGCGCCTTCTTCTCGGTGAATACTGCCAAGTGGTACAAGAAAGTCGAGGCAAACAGAGGGCGTGGCACGGGAGGCACAAGCTCGCGCCACGGACCTGGAGTACGAGGCCTACTGCAAGCTCGGTGACCCGGGCCGCAAGACGGCCAGTCTCGCCAGCTTCCGCACCTACCCGAATGCCACCCTCGGGCGTGTCGAGTTTCGCCTACCTCGCCTCCTCAACCCGATGCGGGTCGTGCACTGGTGACGCGAAGCGCGCACGCGGATGCGCATGCTTGCGCGCCGTGCCGACACACTCGGGGGGACGCGGGCGGTTGACACCCGGCGCCACCGCACCGCCGCCGAGGCCTCCATCGCCGAGTGCGTCGCGCCCCCCGTCAAGTTGAAACGCATCGCCCTCCGGCGTGTGCATCAGATTCACCACACCTCATATCCCCAAGGGGTGTGTTTCATGACAGACCGGATTGAATGGGTAGGGTTAACATCGGGGGTTAACCCTTTAACCCGTGGGAACCCATGCCCTGTCGACATTCTGGGTGTACAGTGAAACGACCGTGTTTCAACACGCCGAGCGAACCTCACGGCATGTTCTGCAGCGCGCATGCTTTGGAGGGAATGATCGACGTTCGCAACCCGCGGTGTGTACATCCTCAATGCCCCAAACGGCCTTGCTGGAACACGCCCGGCCATGTGATCGCCGCGTTCTGAAAATCGCACAAGGCTGACGGCATGATCGACGTCTCGCACAGGCGTTGCGCATACTCCGGATGCATGACACGGCCATACTGGAACAACCCTGGTGTAACAACCGGCATGTTCTGCAGCGAGCAGCGGGCCGATGGCATGATTGACGTGACCTCCCGGCGATGTGCGCACCCGAACTGCGACAAGCATCCGTGCTACGCCTCGTGCGGTGAGACCGCCGGCAGGCTCTGCAAGCTGCACAAGGCAGACGGGATGCGAAACGTGAAGTCTCGGTGGTGTGAGCACCCCGACTTCGGCAAGCAGTCATTATGGAACACGGCCGGCGCTACGACCGGAAGGTTTTGCAAATCGCACGCAGCTGTCGGTATGGTCGACGTACGGAACCCCCGATGCGTTTACGCCGGCTGCGACGTCACGCAGCCCACGTACGGCCTCCCAGGCCTGAAGGCGACGATTTGCAACAAGCACCACCTCACCGGAATGATCCGCACCCCGCGCGTCCGTTGCACCGACCCTCGTTGCACCGAGTGGAGCACCCATGGCCGCACCTGCCCACTGCGCTGCGAGGCGCACGCGCTGGACACCGACACCAACCTGGTAGAGCGAGTCTGCGTCGGATGCTCGCTGACCATGATCGTCTCGTGCACCGGTCACTGTGAGTTCTGCGACCCAACTGCTGCCAACAAGCGCCGCCGCCTCGCCAAACAGGACGAAATCAAAGACTTTCTGGCGGTCCACCCCCCGGACTACCCTCCCGACTGCATCGACCGCACCCCGGCCGGGCTGCGCGCCTGCGGTGACCGCAAGCGCCCCGACTTCCTCTGGGACCGAGGGCATTTGTGTGTGGTGCTGGAGGTGGACGAGGGGCAGCACGCGGGTCGGACGTGCGAGTGCGAGCAGACGCGGATGATCAACATCTCACAGGTCCTGGCGGCACCGCACACGCTCTGGATCCGGTTCAACCCGGATGCGTACCAAGCACCGGCGCCCGGCCAAGTCCATCGTCCGCCGCGACACCCTACGCCATGTGCTGCTGCAGGTACTAGAGGGGGCCCCAGAGACCCTGTCCGACTGGCCGTTCATTGGTGTGATCCAACTTTTCTTCGATAGATATACTCCCGAGCAGGCAATGCAGGTGCAGTCACTGGACCACTTCCTTCCGTGATCACCAGCTGCGCCGAGGCAGGCACATACCCCATGTGCACTCGATTGACCACTTCATCGTGTGAGCTTGGGCCACGGGTCGCGCTGGTTTGCGACTGGCATGCGCGGGACGCAAACGTCCATGGCGGGCAGTGTGCCATATAAGTGGATCAGTGTCAAATGCGCGCGTGCTTGTGGTTGTAACCGTCCACAGAAATGCCCACCCTGCTGGGGCTGCTCGGCCTCGCCACGGCCCATGTGGCCGCTGCGGGCGCCGGGGCAGCGAGGGTTAACCCGGTCCCAACGACGCCCCAGTGATGACGACGCGGTCGAGGTGTTTGCGCCGGCCCCGCGCCCCCCTCCGCGCAGCCCCTCCGCGCAGCCCCTCCGCGCATGCGCCCCCGCGTCCCTCCGCGCAGCCCCGCACCGCGTCGCACTGCCGCGCAGGGCGCAGGCGGTTAGTTGATTTAAGGGTTTAAATGTTTGCTCTCACAGCCATGCCCCCCCTTCCCCGCGCAATGCCCGCTGGACGGCATCGTGAATGTTATGTCGCGGCAGCCTCGAAAGGCCCAGTCCGTTTGTTTGAGTTTACTGCAACCGGACAAGTCGACGGTCCTGAGACCGGAGCATCCTTCAAAGGCACTGACCTCGATTGTAGTCAACGACGGCGGCAGCTTGATAGACTGCAGCTGTGTGCAGTTCAAAAATGCACTATTTCTAATGGTTGTGAGGGCTGTGCATGCGTCGAAGTTTACGTCTTTTACTTGTCTACATTCCGCAAATGCAGATGCCCCGATTACTCGCAGATCGCCACTCAGTTGGACGGTGGTCATCTTAACCCCTTTAAATCCACGATCTGGAATTATCTCGCAACCTGTCACTTTTACTGTACGCGAATGAACCGTGTCAATCGCCAGCTGGGGGATGTAGCCGGTGAGGTGGAGGGTGTCGTCGGCGTACACACACGAGTCAAGTTTTAGGAGCAGGGCCATGGGGCTATCTTCCTCACCCCGGGCGCCCCTCTACGCAGACAACAGCGTAGGAAGCCAGTTATTACTCAGAACGCAGCGGGTGAGTGACAATTTCATCACCGAGCGGCACGCCACGAGCGCCTCGAGTCGCGGTATGTCCATCTCCCACTTGGTAGTGGGGCCCACAATGTTTTGAATATCGACATTACCAAGTGCCAGCTTGGTGTAGGAATGCACCACAACAAGGTAGTCGAGTTTTACATGCCGCTCGATGTCGTGGTCGTGGCGGCTGTGGTGGGGAAGCGACAAACGGATTTTGTCGAAGGCGGCACTAGCCTTTGGATCCTTGGATTTACCTGAGCGGCCTTTCCAATCGGTGATGCCTTCGAATGGATGTTTTCGAAGCTGCAGGCATTTCGGGAAATTGAGGTGCAGATATTCCACCTCATCCAATCTACACGGCTTGGCATGGTCAATTTCCCAATTGACAAGGTGAGTGTACGCTGCCATGCTATGCGCTTTAAAGCACTCGAGTTGTTTATAGGGGTCCAAACCCCTTGCGGTCTGGAGCAGGGCGGCTTGAGTCTTTGCGGGCAGGATGACTCGTAAATTGTCCACTATCGCTGGATGGGTCAAATGATCAATGGAACGCATGTCGGACTGGGCCAGGTGTGGTTCCCATGAGACGCAGATAAAAAATATGAGGACACGTCCATTTGCGCGCCTCACGTGACGGGGGCAGCGGCGGCAGTGGCGGAGTGGGGGCGGGTGGCGGGGGAGAAGAGGAGAGGGCCTAGGCCGTGCACGGTCCCGCTGCTCGCGCGTTGACCAACCTCGTCCTGAAAGGCGCGGCCCTCTCACTGCGCGCCGCGCCCGACCTCAAGGTTGAACGAGCGGCGCATCGGGGAGTCGCTGCCGCCGTTGCCCAATGGGGCGCGCGTGGCCACTGGTGAGCATCTAGTCGGCCACCTCCAATGCCCCCCGGGGACCTCGAGCCTGACCAGGAGCCGCCCGTACTTGTCAAACCCGTCGTAGTGCAGTCAGCGGGCGCGCGCCGACGCGAGCGGGGGCGCGTGCCGACGCTACCGGGGCCTGCGCCGACGCCGGCGCGGAGGGGGCGCGCGCCGACGCGGCCCCAGGGAGGGGGGCATGCGCTGCCGCTGCCCCAGGGGGGGGGCCTCGCGTCGACAATGCCGGGGCCTCGCGGGGTACCCCGCCCCTCGCGTCCCCCCCGCCGCGCAAGGCGCCGGCCCCCGCGCCCCCTCCGCGCAGCCCCGCCGCGCAGCCCCGCCGCAGCAGGCGCCGGCCCCTCGCGCCCCCTCCGCGCAGCCCCGCCGCACAACCGGGGCCTCCCGCTGACGCGGCCGGGGCCTGCGCTGCCGCTGCCCGGGCCTGCGCTGCCGCTGCCCGGGCCTGCGCTGCCGCTGCCCGGGGCCTGCGATGCCGCCGCCGGGGCCTCACGCCGACGCCACCGGGGCCTCGCGCCGACGCCGCCGGGGCCTCGCGCCGACGCCGCCGGGGCCTCGCTCTGCCGGTGCCGGGGCCTCGCGCCGACGCTGCCGGGGCCCGCTGCCGCCGCCGGGGCCTCGCGCCGACGCCGCCCGGACCCTCGCCGCATACCTGCGACGAACCCCCCCCGGGGGCATCGCGAGGGACGCGGGAGTGCGTCAGATTGAATGCACTGCGTTCGACGCCCACCTCCCGGAGACGATGCCGCTAAAGTTGATGAACGTCGAGCAATTGCACGAGGAGCTACAGGCGCTCGATTTCAGCGGCATTGCTGGAGGCGACACACTCATCGTGTGGGTGCAGGAGATCGAGTCGGATGCAGGTATCGTCCAGTTACCAATGTTCAAGATCCAAGTGCCGACTGCCAAGAAACGAGCCAGGTCCTCGCGTGGACCAGCTGCTCCTGCCAAGGACAACCTCGTGTCGATGATCGTAGCGAAGCTCACACAGCCACTCATGAAGGACGTGGCAGCGGACGTCCACACCTTCTACCTGCTGCTCGCAGCGCTTGCCCTGTCCGGGGACGGCGACGACGAAGATGTGCGAGCGAAACTCGTCAAAAAATTTGAGCGTGGGAAACTTATCGGGGTTATGCCGCTCCTGCCCATCGGCAAGTACCTGCCTTCGGCCAATTCGGTCCAGCCTTGGAACGAAAACGGGAAAGTCCAGGTCGGTGTGCATGAATTGGTCTGGACGAACTGACGTCGGGTGTGCTACGTGTACATGGAGCTCGGGTCCCCTTCAGACAAGTCGCATTTTTTTCGTGGTGCTAGTATAACGAGCACATGCGAAAGGCCCCAGTGTTCAACAATGCGGTGTACCAAGCCAACAAGCTCAAAGCGCGCGGATGTCTCATACTCAACGTCGAGGCGACTAGTGCATTCATGCTCGCGTACAAACTCTTGTACCATCATAAATTGTATTATCGTCCCGGATTCAATCAGCTGGCTAGCGACTTGGCAATGGCAGAAAACAGGGACCGCCAGCAACTCGTGCGCAAGCTGACTGAGTTGGTTCCCTCCCCTACGCTTGGCTCCATTTTACACTTTACACGGCGCAGACGGCTCACAGAAGACGAGTTCAATCATAGGCTGAGTGAGTTATTGAAAGGCCGTCCCGGGTTCGACAAGCTGTTTCCCAAATTGGAAGGGGGACCCCCCAAATTGGAAGGGGAACCCCACGCTGACGTCACCGAGTTCATTCTTGCTCTGAATGCGATGTTGAAATGCATGGACGGAAACACAGAGCGTCTCTCCAAACAACTCGCAATCGGCTTCATTGAGCTGGACAACACAATCAATGCAAAGTTTCAAACTTATATCGATGCCGATCCCCAATTTGTTGCACTGGTAAAGGCGTGGATTAAGTTGGAGGACCTGAGGAACGTAGGTTCGGGAAGCTGACACCCCCGTCCCTATTTTTGGTAGAGCTCTTTGTGCATGATGAAGTTGTCTACCTTTTTCGAAACCCTCACATTGGCCAGCGCCGACGCGACCGGGGTGTGCGCCGACGCTACCGAGGCCTGACGCCTCGCGGTGCGTACGTGGCGATGCTTTGCTCGCTGGAAGCCTGCGCCACGTGCAGCGCCCCGGTCGAGCGGTCGTGGGTGTATATTTGCGTATGTCAAGCCCCGGGTGCCCCGACCACAGTGCGAATTGGCCGCATGCAAAAAAAGGTGGACGGATCACAAAGGGGGCGAAGGGCGGACGATGCGCCACCCCGCCACGTCGCGGTCGTCCCACCACCCCGGGTTTCTGCTCTTCCTGCTGGCTCTACTCGCGGCGGTGGTGGGGGTCATGCACCAGACGTCGCAGCGGCAGCTGAGCCGAGCGCCCGCCGCGATCGCGCCGGCCGCGCTGCGCGACACCATCTTCGTCGCGCTCGTGCTCGCGCCGGGGTCGAGCGCCCGCATCGACGCGGAGGGCTTCTTCCGCGCTGCCGCGGCTCCGTCGCGGGTGTTCCTCGGGATCTTCGACGGGGGCTCGCGCATGCAATGCGCGACGGGGCTGCAGAACAGCGTGCGGATCACGCGCGGCGCGGGCGAGTGGCTCGGCGAGGCGCACGCGCGCGCCACCGTGGCGGCAGGCCTGTACCGCGACGAGCGGTACGTGCTGCTGCTCCCGGCGCACGCCCGCCTCGCGCCGCGGTGGGACGAGACGCTGGTCGCGCTGCACGCCGCGGCGCCCGACGCGGCGCGCGCCGTGCTCACCTCGCACTGCAACGTGCCGACGCTGGCGGGCGGGGAGACGGCGCCGCGCTTCCTGCGCGCGGAGCGGATGCAGGGGGCGCGGCTCACGCTGGGCTCGCGGGCCACCGCCGCGCCCCCGCGGCCCGACGCGCCCGCGCTGCCATCGCTCTTCTGGTCGCCCGTGCTGAGCTTCTGCCTGGGCGCCGTGCTGCAGCACGTGCCGCTGGTCGCCAGTGTCTTGGACAGCATGGAGGTGACGGTCAACAGCCTGCGCCTGTGGACGCACGGCTACTCCTTCTTCTTGCCCCGGGTGGCGGTGGCGTGGGCGGAGCCGTCGCAGGCGGCCGGGCGCCACGGGGTGGCACGGGCCAGGGTGGGCTCCGTCCCGGGGCTGGGCCGCGTGCGCAGCCTCGCCGAGTACGAGGCCTACACGGGGGTGCAGTTCCGCGCGAGGGTCGCCTCCCGGCGCGCGCGGGCCGGGGTGACCGCGCGCCCCAGCATGGAGGAGTGCGTGAGCAAGTACGGCTCCCTGCGCGAGGCCCGGCGCGTGGTCCGGGGCGCGCCCGGGCGCGGGCTGGCGCAGGGGGGCGCCCCGCCGCTGCGCGACGCCTACGTGGTGGCCGCCGGTTGACCCGAACCGGCGCTCAGAAGCGGACGTCGGACGAGGCGGCGCACACCACGGGCGCGCCGTGCAGGTCGGAGCGCGTGAAGTGGATGGCGTGCCCCTGCCGCACCACCACGGCGCATTGGTCGCGGCTGGGGGGGTGCTGCATCCCGTCCACGTCGACCCGCTCACAGCCGCGCATGTAAAGCCCCCCCGTGGGCTGATCGTTGTCCATGCGCCCCGCGCCGGGGGCGCAGTGCGAGAGTGCCACGGACTGCGTCACGTTCAGGTCCCGGACCAGCACGGCGCGACAGAGGTTGAGCATCACGCACACGGCGGCGGCCGAGGACCCGGCGCTCGCCGCGGCGCCGGTGCGCACGTCGCGCAGGTGGACCTGGTCGGCGCCGTCCACGCGCAGGAAGAGGCTGGCCTTGCACCGCAGGTCGTGGCCCCGCGAGTCCACGCCGCGGAGGACGCGGAGCCCAAGCGTGCTGCTGTGGTCGCCGGCCACCAGGGCGTCCCGGACAAACACGGGGAGCCCCGGCGTGACCAGCGCCTGGGCGCGACTCACGACGCCGGAGGAGTCGTTGATGTCCTCGACGCTGATCACGTGGCCGTTGACGTCCTTGAGGTGCGAATCGACCGGCGCGGGCGGACCCCCGTGCGCGTGCGAGCTGGGTGGCAGTGCACGCGCGGAGACACGCGGGGCGACCAGGGCAAATGGGCCGCGCGCCGCGACCAGGGGCGCCACGAGCGCCTGGTGGATCAGAGCGAGCCTTTGCCCCGGGGCCACATTGGCGGTGCGGTGGGGGGCCGAGGCGCCGGGCGACGGGGGGGAGGCGAGCGGGGCGAGGGCGGGCGCGAGGAGCGGAGCAGGCACGGGGGTCACGGTTGCGATGGGCACCGCGGCGGCCGCGGCGGCTACGGCTGCCCCGAGGAGGGCAGGGCCCCTCGGCGCAACCGCGACCACCTGCGCCGCCGCCGCCTGCGCCGCCTGCGCCTTTGCCTGCGCCGCGACCGCCGCCACCGCCTGCGCCGTTTGCGCCACCGCCGCCTGCGCCGCCTGCGCCGCCGCTTGCGCTACTTGCGCGCGCGGGCCTGGGGGCGGCCACGTGGCGCCCACCGCGGGCGCGGCAAGTGCGGTGATTGCCCGGGGAGACGCCGCAATGTTATCAAACGTGACGTAGAGCACCTCGACGCGCTCGATGCGTTGTGTGACCACCCGCGGTGGCTGGCCCACGTTAAAGACCGGTGCGATCATGATGCAGCGCACCAGCGCGTCCGACACTCGAGGGGCCGAGCGCAGCTCGGCGTCGCGCAGCCGTTCCACCGCCCGCCGCAGCGAAGGCTCGTCCCCTCGCTCCTGAAGCCGTTCCGCCATGTCGCGCAGCATCAACCCTCGCCCGCTCGTGAGCGGGGCCGCGGGCAACCCGACCTGCAGGTGCTGGAGCGAAACTCCGTCCACGCGGAGAGCGCGACGGTGCTCACCTCAAAGTCGCGGAACGCGAGCGCTTCGAGGCGCAACCGGCGGCCACCCGTCGCACTGTGGATACCAAAGTGCGAGGTGAGGCCCAGGGTCCCGCGGCGCACGGCCACGTCCTCCGGTCGGACCGGCGCGGTCGTGAAGCGCCCCGTGCCGGCCGGGAACGGCGTCACGTTGAGTGCGATCAGCGCAAAAAAGCGCTGTCGGCGCGCGAACGCTGGGCTCATGGAGAGGGAGTGGCCCCGCAAGTCCACGATCACCCGGCTGGCCCCGATGACCAGCGCCGCAAAGTGGCCGAGGTGGTGCAGCGGGCTCTCGAGCACCGCCGGGGCGCCAAAGTCGACGACGACATCCTCGTCGAACAGCACGAGCGTGTCCGGGGCGGACACGACGACCAGGCCCGTCGCAAAGCTGGCCTGGCGAAGGCGGAGCACGCGGACCGGCACGCGGGGCGTGCGCGGAGGGTGCGGCGCGTCCGGCAGCGACGTGTTCATCCGCGCCGACCGGTGGGGTTGGTTGACAGTGCAGAAGAAAAACACTCGGCCAGGTCGCAGGGCTTTTTTTTCGGTGGCGTACTCAAACTCGGCACCATGGCGGCGGGGAAGTGCGCGCAGGTCTCCCTTGCGGTTGCCATGGGGGTGATTGCGATCGTGATCGCGCTTGGGGGCACCGTCGGCCTCGTCGGGCTCATCGTGCGCGACTAGACGCGCGACGGAGGGCCCGGCCCGTGGACGGTCACGCTGCTCGCGTGCTGGGTGGCCCACCTCGTCCTGAACGGCGTGGCCCTCGTGCTGCGCGCCACGCCCGACTTCAAGGCGCTGGTCAAGGGTTAACGGTCTGTCCGTAACCGATTCCAATGTATTGGAAACGTGCGGAACTCGGGGTTGAGTCCCCGTACCGTTATTAGAAACTATGAATCGGTCAAGTGTCCATGCGTGCGTCGGTCCCTTGCCACCCAGCGGGCGTGCGGAGATGAGCAGGTCGAGAGGGGCGCGGGCGGCGGGGGAGACGAGGAGAGGGCCTGGCCCGTGGACGGTCACGCTGCTCGCGCGGTGTGTGGCCAACCTCGTCCTGAACGGCGTGGCCCTCGCGCGGCGCGCCGCGCCCGACTTCAAGGCGCCGGTGAACCGACTAGCGCGGCGCATCGGGGAGTCGCCGGCCGCCCTTGCCCATGGGGCGCGCGTGGCCGCTCGTGAGCATCCAGTCGGCCACCCACATGCCCCGGACCTCGAACCTGACCAGGAGCCGGCCGTACTTGTCGAATCCGTCATAGTGCAGTGTCAGCGGGTGGCGAGGCAGGAGCGACTCGAGGTAGTCGCGCGAGGCCTCTGCGCGCGGCCGGTCGGCGCGCACCCCGCTGAGCTCGGGGGCGTCAATCCCGACCAGCCGACAGCGCCGGCGCCGCAGCTGGCCGCCATACACGCCGAGCACGATGATCGTGTCGCCATCGTGCACGTGGACGACGCGCGCGCGGAGGCGCCCCGTGCCCGTCTCCACGCGCGGGGCGCGCGCCGCCGCGCCTGCGGTGGCGAGCCGGAGCCGCCCCTCGTCGACTAGGCCCATCGCCCACTCGAGCGCCGCGCCTAGGCGCATGTCACTGGGGGGGTTGCAGCTGTGCACTGAAAAAAAGCTCCCAGTTCACACTTCTCTCTTCGCGCCTAACTTGACTCCGCGGGGAAAGCCCCGTGTCGGGTCGACACGTCTCCCGGGGTACCCCTCCCCGCGGGTGGGGACTGGCACTACCACCAGGTGACGCCGGGGCGCTCGCGTCGGTACGCGGCGCACGCCAGTCGCATGGCCCGCTGACGCCGCGCGCCTTCGGCAATGGCCCACGGGTGGACCAGAAAGTCCACGCAACGCAGTAGGACGCGCTCGACGTGGATCAGCGCCGAGTGAGGCGATTTCCCGCGTGCCACCTGGTACATGAAGGTCCGGGTTAACCATCGAAACAAGCTCGGGCGCGTTCACCGGCGCAGTGCGCGTCCGCGTACTAGAAGGCATCTCCCAGCTGACGCCGCTCATGGGCGCGCCCTTCCCAGCCACATGCCCCATCTGCCTCACCGCTACGGTGGACCGGGTGATCCTCTCCTGCGGCCACACCATTTGCTCAACCTGCATCGCCAGTGTGACCAGCTGCCACATGTGCAAGGGGCCCTGCGAGAATACCATGAGGATCTTCTTGTCCTAGAGCCATGCCCTCCGGGGCGCCAGCACAGCGTCTGGATGCGGGCGGTTTGGAATGGGGGGGGTGCGGCGGCGTGCGTGCGCCGGCGCGGCTAGTGCAGCGGCGGGGGGGTGCAGCGGTGTGCACCGGGTGTGCGGCGGAGTGTGGTGGGTGCGGTGCGGCGTGTGTGCACCGCATGGGGGGGGGGCGGCGCCATCGGCGCCTATGTGGGCGGCTCCGTGTGCATTGGGTGGTCGCCTGGGTGTGCGCACGAGACGCGGACCGCTGCGTTTGGGATTGGGGGAGCCTGGAATACACTGGAATTTATAGGTGCATTGCCCTCGATCCCCCCCCCCCCAGAAAATAGGACTCGGGTGGAACCCAAAGCCCCCTCCCCGCCGAGCAGGGCCCCTAGGCGCCGGAGGGGGAGATCCGAAAATCGCAAACATGAAGGAAATTCCCCTTACCCCGAGCAGCAGGGCAGGGTCGCGTGGAGGGGTCGCGTGCGCTATCAAGGAGATGACCATCGGCCATCGGGCTCAGGTTACCCAGTTGAAGGGCTGCGTAGTGGGCAGCAGCGTGTACGCTGGCGATGATGCAAACAATTGCTCGATGTTCCAAGTCTCCGTCTTGTGGCTGGTGACCCTGGAGATGTCCTATGTGGGCGGCTCCGTGTGCATTGGGTGGTCGCCTGGGTGTGCGCACGAGACGCGGACCGCTGCGTTTGGGATTGGGGGAGCCTGGAATACACTGGAATTTATAGGTGCATTGCCCTCGATCCCCCCCCCCCCAGAAAATAGGACTCGGGTGGAACCCAAAGCCCCCTCCCCGCCGAGCAGGGCCCCTAGGCGCCGGAGGGGGAGATCCGAAAATCGCAAACATGAAGGAAATTCCCCTTACCCCGAGCAGCAGGGCAGGGTCGCGTGGAGGGGTCGCGTGCGCTATCAAGGAGATGACCATCGGCCATCGGGCTCAGGTTACCCAGTTGAAGGGCTGCGTAGTGGGCAGCAGCGTGTACGCTGGCGATGATGCAAACAATTGCTCGATGTTCCAAGTCTCCGTCTTGTGGCTGGTGACCCTGGAGATGTGCGAGTTTGAACCTGGGCAAGGTCGAGGAGGAGCGGCGCGCTCGAGAAAGCCATGGCGGCGCGTGCAGAAGGCAGTTGGGCCAGCGG
>Ga0209491_10006863_pt1 | contig 15430 bp, 15 predicted proteins | sample BON02_FD_187213 | JGI IMG/M metagenome (GOLD analysis project Ga0209491, IMG submission 187213) | Freshwater microbial communities from Lake Bonney liftoff mats and glacier meltwater in Antarctica - BON-02 (SPAdes) (version 2) | ecosystem: Environmental > Aquatic > Freshwater > Ice > Glacier...
AACCACAAGCCCCACCCCTTAAACGCCGCAAAAGATCAAATACCCAAAGTCTTGGTGGTAGACGATAATTTCGGCTGTGGCTCGTCACGTGAAGGCGCAGTCTACGCATTGGCGGACTATGGCATCAGGGCTGTGGTGGGTACCACTTTTGGTGATATTTTTCACAACAACTGCTTCAAAAATGGTGTGTTGCCCGTTAGGCTCGACGTCACTGATCATGCGCGACTCATGCAGTGGACTAAAAGCCTCTCATCCCAAGCAAATATCACGGTCGACCTTCTGCAATGCGAGGTGCGCTGGGAGCAAGATTGCGCCAAGTTCACGGTTGATGATTTCTGGCGCGAGTGTCTCACCAAAGGGCTCGACGAGTTATCCCTGACCCTGAGCCACAGCCAAGACATTGGCGCCTTTGAAGCGCAATATCAAAGGCAATTTCCTTGGTTAGTCGCTCATAGGACCTAGCGCCCCGTTGCTGCTGCGTAGCGCTTGGGCCGCGGCGCTTTCACCGGCAGTGGCACCAAGCATAACGGCAGCCAACAAACCATTGCCCGACAAATAACCGCTATCGCCCGAACCGGAGACGCCCCGCGCGGCACCGCCGCCCGCGTACAAACCCCTCAGTGGTTGCCCATTTTGACCGATGACCCGGGCCTCTTGATCAACCACCAAGCCACCTTGGGTATGAAACAAGGCACCCGTGACGCGAATGGCCCGATAAGACGGTTTCAATTGATCCTGGACATTAAAGGTTCGCCCAAAGCCATCCGTACCACCACATTGAGACAAGGCGGTGACCTCAGTTAGCGTTTCATTGAGGTTGGCGCTCGGCACGGCCATCGCTTGGGCGAGCGCCTCTATGGTCTGCGCCTGTACCACAGCGCCACTGGCTTGCGCCTGTCGGTAGTCCTCAAAGCCCATTGCCGCCTCATGAACACGCTCGTCAAACACGTTCCACGCCACACCATCGGGTTGCGCGATCACCCGCCGCGCCTGCTCCGAGTAGCCTTCATGCTCGTTAGAGAAACGCATGCCCAAACGGTTGACTTGAACGCCGCCCATCATCATCACCGACCACGTGATCAAGGTCTGGTGAGGCCATGCCAATGAGCCATGCCCTTGATAGGCGCCGATATCAGAGACCTGCGCGTCCAAAGCCGCACCCCATTTCAAGGCATCACCCTGATTACCCGCATGACCGTAATACACCGCGCCTTTCATCGCCGGCATGTACTGCTCAACAAGTTCGGCATTGCCCCCAAACCCACTGCTGGCCAGTACCAATGCCTCGCAACCAATCTGTTCAGTAGTGCCGTCTGGTCGTTTCAGTTCAATGCCACAAACCCGTCGATCCGCTGTCACCAGCAAGGCAGAAACGGTGGCTTGGCAAATAATATCTACCCCGACACGCTCAGCAGCGTTGGTGAGAGCACCCATCAACTCGTCACCTGTGCGCCGCGGTGTGCCATGCATACGCAAAAGTGAGTGTCCTGGGTACAAAAATCCAGTCACAAGGCCAAATGGCACCCCATGCTGATCGCTCAACCAATGCAAGGTCCTCGCTGATCGGGCGCAAAGCCAATCAACGATCTGAGTATCCGCTTCTTGGTGGTTTTTGTTTTGAATATCGGCAGCCATTAGTTCGGGCGTGTCTAGGACCCCCGCTTGAACCTGCCAGCGCGTGCCGGCCGCAGGAATCAACCCAGAAGACAGTGCCGTGCTACCACGTGGCACCGCATCACGCTCAAGCACCAGCACATCGGCACCAGCATCGCGTGCCGCCAATGCAGCCACCAAACCACAGGCCCCAGCCCCGACCACCACCACCGACACCATCGTTTCGGGTGGCGTCGCCACCACAATTAAACCTTGCAAAAGTGTTGGTGTGTTCATCGTTATGAGGACAGCTGTTGTTTGTTGAAGGTTTCGACAATCTGCCCGGCACTGGCAAACCAGATCTTGTCTTGGTTGGCCATCAGGTGAGCGACCACCCGCTCAACGCAGCCGATCCGATGGGGCTGACCCGTCAGCCAGGGATGCAGGCTGATGCCCAGCATTCGACCCGCACCGGTCGCTATCGCTTCACACGCCATAAAGTCCACGGCATCAGTTACCTGATCGACCCATTCGTCCTCGCTGTGAAGGTTGCTGCCCATCACAAAGCTGTCTTCAATTTCTGCGTTCAGTGGCAGCATCGTCAATGGACCACTGGCGACTTGGACCGGATACGGCAAGTCGTCGTTGACCCAGTCCATGCAATACGACACACCGTGTTCAGCCAGCAAAGACAGGGTGTTCCAACTTTGGCTACGTGCGGGGCTTAACCAACCTGTCACAGGCTTGCCAGTGGCCTGACGCAAAGTTTGTAAGACGCGCGCCATCAACGCTGACTCCTCATCGACAGACATCTCAGCGGTGTGCATGTGATCCATGTCCCAACCATGGGCCACGATTTCAGCGGCGCTTTCACCGATGCGTGCCAGTAGTACTGGTAACAACTCAGCCAACGCTGCGTTAACCGCATAGGTCACGGGCAATCGCTGCTGCTCAAATAGCTTCAAAAATCGATAGATGCCCACCCGATTACCGTAATCACGCAAAGAAAAATGACGCAGGTCTGGGTACGGCATGGTCATACCAAATGGCGGCTTAAACGGTTTGCCCTGCTGATTCAACGGAAACTGTTGTAACGACACGTTGATCCATACCGCCAGCGGCTTGTTATTTGGCCACACCACGGGTTCACGCTGACCCAACATCGACCAGTTGTACCAATCATGGTCGTAACCGTAGCGCCGCTTATCGTATTGCAGATAGGATTTGTCCAAAGCGCTCATGCGACATCTCCCACTGAATTCGTTTGATTATTTCTTTGACTCACCAATTTTCTGGCTGCGTTAGCGCTACCCCTTTGCGAAATATCTTCGAGCGCTTGGTCATAGTGATTGGCCAAATAATATTCGGCGATTTCGCGCCCAGTACTGACCCAAACATCCTTGTGACCGGTGATGTAGGCCAACGCCTCTTCGAAGGCAGCCATGCGGTGAGGACAACTGACTTGATAGTTATGTGAGCGTAAAGCCGATCGAAGTGACGCTTTAGCATCGTGAGGTAGTGACGTGGTGTTACTTTGTTAACCGTATAGACGATGGTGTCATTCATTTCCAGCGAGTACGGCATTGAGATAAAGCGTCGCCCACTGCGCAGCTTGATGGGCGTGGGCTGATCGTCGTGAAACAAGTCACAGGTGTAAAGACCAGCTTGGCTGTCAGCACCAAAAATGTCAGCAGCCACTTCACTGAAGATATCGAGCGTATCGTCAGAGTGAGAAAGTGCGGGCGCCAAATACCCTGAGCATTGCTGGCCGGTGTGTCGGTAGATGGTCTCGATCGAATCGCGAATCATTTCGCGCTCTTGCTCAGGCGTCATACCGTAGGTGTAACGCGTGTTGTAAATGCCGTGACTAAAAAATTCCCAATGGCGGGCTTTGCAAGCTTCAATGATCTCTGGGTGGTGCTCACACAAGGCCGTTGAAAGCGAAATGGAACCACGCACGCCATAACGGTCAAGAACCTGCATTTGACGCTCGTGCCCGACGCGGTTGCCGTAGTCACGGATCGAGTAACCCGGCACACTCGGCTGTGGCGTTGGCCAAGCCTTTCGTTGCGCATTGGCGGGAGGGTCGAGTTCGTAAAATTCGATATTAGGCGCAATCCAGAACGCCACTTTTGCACCACCCGGCCAGATGATTTTGGGGCGATTCTCATAGGGCCAATAGTCGTAGTAACCAGGATTGGGTTTCATAACACTCTTACCCTCATTGTTTGATGAACGCGCAGCCCTAAGCCTTGTTGCTTTCGAGCCAGGCGAGCACGTCGGCAACCGGCATCACATCGGCGTACTTGATGACCATGTCTGTCAAGTTGGCAAAGTGATAGCTCTCATGCTTGTCAGATACACATTCAATGGGCACGATGCTGCGATAGCCGCGCGAAAGACTTTCGACGATAGAGGCCCGCACGCAACCTGAGGTTGAGCCGCCGGTGACAATCACGGTATCAACCTTATGCCAAACCATCAACGACTGTAGGTTGGTCTCAAAAAATACGGATGCCATGCGTTTATTGATAAAGATGTCGTGCTCACGATCGAGCTCAAGCCTGTCATCCATTTCAGCCCGAACAGAACCGACTTTGATGTTTTGTAACGAATCTTCGGTATTAGTGCGTGTGCCCCAAACCCCAGCATCTTCGGCCGAATCCATATAAGCCACGTGCGTCCACACCACAGGCCATCCCAAGCGACGAAACTGTCTCGCCAAATCGTTCACGTAATCAAGCTGACGGGGATCGGTTTCGTAAGCGGTCTTAAACAAGTCCGTTCGGGTGTAAGCCTTTTGCAAGTCGACATTGACAAGGATTGCCTTTTTACCGAACCCAAACGGCACGCGTTGTGGGTTCGCCATCACCTCATGAAATATTTCACGGGCGGTTTTGTTGGATTCAATCATGTTCGCTGCTCCTTATTTTTGGCTTTGCTTGGGTTCATAACGTTGACCGAGCTCGAGCACTGCCGGGGTCTGGAGCACATCATTGAGCTGTGTAAAGTCCAACATCTGTGAACGCCAGCTGTCTGTGGTACCGGTGCTTTTAAGCGCCGAAAAGTAGCCTTGCATGGTGTGAGCTAGCGCTCGCACCAAGCCCCCAGGAAAGATCACCAAAGAAAATCCTTTGTCATACAGCGTTTGGGCAGCATCGATTGGCGTGTCACCACCTTCAACCATGTTAGCCATCAAAGGCGCACGCCCTTTCAGGGCTTGCATGATTTTGGTGACATGGGCATCGTCACGGTAGCCTTCGACAAAGACAATATCGGCACCGGCTTCTTGATAGGCCAAAGCGCGTTCAATTGCCGGCTCAATCCCTTCGACAGCGATGGCATCGGTACGACCAATGATGAGTGTCTCACTTGAACGGCGTGCGTCAACGGCGGCCTTCAGTTTGCCAACCATTTCTTCTTTCGAGACGAGCGTTTTGCCTTTCAGGTGCCCACAGCGCTTGGGAAATCCTTGGTCTTCAAGCTGGATAGCATTAGCACCCTCGCGTTCAAGCAAGCGAACCGTGCGCATCACATTAATGGCATTTCCAAACCCAGTGTCGGCGTCGACAATGACCTGAACATCGGTCTGCTCAGAGATGTAACGCAAAACATCAGCAACCTCAGTTAAGCCCAGCAGACCGATGTCAGGACCACCTAGCCGGGTATAGGCAATACTGGCCCCAGAAAGATAAACCGTCTCAAAGCCAGCCTGCTGGGCCATGCGCGCAGACAAAGCGTCGTACACGCCAGGCGCAAGACAACCGCCTGCAGCCATTTGCTGCCGCAAGCTGGGCATTGTTACGTTACGTGGTGTCATCAAAAATCCCCTTTAAGCCTATTAAGATTAATTCTTACTGCGCCACTTTTTTTTGTGACATGATTGTTCTTTTACCTTTAGCCATTCGCCAATAACAAGCCATTAAGAACAACTAACTGGGCATGTCCAGAACCAGCGCCAAGTCATTCCAGACCTGCTGGCGGCACAAAAGACTGTCCTTAAGTTCGAATCGGTCGATAAATCTTACCCCTGAGAACATCCGACCATCGAGGCCTTCACCGGCCAGCGTGCCATGACAATGCACAACCGCGCGGTCCTCCTGCCAACCCGAATCAAACGATTCAAAGGTTTTGCGAACAAATTTGTAGCGTGCCTTAGAAAACGCCACCAGCGCTTCCAAATCGGTCATGGTTTCCCCGCCTGGAAAGGTCATGGTGAAATCAGGCGCAAGAAAGGCTCGTGCTGCCTCAAGATCTCTTTCTTCCATGGCTATTAAAAAACCACGAACCTGTTTGGTAGGCGCTGGTAGTGCTCGACCACCCACTCTTGATTGTCCACCGCGGTAGTAATTACCTTCACCGAGCTCTTGAATTCCAACCACGATCGCTTCAGGCGGTGCCGCGATCACCCCTTGAACGGCGTGCGTTAAAGCAAGGCCCAGTGCTTCACGAGTCTCTAAATCGTAGCCTTTCAAAAGTGTTACGTTGATGACTGGCATTTGGACCTTCCTATTCCAATAAGCTTACGGATTGCGTATAGTGCATTTGGTTGTTTTACTTTCAATACAAATATAGCAGAACAACAAATAATCGATAAGATGACTTTTCTAAACCGTGAATAGCACCAAATATCACCGCATTTTCTTGTTACTTAAAGACAGCATTGAGCGTGGCCAGTTGCCCCCTGGCACCAAGCTGCCGGGCGAATTTGCGCTTGCAGAAAAGCATCAGGTATCGCGCATCACCATCAGGCGTGCCATGGCGGCCTTGGTCGAAGAAGGGTTGATCACTCGTCGCGCAGGGGTTGGCACGGTGGTTGCACACCGAGCGCTCGAGGCCACTCAAATCACCGCAGACGTCTCGAACTTATTGCCCAATTTTGTGCGTATGAGCAATGAGTCAAGCATCCGACTGCTGGCGTTTGCGTATCGCCCAGCAAGCACGGTGATCGCTACTCGGATGAAACTGCCCCCTCGCGAACGGGTGCAGTTTTCGGTTCGAGTCCGCAGCATGAAAGATCAACCTTTTTCATACTTAATCACCCATGTGCCGGCCTCGATTGCACAAAACTACGATGAAAATGCGTTGGCCACGACATCGTTGTTCGTGTTGCTTGAGCGCAGCGGCGTGCGGGTTGATCATGCCACACAGACCATTTCTGCAACGCTCGCAACGGAGGAAATCGCTGAGGCACTGGGCGTTTCTGTGGGTGCCCCGCTGATCGTTTTGGAGCGCGTGGTCTTTGACAAAGAGGGCCGAGGGGTCGAGCACCTTGAGGCATTCTATCGCCCTGACCGATACCGGATTAAAGTCGATCTTGGTCGTGTGGGGGAGTCAAGTTCGCGCTACTGGGAGCCCCTCAGTCAAGAGACCAAAAAAGTCCGACGGCCACTTATCAAAAAAACATAAAGAATCTTTGTGGTCGAATATTAATTATGTGGTAGCCTTTTAATGCGTTAAAAACAATACATTTAACACTGTTGCAAATGCTCATTTTTTAGCGCTCGACTCGTCGGCGTTAACCTCTTCAGAGCGAGGGTTTTTATTCTCCAAGAGGTTTAACTTACCGCCGTTAGTCGCGAATAAACAAGTGCTATTGCGACGACAACCAAAAATAGCAAGGAGATCGTCGATGAAGAAGTCATGGTTTGCCGCAATCGCCACAGCCACCGCACTGTCGGCAACGCCAGTGCTGGCGGTGGAAACGGTTACTGCTGTTCACGCGTTTTCACCCAACCTAATCTACACGCAGAGCTTTTTAGAATTCGTCAAAAAGGTCAACGAGAAAGGCGCAGGCGTGGTTCAGATTCAAGTTCGTGGTGGCCCTGAAGTTATTGGTCTGCCCCAACAGCCAGACGCCGTTCGAAATGGTGTGGTTGACATGGCTTACACCGCGGCGAGTTTCTACGGCGGCACAGTCCCAGAGCGTGACGTGATGGTTGCCTCTAGTGCTGATGGTCCCTATGCACGTGCCAACGGTGGCATTGATCTGCTGAACAAAATCCATCAAGAAAAGATGGGTGTTTATTATTTGGGCTGATTCGACAGCGGTGTCAAGTACAACCTCTACACCATCGACGAACCAAAACTTGATGCTCAGGGAAACCTTACCGTTGACGGCATGCGCTTGCGCAGTAACCCCGTTTATGACGCCTTTTTCCGAGACGTACTCGGTGCGCAACCCATCAGCATTCCAACACCAGACGTCTACGCGGCTCTTGAGCGTGGCGTGGCCAACGCAACCGGTTGGACACAACTCGGTATGGACAATTTGAAGTGGAACCGCTTTTTAAAGTACCGCATTGACCCCGCGTTCTTTTCAACTGACATGGGTGTGATCGTCAACCTTGATCGCTGGAACAAGTTAAGCGAGCCTGCCAAGAAAATTCTCCAAGACGCGGCCATCGAGCATGAGCGTGAAAGTGCTGAGAAGTTTGCGGCGCTCTCTTCCAAGCAATTGGCTGCACTCGATGCGGGGGGTATGCAGATTATTTCATTGCAAGGCCCTGCCGCTGAACGCTTTTCAGCCGGTGCACGCGAAGCCACATGGAACCGCATGCGTACACAAATGGAAAAGCAGCCCATGGGTATGCAGTACTACGACACTCTAATCGAAAAGTTCAACCGCCCTTAACCACACCCGTTAAATCGGGAAGATGACGATAATCGACAGGCGCTTGCGGCTTCGCAGGCGCCTGTCTTTTTAAATGAACGACACTCTCTGTGTCTTGAAATGTCACGGAAACTTTCATGAAGCGCTGCAAGCACGCGTTACTCAAAACATATAACGGGCTGGTGACTGGCCTGGCCATCACGGCCGGCGCCCTCCTTGTTTGGTTAGGCATCGCGGTGATTGCCTCGGTCATGCAACGAAATCTGGGGTTTCAACCCTCGGCATGGCTCTTCGTCTCAACTGAGTACGGGATGTTTTACCTCACTCTCTTGGGTGCGCCTTGGCTGGTCCGCAAGCGCGGGCACGTCTACATTGAAATCGTGACTGCCGCACTACCCCCGAAAATTCTTGGTATTTTTAGTCGCATGGTGTGTTTGCTGTGTGTGATCGTCTGCGCAATCATGGCATTTAAAGGTGCCGAACTGGTGCAGATGAATTTAGCCCGCAGTGACCTGGATGTGCGTGCGTATTTTTTTCCAACATGGCTACTCACCATTACTTTCCCGATTTGCTTCGGATTAATGGCCATTGAGTTCCTTAAATTTGTCGTGGGACGAGAGACCCTGCATACTGGCCAAGCGGGGCTAAAAGAATGATGGAGTGGTATTACGCCTTGGGGCTACTGCTGGGGCTGATTGTCTTGTTTATGCTGATCGGCATGCCCATTGCCTTTGCTTTCCTTTCTGCCAACTTAATTGGTGCCTGGATTTTTATGGGTGGGCCCAACGGCATCATCCAAGTCCTCAATAACGGTTTTGGGGCACTTTCTAGCTTTAGTCTTGTTCCCATCCCACTGTTTTTATTGATGGGCGAACTGTTTTTTAGAACAGGATTGGGCATGCGCATGTTCAATGCTGTTGACATCCTTATGGGCAAAGTGCCTGGTCGTTTGGCTTATGTCACGGTCATTGGCGGCACAGGATTTGCAACCGTGAGTGGATCATCGATGGGTTCAACCGCCCTACTTGGTTCTGTTCTGGTGCCAGAAATGGAGCGCCGCGGCTACAAGAAACACATGGCCATCGGCCCCATCATGGGCACGGGCGGCTTGGCCATCATTATCCCGCCATCCGCTCTGGCTGTTCTACTGGCAACCCTAGCCAAAATTGACGTGGGTGCTCTGCTGATTGCGGGCATTATTCCAGGCTTCTTACTGGCTGGCTTTTATCTGGTCACGATCTGGATTCAAACCAAACTTGACCCATTGGCTGCACCTTCTTATGACGTGCCACACATCTCTTTCATCAAAAAGCTCGGCATCTTCTTTAGAGACGTCGTGCCGATGGTTGGTGTGATGGCCGTCGTGGTAGCCATGCTGTTGACGGGATGGGCGACGCCCTCGGAATCGGCCGCATTTGGTGCGCTAGGTGTCGTCATTCTGGCTGTCATTTACCGTTGCCTGACTTGGCAGTCGTTTCACGCGGCTGTTGAAGGAGCGCTTAAGGTCACACTCATGGCGTTCATGATTGTGTTGGGTTCGGCCACTTTTAGCCAAATACTGGCATTCTCTGGTGGCTCTAGCGGTTTGATCACTTGGGCCACGAGTTTCGATCTTTCACCAATCTTGATGTTGCTGGCCATTTTTATGGTGTTGTTATTACTCGGTACATTCATGGAGCAGATCTCCATCATGATGCTGACTGTACCCTTCTTTTTCCCGCTGGCCGAATCACTGGGCTTTGACACCATCTGGTTTGGTGTGGTGGTGCTGTTGGCGCTTGAAATCAGCTTTACCACGCCACCCTTCGGGTTGCTGCTCTTTGTCATGAAGGGCGTCGCCCCAGCGGGTACAAGCATGAAGGAAATTTACTGGGCTGCTATTCCCTACATCTTGTGCAGCATACTGTTAGTGGCTTTGCTCATTATTTATCCACCACTCGCCACTTGGTTACCAAGCCAGCTGAATTGATCAAGGATTTGGTAACCGCTTAACACAACGGATTCACATCATAAGCAACTTGCCACAATCCACTGACATTCCCCAAAATTCGTAGACGCTTTTCATAACGCAGTTTGACGTCCTTCGAACTCGTAGGGACTGATTTGTAGTGGGTGCTTGTGCCGACGCACTCTGGTACATGAGCATGGACTTGGCCCGCCTTCTCTTTAAAAATGCCGACCTCGCCGGGGAGTTAAGCCAACAGGTGTCGCTCTGGTTTGGCCTGCTCATACTGCTGCTGGCGTTCTTGGTGGACCTGCGCACGCGCCAAAACAAGGACTATGCCTTCTGGCTATACCTATTTGGCGTCATGACGTTTTGGGGTGGTTTGTCCGTGATGGGTTCAAACAACGGGCTCGACCAGTTCATTTACTTTTGCATCAACCTGGCCATGATTGTGGTCGGTGCCGTGCTTTCACGTCGGGGTTTTGCTGTCTTCGGTGGGCTCGGTGCCGCAGGCTACCTGAGCTATCTGGCCTACGATGTGTTCGCCGACAGCATGCTGTTTCCAATCGCGCTGACGGCCATCGGCCTGGGGCTGATTGGGCTTGGGATTGCATGGCAACGCAACGAGGTGGCGATCAGCAAAACCCTGCGCCGAGTGCTTCCGCCTGCGATGAGGGCATTTTTTGAAGGTCGAGATTGACCTGAAATGCCATGAAACGAAACGATATAAAACGAGAAGAACCAAGGCTCAATTAACGCCCGCGGTTTGCCGTCAAACGCAACATTGAAATGTAGAGCCACGCGAGTAACTATCAGGCCAAAAGCAACATTCCAATAGATTTACTCTGACTGCTTTTGACGGTGTAGTCGATGCTCGCTAGCTTTGCACGCCAGGGCGTCGCAGTTCAATGAAGGCATGTTCTCTTCATTTAATGGGTGGGTGGCGTAATTGCAATGCCGAGGTCCATTGCCCTTTAAGGCTTAGATTGCTGAACCGCTCGGTCAGCCAGATCATGGAAATAATTCTTGGACCAGATGGCTAACTGCTCTGGTGATTTAATAAAACGATCGACATCGGCACGCGCAGAAACCAGATCAATCTTTTCAATCCTGTCGTGCAACAGGTCAGCCAGCTGCGCTGCCGTCATCTCAGCAGCCTCTGGCCAATGCCCGCTTTGCGTGGCCCGAATGGCCAGATGCTGCCTGTTGAGTGGGACACCTTTGCGCACATACCACTCGAAGTCATACCAATCACGGCCTTTGATGCGATTTTTCCATTGCCTAAAAAGCAGTGCATGCACTTTGCCGGCAAAAAGATCTGACAAGCCAAAGCAATTGACATAGAGCGAGTAAGGTTGCAGCAGGAGTTTTTGTTCTGTGGCAAAACCCAAAGGCGGGTCGGTATCGACTTCGAACTTGATTTTTAAGGTTTTCTGGCTGCGGATACTGATGTCATATCGGCTGGCACTCTTTTTGAGAAACGCCGAAGCGATATCGGTGTCTGCGGTTTTAAATTTTTCAGAGATTTCAACGTCGAATCCGAGCGCTGCGAACGCTTCAATCAGCTTATCGAAGTATGGCGAAAGCCGAAAATCTTTATCTGCAGCCAAGAGTGAGAAGTCAAGGTCTTCGGAGTACCTTGGCAAACCATGAAATATGCGCAAGCAAGTACCGCCGTAAAAAGCGGCTTTTTCAAAAAAACCGGCTCGCTGCAAGCCAGCTAGGGCAATTTCCTGCATCACTTCACGAAGCGCATTATTTTTTTCTGCCTCGGTTTCACGCGGGAAGCGCGACAGCATCTCATCTACGATGTCCATAGACGCTTTTCCAATAAAAGACAGAGGCTCTCTAAAAGACGGCGCTTGACCCCCACGGCGGCGATGCGGCGCACAATCGCCAGGTCAAAATCAGCCAGCTGATTCATATCAAGCCTCAGATCTTGATCCAAGTAACTAAGCAATGAAGCGGAGCTGGTGATAGAGAGGTTAGATGTCAGGATCAATTTATCGCAGAGCGCCTTTTCTTTGGATGCCATCAGGTAATAGTGGCCGGCATCATTTCGTGTACTAACAATCCCGAGCGGGTAAACCTGCGACGCTAGGCGTTCGTAAGAAAACCGGCCTATAGGCGTATCGTACGTCTTACCACGGCGTGTCGTGACCGACGTGATTTGGTGGACGGCCTCAGGGATGAGGCCGTAGTGACTCAACGCATAGTCCACAGACACATAGGATGGGCCATACAACTGATTGGCAATCAGCGGCAAACTCAACGGTTGGCCCGTAAGCGATGGATTGCATACATACAAGCCACGCTTAATGGCGATAAGGCTTTGGTCGGCCAGCCATTGAGAAATCTTATCGTTTGGCCGCCGATACGCAGCAAGGCGCGGCATCAGCACGCCATGGCTGAATGGGACTTCGCTCAACTCTTGGAGTTCTTGGCTGATTCTCATGGCATAGATTTTACACAGTTAATCGGAAAAAAACCGATTAACTGTGTAAAACTGACGGATGCAATCCCAACATTAACACCTGCCCCAGTAAATCCCTTGGCATGAGCGTATTGCGCACCAATCGCGTTTAAGCCCCAATTGCGGTAAATAAGGCAAACAATGAGTTAGGCTTGCCGCTTATTAAGTATTGTTGAGTTTTCGCTAATAAGGGATGATGTAATGCCACAGCCCTTGAGACAATCGTTCGCTTGGGAAAGGCCTGCTTTCAATCAGTATCGTTACCAGCAAAATTGGCAGGCATACCGACTTGAACTAAATTTAATGACCCTCGCTAACCAAATAATTGACAACCCTTTGCCCAGCACAGACAGCCAGACGGGCAACCCTCAACAAAACCAAGCTGATTTAACAAGTCGTTTTGCGTCAAAAGGCTCACACTGAACCTACTTTGAACGATTGAGTAGAACAAGCGGTGACCTTTGCCTCAATACGCACCTCGGGCATAAAAGATGGCCGGCTTTGAAAGTGCATGACTTCAAAACCTGAGCTTGAATAGTAACCACTCTACACTTATTGCAAAGATCTCAAGATTCATACTGCTACCCAAAACCTATTGACACTTATCGAGCACTGGTTATTGCCAGTGGCGATCGTCGTAGATGTCGGCGATGGGGCAGCGCTTCTTATTGGGCTTTAAACTTGCTTGGCTTTACACGCGCAGCACTGTAACCGTGTTGGCTGAGTTCACGCTGTTGGCAAGTCTCGTTTTTCATGCTGACTGAGCAGTATCAGCCTCTGGCACTGATGATCGTTTTAACTCGCGAGACACGGAAGTGCGTCGCGACATTCTGTCCATGGCATCTTAGGGCTGGGGATTGGTGGACTCGGGCTTGGGCGCAAGCAAAGATTTGAGGGTCTGTGTTTTTACTTACCCGTTAAGCTGACGACACATGAACGCTGCTCTTGGAATCAGTGGGCTACCACCCATTGAACCTGACAAACATATGCCCATCAAAGGGACGTAGGAATCGCTGCATCTGATTTCATCATTTGTGGTTAGAACCAAGGGATGCAAGCAATCCAAGTGACTGATCATTGATGATTTCTTCAGAGGTTTAAAGAGATTATTTGGCCCCATGGTTTAGCAACGAATGATGGATGCGGCCCAAGAGAAGCCTAGCCCACTGGTCGCAATAATGGCTAACTCACCTTGTTTTAGCAGCCCCTGGATGGGCAAGCGCCAGCGAGAAAAACGAATCAGCAGGGCCAATGTGCCCAAATTCAGTTAATGAGACAAACGTATGATCGGCAGGCATTTTGATAGCCGCCATGATGCCGTCGCGTAACGATTTTTTGATTTGATTCATCACGATGTATTGCATGTCTGACAGCGGATGCCCAGCGCGCTTGGCAGCCAGTTTAATAACCGATACGTATTCCTTCAAATAGGTCTTATTCACCAACTCTGCAAACTGTTCAGTATCAACTCGGGAGTAGGTTTTCTCCCACTGATTAAAACCTGGCGTAATGGGCAAACGAGTGCCACCGGCCTCGACACGCAGCAAATCAGCCAACTGACCGTTGGTGTGTTCCGCGAAGCTAAGAAACTGATAACGAGGGTGGTTCTTTTTAAGCACGACCGCCGCTGCCCCATCCCCAAAGTAAAGCAAGGGATGGCACTCAGGAATTTGTGTCGAAACAACGCGACTCAGGGTATCTGCACAAATGACCAGTGCGGTCTTGACCGATTCGTCGCGATCCATGAGCCCACCGACAATATTGCACGCGAGATTACCGCCCGCACAGCCATTTCGCACTTCAAAAGAATACGCATGGTGGCAGCCCAATTCGCGCACAACAGCACTTGATGGGCACCAAAAGCGATAGTCATAATCACCGGCAGACACAAACACAACCAGATCAATATCGTCTCCGGTCAGGCCTGCATCAGCAATTGCCTCTCTGGCCGCACTCAGTCCCATGGTGAAGGGGTGTTCTGTGTCGTCGGCGACATGAATGTGCTCAAAACCAATGCCTTGTGTCAATCTTTCGACTGGGATGTTGGCTTCTTTAGCCAGCGTCTCGGCCGACACCCGTTGCTTTGGTGCGTAAACGCCAAATCCAGCAATGCCGATGGCCACATGGCCTCGGTGATGATCCAATTGGGATTGCATGGGGTGCCCCTAAATACAAAGAGAGAGTAGAAATTTATTGACGATCCGCTTCAGCGCATCCACGCCTGTGCGTGGATGTTGAGCGATCATACAGTCGCAACGCATGGTTACCCTATATGCTGAGCGCGATTTTTCACCCCCACCGGCTGGCTGCTTTGGTGGCGTCAGCGTCATGAGCCTGTGGTTGATGGTGATTGGATTGATACCCCACGCTGGGCATGGCGGCGCGGTGGGTAAGCCAAATAAGCCAAATAAGCCAAGTCTGGCTAACCGCTCACCGTCGTCCCGTATGCGCGATTTCGTGCATCAGTGCACATAAGCAAAGCGTAAAGCACCATGGTGGTCTGTCGCAAGCCCAACAATCCCACCCAAAGGAAGAGGATCAGACGATAAAAAACAATTGGTTTGACGGTGGAGACAATCTGGCACGCTAATTGCTTTTTTTTAGGGAATTGGGTCTCACCTCTACTTAAGGAACAACCATGAAAAGTAATCGTCGATCGTTTCTGGCTGCTAGTACTGGCGTTGGGCTGTCAGTGGCCGCTATTGCCGCACCGTCTGTGGCGCGCGCCAACCAGACCTTTAACTGGAAAATGACCAGTGCTTACCCCAAAGGGGCGCCGTTTTACATGAGCGGTCCTGGCAGCGCC
>Ga0209491_10006869_pt1 | contig 15418 bp, 10 predicted proteins | sample BON02_FD_187213 | JGI IMG/M metagenome (GOLD analysis project Ga0209491, IMG submission 187213) | Freshwater microbial communities from Lake Bonney liftoff mats and glacier meltwater in Antarctica - BON-02 (SPAdes) (version 2) | ecosystem: Environmental > Aquatic > Freshwater > Ice > Glacier...
ACCAGAGGGCCCAAGGCCAAGGCGCAAGGGATTTTGTCTATCAGGTTTCCAAGCTCAAGTTAGATCAGATTCAGGAGCCTTCAAGCTCTGATCGCTTGCGATCAAAGAGTTCTCGGTATGTTGCAGCAGAAGCCCTTTGCCACCGGGGGGAGATGATTCACCTGTCCTGCATCAACTCCCAGCACGAGTTAGTCCTGGCCGCATAGGCCGGGGCCGACGAGGCGCTCAAGTTCACAACAACAAAACCAATTTAGAAAAGGAAATCATGTTTACAACACGTTTAGAGGCCCTCCGCATCAAGGCGGGCGAACCCAAGACCTTGGGTCTACTAGTGGAGGCAACCGCCCCCGCTGTTCCAGAGCAGCAGCTCAACCGCACCCCGCAAGCAATTGTGTTTCTGGTTGATAGATCAGGATCCATGGGCGGCGGCCGACTAGAGCTGGTGAAGAACACCATCGGTGAGATGGTTGGCCAGCTCAACCCAGCTGACTACCTAGCAGTTGTGTCATTTGACACTGTCACTGAGACACACCTCGAGCTGCGTCAAAAAGGTGAGCTTAATGCAGCAGAGCTGCGACGCGACCTAGCTCAGTTGCAACCACGAGGTGGCACCAGCATTGAACTCGGTTACCGGTTCGGTCTTGCCGAGGCCGCTAAGGCTCCCGAGGGAGTAGAAGTAAAACTGATTCTGCTCTCAGATGGACACGCTAACCGCGGTAACAAGAATCCATCAGAGCTTGGTCAGCTGGCAGCAATTGCAACAGAGCACCTGGTTAGTTCTTCCACCATTGGTATTGGAAATCAATTCGACGAGTCAATCCTTTCGGCTATTGCCGGTGCTGGTCAGGGCAATCACTTTGCAGCCGTAGAGCTAGAGGAAGCAGTCTCTGGCCTGCAAGATGAAATCGACGGTTTATTGCAGCGCTCAATCCGAAACATCCAGATGGAAATCATCGTTTCAGATGCTGGGCACCTCAACCAGGTCTCACCGGTGGGCTATGTCCGATCCAAGTCCAAAACCAGCGAGGGGCTGATAGCCAACGTTGGTGAATTGGTCTCTGGGGAAGAGCGGGGATATGCATTCGTGCTGGACTTTGCAGCCTTTGACAAGGACTATGCCGCCACCGTATTGGTGCAGGTAAATGTCACTGCGGAAAACGCTCTCACCGGTGAAATCATCCAGGAAAGAAAATCAATTGAGTTTGAGGTTGCAAGCCCAGGTGATTTTGTAGCACCAGAGCTGGATGAGGATGTTGTTGCCGAGATTGCTGTCTTCCAGATGGCACAGATCAAAGAAAGATCTGCGGAGGCAGCTCGCTCCGGTTCTTTCGATGAAGCAAGAGAGTTGTTGCTATCAGCTCAGGGCGACACATCAAGGCTGCTGAGCGAACTGGACAGAATGTCACCTCGCGTCAGGATGCGAGTCCTGGCAGAAAACCGCGAGCTCGCTGACCTGCTCGGCTTCACAGACCTAGAGCTGTCAAAGCGCGTCACCGAGTCGAGCTACCGCTCTTCTCGATCCAAGCAAAATCCTAGAGACAGAAAGTAAGGAGTAGTCATGGAATTCGGTATCACATCCCCCAAGGGGGGATACGGTCACAACGGTGAACTCTGGAGTGAGATTCTCCCCGGCCTATGGATGGGCGGAACCTCAGATCGTTCACAACTCGGTCATGTCGAGCAAGTGCCTGAGATAACAAACTTGCACTTTGACACGGTTGCAACCCTGTACGCCTATGCGCTTCCCGTTGACTGGTATGTCAAGGAGATCCGCCTTGGCTTTTATGACCACGACCAAGTGGACCTAGATCAGCGAGACATTGACCAAGCAGTGAGTTCCATCTTCTCTGACTGGAAAGCAGGCAAGCGGGTACTCATCCGCTGCCAAGCCGGCTGGAATCGCTCCGGGCTAATCACAGGCCTGGTGTTGATGAGGGAGGGCTACTCAGCAAATGAAGCAATTGAGCTCATTCGCAATCGGCGCTCGCTAAATGCGATCTGCAACCAGACATTCGAGCAATACCTAAGAGATCAGGAGACCAGCGATGTGGGTATTCACTAGCACCGGCTTTGTCAGTGCCGTCAGGAAGAATGACAGACCAGATGTTGTCACAGTGCGCTCAAGGGACCGAAAGTCCCTCGAGCCACTAACCACCAAGGCAGGAGTGGACATCAAGATCTCACCCTTCGGTGATTACCCCTACCGGGCTTTCATAAAGCCAGAGCTCTTCACCGAATGGGTCTCAGAGCAAGCTAATGCGATTGACTATGACAACTTCAAAAACAGGGTCGCCACAACCAGGGGCTACGGCTTTGTGGAGTCACTGCATAACGTTTGGGTCGCAATGCTCGGTGCAGAAGACAAAAGCAGGGAAGAATTGAAAAAGATGGGGGAAATCTTTGGAAGCATTTGAGAGTTTTGTCGCACTTGCCATGGAGACCGAGGGTCTCGTAGTTAGTGAGGCAGTTAAGTTCAAGCTAGTCCTGCAGACAAAAAAAGTAGAGTCAATCGAGTTTCAAGAGCACGGCTATGAGGTTGATCTTGTTGCTGCAAGACAAGACAGGCTGGTCCTTGCATCTGTGAAGTCATTCTTTGGAAGCCAAGGTGTGAAACCAAAAGAGGTAGCTGGTCTTACTGGCAAGCAGGGAGACCGCGGCTACAAGATGTTCAATCGCCCAGAGGTGAGAGACGGAATCTTGGAGGCTGCTTGCAAGACCTACGGTTACCAACCTCAACAGGTGGAGTTTCGTTTGTACGTCGGCCACTTCAGTAGCGTGGCTCAGGAAATTGAGACCAGAAATTGGTGTGAATCTCAACAAGTCGGGGCGGGGGCCATTGGCCTTTACAGCGTTGACCAGATTGTTGATGTTGTGAAGGACAAGGCGAGCAGCAAGACCTACCAAAACAACCCCGCTCTGGTTGCACTCAAAGTACTGCAGGAGGCAGAGCGATATTCACTAAAGAAGTCAAAGCATCAAAAGAAGGAGACCAAGTAATGAGCACAAACCAAATTCAGTGCCCACACTGTGGGAAAAGCTTCACCATGGATGAGGCTGGCTATGCCGACATCCTCAAGCAGGTCAGAGACAAAGAGTTTGAAGATACCCTGCACGAACGCCTCGAGTTAGCGGAACAATCCAAGAAAACTGAAATTGCTCTTGCTGAGGCGAAGCTCACCCAGAACCTGCAAGCCGAAGCAGCCAAAAAAGATGCCGAAATCGCCAAGCTCAAGGCAGACTTGGGTCAAATTGAAACCTCCCAGAAGCTGGCAATCAAAGAGGCTGTTGGAACAGTTGAAAAAGAACGCGATGAGCTCAAGAGCAACCTCAAGCACGCAGAGCTTGAGAAAAAGGTGTCTGAAAAAGCCCTTGAAGACAAGTACCAAACCCAAATCAAAGATCGCGATGCGGAAATCAAACGCGTACGTGATATGAAAAAGCAGCTGTCAACCAAGATGCTTGGTGAGACCTTGGAGATTCATTGTGGAGTTGCTTTCAATCAAGTCAGGGCAATGGCCTTTCCAAAAGCCACCTTCGGTAAAGACAACGACTCAAAATCCGGAACAAAGGGCGACTTCGTATTTCGTGACTATGACGAGGCAGGAAACGAGATCGTCTCAATCATGTTTGAAATGAAGAATGAAGACGAAGACACTCAAAAGAAGCACAAGAACACCGAGTTCCTAAAAAAGCTCGATAAGGACAGGAGCGAAAAGAACTGCGAATTTGCCGTCCTCGTGTCACTGCTCGAAGAAGGCAGTGAGCTCTATGACGGTGGGATTGTTGACGTTTCTTATGAGTACGACAAGATGTATGTCATTCGCCCCCAGTTCTTTATCCCCATGATTACCTTGCTTCGAAACTCATCGATCAAGGCCATGCAATACAAGGAGGAGCTAGCAAGGGTAAAAGCTCAGAACATCGACGTGACCACCTTCGAGTCGGATCTAGAAAACTTCAAGGAGAAGTTCGGGAAAAACTTCGAGCTCGCCTCGAAACAATTTCATCTCGCAATCAAGCAGATAGATGATTCAATTACTGACCTGGAAAAGGTAAAGTCCTCACTCCTCGGCTCCGAAAGGCAGCTGCGACTAGCCAACGATAAGGCGCAAGACGTAACAGTCAAGAAGCTGACTCGTGGCAACCCGACAATGACCGAGAAATTCAAGGAACTTGGCGGCTAAGGCGCCCAACAATCACCTGCTTTTGAGGGTGCAGTTGGCGAACTTCTACCTACCCCCTTTTCAGGTCGGCGTTTCAGCAAACGCTTGTGGATTATGGCCAATCACAGTTCAATTTACAAAAAATGTCCGCCAGTGACCGGAGAATAAATCCATGCAGCTACTTAGGCTTGATCAGGGAGCCCCTTCAATCCTCAAAGTGTTTAGCAAGACTTTTTATGAGGACAACAGGCTCCCAACAGCAACTAGAAACTGGGGCCTGAGTGTCAATTCTCCGCTGCTGGATGAGGAATCCACAGGGAGGTTGTTGTTTGACATAGACGTCCTAGTTCTCCAGCTTTTTAAGATAGCCTTTGAAAAAGAGTCAAATGTCAATTTCATGGTTGAAAAAAAGACTCGTCTGGGGGGGCATGCGTGAACTTAGCTACACCAGTGGCCTAGCGGCTCAGAATGGTTTAGCGCAACTAGTGGTTGAGACCAAGAAACTTGATGCATTGGGGCAGGTGACATTAATTGTCGATAGCAATCACCAGGCGCTTCAGTTTCGGAGGCAGCTAGTCCGGTCGCTTGCGCGAGGCGGCCACTGTGCCTCTTTAGTCGCATTTTCCGCATTTACAAAACTAGATGTCGCCTCCATACTCGCCCGGATTGCAGAGATTAAGTGGGATCCGCAGGAGTTCAAAAGTGCTAAGCAAGACGTTCTAATTCGGGTTCTTAATTCTCATGGGGAAGTCTTTGGGAATTTGGCACGTCACCCTGAGTCCTTGGCAACTCTTATCAAATACATCGATGCGTTCGACTGGGTTGAACTGAATGACACTACTGTTAAAGACCTGACCAGTGCTGGGGAATTCGTAACAACGAAAATCTCTCTACAGTTGCTCCAAGTAGCTAAAGAAGTTCAAGAACAGCTTCGCACCTCAGGGAAGTTGACTCCAGCAAACATAATTCGCCTTCTCGAGGACTCTCCGTCCGAAAGTTTTTTGCGCCAGGCAAAGAAGAGCCTTGGCAAAGTTATGGTTGTCGCTGCTGACTACCCATCGACACTCGCTGACTTGTTGGATCAGCTCCTTGGCTCAGATGCTCAGATCAAGATTAATCTCATTCGCGGTGACTCAATGAGGGATAGGGCAGAAGTTCAAAGCTTCCCGGATCCGGAGACCGAGGCGAAGGCGGTGGTGCGTGAGGTGGCTAAACGAATCGCTGAAGGTTCTGCAATTGAGAATTTTGCGGTCCTCTACACGAACGCTTCACAATACGCGGACCTCCTAGAAAACGAATTTGACCAAGCTCAAATTACTTGGAATGGTATGTCCACAGAATCCGCTTCTTTGAGCTTGCCAGCGAAAGCCACTCAGGGATACTTGGGAGTCGCGAACTCCATATTCCAAACTGGAACTTTTACCAGGGTCGATTTCTTAGATCTCCTCAGAACTTCATCAATTACCAGTCAAGACGCCAAGTATGGCACCGTGAAGTTCGTAAGATTTCTAAACCGGAATGGCCTGTTTAATGAGGTAAGCAACTGGGAGCTACTGCTGCATGCGATGGCTGCTCAGATACCTGCCCTTGAAAAAGAACTTGAGGATCTTGCTGTTTTCGAAGCCGAGCAGGAGGAGATTGACGACGTCACTTCTAAATTGAATCAGGCTAGAACTGCTCGCTCTCTGGAGCAACTGATCCGTGAACTCATGTCGAGTGTCGAACGCCTTGCCAAGTCGGTCAAGTACTCCGATTTGGCGTCTTCAATTTGGCAGGAGGTAAATGAGTTCTTTCCTCAATTGGCGCAAGCCAAAATGCCTGTCGATCGTTTGGCATTCGAAAAAATGGAAGAGTTCTTTGGCGGGCAGCACCAGGCCCCTCTAAGTTCTAGGCCAGAAATAATAGGCGCGCTATCCCAACTTGGGCAGGGCGTTTTGCTGAGGCTGGGACAGCTAAAGATGCAACATGGAGAACTCGCCCGGGGTGTCTATGTTGGACCGGTTTCGCAAAATGGAGCGCTCTACTTTGAAAACCTTTGGGTAATTGGAGCTGGCGAGGGAATGCTGCCACCCCAAATTGCTGAGGATCCAATTTTTCCTGATTCGTTAAAGGAGCTCTTCACTCAGCAAAACTCATTCGAATTCAAGACAGTTGCAGCCCGTGCAGCTGAAGTTGAAGCAAACTTCTTTGCTGTAGCAACTGGAGCTAAGAATCTGACCATCAGCTATCCGCGAGGGGGAACCCTCTCCAAGAGCGAAGGAATGCCAAGTGCCTGGCTGGGGATGTTGACGAGTGCCTCGGTTACGGATTTTCAAGCCGCTTTCGAATTCCGTCTCGGCGAGGTCGGAGCAATTTCTACCACCGACCTTCAATCTAAGAAGAGCGCTGCATTGAGGGGTGCTACAGCAGTTAGCAAGCAACTTTTAGCAGCGGTTTGGTTTGCTTCACCCCAGGTGACGGAGTTTGCGGGAAATCTGGAAGGTAAAGCGTCAGCCCCTTTGATTGATTTCGACAAGGTGTCACTGTCAGCCTCGTCGGTAGAGAAGTTTCTGAAATGCGGGCACAACTTTTTTACCGTCAAAATCTTGGGGCTATCTGACACGGATGAACCAAACTCCATAGACGAGATTAGACCAACGGATTTTGGAAAGGCTGTGCACGCAGCTTTCGAGAGGCTACTCAAGGAATTCCCGTTGCTCAACCCTAGTTTTGGTGAGCGCTACAGCGACGAAGCAATAGCCAAATTCCGTGAGCTCTTTAACGAAGAATGCGAGTTACTCGTGGCTCGCGGTCAATCTGGCTGGCCTCCACTATTTGAGTCAAGAAAGCGCGGTTTCATCGATCAGTTGGAGAATTACTTCTCTATCGAGCATCAAGCTAGAGCTGAGGTTTATGTTGCACCATCGGACAAGCGTGGACAGTTCAAACCGATGAGCAAAGCTAACTTGCTGAAGCCTCAAAATGCGGAATTTGAGTTCGACAAAACCGGTAACGGGTTACTTCAGGTGCCTGTTCAGGCAGAGGGCTTTCCGCCAGAGACCTTGAAATTCAAAGGCTTGATTGATCGAGTGGATGTCTCTGCTGACCGCGAGCATGTCGGCGTTATCGACTTCAAGACCGGCAGCGTGGCCTACGTAGATAAAAGAAGCGCTGTCCAGGATCTTTTATATGAGCATGCAATTCGTCGCAATAGCAACTTCTTGGGAGTAACGAAGGTTTCCTCCCGCTACGTGTTCTTGTCAAAGACCGAGAAAGACTCCGGCTTGGTCGATCTGCGCACTGAACGTGAGCCAGGCGTTTTTTTGGATCTAATCAACGGCGGCCTCTCGGGTAAAGAGTACGCATCTGCCCTAGTAGAAAACAAATTGGCAGCGGAGTTTGAGTTGCAAGAAAAGCTCAAATTGCTTGTCACAGCTGCCCACAAAGGGACTTTCCTGACGCACGATGTCCAGGGGTCCTCGAAGAGTTTTTCATTCTGCCGCACTTGCAAGAAGCTAGGGCACAAGACAATTTTCCGCTTGTCTTCGATAGCTCACCAACAAACCGAACCCACACAAGCTGGCAGTGAAGAAGGTCAGGAATAGTGAATGTGACTCCCCAGGACCAGAACGCGCGCGATTCTGCTGAGCAGAGTCTGAACCAGACCACCTTTATAGCCGCCGGAGCTGGAACTGGAAAAACAACCACGATTGTGAAACGGATTGTGAACGCTATCTGTGAACCAGATTCTAAATTCTCGATTCAAAACCTTGTGGCGATAACCTTCACCGAGCGCGCGTCTGCTGAACTCAGACGCAGAATCCGCAAGGCGCTTCATGATGAAGCGGCCCGTGGCAGTTCTAAAGCGTCAGCCGCGTTGGTTGACTTTGACGTCGCTCAAATCGGCACCATTCACGCTTTTGCCAAAAGAATTTTGAGCAGCTTTCCCATCGAAGCTGGACTACCAATAGCATTCGAAGTCCTGGACGAAGCTACTTCAAAGCTGAGCCTTCGTGACACCGCATCTCGTTTTACAGCGAGCTTCTTTGATGAGCTTGATGACGGTCAAAAATCCCGGTTGGCGGAAGCTGGGATATCCCCGTTGACTTTTCGGGATTTCTTTGTCGAGCTGAATTCCAAACGACTCTTGGTCAACGTGGATGACATACGCAGTATGAGGCAGCTGGACTCAGGTGAGCTAGTCAAAGAATTTATGGACAGGCTTCTTTTTTGGTTTGCGGACCAACGTTCTATTTGGCAAGGTTTCTCATCCAGCCTTACTGAGAAAATCCAATTCGGTCTTCAAGAGATGTCCAGTATTTGTTCCGCATCGCCTGAACCAAACATTGAGCAGATTGGGAAGCTGCAGCATACTCTTCACCAGCTCCTTCATCCGGGCAATTCTGGGGGCGCAGCGGCTAAGCCCTTCCGGGAGGAGATAAAGTCTATTTTTGGGGGCGGTCTTGACGGCATCGAGTTCTTAGATGTTGAAAACTTCTTGAGGCTAAAATTGCCTACAATTTGGGATAGCCTTCAAGATTCAGTTACTCGTCGCCAGAGGGCGGGGAGACTAACTTTTGATGACCTCATAGTGTTGACCTCTGAACTCATCGAGCAGAATTCAGACGTCAGGGAAAAACTCCATCGAGAGTTTAAACTTATCGTCGTCGATGAATTCCAGGACACGGATCCACTTCAGTGGAAGCTTATTTCTCTAATAACGACACCTCTTGGAGCACCAGGTCCTGATCAAGGATCTCTAGTGCTGGTGGGAGACGCGCAGCAATCGATCTATTCATTCCGAGGCGCTGACGTCTCCACTTACCTAAGCGTTGCAGACCAAGTTGGTGCAGCCCCAATGGGTGGAATAAAAGAAACTCTCGAAGTGAATTTCAGGTCAAATCAAAAGATTTTGAACTGGGCAAATGCAACCTTTAGCCACAGTTCTATTGACCTTGGAACCATGTTCGTGAACTTGTATACCGCAGAGAAAAATCAGGTCTCCGAAGAGCACAATCCCGGCGTCTCAGTTCTTGGAGGGCCGAACGTGGATCCCAACTATAGCGATGAGTCTTCGTTCGTAGCCTCTGCTGCCCATCAAGCGGCGGCGCAAGGCTGGCCGGTCGGTGAAAAGAGCGACCAAGGTGTCGCTGGTTTTCGGCCAGCCAAGTACTCCGACATAGTCATACTGATTCCTGCCAGAACTTCGCTGGAGGATCTGCTTGAAGAGCTCTCCGTCAGAGAAATCCCCTACCGGTCATCGGATTCGGCGATTGTCTTTGATAGGCCAGTGGTTCGGGGCCTAATTGATGCAATGAGGGTAGTGGCGGGAGTTGAGCAGCCTCTAGACCTTTGGTTCGCACTCAAGAGTCCCCTTTTTGGCTGTGACGATCTTGAGTTATTGGAATACAAACAACTCGGTGGTAGATGGTCTTTGCCATACGGTGAGGTGTCTCAAGAGCTAGCTGCAACGAGGGTCTACCAGAGTCTTGATGCATTGGCCAGGATAAAGAGAACATCCAGTTCATCGAGTCCGGCAGCGGTCATGATGAACCTTTTAGAAGAGTGCCGAGTAATGAGCACTTATGATCGAACGCCACGGGGTCGATTCGAGATCGAGTGCACACAAATGGTTATGCGTCAGGCGCGGAGTTGGGCACAAGCGGGCGGAGCTGGAGCAGTTGAGTATCTCAATTGGATAAGTGATCAGCTAAGTGAGAACGCCCGTGAGCCACTGCCGGAGACAGATGACTTGGGTGACGATTCGGTTCGCATCTCAACGGTACACGGAGTCAAAGGCCTTGAATTCCCAATAGTGATTCTGGCGGGAATGGCTAGAGAGCGGATAGCTGCTTTGCCCAAAATTTCCGTTAAGCTGAACCAGTTTGAATTCAATCTTGGTCAACTCAAGAGTCACGGCTATCGGCACCAGTCCGAAAAGCTGGAGTCAGCCGATCGGTTAGCCGAGCAATCTCGCATTCTCTATGTCGCTGCCACTAGGGCGCGAGACCACCTGATCCTTTCGAACCTGGCAAAAGAGACAAAAGCAGGGGGTACCCAAAGTTGGTCCGGACTCTACCGCGATGCCGTCGCTGCGAGCGTTGAAGCAGGGCTGGCCGGCCAATTTGATGAGTATGTGCAGCCAGCCTCAGAGCCAAAATTGACCGTTGAACCAGCTTTCTCTCCGGAAAGCCTTGAGTGGATTGCCAAGTTGCCCGAGATTCGTGCCAAGTCAAAAGTAAAGAACCTCGTAACACCAAGCGGCTTAGGTTCGAAGGGTGGCCAAGACCTTCAGACCGACACTTTTGAGCTTGTTGATGACACCCAGCAGGGTGTTACCAACTATCAAGATGTCGACGTTGATGGAGCCGATGTTGCAAAACTCGGCAATGTGTTCCATAGGGTGATGGAGCTGGCCATTGAGCGGGGTGCAAGAGAGATTGATCAACCTCTAATGCTCGTCATCAAGAGTGCTTTGCTTGATTATGGCGTTCCTGAGCATGAAGAACGCTTGGTCAAGATGGTCGCAATAATTTTTGAGCACGCAATTATGGATCGTATCTACTCGGCCGACAAGGTGATGCCCGAATTGGCAATCTCTGAAATCAATGAGGACGGTGTATTGGTTGAGGGTTTTGCAGATCTGGTCATTGAAGAGGAAGGCTCGATTGTGGTTATTGACTACAAGACAAACCTCAAACTAAGTAGAGACAAAATCGAGGTCTACTCGAAACAGCTTGATGCATACGCGCAGATAATCCAGCGCGCGACAAAGCTTCCGGTTGTGGAAAGGCTGCTTGTTCATGTGCTGCCAGAAAAGGTTGAGTTAGTCGCTGTCTAGATCCAAGAGAATGGTTTTTGCCCAGCTCGGAACAGACTTCAATCGAGCATCTTCGGTCAGCAAGAGAATGTAGTTGTCGCAGCCGACTGGTTTAGTCGCTGGCCAAAGTGTGTAGCCATCCGTAACTACTACGATTACATCTGGTCGTGGCTTGCTCTCGAGCGCAGCTAGGATTCCCTCGCGCATGTCTGTACCGCCACCGCCGGGTAATTTTAGCTTCTTGACATCTATTGCGGTTCTTACTTTTAAGACTGGGTAGGCAACAGAATCACAAGCAATGACCTCCAGGCCCATTGAGTTACCTACTGCCCTGGTGATACCCATTAGTTCCCCAAGGGTTGCCTGCAATACCTGATCCGAGATGCTGCCGCTGGTGTCAACTACTACCGATACCTTTGGATCTCCAGGTTGACGCATTGATGGCAGCCGAATCCGCTGCTCTTTATTCGCCAAACCCTGCTCTCGGCGAGAGGGCCGCATCATGCTGTAATCTCGCCTGCCAGCTTTCGTCGCCAAAGCGGCCCTAACTCTCACCGCTAGTTGCCTTCTCCAGTTTACTTTTGGCGATAAAAAATCTTGAGCCCAACGAATCAGGTCACCGGGGGCTTGACTTGCTAAGGACACGCTCTTATTTATTTCGGCGGCCACTTGTGTCTTGACAGCGGCCTTCAGCTCCGGGGTAGCGGCGGGCAGTGACTCATCATCAAGAGGTATCTCATAGCCTCTTGGGCCACCTCCTGAAACGGAACCACAATCCGGAGATTCTTTTCCTCCAACACCTTCTTCCTTGAGGGTGAAGTAAGCCCGTTCCGTCGTCATGGTGCTGTTGATCCTCGGGAAATTCTTGTAGCGGACCGGCGGGAAGTCCTTAGCAAATGTGAAGCCAGACTCATCAATCACATAGTTAATCGAACAATCACCGGCGATGTTAAAGAGTTGGAGGTCCGGCTCCGGGTCTCTAAGAGCAGAGTATCTTTCGTAATGAGTGAGTATGCAATGCATAGCTTCGTGCTGCAAGTCAGTTGCCAACTCAGCAACCGTCAGCTTTCTTACGTAATCTTCGTTGAAGTACAGACGCCAGCCCGCGTCAACCGCTAATGTATCCAAGGAACCAGGCATGGATGGGACTATCCGCAGGCTGAAAAGCAAATGTGAAATATAGGGCCAACGACTTTGAGCGAGAATTCTCGACGCCATGATTTTTCTGACGGCCTCGTTCATTTAGATTAGACCGGCTTCTTGCATGAGAGGGTTGAGGGCGTGGCTTATCGGCCTGCTAACTAAAGCTCCTACCGGTGCAAGTTTTTTCCACTGAATCAGCAAACTCACGGCTATGTCGGGATGACCCATTTTGCTCAGGCGCAAAATGAACTGGCCTACACTCTCCCATCGCTCCTCGGAGAAGTTATTTGCTAGGGCATTTTGCACGGAACCGCAAATCACATAAAGCTGATCCACTCGAACAGCTAAATCTACGGTGTCAGGGTCGGCAATGATTGCCTCAGGACTTGGCAGATCCAAGTTCTCTCGGAAACTCAAATACTCACTACCAGGTCCCTGCCCAACGCAGCCCAAAACCAACAGCCTTCTGACCTCCGCGCCCAAGCCCATCGCATTAGCATGTGCCATTAGGTTCAAAACGAACTCCCATGATCTCGGAGTTGGAAAGGCGCGACCTTGTTGCCCCGTGGAAGCCGGCATTGCCGTTGCGAGTTCCGGTCGAGCAGATAGAAAGCCTGCGAGCTTCCAAGCTTCTTCCCGAACCTCTCTTTTTATGTCTTCTGCGCTTGCCTTTGGCGTGGTTATCCTTGGCCAGTTACCGACTATGCCCGCAGCGACAACGCTCCCAGGCAACTCCCAATCGATGTGGCAAAAACGGTTAGCAAGAGGCGGAGCAAGGTCCCAGCCATCGGCGGCAATCTCTGGTGGATTAGCGGCTGCAACAATGCTGGTATTGGATCCGAGTTCCAAATCTCCCGCAACTTTCTCCAGGCATACTCGCAAGAGTGCCGCCTGAACGCTAGGAGGGGCAGTGTTAATTTCATCGGCGAAGAGAATCCCGTTGCCATCAGCTGCCAAGGCCTGTGCCCAATTTGGTGGGATTAGAGACATTGACCCATCTGAGATTGTTGGCAATCCAGCGAAGTCTTGAGGTTCGCGAATACTTGCCAGAACAACCTCAAGCTTTCGTCCCATTTGCTCTGCAAAAGACTTAAGCACGGAAGTCTTACCCTGACCCGGAGCCCCCCAAAGAATGACTGCAACTCGCGCTTCGATACACACGGCAACCGCCATGCACTTATTCTGATAATCCGAAATTACCGATTCACTCGAATTGCCCCCATTTTTACAGTCTTCTGATTCTACTCAGGGGAAAGACCCAGTTAAAGCCCAGGTGTTTTTGGTGGAATATTTTATATCGGCTCTTGAGGTGCAGAGGATCTTGCAAAAGGCAAGCAAGCCTTGCGCCCCAGGCCCTCGAGGCAGTTGCGATTAAAAAAATCTTTAAAGCCAGGCTCGAATGTTGTAGATGGTGTTACAAGGATCCAATTCGCACGGAGATGATGAAGAGAATTGTGAGCATTATCTGCGAGGGCCCCTGCGTCTCTGAGGTGAGTGTCCCCGTCCAGTTTCATGCCTAGGTCTGCCCCGGCGGGCTATGAGCGTGCGTGGCGCACTGTGAGTTCAGCGGAGATTGGTGGAGACTCAACGCGGAAACTTGGAATTAATTTGAAATTGGTTTGCGTCACAAAGGCTTTCAGGATGTTCGATTCACTGGTTGGGTCATCGAACCCCCGGAGTTCTGGTAGCAGTTCTCTTCAGGCTTACACGCAGGATAATCCAAGCTATTACTTGCCTGTACTCAGTCAATGGCCCTGAGAATAAAAGTGCCCAAGAGTTCTTGATTTAGCCGGCACGACACCCAAAGCCCCGGGGCCCATTACAAAAATGTCAGAGCCAGCACCCACCATTAGTAGCAACTTGCAAGTACGTGGTTCGAGCCCGAACCAGTCAATGGCTTTCCTAAACAGACTCACTTGGAAGAGATTCAGTTCGGTTCAGCAATAAAGAGTTCTTGAATTGGTGAAGTAGATAGGACTAGGCATCGGTGTCTTGCTCTGGAAATTCCAACATATAACCAGTCAGTGATCGACTGATTCTTCTCTTTGAAAAACTCTGCTGACTCTGAGCCAATGTCGGTGATTACAACAACCTCGGACTCGAGTCCTTTGAATTTTGGTATTGAGCGCCACCTAATTTCTCCGTTGGAGTCTTCATGCCTTGCGTTGGCTTTGAGCCAAACCTCATCGGTTCTCTTCACGTCCCCGTGGAATAATTTGCCAATGAGGGATCTGTTGGAACCGAAAGGCGAAAGTACTCTAATTTCATTAGCCCCATAACTTCCTAGCAATTCCTTGAGAGCCTCTCTCAACACTCTTGCCTGTTTCTCCGGGCTTGTTTGCAGAATAGTCAGGCCTCCAGTTTTATCGGACCTGATTCGATGCTCGTCTATTTCGAGCTTTATGTTGAGTAATTCACACATCTCTCGATGAAGCTTCGGGTTCATCCGGGTGTTTGCTTTTGCTTTGTATTTAACTAAGTCTGAAATTACTGCCTTTGCAGTTTGGAAGGCTCCCAAGTCCCTCGATCCGTCCACAAGAATTTGCTGCTTTTCATCGCCGGCCAGAACAATCTGAGTGTCTGCCAGCTTCATATTTTTTGAAAGTGAAAGCACAAAAGTCAAAACATCTGGCTTGCCGACTAAGTCTTGAAACTCGTCAATCATTATTGAGCTGAAATTTCCAAGAAATGGTCGTCTGTCAAGGCCTTTCAGAGCTGCCTTTGGCAGAGAATGCTCGTACCACTGAGAATCAGCATCAACCGGGTTTTCAGCTAAGCCGGCAAAGCTAAGCATCAATGAGTTGATGTCCTGCACGATGAAATTTATGTCAGATGATGAGCGGAGCATTCGCCGTAGCTCCTCTGCCATCATCATGTTCCAGCATGTCACTAGGGTTCTTTTCCCTGCAGTCTTTGACCTAGTTGCAGCTTCAGTGATTAAAAAGCTTTTTCCCGCACCTGCAGAACCTTCTATATAAATGTGGGGGTTATCCTCCAGAGCACCTAGAATCTTCGATTGCTCAGCAAGGAGCGATGATCGTTCCGTGGCTCGCTCTTTAGCAAGATCTGCGGGGTCAACCTTGACATCGAAATTTGCAAAAAACGCATCCGCTATTTTGTCAACGATGACCGATGTGAAGCTAGCGGGCTCAAGTCGAATAATTTCGGATCGAGATCGGTACTTAATGTATTCATCCAGAACTCGTTCTACTGCCTTAGGTGCAATTTCTAAGTCTTGCTTCCAGGCCAGCTCCCATTCGTGGAATTGGAAGTCCCCACCAGATTCTGGGTCAAACTGGTGCCTTCCCAAAGA
>Ga0209491_10006876_pt1 | contig 15406 bp, 13 predicted proteins | sample BON02_FD_187213 | JGI IMG/M metagenome (GOLD analysis project Ga0209491, IMG submission 187213) | Freshwater microbial communities from Lake Bonney liftoff mats and glacier meltwater in Antarctica - BON-02 (SPAdes) (version 2) | ecosystem: Environmental > Aquatic > Freshwater > Ice > Glacier...
CATACGGGCAAGGGGAACACAACGCATTTCTCCACGCACACAACATAAACAGTCGCATGCTCAAACTCAGGTCGTGCTCCTCCTCCCACTTACGCCAGCCCTATATATACTGGTCCTCTTCCTGCGGCTCTCTCTTTCCCTTCTTGTTTTATACACGCTCTCTCTTACGTGCCAACAAGGACGACCGCCAGGGAATGGATAACACAGATCACACACACACACACACATTCATCGTCACACTTACACTCATCGTCACACTTACTATTTATGTACATATGAAAATTCGCTCCTACGCTCATTTCCTTCCCTCCCTCCCTCCCTCCCTCCCTCCTCGCCTCTTCACATAAACTCCTCTGGGTTCTCAGGCCGCCCACCGAAATATGCTGCCAGCTCTCATGGGGGGAATGTACCAGCAGCAGTGCGATATCAACACGCCTGCCCTCTCTCCCTTCCTCCCTCCTTCCCTCCCTCCTCACAAATACTCCTCTGGATTCTCAGGTGGCCCTCCTAGGTACGCCTGCCAGCAGGGGTATCAACACGCCTGCCCTCTCTCCCTTCCTCCCTCCTTCCCTCCCTCCTCACAAATACTCCTCTGGATTCTCAGGTGGCCCTCCTAGGTACGCCTGCCAGCTTTCATGGGGGAAGGTACCAGCAGCCGTGCGATAGAGACGGGCTTGGCGTTGTAATTCCGACATTTTGGGCTTGCGTGGGGGGTTCATTAGGACCATGCCGATGTCTTTGAGCTCTTTGACGGTCCGCTTTCCCTTGCGGCGGTTGCATTGCCGGCAGCCTGGGGGAGGGAGGGAGGAAGGGGGGAGGGAGGGAGGGAGGGTAAGTGTGTAATTCCGACATTTGGGAATAACGATCCCAAACAAAAATAGGAGGAAAGGTAGACGGAAGGGGAGGAGCAGGAGTTCTTGCTGCTTTTTCCTTACATGTAACCAAATTGTCCCACGATCCTTTTCCTCCTTTGGAGCGAGGCATGACGTGGTCCAGAGTCAAGTCATTTGCCTTGAGCCGCAGCGTACAATACGCACAGGAATAGTGATCCCGAATATAGATATTACGACGATTCAGAGGGGGAGGTCTCTCACGGCACCCTTTTTGGTATTGCTTCAGGCAAATTACGGAGGGGAGCTGCCACGGCCCCGCGGTGGATTGGATGAAGGAATCGTAGTAAGCTAGCACAGTGACGCGCTCGAGGAAGATGGCTTTGATTGCCTGTAGAAAGAATAAAAGAGAGAGGAGAGGGAGGATTTTAGAATGTAAATGTACTTTTGCGCAAAAATACCAGAAAAGATGCCTCTCCCTCCTCCCTCCCTCCCTCCCTCCCTCCCTCCCCTCCCTTCCTACCTCCTGCCACCGAATAATGGACAACGGCAGATAGCTCAAAGGCTGGGCATCCGTATTCAAAACCAACACAGGATATTTTCCCGTCTGTCGCAGCAACCGCATATGATGGTCCGTTGTATGCTCCTCCTCCCCAGGCAACGTGCTAGTACTGCTGCTGCTGCTGCTGCTACTACTACTACTGCTGCTCCCACCCCTCTTATCGCGCTTGCCGCTATTGCCACTGCTGCTGCTGCTTGTGGCAGTGACGGGGCCGGCGTCGCGGTCGGTTGGTGGTAAGAGCTCCATTTCGAAGCCCGGGCCGCTCAAGCCAAAGTCGGCACGGGTAGCAGAAGAATCCGGCACCTTCATAAAGGATGCCCGCCGTTGCGCCTGCCCCTGTTTTTTGAAAAGTAAAACATACAAATAAAATAGGGGGGGGAAATAAGGAGTGTGAGTTCATTTTTTTGGCTACATAACAGGGAAAGATAGCGAGTGTGAGTTCGTCGCGTACATACATGGAGTAATAAAAACTACCACAAGGAAAATAATCAAAAGGTGATGGACAAAATGAAGATTCGTAGGAATGAATGTGATCCCCTTTCCCTACCTCGTCACCCTTGCGCTGTTTCTTTTTCGAGGGAGAGGGGGCTGCGGCCGAGGTGGAGCCGCCAGTGCCACAACTGCTGCCGGCAAATTTCTTCTTGGCCGCGGCCAGGCGGGTCAAGGGCTGCTCGAGGGATGCGGGGTCGCCGGAGGAGGGCGACATTGTTCTTCTTCCGTCTCCTTCTAGTGCTGACGATGCTGGCGAATTAGGGGGCAGGCCCGAGGGCAGGACAAAGGCCGTGGCGTAGGGTAGAGCGCATACCAACACGGCCAAGGCAAGGCTTCCGACGAGGACGACGGCGCGGGCCATGACTCCTTTTGGGAAGGGGCTTGATGCAGAAATGGGCGGGGCAAGGAAGGAAGGAAGAAGCTCTCCGCTGCAAGTGCTGGGAAAAGGAAAGGCGGGTGAAAAAGGTCGCACGGGGTGCACGCAACGCTGCCCGCCCCTCCCTCCGTCGCTCCCTGTCAGATGTGGTGGTGGGGTTGTGCGGTGCAAGTGAGTTCCTGAGCGCCCAAAGAGCGGGGATTGCGGACACTGACAGCACAAGTGAATTTTAGCAAGGGGAGGCAACAAGGCTGAAGTTTGCAACCGACGATTCAGCGACTCAGACACAACGCGCCCTTGGCCTCCTCCATCCGTCCACACACACAAGCCTCTCACTCACGTACGCTTCGTACACATGCACAAGCACAGGTTCTACAGGACAGGGTCGAAAAGAACAACGTCCTTTCCTCCAGCCTGAATCTGCAAGCTTCCAAACTCGCGGCGGCATAAATATCCGGCGCTCGAGCACTACCCACCCACCACCCCACCACACATCGCACACCATGGACTTTGCCTTGGCGCAGGCCGCAAGCCAAGAACAGGTCATCATCGACAGTACCACGACCACCACAACAAGAAGCAAGCGGCGGCCCCGTCCTTTCCAAGCGGGGGACATGGTCATTGTGATGGAGCGACACGACAACTACTCCCACATCTACCTCGAGCCCGGCGGGATGTTTCAAAACCGCCTCGGTCACTTCCATCACGACGACATGATCGGACAAAGCGTCGGCGCCAAAATCGTCTCGCGCTCGGCCAGTGGCAAGTTTATCCGTCTCTTGCTCCCCTCCCCCGAGCTCTGGACGCTTAGCATCAAGCAGCGCACCCAAATTGTGCAGGACCTGGATCAAAGCATGGTGGTCTTTATGCTGGGCTTGCGGCCGGGCATGCGGGTGTTGGAGTCGGGGACGGGGTCAGGAGCTATGTCGCACGCGATTTTAAGGACGATTAGCCCGAATGGACATTTGCATACCTTTGAGTTTAATAAGGCAAGGGCACGAGAGGCCAGGGTGGATTTTGAACACAATCGAGTGGGGCATCTTGTGACGGTGCGACACGCGGATATTTGCCAGGAATTGGGGTCGTTGGACGTGGAAGGAGAAGTAGAAGGGGAGATGCTTGCTGCTGTTCCTCTTCCTATTGCTCCTGCTGCTACGAATGGTGCTGAGACTGCTGCTGCAGAAGTGAACGGCAGTGCCTCGACCGAAACCGAAGAAGCGACCACCTCTCCCCCTGTCAAAATCACCCCCACCATCCGCGCCTTGCGTGGACGAATGGACGCCGTCTTTCTTGACGTGCCCCAACCCTGGTTAGCCATCCCTCTCGCAGCAGCAGTACTGAAGCCTAATGCCGGCCTTGCTACTTACTCCCCTTGCTTGGAGCAAGTTTTCAAGACCTGCGAGGCGTTGAGAGAACATAATTTTCACTCGATTCGAACGATGGAAGTGAGGCATAAGCAATTTGATTTGTGGAGGACAGCGATGACCAAGGTGGATTTTGGGGACGAGGAGCTGAGGAAGGAGGAGGCGGAGGAGAAGGAGGACAGGGAGGGAGGGAAGGAGGGGAACGGGATGGAGGTGGGTGAAGGAGAGGAAGAGGAGTCAGGGAAGAGGAAGCGAGGGGACGGAGGGGGGAAGGGAGGGACGGAGGGAGGGGAGGAGGAGGAACGGTTATTTGCGAAAGCTAGGTCGGTGATGCGTGGGCATACGGCGTTTTTGACTTTTGCGATTACGAGCTTACAGGCTCCTGCTCGGCGGAGCGCGACTGCTGCTGCTGCTGCGGCTGCTGCTATTGGTGGTGGTGGTGTGCCTGCTGCTAGCAGCATGTCCTCGGAGATGAAGGAGGGAGAGACAGTGAACGAGTTGGCTGCTGAAGCTTAGGTATTGACTACAAAAAGATAAGCAAAAGACATAACGAATTGAGACGCTATTCTTCTAATAATCTTATCATCAAGAGGCACATTTTTCAATTTTCTTCTATCTGCTGTTAGTTGCTTTATCCTACCGCTTCACTACTTATATTCTATCTTTCCTTCCTGACTTGCTTGCTTGCTTTATTTGGATAAACGAAAAAGCGAGGCCCAAAACTACTATTTTATTCCTTCTTCATTTTTCTTCCACCAGTGCCTTCCACTCCTTTACGAGCTTCTTCCCTAGTTCTGCCACCGCCGCATCCTCCACCTTCTTCAATTTATTCACCACCCGTCCAATCGAGGTAACACTCAACAACGCCAACGTCATCCTCTCTCCCTCCACCCCTCTTAACCCCTCCAAAACCCACCCCCACTCCTTCTCCTCCTTCGCTCGTTCAATCTCCTTCCCCAACCTAACAATCCTTGCTGCTCGAGCCTGGTCCGCTTCCGACAACACAGGAGCCGCCCCTCCTTCCCCTCCTCCTCCTCCTCCTTCTCCTCCCACCCCTCCTCCTCTTCCTCCTCCAGCAGGGCCAAAAGAAGACGTCGACGACGACGACAACAACATAGGAGGAGCAACCAAAGCAGCAGCCGCCGCCGCCCTAGCAGCAGCAGCAGCAGCAGCAGCAGTGGTAGCCTCAGCTTCAGCAGCAGTAGCAGCAGCAGCGGCATCCGCCTGCTTCTTCTTCTGTTCCTTCTTGATTTTTGTCACCACCCTCCCTAAGCTCTTGACCCGTGAATCTAATTTTCCGTCGGGCTGCAGGAAAACCACACTCCAATCCTCCTCCTCCGACGGCAGCTTCGTATTGCTGCTGCTACTACTGCTGGTGGGAGGGATAGGGTCAGCATCCTCCTTCTGCCAGGCCAAGAGCAGATCAATCACCTCTAACGGCATGGGTCCAAAGCCATTAAATTCCCTCACAAGCAACGCCCTTGTCGCCGCCAAGGTCGATGCCACTTTCTGCTGCTGCTGCTGCTCCTGCTCTTGTTCCTTCTTCTTAACGGCAGCAGCAGTGCTAGCAGGCCAGTTTCCTGCCCGTGCCTGGGCGTCTAGTAAGAAGCTCATCCCTGCTCGCATCATGGGATTTTCGTCGTGGGATCCTAGCACTCGCAACGCGTCGATCGACCTTCCAACCAGCAGAACATCACTTTTTAAGAGCTGCACCGCCAAATGCTCCCTCAAAAAGAAGTACTCATGGGGCAACAACAACGCCGGAATCCGCAACTCTCCCCCTCGACTCAGAGCCCACACCACGCTCGTCGCCAGCAACACCTGATCTCGATACCCCTCCTCCTCTATCAACGTCGGTCCCAAATACGGCCGAATTAAAGGCAACCACTTCAACACATGAACAACCCTACACTCCGCACTCAAAGCCCGATGCTGCCGACGCGTCCTCCCCGTCCCTCCCCCCGCCTTCTCGGCCTCCTCCTCCTCCTCTTCATATAAAGCCAACCCCTCCTCCTCCCCTTCCTCCTCTTCCTCCCCCTGCTGCTGCTGCTGCTGTTGCTCCTCCTCCCCATAATCACGCACCAACCCGCTCAACTCCACCAGCAACATTAAGTCAAAACCCAATGCCAGTACTCTATGCCTTGACACATTATTCTTCCTACCACCGGCAGACAAATCAAATGGATCAGGCATCGATTCAGGCGGTGGTCCAGCCAAAGGATTCCACCCCAAATAATCAATAATACTCCACTTTTGCTGTGCAGTTGCGGACGAGGAAGAGGTGGGGAAAGGAAGGGAGGGAGGGTGGTCTGTCCGACCTTCCACGCTGACGAACGCGTCGAGGAGATCTTGTTTGGATTTTCCTTGTGCGTAGACACCCGTGCCTTCTAGGTGGACGATGCGACGAAAGGCTTGGATTAATCCACGTTGTACCGCTGCCTTTTTGCTGCTACTGCTGCTACTGCTGCTACCGCTGCCACTGACAGGTTCCCATCGCTTCTTCACGTTCTCGGCCTTCCATTTCTCCAACGCCGGGTGCGCTGCCTCGAGAACCTCTTGTCGCACAGGGTCCCTTGTCAGCCGCACCAGCTGCCCCACCACCGGTACTATTGACCCTCCCTCCCCCCCTTCCTCCCCTCCTCCTCCCCCCCTGCTGGTGGACGCCGCGTGCTTCAACAGCCATGCCACCCCGTCTTGCACCGCTTCGTGTCGTCGAGATCCTTGCCAGCAGCCTTCCCAGGTGTCTTCGTCGTGGAAGTTGTTGCTGGTGGTGCTGCTGCTGCTGGCGGAGGAAAGGGCAACGGTGGGCGGACTCCGGAGACCGGCCCCATCAGTTGTCTTCTTCTTACTCGGGCCCGAGAACGACGAGGAGGAAGAGGACGAGGACCCCGTGCCTTTCTTGAGGAGCTTGAGCTTCTTGTCGCCCTGCATGTGCGGTGGATGAAATGGTGTGAGTAAGGGATGGGGGCAAGGGTGGTGGGATGGACTTACCCCTGCGGCCAGCAACCGCTTCTTCTTTTCCAGCTTGGTCGCGGCGGCCTCGGCAGGGCGCAGCATGGTCGTATTGGTGTAGAGCTTGTTGTCGTCCTCCTCCTTGTCCTGCTGCCTGTGTTGCGTGAGTGTGGTAAGGCAAGGGTAAAGTGTGAGGGAACGTCCGAGTCGCAGGCACAAAAACGTGCCCAGGTGCCAGGCTTGCGTGGCACGCCACCACCTCGACGGCCAGCACGTGCCTTTGTATGACGAGCTACATAGGGGGCAGTGCCTTTTGTGGCTTTTCCGCCTGTCCAGCAGCAAGGAAAAAGCAGCAGCAAAACTCACGAGTGCGTTTCCTCTCCAAAAGAAGGGGTCCAAGCCTCGATTGACTTGTGCGTGCAAAGTTTCTCACATTATTTTCCCTTTTACGTTCTACTATTATCAATTCACAGCAAACGATGCCAAACAAGACGGGGACGTGCCTGCCCACCAGCGCAGCAGGAGCAGCAGGAGTAGGACTGGGATGGCACCTGCTGGAGGAGCTGGCCAGTCCTTACTTGGCGTGGGTGGACAAACATTGGCTGGCGTTCATGGGGAAAACGACATGGTCCGATGCGATGGTCTTTGCGATCGGTACCTACATCATCCATCAAGTCATGGCCGGCGCATTCTCCCTCTTCTACTGCCTCTTGCATTCCCGCGGCTTGCTCCTGCAATACCGCATCCAGACCGCCGCACCGTTTGACATGGCGCTTTTTCGAGCGGCAACGCGGGATTTGCTGAAGCGGGCGCTAGTGACGGAGTTCCCAGTAATGATGCTCATGTATTCTGGGTTTTATTATTTTGGTACCGAGGTGCGCGCGCCGTTGCCTCCCGTCAAACGCATCCTCCGAGACTGGGTCTTATGCTGGCTGTGGATGGAGACGACGTTTTACTGGACGCATCGATGTACGTATCAAGGGACTGAGGAGAGGGTGGGATGCTGGCTGCCTGAGTGTGGTGCTCTTCGTCAGGAAATAACAGGCAATACCGTTTTTCTTTCTTAAATTTGTGCCCCGTTCCCATCAAACCAACCTCTTCCCCTCAATCCACCCCCCCCTTGTCCCGATTCTCCTCCAGTATTTCACCACCGTTGGTTCTACAAGCGCTTCCACAAGCAGCACCACACCTTCAAAACCAGCGTTGCTCTGAATACCGAGTACGCTCACCCCCTCGAACATCTCGTCAGCAATGTCGTGACAACCTTTGGAGGCCCCCTGCTCCTCGGCTCGCACGTGCTTGTCTTTTGGTCTTACCTTGTCTTTCGACTCTGGGAGACGTTTGACGCCCACAGCGGTTATACCATCCCTATACTCTCTCCTTTCTCCGTGGTACCTTGGTGGACGGGGCCTCAGATGCATGACTTCCATCATTCGCATAATGTGGGGGCCTTTGGCACAATGACGTGTTTTTGGGATTGGATCTGCGGGACGGATAAGGCGTATCGGCAATTTGCGGCAAAGGAAAGAGAAGAAAAGCAGGGGCGGAAGGGGGAGGAGGTGGTCAAGGGGGGGATGGAGGAGGAGTTGGAGTTGGAAACGAAGAAGGGGGTGGATGGTGAAAAAGTGTTAGAGAAGAAAGCGGTTATGATGCACGCGCAGTAGGATGATGAGCGCAAGAGAAAGATGGGTTTGATGCATGCGCAATGATATGCAGCAAGAAAGTTGGGGGAAACCTGGTATTGATGTACGCGCTAGTAAAGCAAGGGAGACTTTGGGGCGTTGCTTGAGCGTGAGCAAGGGAAGGGTGTGGACATACTAGAAGCTTGTGTGTAGAGACTTTGTAAACAACTGTATGACCGTTCGAATCGATGAATAAGATTTATGCATAATTAAAGTATGTAAAAAGGAGGAAAGCGATTATAAAAGGCCCGATTTTTGATGGAAAGGGCCCCCTCTGACGCCACAGAACAAGAGAGGAGGTTGCTCGGAAAGAGCGGGGGACAAGGACATTAGGACAAAGTACTTGGCTTCATATGATCCACAAAGTATAAAGAACAACAAAAAAGCACCTTTTAATTTCTAATCGTTTGATTTTCGAGCCTACGCGGGACTACAAAATGTGTTCCCATCTAGAAGAAGGAGGGGGTAGGAGGTTGAACAGGCGGAGTGGCAGGCAAAGCGCAAACAAACACCATTTAAAAGGACAAGAAGACTTGCCACGGTGCAAAGAGTTGTTCTTTCCTATCACACCATTGTGCGATTCTTGCTCCTTTTGTGCAATCCCCGCACTCCAAATTCCCCCCAGCTTGCCTTTGCGATTCGAGCCGGCGTTCTTTGTGCCATCATGGAAGCAAGCAGCAGCTCTTCTGACTACCCTTGCTTGCCGTCCTGATGAACCTCTGGCCCTTTGACCATACCACACGCCCTCCTCGTCCCTCGACCTTCGGGTTGGGGTTGTCTTGGGGGTGGGGTTGGTCGCCCTGGTCACGGCTTGCCCTTTCCACTGAGTCACACGACACAAGAGAAGCTAGGATTCTCCATCTCCTCCTCGCTCATTTTCTCCCCTCCTTGCCCTCCTGACAACAGACACACACACACGCACGTCCACAGCCACGTCCAGCGGCAGCGTAGCCAGCTATGCAGGATTGCGGCCATCTGCGGCAGGCGGACTGCAGCCGGAGTAGTAGTAGCAGCAGCAGCCGACGGGGTAAGCAAGCAACAGTATGGTGGACGGCAGCGGCGGCGGCGGCCTTGGCCTTGGGGAGCACGGTGGGGGTGGCGAATGCCTGGGCGTTTTTACCAGCGCAGCATGGGCAGCAGCAGGGGCACCTACCATCACCATTAATACATAGCCGGGGCGTGGCGCCGGTTAGAGTAGCGGGAGGGGGAGGGTGGACGTTGCCAAAAGCAGGAGCAGGAGCAGAAGCAGGAGCAGGGAGTGCCCGAATGCGGGCCATGGCGGGGTTGGGGAGCAGCAGCAGCAGCAGATGTAGCAGCAGCAGACTGTACGCGGTGGACGTGGACGAGAGCAAGGCGGAGGGCGAGGCTGCCCCGGCCGCACCAGCACCAGCAGCGGTACAAACAGAAAACCGGCCCTTGTCAGAAGGAGAGCGCCTGCAACTCAAGTCCCAAATGCTCAAGCTCCAAGCCGAAAAACTGCGTTTGGAAGCTGAGAAGGAACAAATCAAGATGGAACGGGAAGCCCTACTGAAGAAGCAAAAGAAGCAGCAAGACACGGACCGACTCGTCGAGAAATTCCGGGCCGCCCAGTCCTCCCCCACAGGGATGGTCTCCCCTGAAGCCGCGGCTGTGGAGCTCAAAGCCGTGGTCAAGACATACATCCGCAACATCGACGCTGACTCCATCTCTCGGATTCGTGATTTGAGCGCGGAGGCTGATACGCCTGAGCAGGCTCTTGCTTATAAGAATCTGGGGGATGCTGTGTTGAAGGCGTTGAATGAATTAGACGCCCGTCAAGCGAAGGAGATCCGGGAAGAGCTCGCGTTTCGCTTTAAGGATGAGACGCCCCCCCCTGCGCCTTCTAATGCGCTTTTTGACCAGTTCTCCGAAGTGGAGGCTGCGATGCGGAATGCCTCGGGAGGGGTAGGGACTTCGTCGATCGATCAATTAACTCAAGAAATGATGCGTAATAATTCGAGGGGATTCAGCACTATTTACGCCATCAACCTCCCCCAGTGGCTCCCCCGTGAATTCATGCGTACCCTTGAATCGTTCGAGCCTTTGTTGGACGAGGATGTGCAGACCCTTCGCACAGAGGTGTTCAAAATGGACACTTTTTTCGTGACCGATGTGGATAAAACCCCTCTAGCTGTTGCATACATGGGGACGCTCCGCAAGCCTTCTGAGGAAGTTTTCAAGGATGTCGAGAAGAGGCTGCAGGCGTTGGAGGGGGGTTTGAAGGATCGGGTGCAGTTGTTTTTGTTTGAAAATCCCCGCCCGCAGATGCAGGAGATGGGAGGGATGATGGGAGGGGGGGGGGACGCGGAGAATCCTGAAGTGATGTTTATGGCTGTCAGCACGCGGGTGAAGCCTTTGCCGGTGGGTGGGGGGCAGGTGACGCTGTCGTTGTTGAGTTTGGGGGCGACGGCGTTGAATTGCTTGGTGTATTCGATTTTGACTTTTTATTCTCCCGCGGATATCGTGAATAAGTTGGGGGAGGCGCCGCTGGCGAGGTTGGATGATGCTTTGCCTGTTGCTGTTGGAATTTTGGGGATTCAACTTGCCCATGATTTGGCGCATACCTTGGCGGCGAAAGCGAAGGATGTGAAGCTGGGGGTGCCTGTATATATTCCATCGCTGCAGGTGGGGACGTTTGGGTCGGTGTTGCGGTTTGTGAGTTTCCCGAAGAGTAGGAAGGACATGTTTGACGTGGCGATTGCCGGGCCATTGACTGGCTTAGCGTTGTCCTTGACGGCATTTGCGGCGGGGATGGCGATGACCAATGGGGCGCCGGTGGAGATTTCGGAGCAGTGGCCCATGTTGCCGGTTGCTTTATTTAGGAGCTCGTTGATGCTGTGGCAGGTGGGGCAGGCTTTGTTTAGCCCGGACGTGGTTAATTTGCCTTTGGTCTCTCAGATTCATGTGCACCCCTTAGCCATTATTGGGGCGTTGGGACTGCTGACCCAGGCATTGCAGGCTATGCCGATCGGAAGGCTGGATGGAGGGAGGGCGACTACTTCTGTGTTCGGACGGAAGGCCGCGACATTTTTGAGTGCTAGCTTGGTGTTGTACCAGGTGGTGTCGGGGGTGGTGCTTGGGAATACTCTGCAGTTGTTTTGGGGCACGGTGGTGATTATCTTTCAAAATGCCCAGGAGATGTATGCGAGGGATGAGATTAGCCCCGTGGACGATAATAGGAGGAATTTGTTGTTGCTTCTTTGGGTGGTGGCGGCGGTTGTGCTTTTGCCGGGGGTGCCTTGGCGGGATGCGGGGGTGTTTGATGATTTTGGGGGGTTCATGACTTAAACTGATTGAAAATGACTTTAGCCCTTTTCTTTTTTGAGGTAGAAATAGAAGCTGAGGAAAGAAGGAGGGGAGTTGGGAGAGTGAGGGTGGGGGGGACGGGGGAAAGGGGGGGGGGGAGTTTGGGTTTTGTATGGAGGGGAATTGGAGTTGAGAGTGGTAGAGAGGAGGGAAGGGAGGGAATGAGGTAGAGGTTGCGAAGGAGGAAAATGCGTAGTCTGATTTTTGTGTTTTTGTGGGAGGAGGCAGAAAAGTGGTAAGGAAGAACAGCAGCAACAAAAGTTCGTTAAAGAAGAAGAGAAGAGGAAGAAGCAGGAATAAGAAGAAGCCTTAAGTGTCTAGATTATCGATTTCCCCACCCCCCCTTCCTTCCATTCATCCATATTTCCGTCCGTTCAGACCCCCTTGTGCTCCCTCTCCCTTTCCTCTTCTTTCTCCTCCTTCTTTGCGATTGTTAGGAAGAAGAGGAGTGGGGGGGAGGGAGGGAAGGAGGGAGGGAGGGAGGGAAGGATGCTGTTTAATTTAGTCAGGGGAAAAACAAAAGCATGGGACGAGGCGGAAAATCACGCCATGAAGCCCAGCGGCAACAGAAGCAGAACCATGAGTAGCAACAGCAGCAACAGCACCAGCAGAAGCAGCAACAAGAACAGTTACTTTCACCGAAAAAAGGAAACAAAAAACACATTTGCAAGAAAGCTAAGCTAATTGAAAAAAAGAGAACAAGTCTTGTTGTTGTTTTTATCATATGTTTTGTGCCGTTCTCTTCTTTTCGTTGCTTCACTCACTTCATTGTTGTACTTGCTCTCCCAACTCTTTTCGGTATCTTCTTGTAGTGTTTCCTTCTTTCTTTGTTCTTTGAGGAGAAAAATGCGTGCGTCAATTGGATAGAGGGGTGAGTTTTTGTGGTAGCGCGAGCTCTCCTCCTACACAGAGAATAGGTGAGCATAACAACCTCTCTTTTTCATCATCAGCTTCTTCTTGCTCTTGCTCTCTCTCACTCTCTCCACCCTTCTTCTACTTCTTGTGACGCGTGGCATTCTTCTGTCATCATCTCTCCTCCTCCTCTTTATTCGTTGTTGTCCGTTTTGTGTGTGTTAGGTTTTGTCGTGCTACCCCTTTCAACCCTCATTCCAGCCTGAAAAATGCATGTGTAGTCTTTGCATTCCCGCCGCCCTCCCTAAAAGGTCTCTCTCTATACCCTTCCTCCCTCCCTCCCTCTCCTTCAATCTCTCCCTCATTCTCTTAGTACCTTCCATAACTCTGCCCCGCCTGATCCCACCCCTGCTGCTGCTGCCCCGCCCCTCCCCACTGCTGCTGCTGCCCCTGCTGCCCACCATACGTCCCATACGATTGCTGCGCCCCCCCTCCCACAGCAGCCGTGGTTCCATAACCCTGCTGTTGCCATCCTCCCTGACCCGCCACTGCTGCTTGCTGGCCATACGCACCATATGCCGCCTCGGTCGGCTGCTGCTGCCACCCACCCCCCGAGGCCTGCTGATAGTAACTCCCCCCGGCCGTGTACCCCGTCCCTTGCGCGTACGCCTGCTGGTAGCCTTGGCTATAACCTTGTGCGGCTCCATAGGCGCCCCGTTGCTGCTGCTGCTGCTGCTGCTGCTGCATCATCTGACTCTTGGGAGGCTTGGCCATTTCCACCTCTAAGGTATGCCCGCGGATTTGCGCCTTGGGTTCCATCCGCAGGGTCTCCAGAGCCCGAATCGCGCTATCCCGATCCCGATAGTTCACAAAAGCAAAATCAGGTCGACGGGCATTGGGCGCCTGTCCGGCCAAGCGGACATTATCAATCTCCCCAAACGCTTCAAACACACTTCGCATCTCCGCCTCCGTCACATCCACAGGGACCCCACCCACATAAATGTTCTTCACTTGCATATCCCCATCCAATTGCCCTCCACCCATGCCTAACCGCTGCTGCGCCTGCTGCTGCGTCGAACGATCAACACCATCAGGCCAATCAACCGTCAGACGCTTCCCATCCATCACCACCCCAGTAGCAGCAGTAGTCGTGATCCGATACGCACGTTGCGCCGCGGGGTGGTTATCAAATTCCACCACACAATACCCTTGGTTCGTCACCCCGTCCGCCTCCATTGGCAATTCCGTCTCATACACCCCCTCACAGCCCTGCGACTCCAACCCAGCCTCAATCTGGTCCGCGCGCCAATGCACCGGCAAGTTCATAAATCGCAACTTATCATTAACCGCCGTGAAAGAAATATTCAACGTACGCCCATGCAGTTCCAAGCGTCGATCCAACTCCGACACCGCGCGAGCCGCCGCGTCCTTATCCGAAAAACGGACAAACCCAAAATTACGTCCCCCCATCTGCTGCCGCATCTTCAGCCGAATCTCCGTCACTTCCCCCAACTGCGAAAACAACGCCCGCAAGTCCTCCTCGGTCGTATAAGGGTCCAAATTCCCCACATACACTTCAGCGCCCTTGGTCTTTTTCACCTTCGGCGCGGCCACCACCGGCTGCGTGTCCACCACATACCCAGCCGAGCTTCCATAGTGCTGCTGCTGGTCATGCACAGGCGCAGTCGTCGTCGCCTCCTCCGCACCCCAACGACTTGTCGACGCCGGGGCAGGGGCAGGCGCAGGGTCCGCGGGGGCAGCAGCAGACCCGTTCTCGTTCTCCTCCACGCGGGCCTTCTTGTATTGTTCGTCGTAGGCAGCATCCGCAGCAGCGTCAGCGGCATCATCGACCGGTGCTGCCTCGGGCTCCTTGCGCTTCTCGCCCTGGGGAGGCTCGTCCGCCTCTTGTGTGTAGGGCTCGGCTGGTGGTGCCGCGGCTTCCTCCCCCGCTCCGCCGCCGGAAGCGATGTGTTCGTTCAGGCGGGTCACCAGGTCGGCCTTCAGCCCATTGGGGTCCAGGCCACGCTTGGTCAGCTCCGCCTTGAGGTCCGCCACCTTTATGGAAGGGAGGGTGTGTATGTATAGGTGAGGGCGCGGTCTTGGTGGGTGTGTCCGCAGCCCAGCCGTGGATCCCAGCCCCAAGGATTCTTTCCATCATCATCGCAGCACCACATACCTTCATCTTCTGCACAACCTCGGGTGTCAACTCTTCGGACATGGCAATGCTTCCGGCTGGCTGGCGTGCGGGATGGGTCCTGTAAATATTGTGCCGGGGTTTGTGAGGCGCGGGTGTTGTTGTTTTAGGGGAAGGAGGCTGGCAAAGAAGAGAAGAACCACCAAGCAACACGCTCAAGTGCTCGATGGGAAAAATTGCGCGAGCGAACCTTGCAAGCTTGCAAGCAGCTTCTCTTCCCGCGTCGCTATCGTTTGGGTCGTGTATTAGTGGCGGGACGGCATCGTGTACTTGCGTTTTGCTTTGTCAAACGTTGCCGCGCAACAAACGCACGTGCCTTTGTTTTTTGCCTGCGTGTCCTTGCTTTGATGCGTTTTGTGCGGCCTTGTTGCAGCACACAAGCAACATGGTTCCTTCCACACGGCTGCGGGCACGCGTGTTTACGCCTTACCTTGTGAGCAGCTCGAGCCACGACTTGACGCAGTGTCAGCGCGCACCCTAACAACACCCTTGCGGCGTGCCTTGCCTGTGCAGGCGCGCCGCCTTGGTGCAGGGGCCTTGTGACAGGGATTGGGCAGAGGCAAAGCAAAAACAATGGCTCGATCTCAACAACACAAGCCACCACGCACACCCTCTTTCATTCTTTAGGGTCCCCCGCAGCACAAGCCGTGGCACGCCCCACCACCACCACCACCACCACTTCGAGCCGCTGTGCCTTGTGCCCCCCCCCCCCCCCCCCCCCCCCCCCCCCCCCCCCCCCCCCCCCCCCCTCCGCCCCCCCCCCCCCCCCCCCCCCCCC
>Ga0209491_10006881_pt1 | contig 15401 bp, 14 predicted proteins | sample BON02_FD_187213 | JGI IMG/M metagenome (GOLD analysis project Ga0209491, IMG submission 187213) | Freshwater microbial communities from Lake Bonney liftoff mats and glacier meltwater in Antarctica - BON-02 (SPAdes) (version 2) | ecosystem: Environmental > Aquatic > Freshwater > Ice > Glacier...
TATTGTTATTGTTATTTACATCGCGAATATTCACATTGTTATTGTCATTATTGAGAATATTATTCTCGTATATATTTTGATTATTTTGCGATTCTACTGTTTTAATTTGCATTTTACCAGCAATTTTTATAATTTTGTTGTTTTTTTAAATAATAAATAAACATTCAAAAACAAAAATGATTTTTTAAAAAAACAAATATTAATAAAGAAATAAAGTTATGGAGAAAGTTTCTCAAATTTTAAGTAATACTAGAGTATATGGAGAGTATCATACACATGTAAGTATGATAAATCCAATGGGAACATTTCAGATTTCCAGAGAGACAATGGAACCCTTCTGGGATAATTACTGTGATGCTATTAAGAACGAGGAGAAATCTTGTTTTGGAATTGCTGAAAAATTACAGGTACATTTCCCCATTCTTGTTGATTTTGATTTAAAGTTACCGTTTACTGAAGAAAAAGATGTAAATAGATTATATACAAAGACACAATTAGAGAGTGTAATTAGAGACTATCAAGAAGTAATTAGAACTATTCTGGATAATTATGAAGATAAGCATGCTATTTGTTGTGTTTTAGAAAAACCTGCGTATAAAATTTCTTCTGGTAATACTGAATATATAAAGAGTGGTTTTCATCTACATTTTCCTAATGTCTTTTTGTCTAAATCGGATCATGAAGTGCATGTTATTCCGAGAGTAAAAAAGATGATAAATAAAAGTAAGGCATTTAAAAACTTGGGATTTGAAAATGCTGGTGATGAGCTTATTGATAGTTGTTATGTTAAAAATCCTTGGCTTCTTTATGGTAGTAAAAAGTCGGAAAGTATGGATCCTTATAAGCTAACAACTATTTATAATGAAGAAAGAGAAGAAATAACTCTAAATGATGTATTTAAGAATTATAAGATTTATGACTCTGATGAAGTTGAAATTATTTTAAGAGAGGATAATTATGACTTTTATTTGCCCCGAATTCTAAGTGTTGTGCCATGGTTTAGACAGATATGTGAAGTAAAACAAAATTTACCGAGTCTTATTAAGATGAGTATTGGAGTTAATCAAAAGAAAGATTATGTTATTAAGAATCTATCTGAAACTCTTGAAAAGGCGAGTAAATTTATTAATATTATGTCTGATCAACGTGTGACTGATTATAGTAACTGGTTGCATATTGGTTGGGCGTTATATAATATTTCTAATGGAAATGAAAATGGTCTTTCTATATGGCTTCAATTTAGTTCAAAATGTCCAGAAAAGTTTAAAGAAGCAGAGTGTATTTCTTTATGGGATAAAATGAAAATAAAAGATCCTCCTATGACAATTGGTACTATTGCTTACTTTGCTCGTGAAGATAATCCTACCGAATATAATAAAATCTTAAATCACTATACAGATGAATATATTAAACAAAGTCTTGAGGGAAGTCATAATGACTTGGCTTTGGTTTGTTATGAAAGATATGGGACAGAATTTGTTTGTGCAAGTGCTCCACAAAATATTTGGTATCAATATTCTAATCATAGATGGAGAAGAATCGAAGAAGGTATTTTCTTGCGTCAAAAATTGTCTAAAGATGTTGTTAAACTTTTTGAATCAAGGCGTGATGATTTGTATGCAAAGATGAGTAAATGTGGTGAAGCTGATAAAAATATTTATAACTCTCATATTAAACTTGTACAAAAAATGATTAATTCTCTAAAAAGTACACCATTTAAAAGTAATGTAATGAAAGAATGTAAAGATGAGTTTTATGATGCAGATTTTTTGAAAAATTTAGATAAGAATGAATGGATTATTGGTTTTAAAAATGGTGTGTATGATCTTGCAAAAAATTGTTTTAGACCTGGTCTTCCAGAAGATTATATTTCTCTTCAGATGCCAATTGAATATTCTGAATATTCTGAAGGAGATGAGCAAGTAAAAGATGTTCATGATTTTCTTACTAAAATTTTTCCTGACAAGCAAGTTCGTGACTTCTTCTTGGATATCTCAAGTGAAGTATTTGTTGGTGGTAATAGAAGAAAGCATGTTTACTTCTGGAGTGGTGATGGTGATAATGGAAAAAGTATCACACAGATGTTTTTTGAGAAAATGCTTGGTGAGTATGCAGTGAAACTTCCAACGTCTCTTATTATCGGAAAAAGAACACAAAGTAGTGCTGCTTGTCCTGAACTTGTTCGTGCTGGAAATGGTGTAAGATGGGCAATTCTACAAGAACCTGATAAGAAAGATAATATTAATATTGGTATTTTGAAGGAACTTTCAGGTAATGATACGTTTTTTGCCCGTGGTCTCTTTCAATCAGGTGGTGAAATTAATCCAATGTTTAAACTTACTGTTATCTGTAATGAGCCACCAACTATCTCTTATAGTGATAATGCCACATGGAACCGTATTCGCGTTATTCCATTTGAAAGTACCTTTACAAACTCTGCTCCTGATACGTGGGAAGAACAATTAAAAGAGAAAAGATTTCCTAAAGATCCTCATTTTCATGAAAAAATTCCTAATCTTATTAAAGCTTTTGCTTGGGTACTTTTAAACCATAGAAAGAATGGTGTTAAGCTTGTTGAGCCAGAAAAGGTGATACTTGCAACAAACTCCTACAGAAAGAAGAATGATAGTTATCAACAATTTGTTGATGAGTGTATTATAGAAGACAAGAAAGGATCTGTAAATCTACCTGAACTGTATAATAGATTTAAGGATTGGTTTAAAGAGAGTTTTCCTGGACAGAATCTATCAAATAAATCAGAAGTCAAAGAATATTATACAAAAATTTGGGGGGACCAAGTTAGAGGTTTCTGGAGAGGAAAACGTCTATCTACTCTTGAAGATGAAATTAATAATGGCGATGTTATTTTTCTAGGTGAAAAAGATATGGAAGATGAAGATGAACTAAAAATTAGTATACAGGAATAAAAATAAAGTAACCATTTTTTAAAAATGATTTTTGAATTAATATTATAATTCAAAAATAAACTAATAATATTATCAATATAAGAATGTCAAACGAGATGTCAAACGACTACGACAAGATTAAACAACATATTGATATTGGAAGTAATATTTTTATTACTGGACCTGGAGGTGTGGGTAAATCTTTCTATATCAATAAGCTAAAAGAAGAATATAAAGATGAAATTGTTCTTACATCAACTACAGGTGTATCTTCATTTAATCTAAAAGCAATGACAATTCATAGTTTTACAGGAATAGGTATTTTTAAACATGGTGACAAACTTGACTCGATTATTAAAAAACTGAAAAAATATAATATGTATGAAGCAGTAAAAACTCGTGTTAGAAAATATTCCATCATTGTTATAGACGAGGTTAGTATGCTTGGTAAAGCTTTTCTAGAAATTATAAATGATATTCTAAAATTATTTCGAGGTAATGATCGTCTATTTGGGGGTCTTCAAGTAATATTTACAGGAGACTTTCTACAACTTCCCCCTATTAACGATGATTTTTGTTTTACCTCTAATATATGGAAAGAATTAGACCTAAAAACAATCTATTTGACAAAAATGTATCGTATAAATGATCCTTTATATGCGTCTATTCTAGAAAGAGCCAGACTTGGAAAAACAACAAAAGAAGATAATCAAGAGCTATGTAAACGTTTATTTGCCTATAAAAAATATATTAAAGAAAATGAAGATGATGAAAAAGAAGTTAAGAATATCCTTACTATTCAACCAACATTTCTATACAGTAAAAAGGTAAATGTAGAAGACAAAAATATGGAAGAACTTTATAAAAATAATAATGAATTGTTAATCTTTAAACCAGTTTACACGGATAAACATAAGTCCTGTAAGGTTGATTTTGATAAACTAAATGATAGATTGCACCTAAAAATTGGCGCACAAGTAATGCTTAATGTTAATTTAGATGTAGAAGCGGGTTTAGTTAACGGAAGTAGAGGTGTAGTGACTTCTTATGATTCCGATAATATGGAACTAAAAGTAAAAATGTTAAACGATATGGAATATTCTTTTACTAGACATGAATATGTGCATGAAGAAGATAATAAGGTTATTTATAAGACAAATCAATATCCTTTTATATTGGCTTATGCTCTAAGTATTCATAAAGTTCAAGGATGTACTCTTGATTGCGCTGTTATTGATCTTGGTCATAGTATTTTTGAGGAGAATATGGCTTATGTTGCATTATCTCGTGTAAGAAATCTACAAGGACTTTACTTGCAAAACTTTCAATCTTATAAGATCTTTGCAAGTAAACAAGCGTTAGAATTTTACGAAAATATTAAAAAAGTATAATAGAATAATAATAAAATTGAATTTTCTAAAATAGATTTAGAAAATTATAAACATGGCTCGTCGTTGTGAAAACTGTAAGAAGAAAGTTAATCTTATATATTTTGAATGTAAATGTTTTCTTAAAATATTGTGTTAATTGTAAACTACCTGAAACTCATTCATGCTCGTCTATAGAAATATTTAAAGAAGCTAAAAACATTATAAAGATAAATAATCCTGTCATCATTTCTGATAAACTAATCAAAATATAAAATAATATAATTATTTTATAATATAAAATGACCACTGTTAAAAATATTTTAAATGTATTTGTAGAAGCTATTGTTGTAGGCATAGCAACTATTATAATGGGAATTCTTGTACACTTTGTTTTTGGATATCATGCTAAACATTCAAGTAGCAGTACAATGAAACAAGAGATGATTGATCTAAGCGTAACTCTATTCTTTACAGGTTTCTTTCTTCATTTATTCTTTGAAGTAGTTGGATTAAATAAATATTATATCAAGAGTCATAGTTCTTAATTGTTTCTTTTCCAAATAAAGATAAAAATAAAGATAAATAAAATATAAATACTTATCATTATTTTATAAAAATTATATTTGTAGTAATACAGCATACTTCTATATTTTATATCTCTCCAATTTTTTCCCCAAGCTCTATCACAAAACTTATATGATTCTTTTGGGCCGTATAATTTAATATCTTCAAAATGATAAACTTTTAAAGGAAAAAGTTCATCCTCATAAAAATATTCATTGGGCCACCATTCTCTTGCCTTATCAAAAGTAAACATATATTTATTTTCAATTTTTTCAAAAGTAAATACATCAACAAAAACACCTTCCATTTTGTTAACGTTATCATACTTATCTTTAAACATAATTTTTCCTATACCATCAGCACAAACTGATTGGTTTTTTAAACCATATTTTTCAAAATTTATTTTATTAAATCTTTCTAAATCCTCTTTTAAAATTCCTATATCAGCATCATCATCCCAAGGTATAAATTTACTATTTCTCACAGATCCCAATAAGGTTCCTCCTATAATAAAATATCTTATATTATTCTCTCTTAATATAGAATCTAATTTATTTAATAAAATAAATAGATGGTGCTTCATATCATGTGTTAAAATAGTAAAATATTTTTTCTTCATATCAATAATGATCTTAAAATATATCACCATAATAATAATAAATATAACGATAAAACTAATATCAACTCTCATTTATAAAAATATATATTTTTATAAATCCAACATATTTACAGCAAATCTTCCGACAGGAACTATATTTGTAAGTCTAATTTCAATATAACTATAAGATTTTATATCTTCCTCTTTATTATCATTATGTTCATTATGTTCAATTATATTTACAGTTTTAGAACTATAATAATGATTGAAAGGATATTCTAAATATAAAATGTCGCTATTTTTATTATATTTAAATATATAAACTTTATACTTTTTTAATAGCTCAATTGTACTTCTTAATGATATATATTCACATGTGATTTCGTTACCGTTACTATTAACATGAACAATAATATATCCATACATTTATTATTTATATAACATTCTTTATATTTATATAAATTTATTCAAAACATAAAGAATGTTATATATATAATATATAAATTCATCCATGATACCTCTTTCAGAAAAAAATAAACACGAAAGAGATAGTAGAATCTCTTTTGAAGAAAAAACTCATACATACTATGTAGATAATAGTTCAGAAGGAATAATTAGTGTAACAACTCTTATTCATCAATATTTTCCCAAGTTTGAATCTGATATAATCTTGAAAAAAATGAAAAATAAAAAAGAAAAATATCCAAATATGAATGATTCACAGATCAAAAAATTATGGATCGATAATGGTATTAATGCTTCTAAAAATGGAACAAAGATGCACAAACTTATTGAAAACTATTATAACTCTATTGATAACGAAAAGCCAGATGAAAATTTAACCGAATTTAAATATTTCTTAAATTTTCATTCTACCATTAAAAACATTTTAGAACCATATAGAACCGAGTGGTCAATCTTTGACGGAGAGATTGAATTAGCTGGTCAAATCGATATGATCTATAAAAAACAAGACGGAACATATGCTATATATGACTGGAAAAGAGTAAAAGAAATAAAAAAAGATAATCTATTTGAAAAAGGGCTTCGAAAATTATCGGATTTAGATCATTGTAATTATAATCACTATTCTCTTCAATTAAATATTTATAAGAGACTTTTAGAAACCCGATATGATATGAAAATTTCTGAAATGTTTTTAGTTATCCTTCATCCAGATAACGAAAATTATATATTAGAGGAAGTATATAATATGGATAAATATATTGATAATATTTTTGAAGATTTATTAGAATCAAAAAAAAGTTGAGATATAAATAGAAATGTCATAGTAAAAATAAAATTGAATTAAAATAAAACTAAGTTCAAATCTGATTTATTTATATAATTTCTATTTTTTATATTATTTTATAATATAAAATGTCTAATCCATATAATGATCCTTCATATTTTAGTAATATGAAGAACCAGAAAATCTAAGTCTAAAAAAATCTGATAATAACATAAGTTTTGATATGATTTATCAGATAGAATTATTAATTAAAATATTTATTGATTATACTAATAATGATAAAGAAACAGAACAATTAATCAGATCAATTAAAGAGATATTTTGTAAAAACATTAGAAATAGCAGAGAACTTTCTATTCTTATTGATAAATACTTAATCCCACAAAAACTTGAAAAGGAAGATAATGCAGAATATTCTACACCATTTAAGTTAAGACAGGAAATGTTAGATAAAATACCTTTAGATTTTTGGAAGTCTATTAGAAAGGTATTTGAACCATGTTCTGGAAAAGGAGGATTTATCATTGATATTATCGATAGATTTATGACTGGTCTTAAAGATATTATTCCTGATGAGAAATTACGTTATAAAACCATTGTAGAAGAATGTTTGTATTTTAGTGATAAAAATGTTACAAATATCTTTATATCTAAATTATTAATTGACCCTTATAATGAATATAAGTTGAATTATAATGAAGGAAATACATTAGAGTTAGATATTTATTACCATTTATAAATGAAGATAAATATATAACATATAGTGATAATTTTAGTTATATATTATATGAAAATAATCTACTTAAATTGCTTAAATAAAAGATAGTAGATTATTTAATATATCAATTCAATAAAAATGGATTTGACAGAATTAATTCTATTAAAATGTTAAAGAAAGTAAAATTAACTGATAATATATATGAGAGTTTTAATCTTACAGAAGAAGAAATAAAAATTATAGAAAACAATAAAAATTATTCAAAAACAGAAATTGAAAATACACAATCAGATGATAACAAATATGAATCGTCATCTTCAACTAATGTTTCTGAAGCTCAATATAAAAAGAAGAAGATTGTAGATGATATAGACGACGATATAGATGATAACAAATGCAAATCATCTTCAACTAATGTTTCTGATTCTGGATATAAAAACAATAAAAAGAAGAAGATTGTAGATGATATAGATGACGATATAGATGATAACAAGCATCTTCAACTTCTATTGATAGAGAAAAATTATTAAAAAGAAGAAAATCTGAAATTGAAATAATGGCAAAACTAAGAGGATTGAAAGGGATATCTAAACTAAAGAAAAATGAACTGATTGATATTTTGTTAAAATAAAATTAAATAATGAGATTTATTAGATAAGAATATTCGCATTATATTATATCACTCTTTCAATTTTTATTAAATTGTCTTAATAAAAATTGATTAACCTTATTCAATCCCGTTGTGTCGTTGTTATTATTTTTCAGGATACATCACACTTTATAATTTTATCTTTATTGCTTTTCCATTCTCTCTTTTTCTCTCTAAACATATCCTCCATCTTTCTTCTATATTCATATTGTTCATCAGTTTCTTCGTCATTATTATAATCTGGAAAGAATTTATTTAAAAAGTCGTTTATTGTTTCTCCCGTTTCTATAATTTTCATAATTATTTCTATCTTTAACATCTATTAACTATTGTGGTAATAAAATTTCTGAAATGTTTTTATTTATTCTTCATCCAGATAACGAAAATTATATATTGGAAGAAATTTTCAGTATGGATAAATATATTGATAATATTTTTGAATGCTGTGATGGAAATAGTTCGGCAGGTTTTTATTTTACTAGTAATGCAGGAAGCAGAGACGTTTATGCACAATCTTATAAAGGTTATTCTGACAGAAGACTTAAAGATAAAATTGTAAATATAGAGTCAGATAAATGTCTTGAATATATTGATAAACTTAAAATATATAACTTTGATTTTATTGATAATAATCATGGTCAAAATAATTCAATTGGATTTATGGCTGATGATGTAAAAGAAATTATGTCAACATTAGTCAACGAAAATAAAGGTTATTTACCAAATATATATGAAGGTGTTGAAGATGTTGATAGTTTAGGAGATAAAATATATGGAATTAAATTAAATAAAGTAAATAATGATATTAAAGTAAATGATAAGATTAAAATTATTGATAAAACAAATTCTAATCAGTATTTTGGAAAAATAACAGAAATAATAGAATCTTATATTAAAGTCCGAATTGATGAAAATATAAATAATTCTAATTCTCTATTTATATATGGATCAGAAGTAGATGATGTTAAGACTGTGAATTATAATTCTATATTTTCAATGTCTATTGGATCGATTAAAGAATTAAATAAAGAAAATCAAAAGTTAAAACAAGAAATACATGTATTAAAAGATAGATTAGAAAATATTGAAAATTTGTTAAGAAAATGAAGATAAACTAAATTATTATTTATGATTTTTCATAAATAATACCCATATTGCATACTGTTTTTTATAGATTAGATTTCCATTCTCTCTTTTTTTCTCTAAATAAATCCTCCATATTTCTTCTATATTGATATTGTTCATCTGTTTCATCATCATTATTATAATCTGGAAAGAATTTATTAAGAAAGTCATTTATTGTTCCTCCTGTTTCTATAATGTTCATAATTATTTCTTCTTCGCTCAATTTCTTTGTAATAGATACATCTTTATTTTTATTTTTTTCTAAAAATCTTCTCTTGCACTCTTTTACCATATGTTGTTTATATTTCTCTGTATATTTATCTTTTTGTCCAGTTTTTTCTATAATATTATTTAATGCCTGATAAAATACATGATAATCTGTTTGGTCATTTAAGGGGACTTTATTATCCTTAAAATATTGAAAAACTTCCTTATATAAAAAATTATTCCTATCTTTAACAGCTATTAAATATTGTGGTAATAAAATTTCTAAATCCTTATCAACAATTTCTTCTTTCTTTTCGTTAAGATATTTAAATATATTTCTCGAGGGATCTGTACATGTAACATGATTTTCTAAAGAAGAAGTTAAATGTTTTGTTATACCACTTATATTATATGCATTATCTAAACTAAATGTGTTGGCACATTTTCTTAACACTTGATTTGTTAAAGGCATATTTATTATAAACTTATTTATGTTATTATTATTTGTTGTGGTAGATCTTTCTGCAAGTTTCATTGTAACTCCTGTAGATATAGAATGTATCTTATCATTCTGTTCTCTTAATATAGTATTATAACTCTTTTGTTCTACTAACTCTATATTAAGATTAAAAATAGATTTACGACATTCTTTTAACTCTTCTGTTAAATTGCTTATCTTTAACTCATTTTTTTCAATTAAGTCTCGTTCATTTTTAATAAGTTTTTTGTATTCATTTTCAAGTTCTCCATTTTTAATATAAAGTTTTTTGTATTCATTTTCAAGTTCTCCATTTTTAATATAAAGTTTTTTGTATTCATTTTCAAGCATATTATTTATATTTTGTAGTTCCTTATATTTATTAAGGTCATCATTTATACTATTTTTATTAAATATCATAAAAAATTATTAAATATTCACCATTATTATAATCTATATTATTTTTATGGTATTTTAGTTTATTGTAAGACTGTTTTACTCTATTATAATCTGTTGCACAGAAAAAAATACAACAGTACAAATAAAAATGCAACGTATTGCATTTTTATTGTAAAACAGTTTTTTATTTTATCAATAAAAATTATACAAATTTTAAACGAAAATATCGAGTAAAACTAATCATTTCTTATCGTGATTTTATTTATTATAAAATTTAGAACTTTTATTTTTTTTTATTTTTTTTTCAACACACAAAAATTTTTGTGTGTTGATTTTAAATTTTTATTATAAAATAGAACTATTTTATAATATTTATAATTCTTAAATAAAAGTTTAAATAAACTCAAAATCTTGTTCCTTGTAAGGAAGATTAATAATTTTATTAATGAATGTTTGTATATCTTGTCTGTTTCCATATTCATCAACTATATTTTCATCTAAAGATAATGACTGTAACATAGACAATTGTTGACTTTTCGATTTATAAAAAATAAATGTCATTCCACTCTGTGAAAGATATGAGATCTTTCCAACATGTGGATAGTTAAAATATTCTTCTCCTTCGCCTTGATCAAGAAAAAAATTAGTTCCCATTATAACAATTAAGCTTATTAATTGTTATATAATATTATAAATATAATTCATTTTTATAGAATATATTTGATGGTATATAAGATATAAAAAGATATAAAAAGAAAGAGATATAACTTTATATTACTTGATTTCTTTATATTTTTAGTCATATATGTTCCTTCTAACTGATAACCACATTTATTTTTATAATACTCTCGTGTTCCTACACCAGCAATTACAGCTGATTTATTTAATCCATTATTAGATATAATCTGTTCAGCAGTTTCTACTAATAACTTTCCATATCCTTTATGTTGAGATGAAGCATCTTTCTTATCTCCACTAAACGCAATACACAAAGAAGAACCATATACATGTACTTCTCTAATCAATCCACAATTTTTAAGTTCATTAATATAACCTCCCCCCGGATTAGGATCAATTCTTACTCTACAAAATCCAATAATAGATTTACGAGTACCATTTCCACTCCAGTAGGTAAAATATCCAAAAGGTTTTAATAGGTAATATTTAATCAAATATAAAAAGTATGATAGTCCAATATACTCAAAATCTTCAATAGAGATAAAATATTCTTTTCCATAAGATGCATCGTATTCTCTAACAACAAGAGTTGGATTTATTGGAATATTATCATCAATTTCAAAACATCTAATACAGTTACATTTTTTACCTTCTTTTTTCATTTCATCTTGAATAATTTGTCTAAGATTACTTAGTTTATCATATCCAGCTTCAATTGATTTTTTTGGAATATCACGAACAAGCCTCTGAATTCTAACCCATGGTTGTATATTATTTTTATAGTATTTTAATACATCAATTAAGTCTCTTAATTTTTTTTCAGCATAGGGTACATAAGATCCTTCATTATACCAATCAGAGATATCCGATTTAACTTTATATTTTGAATTATCATGTGACATGCAAACAGCTGTTGGATATATTTTAACGTCATCAAATTGTAAGAGTTGATTATTAATAGCTTGATCAAACATCCATATATCTTTTTCTACAGATGATCCTGGAAGATCGGGCATAAGATGACAGACAACTTTAAATGCTGCTCCTTTTAATACACTAATAGCTTTTACTGTATCTGATGTATAACATTCTCTTTTAATGATATCAAGAATATTATCATCATAGTGTTGTACACCAATTTGGACTCGAGTAACTCCCCATCTTCTATAGTCTTTAATAGATTGTTTTGTGATAAAGTCAGGACGTGTTTCAATAGTAAGACCGATTACTCTAAATTGAGATTTTTCATTTATGAATATTTCTTCTTCTAAAGATAATATATCACGTTGATTTGAATAAGTATTACAGGCCCAGTAAATTTCATTCATAACAGTATTTCTATAATCATATGGATAACTTTCCCATGTTCCTCCTGATAAGATTATTTCCATTTTATATGAATAACATTCTTCAAGTGATTGAATATTTCCTTGTTGTATATAACATTTAATTCTATTATATATTTGTCCTTTTACCTCAAAATTATATTCTAATGCTCTAAGCATAGCTGGTTCTGATGATAAATAAGATTTAGGTTGAGTAGGATTTCCTTCAAGATCAGTCTCTGTTGGACAATAAGAACATTTTTTAGGACACGAAAAGACAGAAGGTTTTAAAACAATAGTTGATACCAATACACCAGATCTTGATCTCATAGACTTTTTTATAAAATACTTGTATAACAAAGGATTAATATCTTTAATGTCTTTAATATCCTTATTGTTGATAAAATACTTTTCAAAAACATATCTAAGACTACTCTTCAATACAATCTTACCATGTTTTTTATGAATAGTCTTTGATATTTTTTCTATCATTTCAGTTGTTTTTATACATTTTGTTTGTTCAATAAGAGAAGATACTATACTCTTAATTTTATTCTCTTCAGATAGCTTTGGATCACAGCACAAATCTTCAATATCCATTTTATTTTATTTTTTAAAATGGATAAATCTAAAATTCATTTTTATATAACTCTGTTTTTACTTATGATTTATAAGCTCTTTTTTTAAATCTTTCTTGATACCCTCCTTGGTTTAACAGATGATATGAGAGGAGAATCTTCAGTTATATTCTTTGAAACCTTTCTTGATACCCTCTTTTGTTTAACAGATGATATGAGAGGAGAATCTTCAGTTATCTTTCTTGAAACCTTTCTTGATACCCTCGTTGGTTTAACAGATGATATGAGAGGAGAATCTTCAACTATCTTCTTTGAAACCTTTCTTGATACCCTCTTTGGTTTAACAGATGATATGAGAGGAGAATCTTCAGTTATCTTTCTTGAAACTTTTTTTGATACCCTTTTTGGTTTAACAGATGATATGAGAGGAGAATCTTCAGTTATCTTTCTTGAAACTTTTTTTGATACCCTCTTTGGTTTAACAGATGATATGAGAGGAGAATCTTCAGTTATCTTCTTTGAAACCTTTCTTGATACCCTCTTTGGTTTAACAGATGATATGAGAGGAGAATCTTCAACTATCTTTTTTGAAACCTTTTTTGATAACCTCTTTGGTTTAACGGATGATATGATAGGAGAATCTTCACTTATCTTTCTTGGTACTCTTTTTTCTTTAGCAGGAGATACAGCAGGAGATACAGCAGGAGATACAGCAGGAGATTCATATATAGATAGATTGCAATTTAATTTTAGAATCTTACATAATTCTGATACTGTTATATTCATATTTTTACGTACTTCTGCTATAGCATCTTTATATATTTGTATTGAGCATTTTTCTGGATATAGACGTATTTTAAGAAGTTCATCTTTTATTTTTTTTCTATCAGTTTTATGAGTATTATATAGTTTAGCTACAGTACAGTTTTCATAATCAAAAATATAAGCTAAAGATAAGATAATAGTTTCTATATCATCCCCAATTATAAAGTTAGTATGATATGAGTCGTCAATCATCGACTTTCTTAAAGATAAGATAGCATTACCATATATTGGGTCTTTGTATTCTTCATATGGTATTTTATCCTTGTATAATTGATAAAAAGATTTTCCTTTATTTTTTGTTTTATATTTAGACATAAGAAATCCACTTGCATCTTTTATAGGAAGTTTGTTTTCAATTTTTTGACAATTTCCGAAATCTATTAATTCAAATATAACATCTCCTTTACTATTTTTTTTAATACATATATTATCAGGTTTAATATCAGTATGTAACCAATTTTTTTTATGTAACTCATATAGAGCTTTTAAACCAAGTTCTAAAAGCCTTTTTGGATCTTTAATAACTTTTTTTATAGCTGGATCATCTGTATCTTTAGGATACCAAATATATCTTTGAAGAGTATTACCGGAATATTCAATAATCCAAATTTTATCATTAATTATTTTAATTAATTTATTCATAACTTCAAGAACAATTTTTTCAACTTCAGATGTAGGTCTTTTAAGATATTTGATTGCAACTTTTTTTCCATTATTATCAAATCCTTCAAATACCATTGATGTCATTCCTTCTCCTAAAAAATCTCCAACAGTAAATTCTGGTTTAACATTTTCTTCTAAAATTTTTTTAACTGAATCTTTATCATGTATATTTTTTATAACTACCTGTTTTTTTGGAGGCATTCTTTATTTGTAGAATATTTATAAAATTCAAATTTTATAAATATACGCTTATCGGCTAATACTAATCCCGTTTCCGCTAATTGATTTACCTACTCCGTTTATAATAGTTGCTATCCCAATATATCCATAATATCCAAGTCGTGGAAGAGTACATCTTAAATTTTTTGGATCAATTGATAATTCTTTTAGATAATCATTCATATAACGCCCATTTGGAATAGGTGAAATATCATATATTCCGTTTTCTCTATATGTAATTGATACAGGTCCTTCTTCTATCCCACTATATCTATAAGAATTCCATACTCCAATAAAAGGATTTATGGTTGATTGTGATGGAATAGGAGTAGGAGTAATAGGATTATTTACAATTGATTGTGATGGAATAGGAGTAGGAGTAATAGGATTATTTACAATAGAACGAGAAAAAGCTCTGCCTATTCTTATCGCTTTTCCATTATTATCAAATGTTGCTGTTCCAATATCTGCTTTAACATCTCTATTATTACCAAGTCTAAATATTTTTGTGTCTGGATTATATTCTAAGTATCTCATAGAACTACTTTCTGATAGATTTAGTCCTGAAATATTAAATGTATTTAGTTCTACTTGTGTAATTATAACCCTTCCATAATCCATACCATAATAGAAAGAATCCCAATCTCCTACAATAGATGATCCTATAGTTGTCAATGGAGGAGATGTATATATGTATATAATAGGAGCAGGTGTAGTTGAAGCAGGTGTAGTTGAAGCAGGTGTAGTTGGTGCTAATGTAAGATTACGTTTAGTTGGAGTAGGTGTAGGTATAGAAATTCTTTTAGTTGGGGTAGGTGTAGGAACATTTTTACCTGGAGTAGGTATA
>Ga0209491_10006882_pt1 | contig 15400 bp, 10 predicted proteins | sample BON02_FD_187213 | JGI IMG/M metagenome (GOLD analysis project Ga0209491, IMG submission 187213) | Freshwater microbial communities from Lake Bonney liftoff mats and glacier meltwater in Antarctica - BON-02 (SPAdes) (version 2) | ecosystem: Environmental > Aquatic > Freshwater > Ice > Glacier...
AGCTGAGCAACATTTGGAACCAAGTGTTTGGTAAAATGTTAGCCGCCATTCCACCCGTCAGCGATGTTATTCGAAATCAAACCCCGAATTTCCAAGCCTCAAACTGCGCATGAACCAGATCGCACCCGTTTCTTTCCTTCGAGCAACTCGACGCGGAGATCAGTCGCTTGACGCTGGCGCTCTACCATCCGTCCAGCAAACTGCGCGAAGACCTGCCCGACGCCGTCCTCGCCGGTTACAAAAAAAAGATCAACGGCGTATTCACCCAAGAAGGACGCGAGCGAATCTTGATCTCGATGATGAAGATCAATTTCCTGAAACGACTCGAAAGCTCCATCTACTCATTTCGGCTAACGCTCCAGCGAACCATCGCGAAGATCGACCGACTCGAAGAACGAATCGTCGCGTTTGAAAGTCATCAAGATACCAATCCCGATATCGACTTTGATTCGCTGACCCCGGACGATTTTGAAGATCCAGACTTTGAAGGAGAAGATTTCACGATTGGGGGTCGCCGTCGCATTCACCTCGCTCACATCAAGCTTCCGGAGTGGCTCAAAGAAGTTCGCAACGATCGGACTCAGCTCCAGTTCTTGCTGAAGAAGACCGAAGTGGTGAAGCCCAATCGGGATGGAAAGCTCGCTGAGTTGAAATCGCTGATCGCCGCCAAAGCAAGCGATCCGACCACCAACCGAGACGGCAAGCTCAATCGCAAAGTGCTGATCTTCACCGCGTTCAGCGATACCGCTCAGTACCTGTATCGCGAAGTTGCTGGCTGGGCACGAAAGGAGCTCGGCATTCACACTGCATTGGTCCGCGGCGACGGAGCCAACCAAGCCTCGCTCGGACGCAGCGACTACGTAAGCGTCTCTGAGCACCGTTGACTGTTTGGGTTTGCTGGCGCGGGCTAATTGCGTTTTAGTTTGCTCTGCCGCTTTTTGTTGTCGCGGCGTTTGACGCGCTGCGTTTGCTTGCGAACGTCCCGCTCGCTACGCTCCGCTTGGCGATACATGCGGATCGACTCGGGATGAGCCGCCGCCCAATTCCAGGGCAGCAGTGGTTGGTAATCCGTCTCGCCAGCCAAGAGCCGCCCGAGCACATCGTTCACGTAAGCCCACACGTCCAGATCGTTCCGGTGAGCACTGCTGACCAAGCTCATCAATCCGGCACTACGCTCACCGCCAGCCCGCGTTGCGTGAGGCGTGTTTGCGTGAGGCGTGTTTGCGTGAGGCGTGGTTGCCGATTGGACAACTGGTTCGGTGAACCTGTGCGAAGCGGCGGATTTGTCTTGGCGACGCTTTGGCACGGAGTCAACACTTGGCACCGAGTCAACACTTTGGGACAGTCGGAGTTTCCACTTATAGAAAGAGGCCACTGAAATTTGATCGAGCCGACAAAAATCGACCACGGTAAGTTGGGAAGCGGCCTGTCGCCTGAGTCGGTCAAGCCAAAGTTGAATTCGCTGGGTCTTGGACATTGGTAACATAAGATCTCCTGGAAACCAAAAGGAAATCCACCAACCTAAACCACCCGTCAATAACGGTACTCAGAAACAATTACACCGCTAACAACATTGCGTCAAGCCGACACCAAACGTGCATCCAAGCAGGCACCGGAGACTGACGCTCAGAAACAGTTTGTGCTGGATTGGTCCCAGTGATTAGTCCCAGTGATCGGGTAGGCGGGTAAAGCATTGCAGCAACCTGGATTCCGGTGCCTTCGATCGATGTGTCGGGATTCGAAACACGTTGAGTTTGGTAAATAAGTACCATCTGGTAAATAAGTACCAACGGCATCGCTTGGAAAAGCCCGGGAAATCGACTTTTTAGCCACTTTAGGGACAAAAGAGGCAAGAATCGAGTCGGGTTCGAGGGAATGACGAGTTAAGAGCGATGTGCGTGAAGCGATCGCAATGGGACGACGCTCTTGGCAGACTTACGATCCATGGCAACGTTGAGAACTGGCGTTCCGGGTCTTCTGGCGATCACGGTTTGGAGGCCACTAGCCCTGTATCGAGCGGAGTGCCAACTGCTGAAATTGTCGCCAACGCGCTTGCTCAGATGGGAATCGCCTCAACTCCGGGGAAATCACAACACAGCTGTCGACAATACCGCTGGGGAAACTCGTACCTATTGCGTTTTGACACTGCTACGAATTTGGTTTTGCAACACGAAGACGATGGACTTTGTGTTGCAAATAATCCGAGTCACTTCTCTTCACAGATTCGGAAAACATACCCACAAGGGGAAATGAAAGAACATCCCGGCGGATCCTTTTGAGTCTGGAGGAACGTACGCTCGTTATTGCGGGTGATGGCCGCAATTTAGATGCCGGCCAACGAAACATTTGGGAGGAGTTTACGACAGGTTCGTCAGTCACGCAACTTGCTCACAGCCTGTGCAGTCACCCGTAGTGACGAAGTCAGTCGTTCCATCGGCCCCATGTTTGCGAACGCGAAGCCCAGAGACTTCTTCACTGTCACCGTCGTAGATAACTTTAGCGGGCGTGCTGCCTGCGGGGAAATGATCCGTTGGGTCGGGGTGATATTTCTGGCCACATAAAGCGTTCACTTCCGCAGCCATCACTTCGCTGGCAGATCCAGAAGAAGCTTGTCCTAGCATTACCAACAGATTGGATTCAGTCAGAGTGGTCTCCCCGTCGGCGTTAACCGTTGTCTAAAACTTGAAACTTTCCGACTGAGAAAGTTTGCTCAGTGGGAGACCACTTTTCAAGTTTTAACCATTTTCGGGTCGCTTCCGGTACATTCCCCGGGTCCTACACTCGGCTGCGCGAAAACATTGGAAAAGCATGCCACTTCTCAAATTCAGCCTACTTCAAGCGTCACGCTCCAATTTTGGTTATGATGGCAGTGGGGAATGATCGCGAGACTGCAGCGGAGCTATCGCAACAGATCCGTTTCAAGCACAGGGTTTTGGAGAAGGTCGGAACGAATAAATGAAACATTTCTGGGACGCCATCTTCGTCATCTGCTTCTTTCTGTTCGCGGCCAACGCCATTGCACAGGAACCGACGATCGATCTGTATGAGCGGGAGATCAAGCCGCTACTCAAACAGCGGTGCTTTGCCTGCCATGGAGCACTTAAACAAGAGTCCGGTCTACGCGTCGATACCGTCCAGACAATGCTAGAACACGGAATTCTTGAAAACGACGCACTGCTGGGCCGCATCACTTCGGAAGACGATTCTGAGCGCATGCCGCCCGAAGGCGAACCGTTAACTGACCAAGAGATCGCGGTGATCAAGCAGTGGATTGCATCTGGCTCGCCAGCTCCGAATAACGAACTAGCAGAATCCGATCCCCTGCAGCATTGGGCGTTTCAAAAGATCGAACGACCGAAGCTGCTCGAACGCGACGAGTCCAACCCGATCGATGCGTTCCTCTCCACAGTACAACAAGCCCAAGGTTTCAAGCCACAGAAAACAGCTCGGCGAAGCCTGCTGATCAGGCGGCTTTACCTGGACATGATTGGATTGCCGCCCACCACCCAACAACTCCAGTCCGATCAGCCCCTTGAGGCAATCATCGATTCGCTGATCAACAGCCCCCAGTATGGCGAGCGTTGGGGCCGACATTGGATGGACATCTGGCGATACAGCGACTGGTACGGTTTGGACCAACAGCTGAGGAATAGTCAGAAGCACCAATGGCACTGGCGCGATTGGATCGTCAATTCGCTGAACAACGATCATGGCTACGACCAAATGCTGTTAGAAATGCTGGCCGGTGACGAGATCGCTCCGCAAGATTCTAACGCCGTTGCTGCAACAGGCTTCCTGGCAAGGAACTACTACCTTTTCAATCGTACGACATGGCTGGATGACACGATCGAACACACCGGTAAAGCGTTTCTTGGACTGACTTTGAACTGTGCTAAATGTCATGATCACAAATATGATCCCATCGCCCACGAGGACTATTATCGTTTCCGCGCGATTTTCGAGCCCCATCATGTTCGCCTGGATGCGTTACCCGGCGAAACCGACTTTAACAAGAATGGCTTGCCGCGCGTCTACGACGAAAAGCTTGACGCACTAACCTACGTTCACCGGCGAGGTGATCCAACGCAGCCCATCACGGACAAACCGATTCCTCCCGGCGTTCCGAAATTTCTTTCAAGTTTTGCGCAACCGCCCACACTCGTAAAACTGCCCGTCGAAGCTTGGGCACCCGGGGCCCGAGAATTTGTTCAAGCCGACTTGCTTGCCCAAGCGAAGGCACAGGTGCAAACGACTTCGGACAACTTTGAACATCTCAAGCAAGAACAAGCGGTTGCTGCCAAAGCAGATCCCGAGAAAGTAAATCCGGATGGCACACCGCTGGCGGATGACTTCAAGACATCGCGTCCGGAAATGTGGGAGACGATCGGATCGGGATGGCGATACCAGGGAGGCCTGCTCGCTCAAACCGAATCGACGATGGAACGAAGCTGCTTGCGAAGCACAGCCCATCATCCCCGAGACTTCGAGCTGAACCTTAAATTTCAAACTACCGGCGGTAAACAGTGGAAGTCAACAGGCATTCGTTTTGATGCCGATGAAAGCGGCGACAATGCCCACACCGTTTATGCGAGCGCCTTTGAAGGCGGTCCGAAAGTGCAGCTTTCTCACACCGTCGCGGGACAGGACTTCTATCCCGCAGATGCAAAAGTTGATCGTTCGATTCAAGTGAATCAAGAATACACGGTGAATGTAAAAGTCCGGAATGATCTGATCAATGTATCGTTGGATGATCAGTTTCTGTTCAGCTATCGACTGCCGCAACGAAGAAGTGGCTCGATCGAACTGTTCGCTTTCGATGCGACGGCCGACTTCTACTCGATCGAAGTCCAATCGCTGGCCAAAGATGCGGTGTTGAAAGAGACGGACAAGCAACCGGCCGGAATTGATTCGGCGCAGATCGTTCGTTTGGCAGCAGCGAAGCTGAAACTTGCCGAGTCAGAACTTGAAGCATTGAACGCGCGGATTGCCGCCGACAATGCGACGTTCAAAGGCGATGGCGATGGCGATGGCGATGGCGATGGCGATGCCGATGGCGATGCCGATGGTTCCGCACAGACCGCCTCGCGCTCGGAACTTCAAGTCGTGTTGCAGCAGGCGGAAGTTGATTTGCTTGAAGCGGACGCGAGTAAAACAGCCAACGCCACCGAGAAAAAGGACCGGGCCCAGACCGCCTTGAAATCAGGAGAGTTTCCGCCCTACGCACCGTTGAGAGGCAGCGAGCGGGCGTTGGATCAGAGTTCGCACAATGCATCCCAGTACGCGCCGGTCTACCCCGAAACCAGCACCGGGCGAAGAACCGCCTTGGCTCGTTGGATGACTCATCGTGATAACCCATTGACGGCGCGGGTTGCCGTCAATCACATCTGGACTCGGCATTTCGGGACGCCACTGGTCGATTCGGTTTTTGATTTTGGTCGGCAGTCTCCCCAGCCGTTGCATCAGGACTTGCTAGATTATTTGGCGGTCGAGTTAATCGAATCAGGCTGGAGCATGAAGCACTTGCACCGTCTGATCCTCACTTCAAAGTCGTGGCAACGCAGTTCATCCAATCTCGGAGCCGACCAAGACACGCTCATTCGAGATCCGGAAAACCAATACTACTGGCGCATGAATAGCCGCCCGATGGAGTCGCAGGTGGTGCGAGACAGTCTGCTGCACTTGTCCGGGCGGCTCGACCTGACGCTCGGTGGTCCCTCAGTCCAACCGGGGGCGAACGTGTTTCGTCGCAGTCTGTATCTGTTTCATTCTCGCGATGGCCGTGACAAATTCATGTCGACCTTTGATGATGCTGACATCTTTGCCTGCTATCGTCGCAGTCAGAGTATTGTTCCCCAACAGGCACTGGCGATGATGAACAGCCGCGAAGCGATCGAAGCAGCGGAGCAGCTGACGTCCGGCTTCGATGCAGACTTGACGGATCAAAAATTCACTCGCGCCACTTTCCTGCAACTCCTTTCCCGTGATCCCTCAGAAACTGAAATGCAAGCCTGTCTTGCGTTTCTGAAAACGACGCCTGATCGTGTTCAATTCGTCCATGCACTGCTTAACCACAATGATTTCCAGGTGATCCGATGAAGATCAAACCCTTCCTTTCGCGCCGTCAATACATGCTACAGTCGGCTTTAGGTTTTGGCTCTCTGGCGCTCGGCGGCATCGTGGCCGCGGAAGAAAAAAAGAAGCCCGATGGTCTACCCCATTTCCAGCCGAAGGCCAAACGCGTCATCTGGCTGTTCATGCGCGGTGGTGTCAGTCATATGGAGAGCTTTGATCCCAAGCCGGCGCTGAACAAGTTTGCCGGGAAGTCCATCAGTGATACGCCGCATGCCAACATCTTGGACCCAGGGAATTTCAAGGACCTGCGAGTTGTGGTGGTGGACGACGCCAATGGCAAGGATCGCCAGACGATCTATCCGCTGCAGACCGGATACAAGAAGTACGGAGAGTGTGGGGTTGAAATCAGCGACTGGTTTCCCCAGATTGGTTCGTGCGCGGATGACATTGCTTTTATCCGTTCCATGTGGACCACGGACAACAACCACGGCGCCCAAGTTCAATTCCATTCCGGCCGTCACATGCTTGACCCGCGCGTCCCGACCCTCGGTGCTTGGATCAACTACGGGCTCGGTTCACTCAGCGATAACCTGCCGCAGTTTATCAATATCGGCCCACGTTTTTTTGATACGCGGGACGGACATTATTTGGGACCGGCTTACGATGCCGTGAACCTGAAAGTAGATCCCGAAAATCCACTCGACTATGCCGTTCGCCATGGTGGAATGAATCCTGTTCAGCAGCGGACCAACCTGGAGTTCACGAACCATCTCAATCTCCTGGCGGGGCAGCAGTTCCCCGGCGACGCCAATCTTGAAGCTCGGATCAAATCGTATGAACTGGCATTTCGCATGCAGACCGCGGTGCCCGAGGTGCTGGATTTCAAAACAGAATCGGAAGAAACCCGTAAGCTCTACGGATTGGATCAGCCAGAAACCAGAACCTTTGGTCAACAACTATTGGCGGCGCGGCGGTTCTCCGAACGGGGCGTTCGCTTTATTCAGATCATGCACGGTGAAGGTGCCGCCGGCGCGTGGGACAACCACTCGGGACTGCGAAAGGGCCATGCCGATCTGGCGGGGCAAGTTGATTTGCCGACCGCAGGTTTGCTGAAGGATCTCAAACAACGAGGATTACTAGACGATACGATCGTCGTGTTCGCGACGGAGTTTGGACGGACGCCTGGGTCACAAGGGGCTGACGGCAGAGACCATCATCCGTTTGGCTTCAGTGTCTGGATGGCGGGGGGCGGTTTGAAAGGTGGAGTCGTTCACGGTGCAACCGACGAGTTAGGTTTTCACGCGGTCGAAAAACCGCACTACGTCACCGACGTCCACGCCACTATCAACCATCTGCTGGGGATTGATCCCAGGCGTCTGGAGGTTCCTGGTTACAAACGACTTGATCGCGACTTCGGGCATGTCATCCATGACATCATCGTTTGAAATCTGAACCTTTAGCGGAGGGACCATCCTTGGTACCCGCGTGAAAGACCCCAAACACCCACAACTGCAGGCGGCACGCCGCTTCTTCGGGATAAAGGAATTAGAATGACACAAGTAAGAATTGACCGTGCCTCCCCGGCCGGCGGGGATTATTCGATTGCCTACTTTTCCAGTGGTAATGGCCCGCCGGTGGACGGCGAGGCTTTGGAATTTGTTGAGATCGTAGAATACAAATACCAATTAGATGGCCCACCCATAGCCATCCAACGCACCTATGGCAAAATGAACCGGCACAGGGCCATGGCAGCAGCCATGGCCGCCCAGGGGCCGGTGGGGGTGCCGGAGCCTGGGCCGTAACTTGCCCCACCCGAACCACGGTTGTGTACTCGGGCGGTACGCACCGGACCCCGAGTACAACGAAAGAGCATGATGCCCACCCCCAGACGAGTTGGCCCCGACGATATGATCGTAACCCGCACAGAGTTCGATGCCCACCAGCACCACGTGGACCAACGGTTTACCGGTCTAGAATCTTCCATGTGTCCCGTGGGTTCTCTACTCTAACCGATAACATCAACCGCATAGTCGCACGGGTGGAGGCCGGTGCCGACCCGAATTACGGTGTGATCCTGGGCGTGATTACCGTGCTCCTAACCCTGGTGTCGTTTGGTGCCGTCCACGTGTACATTACGAACCAACACGTGGATGAATTGAGCAAAGCCCGTGTTTAATGGCGACCACCGGGACCGTTACCAAGTTGTAGACGACAAAAAGACTTATGCAGACCAAGACACTGAGCACAAGATCCAAACAGACGCACCTTCCTTTCCAAGAAACAGCAGCGATCGCTGGGTTAAGAATGTTGGGCATGCCTTTGATTCGTTAGTGTGCACGGGTGCATACCCAAGGCGGTCTTGCTAGGCGGTCAACAATCCAATTAAAAAATTTGTTGGCCACTTGAGCCCAAATCGAATGATTCTAGCAGCCAAAGCATGGTAGATTGGATCCGTCGTTTCCTCGGAACTTCTCGATTTAACTGCTTCGCGTGGTTGATTCGACGGTTTCTTTGTCGGCACCTCAATCCTTTATCAACTCCAACGCGTCGCTACGTATGAGATAAGCTTAGCGTCTGACGATGAATCCATCCCAGCGGACTAGAAACCCCTTCTAAACAAGACTTACCCGAGGCCCACCATGAAATATTTATTGTTGCTTTTTTCACTCCTGTTTATCTTTACTGCAACCGCAGCGGCGCAGGACGAGGCAGGCTTCATTGACCTGTTTAATGGTAAGAACCTGGAAGGTTGGACTCAGCGCAATGGCACTGCAACTTACCAAGTTGAAGGTGATTCCATTGTTGGCAAAACAAACGAGGGTAGTCCCAATTCGTTCCTTTGCACGGACAAACTTTACGGAGATTTTGAACTGTCGTTCGATGTGAAGGTGGACTCGGCATTGAACTCAGGTGTTCAGATTCGCTCGCAAACTGCAGGTAATACGTCGGAAGGCCGTGTGAACGGACCGCAAGTTGAAATCTCGCTGGACAAAATGGCGGGCTATATTTACGGCGAAGCGGCCGGCGGTTGGATGACGCCTGACACCGATCGAAAACCTCACGACACCTTCAAGGATGGTGAGTGGAATTCATATCGTGTTGTCGCCTTTGGTAGCAAGATTGAAACCTGGATCAATGGCAAACAGATTTCTGACTTGACTCATGAAGAACGCTACAAGTCACACCCCAAAGGATTCATCGGCTTGCAAGTTCATGGCATCGGCGCGGGGCAAGGACCTTATGAAGTTCGCTGGCGAAACGTGAAGCTGCGTGATCTTTCCAAGTTCACTTCGCTTTCCAACGGCAAGGATTTGTCTGGCTGGAAAACCACCGGCAACTGGCTGGTTCAGGATGATGGTTCGCTTTTGATCCAACCGCGAGATGGAGAACAGGGTTGGTCGCGATGGGATGCGTATCTTTGGTCGGAAAAGCAGTACAAAGATTTTGTGCTAGACGTGGAATACGCTTACCCTGCTGGCGGGAACAGTGGTTTCTACTTCCGTGTGGGCGATCGCGACGATCCCGTCAACCAAGGTATCGAAGTTCAGATACTTGATTCATCCGCCAAAAAGGGACCGCTGTCTTCGCACGATCATGGTGGAATCGTCGGCACCGATTCGGCCGCTTCCAAAAACATGTCGCAACCACCAGGCGTCTGGAATCGAATGGTGATTACTTGCATCGGCACCCACGTCAAAGTTGAACTCAATGGTGAATCTATCGTCCACTGTCATCTGGACCAGACCCCTATGAAGGATAGACCGTTGGGGGGTTATATCGGTTTTCAAGATCACGGCCAGCCCAACAACATCAAGTTCCGAAACATCCGTATTCTGGAAGTTAAGTAATAGTCGCCTCGCAGTGGTGGCTTTCAACGCTGCCAGCCGTAAGTTTTCGATTCCAAAGGCTGGCAGCCTGAGCGACAATCTTGATGTACAATAGGGACCTTGCTTTGCCATTGGAATTCCCATTTGGCAAAGTGGTCTGAGAATATCTGCCCGCCTCACCCACTCCCTCCAGCCCAAGAACCCAAGCTATGTTTCCAGTTTTTCGAACCATCGTTTTCGCGATTCTACTAGGTACCGCTGTGCGGTGTTCTGCTCAGGAGTCGTCTTTATTCAACAAAGGTGATCATGTTGTTTATATCGGCAACACGCTTGCTGATCGGATGCAACACGATGGTTGGTTGGAATCGTATTTGCATTCGTTGCTGCCAGAACATGAGTTGACGTTTCGCAATCTTGGCTTCTCGGCGGACGAAGTGAATCGGCGTCAACGTGCGGATAATTTCGGCGATGCTGACATGTGGCTATCCAAGTGCGGCGCTGATGTCGTGCTGTGTTTCTTTGGCTATAACGAAGCACTCAAGGGAGAAGCGGGACTGCAGGGATTCACGAATGAATTGGCCGGGATGATCGACCAGATGCGAGCCCAGAAGTACAACGGCATCTCGGCACCCCGCTTGATCGTTTTCTCGCCGTTGGCTCACGAAGACCTAAAGAGTCCGAATTTACCGAGCGGTTATCAGAACAACAAGAATCTGTTGATGTATACCGATGCGATGCGAGAAGTTTGCAAAGTCAAAAGCGTTCCGTTTGTCGACTTGTTCGCGATGTCGCAGAAGCTGTACAACGAAGCCGACAAACCATTGACGATGAACGGTATTCATTTACTGGATCACGGCAATCGTGCTTTGGCTCAGGAGATTCTCACTGCCAAAGATTCTTCGTTCGCGGGTCTGGTGGAACAATCGCTGCCCAGCGATTCACAGATAGCGAAACTTCGTGGCGCGGTTCTGGACAAGAACTACGAGTGGTTCAGTCGTTACCGCGTCGTCGACGAGTACAACGTGTTCGGCGGTCGATCCAAACTGGCTTGGTTTGGTCAGTCCAACGCGGACGTGATGATGCGTGAGATGGAAATGTTCGATGTGAAGACAGAGAATCGCGATCAAAGGATTTGGGCTGTTGCCAAGGGTGGCGATTTAGAAGTGAAAGATGATAATTTGCCGGCCAACTTGGTGGTCAAGCCCAACAAGGAAGGTCCATTGGCTGGAGGCGCTTTCTCATATCAGGGCGGCGAAGAAGCGATTTCACAGATGACCGTTCAAGAGGGTTTGGAGGTCAATTTATTTGCTTCCGAAGAACAATTCCCGCGATTGATCAACCCCGTGCAAATGGCTGTCGATACCGACGGGCGTTTGTGGGCATCGGTTTGGCCGTCCTACCCGCACTGGAATCCTAGCCAGCCTCGGAAAGATGCCATCGTGATCCTGCCGGACGAAGACGGCGACGGCAAAGCGGACGAATGCATCGTTTTTGCTGACGGACTTAACAGCGTCACCGGGTTCGAGTTTTGGGGTGGCGGCGTGTTAGTTGCGGCTCTGCCAGAGTTGTGGTTTCTGAAAGACACCGACGGCGACAATGTTGCTGACGTGAAGATTCGAATGTTGCAGGGTTTGTCCAGCGCTGACTCGCACCATAGCGCCAACGCCATGCTTTTGGGCCCCGATGGTTGGCTGTATTGGTCGCGCGGCGTCTTTAATGTAGCTGCATTTGAAACGCCAACACGGACTTTCCGAACCGGTTCCACCGGTGTGCATCGCTTTAACCCGCGCACATTCGAGGTCGAATTCCATTTTCCGATCGGCCCAAATCCGCACGGCGACGTGTTTGATCGCTGGGGCTACCAGTTTGCAAACGATGGCACCGGCGGAACCGGTGGTCTTGTTAGCGTCGGTAAAGGCTTGCGACCAGGCAATCGTCCATGGTTCAAAATGGAATGGCGACCCGTGGCGGCTACCGGCTTGCTTTCGAGTAGTCATTTTCCTGATTCCAGTCAGAACAACTTCTTGATTTGCAACACGATCGGCTTTTTAGGCGTGCTGCAATACGAAGTGAAGTACAACGGCGCGGAAATCACAGCCCAACGAGTTGATGACTTGTTGCAGTCAACGGATCCAAATTTCCGACCAACCGATATCGAAGTTGGCGGTGATGGAGCGATCTATGTTGCCGACTGGCAAAACACGCTGATCGGCCACATGCAGCACAACATGCGGGACCCCAATCGCGATCACGAACACGGACGCATCTATCGTGTTTCGGCCAAGGGTCGTCAGCCTCTGCAACCGGTTAAGATGAAGGGCATGCCGATTGCCGAAGTATTGCAGAACTTCTTTAGTAAAGAGAACAGTACCCGTTATCGCACGCGGATTGAATTGAGTGGTCGGGACACCGGCGAAGTCATCCGCGAAGTATTGACGTTCACCCAGAAACTGGATCCAAGTAAAGCGCCGGTTGATCGCGACGAAGCACAAGCACTCTTGGAATGTTTGTGGGTTCACCAGGAACACCGTGTGCCGAACATGGCGTTGATCCAAAAAACGTTCAAAGCCGCCCAACCGCTTGTCCGCGCCGCGGCGATCCGTACGCTTGGCCACTGGGCCAAACACAAACACAACGGCCAGGTTTTGCAAGATCACCTAACTGGTTGGGAAAGCCTTTTGTCGGCCGCAGCGAAGGACGAATCGGCGCTAGTCCGTGCCGAAGCGGTCAAATCAGCGGTGGAGTTCGATGGCTTGATGCCTGCCGAAACCATCTTTGAAGTGGCAACCCGACCCACCGATCCCGAACTGGATCTAGTACTGGCTTACGCCCGTAGCCAGATCAACGTTGATCAAATGATCGCTGAAGCGATTCGCTCCAAGACGCCCCTCTCTGACGCAGCCGAAGACTACGCTTTGGCCAGTGCTGCACCCGGCCTGTTGCTAGAGATGAATAAGTCAATTGCCGTTTACCAAGCGTTACTGTCGCGGGATGCAATCCCGGAACCGTTCCGACTTGAGGCTGTGAATGCACTGGCGAAAACTAACTCGAAATCTCCGCTGCAGCAATTGGTGACTAGCCTGAGTAATGCCGAGCAAAACAAGCTGGGCAGCTTGGATGATTTGGCCGGAATGTTGACGACCGTCGCAGGAACGACCGTGGCTGATCACAAGTTGCTCCAGCAGGTAGCCGATCAAACTCAGTCGCCAGTGGTTCGGGCGTCTGCCTATGCGGCGTGGTTGAATTCGGGCGATACGAATCAGGCTTGGCAGCATGCACTTGGATCGCGTGAAAAGCTCCGCGATGCACTTTCGAGTGTCAATAAGATCAAAGACACGACAACTCTGGCTAAGCTTTATCCGTTAGTCCGTCCATTGATGTTTGAATTGCCCAAGGCACTGCGTAGCGAAGACGACAACGTTGCGGCGAAGCCTGGTCCACCGGTGACATTCGAATATTTTGCTCCCAATCCCGACAACGTTAGCAACCAAACGCTGGACCGATTACGGCCAACGCTAACGGGTAACGTCGATAAATTCGAAAAGTATGTGCCGGGCGGAGGTCAGGACGGGTTCGCGACTCGGCAAACCGCATCGATTGTTGTTCCTACCAGCGGTGCGTACACATTTTTCATTACTTCGGATGATGGTTCACGGCTGTACATTGATGGCCAAGAAGTCATTAACAACGACGGACTGCACGGCATGTCGCAAAAGAGCGGCAAGGTGCAATTGGATGCAGGCTTTCACGAAATTGTGGTGACCTATTTCGACAATGGTGGTGGCGATGGTTTGCAAGTCGCTTGGCAGGGCCCTGGGTTCGATCAAGTGGCGATCGACGCAACCGTGTTACGTCCGGCAGGAACTGGTAATTTGAAACAGCAGGCCCTGCAAGTGGTCGCAACTTGGCCCGGACATCTAGACGAAAAGATCAGCGACTTTGCCAAACTGATCAGCAGCGATTCTTTAACGGGTACGGCCCTGAACGCACTTTCTTCACTGCCAAGCAAGACAGTGGCTGATAAGCTTTCCAAGGCCGACGCGGCTGCAATCCTGGAGCAATTGCTCCAGCGAGCGGACATTGCAACACCGGTTGAACGCCAAAGCGACGAATTCACCAATTTGTTGCAACTGGGAACCAGTCTGACCAGTGTTACAGAAGCTGAAGATGGGAAACGGTTGAAAGAGCTGCGAGCCAGTATTCCGATCAAGGCCGACCTGCAGGTGATGAAGTTGGGTGCGGAGGTCTACGCACGCGAGAGCCATTGCGCGACGTGTCACCAACCCAGCGGTCAAGGCTTACCCAACTTGTATCCACCGATCGACGGCAGTTTGTGGACGACCGGCAATGAGGATCGCTTGATTCGCATGGTGCTGGACGGAATGCACGGCACAATCGAAGTCAAAGGCAAGCGATACAGTTCGCCGCCGCTACCGCCGATGACCGGTTTCCGTCAGATACTAAACGATGAAGAGATCGCGGCAGTGCTGACGTACGTTCGCAATTCGTGGTCCAACCGCGCCAAACCGGTTGCCCCACAGCATGTTGCTAAAATGCGGGCGATTGACCGCGGTCCAGATGCATCCTTCTGGAGTGTCGTTGACTTGATGAAGACGTATCCGATGGAAGACGGCAGTGTCGCAGTTGCCCAAGCGTCGACCGACGGTTGGATTCCAAGGCTTGTCAAAGAATGGAGCAAGGCCGACTTCAGTGAGTCCGATCTGGCAGAACGAGGGCGTTCGTTTGAATCAGGCGCGAAATCATTCAAGCGAATCGGTTGTATCCAATGCCATAAGGTTGGCAACGAAGGGGGTGAGTTCGGTCCGAATTTGGCGCAACTAGAAATGAAGAAACGCAACGCCGCTTACGTGCTTGGTTCGATGCTTGACCCGTCCAAGGACATCGAGGAGAAGTACGTGATGCGAATCTACTTGATGGATACAGGCGAAGTTATCTCGGGATTCGTCGTCAGTGAAACAGCGACCGAGGTTCTGATCAAATCCGACCCGCTAAACCAGGACAAGCCAAGCGTCGTGAAGAAGGACGAAATTGAACAGGAAAAGACGAACGAAACGTCGGCGATGCCCAACGGTCTGTTGAACTATTTCACCAAGCAAGAGGTCCTGGACCTGATTGCTTATGTTTTGTCTGGAGGCGACAAGGCAGATGGAATTTATGAACGATAGCTAACCAATGACCAGCTAACCAGTGACCAGCCAACCAATGACCAAGCGTCTGACAACGCTCCTGTGATTCCAGCTAATTGTGATGGTCGATTTCGATCATTGTGGAACTTGGTCATCGGAGGCAAGTCGACAACTTTCGTCTTTACTGCCACTTGATGCAAAGCGTTGCTAGAACGCGTTGTTTGTTGGTTGCTAGAACGCGTTGTTTGTTGGTTGCTAGAACGCGTTGTTTGTTGGTTGCTAGAACGCGTTGTTTGTTGGTTGCTAGAACGCGTTGTTTGTTGGTTGCTAGAACGCGTTGTTTGTTGGTTGCTA
>Ga0209491_10006883_pt1 | contig 15396 bp, 12 predicted proteins | sample BON02_FD_187213 | JGI IMG/M metagenome (GOLD analysis project Ga0209491, IMG submission 187213) | Freshwater microbial communities from Lake Bonney liftoff mats and glacier meltwater in Antarctica - BON-02 (SPAdes) (version 2) | ecosystem: Environmental > Aquatic > Freshwater > Ice > Glacier...
TCCAAAGTCCCCGCGACCAGCTAGGCGGGCAGAGGCAGGCGTGGAGTGCCTGTGGCGTATTTGTGGGATGTAAGTGTAGGGTGTGAGAGGCGTGGGAAATGCGCAAAAAGTAGGCATGTGCAAGTGGAACAGCGGGGTTGGACGCCATCGCGAGTTGAGGCGAGGTCGAGGTTGCTTTGCGAGGACCCCCGGATGCTGCTTGCCTTTTGCCCTGTTGACCACACTCTAGCACAGTGATCACACCCTTTGACAATGCCCTACAGAAACTCAATCCTCGTTCATCTTCCCCGTACAGGCTTGGGCTGTCGGACGCCGCAACATCGTCTCCCAAAGGTCAAGCAAGGCAGCACACCCATCTTCCAAGTTAAGGCGTTACACCCCACTGATCATCGTGCCCTGCCACACAACCACAACAATACAGGCAGCACAGGCAGCGCCAACACCACCACAACACACACCTCGTCCTCCACCACCCCCATCTCCTCCGGCGGACGCTCAGCCCTATCTAGCCACACCCTCAGCAACAATGCCTCGCCTCACTTCGAGAGCCTGGGCCATGACCCTCCTCGTCATTGCCCCAACCCTGGCCGTGGCCTTTGCCGCAGGCCAGTCGTCGATGTCTCGCAGCAGCAGCAGCAGCAGCAGCAGCAGCAGCACGCAGGACCGCTCCGTCAAGATGCACCGCGGTTTACAAAAACGGACGAGCTTCACGGTCCTGGAAGAGATTGCACACGACCCCGACGCCTTCACCCAAGGCCTAGTCTACGAGGACGACGGCACCTTCCTAGAAGGCACGGGCTTGTACGGCAAGTCCAGATTGCGGCGCGTGAACGCCAAGACGGGCGAAGTGATGGCGTCGCAGGTCATTGCCCCACGGTATTTCGGGGAGGGCATCGTGGCAGTTGACGACAAGATTATCCAAATCACCTGGCGGGAACGCAAAGCCCTAGTATATGGCCGTCAAAACCTGACGTTGCTCAACGAATTTGTCTACGACACGAGCAATCACGAAGGGTGGGGTATCACCACGGATGGAAACCGATTGATTGTGTCCGATGGCTCGTCCAATTTGCATTTTTGGGATAAAACGACCTACCAGGAAATCCCCAATTCGCGCCTGCGTGTCGAGGATGGCTTTGGGAACGCCGTGAAGCACTTGAATGAATTGGAGTACGCCCATGGGTATGTCTGGGCGAATATTTGGTTGGCGGATGATATTGTGCAGATTGACCCGAGCACGGGGAAGGTTGTTGCTTTCTATGATTTCTCGGCTCTGTACCCTCAGAGTCAACGGGTGAGTGTCGATCAGGTCCTGAATGGGATTGCCTTTGACTCGACTGAAGACGTGTTTTATCTGACGGGGAAATGGTGGCCCAAGTATTACAAGATCAAGATGTGCATTGAGGAGGGGGCGGTGTGTGCGGCGGAGGGAGGAGCAGGAGGAGCGCTGCCGGCTCAGCCGTAAGGGAGGGAGGGAGGGAGGGAGGGAGGAGAGGAAGGACTTTATGTGCTGCTGCTTATGAAAAAAAAGAGAAGGGGGGATTTCTTTTTAATTTGGCAAGGAAACAAAGTAAGTGTAACATAAGAGAAGAGGAAGAGTAGTAAAGTGATCGCGCTCACACAGGCGTTTGTGTGTGCGAAGGCTCAACAAAAAGAGGACGGCGCGCGGGTGCCGGGCAGCCAAAACAAGAAAGAGAGAAACAAAAACATGAATATAAAAAACAAAAGTGCTCTAAATCGTCTGCTTTCCGTGCTGTACATCCTTTTGCTTTTGACTCTCCTCCCTCCCTCCCTCCCTCCCCTCCCCAAAACCTAAAGCATCCTCCTCTTCTTAGCCGTGTTCATATAAGGCCTAAACACATACTCAGTCTCCGCATCCGCCTGCTCCAACGTCCCCAACTTGACCTGAAACAAAGTTAGATCAAACCGAGGCCCCACCTCTTTCAAGCTCACTATTCCTTTCACCCCCGGGGCCTTCTCAAAGGTGTGATGCCGAAACAAAATCCGATCATCCTCATTCGCAAACGTCACCACCCTCTTCGACTCCGCCTTGGGCGCAGGAAAGGTATATTTCAAAATATCTGCCACTCGTTGCCCTAAACTAGACGTAAACCCTTCAAAGACCAAGTGAGGGTAAGCCTCCGAGACGGTAGCCCGATCCTCAATATCATGCCTCATAACCACATTCGACAAAGTAAAATACGCCGTCGGACCTAAAGGCAAATGACACACAAGCAACCCATCAGGCTGCCCCCTCGTTTCTTGCACCACGACAATATCCGTGAAGTCGTGCGTGCGGCAAGCTTCCACCAGCTCGGGGACCTTGGTATTACCTCTGTTGACCGCCTGAGCATTGGGGAAAATGAGCTTGACCTCCTTCATAAACTGCTTCAGCCGTGACGACGGGTCACGCGACGTGGTCACGCAAATCTTGGGGTCCCGCGTGCCGGCCAATCCATACTCGTCGTCCACGTGCGAGCGGGGCGTGGCGGTCGCCTCGTCCTCCAACCCGACCTCGTGCCGCAAGCTGGCCTCCTCGCCGCGCAGCTCCGTGGGGATAGGCTTGCCTTCTTGCAGGGCCGTGCGGATCAAGCGCTTGCGTTCATACGCGGACTTTTCCTTGCCTTCCAAAGATTTGCGGTACAGGTACTCCTTCCGGAGCCGCGTTTGCCGCCGGACGACGCTCATGGTGCTTGTGTGTAGGGGGGGGGTGGGACTGGGTGGGCTGGCGGGGGTGGGGAGGCTATCTGTGTGGGATGTGTGGTGGGAGATGTAGATTGCCGTGAGATCTATGAGTTCTAGCAGCAGCAGTACTACCAGAAGCTGGCGCTCATTGTCGTCGTCGTCGTCATGACGTGGTGAGTGAGTAGTGAATGTGTTTGTGGTTTTGTGGGCTTTGCTTGGTAGGAGAAATACATGATATCCACTGATGATGTGATGGTGGACCGCAAGAGAGGCGAATCGCCGCCATCGTTGCTGCTTCCACATGGCAGCAACCCCACCAAGTCCAAGCCTGTATGTCTCAGTGTATAGGCTGCGTTGCGCTGTTTTGGTGGCTCGCATTGCATGTCCTCGTGGTGCTCTTGACAGCCGCACATTCATCCAATGCTCCCCTCTGACCTCCCAACCCCCATCCCTCCCTCCCTCCCTCCCTCCACAGGCAGCCCCAGCAAATCCTGTGTCCCGCACGCACGCCTACACTAGCCATGCTGCGCCCACCACTACCCGTCCTCTTGCTCCTCCTTCTCGTCGTTGCTGCCACCACCACCACCCATGCCTTCAGTCCCCGCACCACCAGCGTCGACGTGCCTCCATCGACCACCACGCCCACCGTGCTCCGACAACCTCTGTCGTACCGCGTCGCGGACAGGGTCGTCGGCACGCTCTTTGGTATCGACCCCATTTTCAATCTGGTGGCCAAGAAGGCCCGGGAGGCCATCATTGCCCGCGGGGAGAAGATTGGTGTGTCGTGGGTGGAGCGCGTGGACGGCCTCAAGCAACACATGGACGAGCTCGAGACGCAGTACGAGCAAATCAACCGGCCCCGCGTCATCATCCCCGAGTACTACCAAAAACCCTTCCATGCCTACAAGGAGGGCAACCTCGGGTGGAACCCAGCCATTGAATTCGAGGCTGCCTCCCTGAGTGTCCACGCCCCGACTTACACAAGCGGTCCTAGCGAGCTGGAAGAAGACGGCGACGCCAAGCTCCGCGGCAACTTCCACGCCCGCATGAAGGAAATGCTTGATACCTATGCATTCACCCCCTCCCGCATCGTCGACGTGGGCTGTGCTGCGGGGATGAGCACCCTTCGTCTGCAAGCCTCCTTTCCTCAGGCCGAAGTGGTGGGGGTCGACCTCTCTCCTTACATGCTTGCCGTCGCCAAGTACAACCTCGACTCCCGCCCCGAGCTCGCACATATCAAGAAGGAAGGGCGTGTGGACTACGTGCATGCTGCAGGGGAGGACTTGGGGCTGCCGGACGCATCGGTAGATTTGGTTTCGATTTGCTTGGTCAACCACGAGCTACCTAATGAGGCGGCACGCAAGGTTTTTCGAGAAGCTCACCGCGTGCTTCGCCCTGGGGGGGCCTTGGCTTTCATGGATATGGATCCGACAGCTCCGGCGTTTCAGAGGATTGCGAAGAACCCGATGTTGTTTGCCTTGTTTAAGAGCACGGAGCCCTGGTTGAAGGAATATGTGGTGTTATCCTTGCCAAGCGAGCTGCAGGCGGCTGGCTTTAGTCGGATGGACGTCAAGGGGAATTCACCGCGGCATCGCACGGTGGTGGCGTTCAAGTAAATGAGGAGGATGAAGGGGGGATTGAAGCGTGCGTGTTTTTAGGGGAGGGAAGTTAGCGGGGGAGGGAGTAGCCTTTACATACTTCCGTTTCTTCTTTTGTTGCCTTTACTAATCGAAAGAGTGGTGTGAAAACATGCACAGGAAAATACATTTCTGATCCTTCCCTCCGCACCCCACCACATCACCCAAAATGTCTATTTTTGATTGTATCAATAATTCGCGGACTTGCCTAGGACTAAAAAGACTGAAAAACAAACAACCAATATATGGTCTTTCCACCATTCCCGCGGTCGCTTTCTATCCCACTCTTCTTTCCCACTACCTATCCATCACCCTAGAACAACTTCCGTCTCCAACCTTTTGATTATGACCCCGTCGACAACTTCCGATACATCCGCAACAACGGCTGCTCCACCAACATCTCAATCGTCTCCTCCTTGGCCTCATCCAAGTACGGCAGCCCCGACGTCATGCCTCCCGCAAACGCGGCCGTCTCCTCCTCTTCCTCAGATCTTCGGGCAGGCATAGTGGCCTCCGGTCTTCCTGCCTCGCCTCCCTTCGGTCCTGCTCCTTCTCCCACCAACGGCGTAGCTATGGGAGGACGGGCCTTGGTAATGAGCCCGGGGACCAGCAGCAAAGAGACCAAAGCCAAAATCCCACCAAAGCCCAGCGCCGCTTGCGTTGCGTTCTCTTCATCAAACAACTTGACGAGCACAGGCCCAGACAATGCAACGAGGACTTGAGGCACACAGGCAAAAATATTGAGGCTGCCTAGATAAAGACCTCGTTTGTCAGGAGGGGCCATTTGAGCAATCAGTGCCCAAGGTACGATGAGAAAGACGGCCCAGGGCAAGGCGAAAAGTCCAATGACCGCAGCGGCAGCGTAGACCTGACGATAGGGCACCGCGAAAGTTAAGCCATAGCAGCCAGCGAGCAAGAGCTGGGCAACAGCCAAGGTAGGACGGGTTTTAAAGCGCTGGAGGATGCGCGGGAGAACCATGGAGACGAGGCCTGTCAAGACAGCAAAAAGCACAAAGCCGAGAGACGCAGCCTTGATGCCCCGCTCGTAGCGGATGTACTCTTCCGAACCTACCGGCGCCCCGCCGTCCCCTTGGTTCACGACCTTGCCCACCCACACGGCAATGAAAAGGGTGTGATGAAACCAGGACCACCAGGAGAAGAACTGGAGCGCACACACCCGCGCCAAGGCCGGAGGCATGTTGAAAAGCGTGCTGAAAATCTTGCGGATGAGGCCCAAGGGCGACCGTTCGCCTTGCGGGGAATGCTCGCTATCCGCCGTCAAGGGCTCTTCGTGCGTAGTTAAGATGGTTAGGAAGGAGGTGACCAACAGGCAAATCGCACAAATGACGGCAACGACACGCAGGTCCGCACATTGCATCCGACAGTGGGGCGACTCGATGTTGGGAAGGAAATGCGTCCAGGGAATGGCACAAATTACAAAGCCAATCACACTACCGATGGAGGACCACACGGCCATCAAGGCGTTGCCTAATCGCTGTTGCTCAGCAGGCGCAATGTCAGCAACCAGCGCTCGGCAAGGGCCGGCCAGCCCGTTGTTGGCCATGTCGATGATCCAAAGCCCAATAATGGCGGCGGCCATGGCACCACCTCGCGCCGCTTTCGGCCCGGACAGCAATTCGCCCAGGTAGGTGGCGTTGCCCATCAGCATAAACCCCAGCACAATCAAGAGAACGCTTCCAAAAATAAAGGGCCGGCGGCGGCCAAAGCGGGAGTGGCAGTGGTCGGAGAACACGCCCATGTAGGGCTGCGCAATCAGGCCGGAGATGGGGCCGCACAGACAGACGATGGTGTAGTACTTGTAAGGCACGCCAATCACGAGCAAGTATGGCATGAGCAAGGCAGCTTGCACGGCCCAATCAACCTGCACCCCAAACGAGACGACCGTGGCCGCCAAAAGTTTGCCCATGGTCTGGCGCGGGGGTGGCATAAGGGAAGTGCCGAGAGCAGTGGTAGGCTGAGGCGCAGGCAGGGGCGGCGGGGCTTCCTTGGCAGTGGTGGTAACAGCTTGCAATTCGATCGTTACCAAGCCGGCATTGTTCTCCTTCTTGCAATCGGAAGCGTGTGACTCGTTCTTGGTCATTCTGCGACTTGCATTCTCTTTGTGTTGGTTGCGTTGGAAGGGGTGGTATCGGATTGAATGAGGGACGATGGACTCTCTGTACGACAAGCATAACACGCAAACTTGCGAGGCAGAAATTGGGGTTGACATCTTTGCCCTAGGCCTCGTCAGCGAGGTGACGAGAGGGGGTCACATCCTCGAGAAGCTTCCCACGAATCGTGTTTGGGAGGCACGTACTCGCTCGGACATGGCCGGAAGATGGCGGCAGTTTACCCCGCCCAATTTGACCCCGCCTGCAACTTTGACCGAGCGACGATATCGTGGACGATATCATGGCCGATATTTCGTGGACGATAACTCATGACAAGATCCTCGAATATATCTTATTGCTTGTTTGTTTAAGATATTTGCTTGTCGATATCTGCGGCATAGTACAATATCGTGCACATGGCCGAGGCAGGAGGTTGTTGCAAAGGCATGGAGGACTTGTCTTGTTTCCTTTGGTGCACTCAAACCAAACAAGTCAAGTCAAGTCAAGGCTTTCCGCTCTCCAAGATACACCCACTGTTATATTTTGGTGCCCACCCGGGGTCGACACCAGCTACCTTACCGCCACCTAAGACTACTCATCCCATGCTTATGTCTCATTCCCCTCCACGCTCACCCCACCACAGGCCCGTCGACGGAGGCGGCGAAAGGAGTGAGAGAGACGGCGGCAATGAAGAAGAGCAAGGCGGCGAAGCGCAAGGCCCAGCAGGAAAAAGGCGGCGGAGGCGGCAGAAGCTGCAGCGACGACAGCGGCGGCGAGCGGAGACGAGATCACTCAAGGGGAGGATGAGAATGGGAAGCAGTCGCCGCAGAAGGAGGGCAAGGGGGGGCAGCACGAGGAGAAAGAGGTGGAGCAGGAGCAGGAGGATGAAAAACAGGAGGTGGAACACGAAGAGGAGGATCAACATGCTGTGACGGCTACTGCGGCCCTGAGTGAGACGAAGGGACGGGGAAAAAAGGAGGAGGAGGAGGATGATGAGTGCTCGGTGTGTTTGAATGCAATTGAGAGCGGCGATGTCGGCAATCCTGCAGACCCGCCGCTGATGTGTGGGCACCGTTACCATGCATTTTGCCTGCATTTTTGGGTGGAGCGATGAACGAGCAAGTGCATCGAGCCGACCTGCCCTTACTGCCGGTCGCCGTTGTAGGAAGTGGGGAGCAATTGGGAAGTTTTTGATAGCACATTTAAAGAAGAAGTTGTTACCAGACAGGCTATCATGCTCTGTTGTCTTGTTTCGTTAAATTTCTGGCGGTGCGTCGGCACCCGCACAAAAGAATCTCTATTACCAACTCCATGCTAAATTTTCTCGTCTCCACCACACGCACCACACACACCACATAGACCTGTCATACGCTAACCGATGAGCGTCCAAACGAAGAAGAAGACTTTGGCACAATTGCGGGCGGAAAAGGAGCAGCGCCGACAGGATTTCGAAGCTGGCTGTCTTATTGTTGACGAGGTGGGGGAGGAATATTTCCAACGGTTTCAAAGGGGAGGATTTTCAGCAGAATCTTTCCATGATCTAGCGAAAGAGCTGTTGGTCAAGGCAAAGCGCGCCTGCCAGCTTGTTGAGTATGATCCCGATAGTTCTTTCTACCGTCAAATCCTTCTTGAGATAGGTAGGCTTCACTACGATCTTGGAGAGCATACCCCTGCCTTAGCCGCCCTCCGGCTAGCAGACGAGCTCTACATGGCGGCGGAGCGAAAGGGTTTTGTTTCGGCTGACGAGCAAGAAATCTGGAAACAAGTTCTCAGGACCTCGGGTAACATTTTCCTAGCATCGCGGCAGCTAGAGGCGGCCAAAGCCTGCTTCCTCAAGCAACAGGCCGCGCCGCGTCTAGATAATATCGATCGTGTGAGTGCTCTCAAAGGCATGGCTCATTCCTACAAGGAGCGCAAGAAGTGGAAGCAGATGATGCAATGCTGCGAGGAGGCCCTTACTTTTATCCCAAAAGCCAATGAAAATTGTGCCCCTAACCAAATCGAAGAGCGGATGCTGATCCTGCTTGCAGACGCTGCCGAAGGGTTGGGGGATATGAAGCGGGCCCAAGAATTTAACGAGAAAGCAAGGAAGACCTTCCGTGCAAGCGGCCTAACAAAATCCTCTACGAATCTCATGTCCTGTAAACGGCGGGAGGCAATCAGGCTTTTGGCGGCGGAAAAGCCGCTCGATGCAGCTCTAGCCTTGGCACGTGCCCCGGAGATGTACGCGAACAGGCTGCACTACACTGGTATTAATCTGATGGACTTGCATGATGTTTTGCAGCCCATCATGGCCGCTCTCAAGGTCCAGGCCGACGCGATGGTGCAAGTAGGGATTCCCAAGTATGTGGCTCAAGGCGAGTTGATCCGGGCGGATGTAGAAGAGACCGAGGCTATCCTGGCTGGGTATTGGGAGGGAGTGTTAGAGGAAACGCGTTGGGAGCTCGCAGAGCAACGGCGTGTAGCAGCGGTAGCTACGGTGACACATGTGGAGGCACAAGCAGAAGCGGCGGCGGTGAAGAAGAGTAAGGCGGCGAATCGGAAGCAGCAAAAGCGCAAGGCCCAGCAACAGAAGAAGGCGGCTGAAAAGGCGGAAGCGGCGGGCAGAGAAGAGGCTCAGCAGACGGAAGGCGAGGGAGATCATGGAGGACTGAAAGAAGATGGAAATCCGCCAGATGTGACGGCCGCGGCGGCTGCCTTGTCGGCCATGGCCGTGAGTGGGGTGGGTGGACAGGTGGAGGAGAAGGAGCAGGAGCAGGGGGACGAGTGCTCGGTGTGCTTGAATGCGATTGAGAGCGACGATGCGGACAATCCCGCGGATCCGCCGCTGATGTGTGGGCATCGTTACCACGCGTTTTGCCTACGATTTTGGGTGGAGCGATGTACGAGCAAGTGCATCGAGCCGACCTGCCCTTATTGCCGGTCGCCGTTGCACGAGATGGAGAGCATTTAAGGGCGGTTTGTGAAAGGAAGAAAGAACCGGAGATCGTACGTAGATTTGATACATACATTCCTTTTTCCTTCTTTATGTCTTCTCTCTATTTTCTTGCCCGTGTAGAATACAGCACTTCATCTCACCATCACTCACATCCCTACCACAACATCCACCGTCGCTTCGGAAAAATCCGCATTAAAAAAAAAGTGCCGAAAAATATAGCCAACATCATGAAAATCATGAAGCACGATGTCAAGGAGTTGCTCCACCTTCTTTTTAATTGCTCCTCGGTTTTCTTTAGCTCCATCTGCAGGCCGTCTAGGTTCCGTTGCGCGGCGTCTTCCGTCTTGTCCAGCACCTGTAAGAGATAGGATAACGGGGAATGGAAGGTCAGTTGATCTGGGTCTTTGGAAAATGGTTTGTTCAGAAATCATGCCTGTCCATGCTTCATCCAAAATTGTCACCCACTCTCCACGCTCTCACACACAGTCTGATCCGAGCAAAAAGGCCAGGGTCCTGCACTCCATTGACAAATTAAAGTTACTCCCAACCCTTCTCTTTATCATACACACACAATCACGAACCAACCTTGTTCTGTTCTCGCAAGCTAGAATGCACGAGCATCGAACTGGCCTTAAGCGCGCCCACCAGCTCCTCTAGCTGCTCCGTCAGCACCTGCTGTGCCTCCTTCTCCCGGTCCACCTTTCCTTGCACGTCACGGTCCATCCCTTCCCCTTCCTTTGCCCCTCCTCCTCCTTTCCCGGGTTTACCCGACGGAGGTGGTGGTGGTGGAACTGAACGGGTGCTAGCAGGAGGAGGGCCGCCAGTGCTGGGCCCTGGCGCAGGAGGCGCGCGACCAGAGAGGGGAGCGCCGGAGGGGGTGCCACCACTACTAGTGATATTGGTGCTGGTGCTGGTGCTGGTGCTGGTACTGGTACTAGTGGGTCGGCTCCTTCCCATGGCCTTGAACCGCCGCAGCTCTTGCTGTCGCGCCGATAAGATGCGTTCCAGGGCGTCCACCCGAAAGCTGTAACACTGCAGCGTCTTGGGCGCCGCCACCACGCCCAGGTCCAGGCTGTGCAACTCCGTGAGTAGCTCCCGCAAGGCCCGCAAGAACTACAGTAATGGGGTGTGTAATTGATGGAAGATAAGCCCTCTGCGATGCTATGTTAGCCCTCCCCACCACGCCCAACAAACGTACCACGTGCAGACGGTTCAGCTCCAACACATAGGCCCTGTCCCCCGGCCGGGCGCTCGCCAAGACGCCCTGCTGCAACGTCTTCTCCGTCGCGTCCAACAACCGCACAAAGTCCACCACCCGCCGCCGCTGCGGGAGCTGCTGGGCCCCAAGGTCTCCGCCCGCCATTTGGCCTGTGGTCAGGGTGTGTAAGGATGTGGATGGACGTAAAGCCTGGTCAAATGGGATGGGGCAAACAAGGGTGGGGCTTGATTTGAAGTAGTGAGGGCGTCATCGGATCTCCACCACACTACACCACATCACACCACATCCACGCATTCACGCATCCGCACGACACACAAACGACACAGGAGCACGACGTTCTAGTCCTCTCCGTGCGCCAGCTCCCCCCGGTTCATTGGATCAAAAGCCAAGGCATCCACAAGCCTGCCTCCTCTCCCACGCCGGCCCGCCTGGTCCGACTCAAGTCTAAGCACCCAGCACACAGCACACACTCTCCATGTCTCTTCCCCCTGCTGCGTCGTCCAAAAAGCGACGCGCCCGACGCGCCCCCCCTGTGCGGGGCTACGCCAAACGTTTGGGGCCTTACCAAGACAATGGCCGGTGCGGGGACGAGGTCCCTGAAGTGTCCGAGGACTGGGCCGCGATCGAGGCCAAGATTCAGGCCTTGGCTACGGAGATCGAGGAGGCGAGGTATGTCATCGTGCATACAGGAGCGGGCATCTCCACCAGTGCGGGCATCAAAGATTTTCGCGGCAAGGAGGGGATTTGGACGCTGGAGAAACTAGGCATGCCCTTGCCGGGGTACGAGAAATGCTGGAATCAAGCCGTGCCGACCTTGGCGCACATGGCGTTGGTTGGGTTGATGCAAGCGGGTCATCTTCAATACATTGTCAGCCAGAACATTGATTGTCTCCACCTCCGCTCGGGCGTCCCCCGGACCAAATTAAGCGAACTTCACGGAAATCTGATGATCGAGGTTTGCGAGAGCTGCGGTACAGAAGTCCGTCGAACGCTCGACATCGGGGGAGTAGGCAAGAAAAGGACGGGGAGAAAATGCCCCCGACCAAGGTGTGGATCTAAGCTAGCCGATGCGTTGCTTGACTGGGAAGACGAGCTCCCCGAGCCGGATTTCTCGAGGGCGTTGGTAGAGTCTGCTAAGTGTCGTGCTAAGGGGGGGTTGGCGTTGTGCTTGGGGACGTCCTTACAAATGTGCCCTGCGAGGGACCTGCCTGCCGAGGCTGCTCGAATGGCGATCGTCAATCTACAAGCGACGGACATGGATGATGAGGCATGGCTGGTGCTGCATGCACGGTTGGATGATGTGTTGTATGGGGTGCTGCAAAGGTTGAAGGTGCCGGTGCCGGTGTGGGAGAGAGTAGAGACGTTTTTCGTACATCATCAAGTCACGAGTGTCAAGCACAGTGCTGCTGCTGCTGCTCCTGGAAGGAAGCGAAACAGAAATAGCAGCAGCTATGTGGAGGAGGAGGAGGAGGAGGAGGAGTGGCAAGGGGGGGAAGGGTATTGCACGTTTCAAACCACCTTTCGATTGAGTGTTGGAGAGTCGACCCTCCTTCAAGATGCCCCTTCTGGGTACCTCTCCTCTGTCGTCCTGACGCTACCGCACGATTCCCCTGCTGCTGCTACTACTGCTGGTGCTAATGCTGCCACCGAGGAAGCACCAGCGCGGGTGGTGAGGATGGACGAGCAGCCTTTCACGCATTTTGACAAGGTCACCACGACGCGCTCTCGTCATTTATGCCATGTATGCCATCCATCCGCCAACAACAACAACAGCAGCAGCAGCAGCAGCAGCAGCAGCAGCAGCAGCAGCAATAGCAGCAGCACCGGGGAGATGGAGGCAGAAATGTTGCACGTGGGTGTGACAGTCCATTTTGAAGGATTTTCGCCCATCCAAGCAGGGACTACGGTGGTGCCTGCTCACACGCCCGAGCCGTGGCATGGGACTTATTCGATCCAAAAAAATCAAGGGAAAGATGCAGGGTCACGGGCTGTGTCTACGAGGTTGATAAGAATAGATTATAATGAAGTGTATCGGAGACCTGTCGTTGCTGCCGGTGGTGGTGCCGTTGAGGATGCTGCTGCGACAACTGCTCCTAAAGCTGAAGCTGCTGGTGCTGCTGCTGCTGCTGAAGATGAAACCGCGCCTCTTCCTCCTCTTACTCCTTCTCTTGGCAGCGACGTTGGTGATGATGAGATTATTGATCCGCCTCCCACCGAGGTCAACACCAGCTGAGGATGGAGTTATGAATTGATGAGCGAATGCATGTGCATATAGAATGACGGGCTGTGCGACTTCGTATAGATAGTGATACCGCCACAGAAGAGTGGAAAGGGAAGAGCAAAGAAGGCCTTCCCCCCGAAAGCTGCCGAGAATTATTAAAGGAAACTGCTTAGATTTAGGTAAAAATAACAAAGCAAAATTGTGTCAACATCAACAGCTCAAAGCAGAGATACAAATAAAGGTTTTTGCTGTGAATTTTCTTCTTCGTTTCCGTCTATGCACATTGAATGACATACCTACATATCTGCCTACCCTACACACATTTATTTCTCTCCTTTCCTCTCCTGTTCTACCCCTCGCTATTATACTTCTTCCCTCTCTCGTCTTCTTTGCATTTGCTTCAGCTTCTTCTTAGCGGTGTGTGTCACTTCTCTTCTCTTTCTCTTCTATCTCTACTTTGATTTCCTCCCCTCCCACCCAACCCCCTCGGCGTCATCTTCTTAGTCCCCCTCAATCGCCCATGCTGCTCCACCACTCCTCCCTCCCCTCCTCCCCCACCCATCGACTCATCCCCCCCCAATTCAGGACTCTGAATAATCAACGCCCGATCCCTCCAACGAGGTACCGCCGACTCAAGTACGGCCAAAAACCTCGTCATCGCCGCCGTTTGCGACAAGCCCGCATTCACTTTCCACGCCTCCTGCGCCAGAGCCATCACCGACGACAACCTCTTCTCCTCCGTCCCTCCGTCCCTTCCTCCCCCGGCTACAAGCGCTGCCAATGACGCGAGATTAGGTGGGTGATCATGGTGAGAGTAATCTCCTTCTCGGTACTGCAAAAACAATCCTACTGCCGTTGCCAGGCTCTTGTCATCTAGCATCGACGCCCCTCCTCCTCCACCAACACCGTGATGCGCAGGCGACTTGAGAGAGGGGAAGAGATGAGGATGATGCTTGCCACTGGTGGTACTACTGCTGCTGCTGCTGCTGCTGCTGCTGCTGCTGCTGTTGGCAGTAGTAGTGGTCGTCCGCAACAATTTGTGCAACGCCCGCAGCCCATCACAGAATTGCGCTTCCAGCTCGACGTCTTGCAAACGCAACGAAGAAGGGGTCTCGGAGGCATTCGAAGAAGAAGCAGACAACGTGCTCCCTCCTCCCCTCGGCCTACCATCCTCCATCGTCGTTGACGTCGGCCGACGCTGCTGCTGCTGCTGCTGCTGCTTGGGCTGATCATCAAACGAATAAGAAGAAGCAGATGCACCACTGCTCAAGATCTGTCGAGAAGGCAAAGCAGCAGGAGCAGACATCGGGGTAGGTATCTCCCCTCCTTCCTTCCCCCCTCCCTCCCTCCCTCCCTGTGTCTTGCCCTGCAACACAGCCATCAGCCTTGCGGACTCTACTTTCAAACTGGCAATGACTGAGAGTTGGGTCTCGACCACGCTTTTCCGACACAAATTCCGTGCCTCATTAATGTCCCGCATCCACACCCGTTTCATCTCAGGGCTCTCCGCGACGACCACAAATGACTTCTGGGGATGATGCACCTGGAAGGAACAATTCCGCCTATCCTCAACATTACTCACTTTCGTCAAACTCAACAGCAACTGCTGATGCACCTTATACTCCCCTCCAAACCCCCGATGGGTATACAAAAGCTGATCCGAAAACAAGAAAAAAGTGTACAATTTCCTCTTCCCCGACCGGCACTTTTTCACCAAATCCCCTTCTCGCAAAAAACGACGCGACCCCTCTAATAGCTTCGCGCGAGCCTCAATTCTCTTCGCGACAGCCTTCAGCTCCTCTCGTAACCGAGATTGTTGCACCGAATCCTTCAAATCAGCAACCAAGGCATGTACTTGTCCAATAGCATCCCAAGCCCCCCCTCCTCCCTTGCTGCTGCTGCTACTGCTGCTGCTCGTGCTGTTGATTGCATTCCGACTCGTACTCCCTAATCGCCCACCACCATTCGACGTGCTGCTGCTACTCATGCTACCACTACCAGGACCCCCCCCTACCACCGCCGGCACCGCCCCTTCCGCACCACCTGCTGCTGTTGCTGCTGCTGCTGCTGCTGCTCCTGTAGAAGAGCCAAACCCAAACGCCATCCTCTCCTGCTCCATCTTAAACTTAGTGAGTAAACCCGCAAACGCCTGCCTTTGGGGTCGTAAACCCAAAAACATCGCCGCACACAACATACTCTGCACCACATCCAGACAAATCAAAATTGCCTCCGGGTCGCTCTGTGTCGGGTTCTGCAACACGGCATGTACCAACCCATGCACATGAAACCACACACTCTCATACATCAGCTTAACCAAATCCGGGGTCAAACTAGCATTCACCCCCACAAACGCAAACCTATTCGGATACACCGCCAACCCCCTCAGCAACTCGTCAGCGTCCCTCACAGCCTGCGCCACCTCTCGACAAGCATGATACAAGGTAGGGTCATACCCCCCCCCTCCTCCAATCCCTCCCCCGGCACCTAAGCCTGCATCGCTCCCTTCATCATCCCCCCCTCCCCTCGTATCATGCATCCTCAAGCTCATAAACCCCCCATCCACCGGCGCCTGCCCCTGGTGATAC
>Ga0209491_10006887_pt1 | contig 15390 bp, 16 predicted proteins | sample BON02_FD_187213 | JGI IMG/M metagenome (GOLD analysis project Ga0209491, IMG submission 187213) | Freshwater microbial communities from Lake Bonney liftoff mats and glacier meltwater in Antarctica - BON-02 (SPAdes) (version 2) | ecosystem: Environmental > Aquatic > Freshwater > Ice > Glacier...
CGGGGCGGTGGCAGTGAAGCCTGTGGTGGCCGCCGTGGGCGCGGGAAGCGCCGCATGCGAAGAGGAGCTGCCGGCCGCCGCGGGGCCGGTGTCCGGGGCCGGCGCCGCTGGTGCTGGAGCCGCGTGCCTCGCGATGTGTGCGGCAGATCCTCCCGAGACGCCTTCAACAATGGATGTAATAGTGGCGGATACAGCCGGCGCCATTTGGGCGGGGCGCACCGGGCCAAAGACGGCCATCCGTCTCCACGCCGCAACTAATAGCCACATCTGGGCTCGCGCCCCCGGTAATCGAGACAGATCATGGGCGTCTTCGCGGGCGGCCGTCCAGGCGGCCCTGAGAACGAGGGTCGCGCGGAGAGACGTCGTCGCGTAGCCGAGAACCACCGCACGACCGGCTGGCGTAGTGTTTCGCGACAGGAGAGCGGAAGCGGCACGCAGTATAGCTGGTTCGGGGTAGGCCCCGTTTGCGACGAGGAGGCTACCAGCTCGCGCGGTGATTTCGTCCCTCGCCCCCCTTAGCAGCGCGCTTGCCCCGGGACCCGCCGCCGCTGTCCGGCTCGCCCAGTGCCCAAATCCGCCCCGGAGCTGCGTGGCTGCTTTTAGGGCAACCGTGGCTCGCGCCCCGAGAACCTCGTCCATATCTTTGGAGTGCCGCACAAGGGCGAGGACGGCAGCTGCGACTTTGTCCGCCGCACCTACAAGCGCACGTCGATCGGAGGAGGTGGCTGTGGACTCGACCCCGACGGCGATGACGCGCTTGAGTGCCGTCTCGACCGCCTCTGAACGAGGGTTGGCGCCACGGAGCGTCGACGCGGCCTGCAGCCAATATGTCGCGGCCGAGTCGAAGGGGCGCACGTTGGCCGCCGCGTGTAGCTGCTAAAAGAGTTCCTCGCATTTGGCCCTCGCTGCCGTGCATGAGACAAAGTAGTGCCACCAGTCGCACGGCCCGGAGCCGCATGAGCATACCTCGGCGCGCGCGGCCCGCAGAAATGCGCCCTGCCCGTGCTTTAGGTCGCTGGCAAAGAGTCTGTCGCCCGCGAGCTGTGCCAACGTGATGGCGTCTCGTGACGCGTCGTGTAGCGACGGGGTAACTGTACTGGGTCCTTTGCGCAGCGTGCCAGTTGAGGATCCCCGTAGCCATCCGATGACCGCCTCCTGTATGGCAGCACAGGCCCATGTGCTAACCCGGATGGTCGCGGCGGAAAAGACTGCCGTCGTCTTTGGCCGTTTGACGACCGTCAAAGCGTGCGGGCGCGCCTTTGGAATATTGATAGCTATCTCCGCGCCGAGCGCGGCCTTGGCCTCGATGTCAGCCCACTCGTTGACCGTAATGCCCGAGTGTGCTTTCACGTGGGCCATAACGACGGTCTTTCCTTTCCATTTGGCTGTCCAGGCAGCGAGGATGCCATCAAGGAAGAAGTCCGTACGGTGTCTGTTGTCTCGGTCGGAAAAGCTGATGGCACTGTCGACCGGCGAGGATGAGTCAAACAGCACCATGTACTTCTCTTCGCGCTCACGGTGCGCCACTGTTGTGTGGGCCGCCGTCTCGACTTCGTAAGACGAGCACGTGCGTGTCTCATGGCCGAGTGGAAAGGTCAGCAGGATGTACTCTGCGCCCGATGAGAAGATTTCGCCGCAGTGCCGGCATCCCGCAAAGCCAGCCGCGCCGGGGGTGTCGCCAGCTGCTGGGCAAACGGAGCCTCCACGGTCCAAACAGCGCGAGTGCCACAGGCCCGTTCTGCCAGTAGCAGAAAGTCGAAGGAGGCTCTTGTCGCTGCGACACAGACAGCGGTCTCGTTCTTACCCGCCTCCCGCGCGGCATCGCGGGTTGCCTCTTTGCTCGACTCTGTACTCGCTTCTCTACTCGAGCCTCTCTATCTCTACTCGCTTATCTACTCGCCTCTGTACTCGAGTATCTGCTTGACTCTCTACTCGCCTCCTTACCCGCCTCTCTACTCAACTCTACTCGCATCTCTACTCGCATCTCTACTCGCCCCTCTACTCGACTCTCAACTCGACTCTCCACTCGACTCTCTACTCGACTCGCTGCTGGCCTCTCTACTCGACTCTCTGCTCGCCTCTTTACTAGCCCCTCTCTACTCGTCTCTCTACTTGACTCTCTACTCGACTCTCTACTCTCTACTCGACTCTCTACTCGACTCTCTACTCGACTCTCTACTCGACTCTCTGCAATAGCCCCCCCCCGCACGTCGGACGTGCCTCACGAGAGTGCAGGGACACATATATAGAATACAGAAAGAATGGGCAAAGCGCCCGCCTCTGGTGCAGCAACAGCCGCCTCCCAACCGCCGCCACTAGGCTAAGGTTAACGAAACCCTAGCCCAGCTGCAGAGCGAACGGTGGAAGGGGCAGGGCCGAGGTAGCTTCCCACAGAAGGAGGTCCTGGACCCCGCACACGACTGTCCACTGACACGCAACACGGGCGCCTCCCCCCATGCCTGGTGCATGGGGAGGCAAGACAGACAGACAAACACAAGACACACAGACAGAGCAACCGAGTGTTCACAAGGAATCTCGCAATGGAGTCTCACTCACCAGGGTAGTGGTGGGTGGGTTGAGAGAGACTCCATGGTCGATGATGTTGACGAGAAAGATCGCAGCTAGATGGCGGCAGCTCAAAGAACAGCGCGAGCGACGCGCAACTTACTTCTACCGTTAAAGCGATCTAGCTTCTACGGTTAAAGCAAGGACCGCCTCACCGCTAGTGATACCAAAGGGCTAGTGTACCGAAGGGAGAAACAAGAGGAGAGAGGACTCGCACTCCTGTTTGCTCGAGCCTCCGCACGTGACCCCCCCGTCAGCAGAGCGACTGAAGCAAGGGTGTTGTTCAGCCACTCTGCACCAGGCCCCCCCCGCACGTCGGACGTGCCTCACGAGAGTGCAGGGACACATATATAGAATACAGAAAGAATGGGCAAAGCGCCCGCCTCTGGCGCGGCGACAGCCGCCTCCCAACCGCCGCCGCTAGGCTAGGGTTGATGAAACCCTAGCCCAGCTGCAGAGCGAACGGTGGAAGGGGCATGGCCGAGGTAGCTCCCCTCGCATGGCTGTTAGCCGAGCCCGGCCGTAGGCCGGCCGCTGCCTCGCTGCCCCGCCTCGTGAGGCTAACCTAGTAGCAATCAACCTTCTCAAATTCGCCGGCCACGTCGTCGACCTTGGTAGAACCAGCGAGCTGCGTCCACTCGAGCGTCTGATTGAAGCACGCCCGCACGTAGAGCCGGTAGCAGTCGCTGGACCAGCGGCCCATCGTACGAATGGTTCGGATCCGCACCAGCCGCGAAGAGGGCTGTGGCGCCACCTATCCGAAGTGAGTGTGCGCCGAAGTGCTCCGATTGTAGGCCGGTACCCTGCATGAGCCATTTGACCCAGTCGCGCAGCATATCGACAGTGATCGGACGACCCGAAAGAAGACGGAAGAGCGGTGTCTGCTTGGCCGCAGAAGAGTCGACTGGGTCGATCTCGAAGAGGCGCCGCATGTCCGCGACCGCATCCACGAACTTGCTTCCGGCCTCAATAACGAGCGGGACCATTTTCCCCGTGAGATGGTTCATGTTTTTGCATGGCCGCATCATGACAACGAGCCGCTCCTTGGTAAGCGTGACGACGTCAGCGCGGGATAGGTGAAGCGACTCTCTCCATTGAGTACCGTCGACAGCAAACTCCGCGCCGCGAAGCAAACCTTGGAAGCCGAGCGAGAGCGCCGCCCTTATGGTGACGTGATCGCGGTTGGCCGGATCGAGCATCAAATCCATTGCCTGCCGCAGGAGCTGCGGTGGGACGCCTCTCCGCACGCGTCGTCCGTAATCGCCGTAAATGCGGCGCATCCCCTTGATCATGGCTGGCAGGCGCTCCAGCTTGAGGCCCCCCGCGAGTTTTATACCGTGCTGGCGCGCGTGCCAGCCCTGTACGGCCCCAAGGTAGTTGGTCGCCGTGCGCGGCTTGATGCCCGTGTCCTGGACTGAGCAGGCCACGAAGCGAATGATGAGCCACTCCTCGTGTAACTTAGCCGCGAGGCTCGCGTTGGGGTCCAGCGGCCGGTCTGGGCAGAGCCCTTGCTCCGCACAGAAACGGCGCCATCGTCGGACACCCGTGTGCCGCGCTCCGCCCCTGCCGTCCACGGTAGCGTTGGCGATTGCCCGTCGAGCGAGCGCATCGTAAGCGCTCCCCTCGAGCCATGGCGCAGCTTGCCGCTCAGGAGCGCCTGTCTCCCAGGGTCAGGCCACCGGCTCGCCTCGCTCGTCGAGAACAACCCTAGAAAGTCCCCCGGTTCGCACTAGATCGTCTGTCGCTGCCGGCGACGCAAAGTAGCACGCTCTGCTGCTTGTGGACTCAACAAACTCGCCGCCGTGTATGAAACTCTCTTTCGCAACCGCTTGCATATGCTCGGCCCGCGGGCCCCAATAGGCTTCAACTGCGGACGGTGCCGTCCGCCGTTTAAGCGTCGGACCTTGGCCATCGCTGGTGGCGTTCTCTCCCTAGGCTCTCTTAAAGGAAGCCGCCATCAACTTCTCAATGGCGGTGCTACGTAGCTCCGGCGCTGAGACGTCCCGGCCCAACTGGGCGAGCGATGATGGCGGACCTGAGAGACACGGGAGAGAAGAGCTACGAGGGATAACGCAGCCTATAACTCGGTCGAAGACCCTCGGTTAGGCTTTTGGGACAACATCACGGCTTCCCAACCCATGCTGTTGGGAGCGGGCGAGGACTTCCTCGCCGGCCCACTAGCGAGCTAAACTGGTCTCCAGCGTAGCCACTCGACCACGATGAAGACCAGCTCCTCGACCGGCCAATCTATGGCCGGGACCGGCCAATCTATGGCCGGGACCCGAGCTAAACCAGTCTCAGCGCAGCCCCTAAAAGATGACAATGAAGACCAGCTCCTCGACCGGCCAATCTATGGCCGGGACCGGCCCACCTGGGGCCGGAGCGAGCTAAACCGGTCTCCAGCGCAGCCTCTAAAAGACCATGATGAAGACGAGCTCCTCGACCGGCCAATCTATGGCCGGGACCCGAGCTAAACCGATCTCTAGCGCAGCCCCTTAAAAGACCACGACGAAGACCAGCTCCTCGACCGGCCAATCTATGGCCGGACCGGCCCACCTGGGGCCGGAGCGAGCTAAACCGGTCTCTAGCGCAGCCCTTGAAAGATCACGATGAAGACGAGCTCCTCGACCGGCCAATCTATGGCTGGGACCCGAGCTAAACCGGTCTCTGGCACAGCCCCTAAAAGACCGCAATGAAGACCAGCTCCTCGACCGGCCAATCTACGGCCGGGACCGGCCCACTGCCCACTGGGGCCGGAGTGGCGATGCGCGTGCCCCTTCGCACGCACGCCGCCGCGCGCCAGGCGAGTCGCTCCTCGCCGGCCCGCATACCGATTTAAACCGGCCCTTGGCGCGACGCCTTAAAAGGACCGCGGGCAAAGGCCAGCTTCTCGACCGGCCAATCTATGGCCGGGACCGGCCCACTGGGGCCGGAGTGGCGATGCGCGTGCTAGTTCGCACGCATGCCGCCGCGAGCCAGGCAAGTCGTTGGACTCCGCGCGCTGCTCACTTCGAGCCACGCGCCCTTGCCGCTTTAAGCTGCTTGGCGAGCCCTTGGACGCTGCACGCCGCTCACTTCGAGCCGCGCGCCCTTCGCAGCCGAAGGGCCGAGATGGCGACGAGCATGCTCTACTGAACACCCGCCGCCGCTAGCCGCGAGACTTCGACGACCGCGGCCAAGCAGCGCCAGCATGGCGGTACCTCGAGCCAGAGGAGCGGGAGGCCGGCCTCCCTGGCGATACGCAGCGCGTCCTGGAGCTGCTCGCCGCCGCGCGAGAGCCCGTCGGCGACGTTGTTGTCGATGGACGTGACGCGTGTGGATGCGGCGACGATGCCGAGACGAACAAACTCGTCGTTCCGCCGCCTCACGAGCTCGTGCATGCCCACCGAGCGCGACTTGCCCCGGTCGGTCGCGAACTCGGCAGCCTCGTTGTTGGTGAATTCGAGCAGGTGCGAGATGCCAACGCCGACGCTCGTTGCGTAGGGGTGAGGAAAGTGAAGGCTGCGAAATTCATGGTGGCGAGCTCTAACGCGTTGATATGCAAATGGCGCACCTCGTCGTCGGTCCACCGGCCGTCAAAGTAGACGGAGGTCTCGCCTATGATTGACCAGCCGCCGTAGCCGCTCTCGCCTGGCGAGAGCAGCTCTCGTGACGCGTCGGCGTAGTAGATGAGGAGGCCCGGCGCGCCCTGACGAGGAAAAGCCGAGCGCGAGGCAAGAGGGCACGACTCCGGCGGGATGGCACGGAGTCGCGCAAGCCACCACAGGAGCTCGCCTTGAGCCCTTTGTCCGACCACCTTGCGTCCTCTAGCTAGCCAGACGAGTCTTCGCCCGCAGCGCGCGCAGGATGTAAAATGTGTGGACCCTGCCCAAGACGACCGTGCACGCTGCGTGGAGCAGCTTGTGGCAGAGAGAGTTGAGCTTGTCCGCGTCCACGCGCAGCTCGCTTTTGGACGCTGTTTTACCGCCGATGAGGGCGATGATAGCCAGGGCATACGACGTGCGCTTGAGCTCTGTAAGGTAGATATAATCGCCTTCTCGAGGTCGAGAGAGGCGCCCAAGAAGTCCATGGACTCGCCTGAGAGCCAGCTCTTGCCTTCGGAGTCAGCGTGACCGAAATGCTTAACTACGCCGACTAAAGCGGCGAAGTGGAGGGACGACCGCCGTTGTTGCCCGGCCGTGCCGTCGTGACCGGGGGCGGGCATGACGCGCTCGCCGCGATGATCAAAGAGGAAATCATTGATCGAGGCGGCCCCGATGTCGTCGACGTACATGACGGTGAAGACTAGGACGGCCCAGCGATAGGCCTCGCTCTTGACCGCCTTGGCCGTCGCTGCTGCCTTGCGTCGATACTGGAGCCATGTGAGGACGGCCTGCTCGACAGCTGGGTACGCCGCATCGAACCGTGCCAACTCACGACGTATCGCCCACACGAGGAAGCAGCTCTACCTGCCGCATAAGACCGGTGCCTCTCGCTGGCCAAACTGAATGCGAGGGTCAAAACCAAAGCCGTCTGACTGGACGAAGCCGCTCATCTAGCAGTCACAGCGCTGCTTGCCTGTCCTGCGGAAGTAAGAGTCGAGGTTGAAGCCCCAGACCGTCTGCCAGACCTTAACTGGCGCCTCGGCTGTAATACAGGCTGTATCGAGAATGGCGATGGCGCGCGCGAGCTCCGCGACCTTAACGTAGTCAATGTCCGGGATGGACTCAAGACTCAAGGTCGATCGAGTCATTGTAGGAGGGAACGCCGTCGACAAGCTGCATCGTCTTGTCGATGGTCATGCGCGCCTTGTCGTTGAGCACGATGATATTCATCGGGTTGGCGAGCATGGGCCAGATCGGCGGGAGCGAGTAGCCGTGATGTACCCAGCCCCGGTCGCGATCCTTCTTGGCGCACTTATCAAAGGCAGCCGGCTCCTTGAGAGCGCCGACGTGCGGAGCGCCAAGAATTGCCCAAAGCTCGAGATCGGGCCCAGGGTAGCCGTGCGCCATGAAGGAGACAATCTCCGCGTCAGGGAAGCCAAACTTCTCAGCATAGTCAACGATGGCGCCGATGTCGAGGTCCGTCTCCGGCGGCTCGAGCGGCCATGCCGACGGCATGAGCGGATACCAGAGCTCGTCCTCCTTAACGAAGCGCCAGGCCCAGCCTCGGCCTGCGGGAAGGACACAGTCGATGCCCGCTGCATAGAAAGGCTCCGGCCGCTGTGTACGCGCGACTCGCCACCGCCCGTCCCGAGCCGTGGCGAGGCACTCCGCAACCTTCCGCCGGAAGGTGTGAAGGCGCATCACCATCGCCTGCGGGATGAGCTGCTTCGTAGTGAGCGGGGCTGGAGGCGCCGTCACTGCGACCGGCGCCTCAGCCCAACTCGTCGACGGCGGAACGTTAGCGACGGAAAGCGCCTCGCTCAAGAGAATGCCAGCAAGTTCTGGCTCGAGGCGGCGTAAGCTTGCAGCTTGCCGTCGGTAGCGCCATGCGTGGCCCAGCGTTGGCCGCCGAACCTGCGACGATATGCGGCTGAGCGGATCCCAAGCGAAGCCGGGCAGACGGAGGTAAGGAGCGCGACTCGATGGCTCCGGGGATGACTTTAGACGAGGCGTCGGAGCCGTCCGTCGCCGCACTCTGCCCACGCTCTCAAACTGCCGCCACCGGCGCGCCTTGAACAAGGCGACTGGCTGCTTCGATCCGAACCGCCCATTCTTGATCGGCGATGAGCCCGACTCCAGAATGGAGCTTTCGAGTGATGAGCGCCGCGAGCCGAGCAGCCGCGTCTGAGGATATTATAGTGCTGCCGGGGTGTGCAAACCGAGATCGAGCGCCGGGCGTGACCCCAGTGTCCGTCTGGTCTGCGAACCTGACGACACGCGCAGCGCGCCGAGCTGCTTCCGCCGGATCTGGCGAGAGTGAAAGTGGCGACGACAACGGCGAAATAACCGGCAGATTCGAAGAAGAAGTGAGCCTACAGCTCGCACCAGCTACGGCCGGTTTGCCGCACATCGCCGCACTCCCCTACTTAGTTTGCCACCCATAGCACTTATCGGCGTCGAACTTGCACGAATTGGTATGGTGGAAGTAGAAGCACGGCTTACGCCCTTGGCTGTCCAAACCGAGTTTGGCGAGGAGCGCATCCTGGACATCAGTCTTAACCGACGCCGGCCGCCACGGAGCCATGGGAGAGGCGTTGCTAGCCGCTGTAGTAGCGGTGAGCCCGTCGGCCGCGGCCTGCTTCTTCTTCTTCTTGGACGCGGTCGCCTCCTTGTTAGCCTTCTTGGAGGGTGTCTGCTCCGAGCTCCCATCGTTGCGCCGTTTGCCGTCTAAGCCCAATATTTTCTGCCCGAGGCTCGCTTTCAGTACGGCGAGCTTGGCGCTGGTCTCGGCGCGCGCTTCGGAATTGGTCTGCCGCGCGAGCAGCTGCACATGAGGCTGCTCGGGGCCGTCGATCCAGATAAGCTGCGGAATCAGCCTAGCGATGGGGCCATCTCCGCGCTAGCTGGAGATCGCCCGAATTGCCGTCGACTCGCCGCATGACGGACGCGTAGTAAGTGCCGAGGGCGCTCCACGACGAGCCGTCGCGATGGCGTTCGAGAATGAAATTCCCGAGCCGCGCTCAGAAAGCGATGATACCGAGGCCCCGTGCCGGCCTCGTGATCAATCACGCCAACGAGAGCATGCCCAAGCCCTCGAGAAGAGCCGCCTCTGTGCCGGCGCCAAACGCTTCCAGCGGCTTGAACGGCGCCTCCTTCTTCCAGCCATCGCCGCTGCGCCCAATGATGACGTGAAGCTTGACACGGCTGATGTATCCCACGCAAACGAGTCGCAACTGCTGTCAAATGGCGTCCAAAACGTCCCCTGCGTCCGCGCCCCCTTTGAGACCGCAGACCGCCTCGCATAGGCGGCTATCGAGAAGGGAGCGAACGCGCCTAACATCGTTCTCTACGCTGGAGTATTCACCTGTAGAAGCCCTATCGGCCTGCTCGTCAGCGATGTTGATGATGCAATGCAACGCCCTGGCGGAGACGTCCGTCTCCATCACCTCCAGCTGCTTGAAGAGCGGCACCTGTCCACCCGCGCTGAAGTCTTCGGCGAGACGCCGAAGCGTTGTGAGCTGTTCAACGAGCTGCTGTGACTGGCCGATCGAGTGGAGATCCTGGGTCGAAGTATGGCGCGCCATTTGCTCGTCTTCTGTGCCTGACGTATCAGGCGGCCGCGCCGCGATGATGTAATTGTGCCTCGTGTCACCACCGGGCGGCATCCCCGGGAGCGTCGCTGGGGAGTCACTCTCAGCGATATCCATAAGGACTCAGAGGAGGTCGTTGTGCGACATCAAACCCGCGGCACCGCGCATAGCGAGAGCCTGCGGCGAGCCTCTCTCCTTAGCCTGCTGCAGGGCTCGGTTCACCGAGGCCTGCATGAAGACCGGCTGCGCGTGAACGACGCTGCCGCGTCTGGCATCAGCAGCCGTGAAACAGTACTCCAACCCAATCGGGAGAAACTGCTTCCAGGCGTTTGGCGACTCAGCGAGAGACATGAGCGCTTCAAGCGAGGGCATCCCAATGATGTGAGCAAAGCGATCTGTCTGACCATAGGGAGGCGCCGTTGGCGGCTGGCGAGCGAGCGGCGCTGCTGGCGGTTGGGGCGGAGCCTGTCTGCTCAGCGGCTGGGGCGGAGCCGGCCTGCCCAAACAAAAAGGAGCCGGCCTGTTTGGTGGCTGAGGCAGAGCTGGTACTGGCAGACCCACACCTAGGGTGACTGCCGCCCCCTTGCCCTTGCTCCGCTTCTTGCCCCTTCCCCGAGCCGCAGTCGCCTGCTCGCTCGTGGAGCCTAACGCGATGAAAGCGATCGCGAGCTTCTTGACTGACATGCGATCGATACTCTCAGCGACGTCGAAGCTCCGTGATAGCTTATTGGGACAACAGTTCCGGATCAGCTTATCGATTCTGCCAGCCGCGACGACCGCTGCCGCTCGGATTTTGGCCTTGGTACCAAAATCGAGGGCCAACGGGCTCTTGAAGATACGCCGATCGAGATCTATGACCTCCCGCACATCGTCCCAAGATTCGCGCTTGACTGCTGTCGAAGCCGGCAGCAGACGGACGAACTTGATAAGCATCAGTGTGAATGATCGCAAAGAGAACTCCATTGTATCCGCCGGGGTTAAGGGGGACCACTTCAGCCTCGCCGGCCCATTCGATCGTTTGAGCGTCCTCAGCGACGCCGGAGACTTCAGTGACCGTCCACTCCGGCTCGACGGCCACAGCGTAAGCCAGCTGGCCCGAATACGAATCGATTCCACTCGTGACCAGGCCCAGCTGCCTGTTGCTGAGCGGCACCTGGGGTTAACCCCCGTACGCGGCCGCGACGTCGGCATCTGCCGCGTCGCTGACAATGGTAACCATAGTAGCCCTGCCACTGCCGCTGCCCGCCACCGACTCAATGACCATGTACAAACCCGCCATCATCTGAAGTGACTCCACCGACTTGGTAGTGAAGATCGTACGCTGGTTCCCCTCGGCGAGCGCCTCGAGGCCGGTCGACGACGGTGAGAGAGAGTCCATGGTCGACGATGTCGACGAGAAAGATCGCAGCTAGATGGCGGTAGCTCAAAGACAATAAACAGCGCGAGCGACGCGCGACTTACTTCTACCGTTAAAGCGATCTAGCTTCTACGGTTAAAGTAAGGACCGCCTCACCGCTAGTGATACCAAGGGGCTAGTGTACCGAAGGGAGAAACGAGAGGAGAGAGGACTCGCCCTCCTGTTCGCTCGAGCCTCCGCACGTGACCCCCCCGTCAGCAGAGCGACTGAAGCAAGGGTGTTGTTCAGCCAACGAAAGTATATTAATACGGCTGCAACGTGTACGACGTACAAGTACAAGACCCCTTCATATTCGCAAGGACAAGGAGAGTGTCGCTGTCGCTGTAGCGCTGCTACAAGGCTGTAGCCCTGCACACATACACATGTACCACGTCCCTCTCACACACGCACCCCCTGTGCGAGGCAAATAACGTGCACACACAGACAGCGCGACCCGCGAACAGGAGCCCCGGCCAGCGGCGCCATCACGAGCCCGGCCTATACCGCCTCCCTACTCGTACACACTGCAGTAGCAGCCTACAACGCCAAACACCCGCTAACATGATCAAAGAGAAGGGCAATACTAACGCCAGCCTCTCTACAACAAAACCCCAGGTGCCCGAGCTCCTGCGTCGTCAACTCGGCTACCCGACAAAGCTGCAGGCAGAGATGCGGGGAGCCCCGCAGCCACCACTCGCTGGACGGGCCCTGCGTCGCCTGGCCCTTGATCCGCATGCAATGACTACAGCGAGGAGTCCTGACCCGCACCCTTGGTGGCGGCTCAGTCCACGTCCATATCCGCAGCAGCGGCCGGCGGCGCGTCGGCGTCGGCACCCTCGGCAGCGGCCTCGGCGGGCTCGTCCGGCGCGACCTCCACCACGGGCACCGGCTTTGGCTTGCTCATGATTGGCTCGCAGACGTTGGCCAACACGCCGACCTTCGCGCTAATCTCGAACGCCTTGAGCGGCGCGTTCACGTAGGTGGGCAGCGCGGAGACTGACGCCTCCGCCTCGGCCAGCCACGCCGAGATCGTCTCCACCTCAGCCGCCACCTTGGCCTTACCCTGGGCCTGGGAGAAGCAGAAAAAAATGGGAGGTGTAAGAAGGGAACCAGGTCACACACACAAAAAAAAAACACGAACAACACAACACACGACACGACAAGAACAACACCACAACAACACAACATGAATGGGCGGTGTGAGTGGGCTGTGCGAAGCATCGAGAAATTGCGATGGTCTTGTAGTGTGCGTAAACAGGGTGAGGAAATCGTTCACACCTCTCCGTGTGAGTGCACCAGTGCTCGGAGCTAGCAGCGCAAGCTGACTGGGGGGTGTCACTAGGTGGTGTGAAGCGTCCTGTGGTGTTATCGGAGGTGTGCACGATCAGGGTCAACCCGCGTACAGCGCTCGTCGGAGCTAGCGGCGAGGCGGGGGTGCGACTTGGAGGTGTGACTGGGTAGTGTGAAGCATCCATTGGTGTTACTCGAATGTGCAAATGAGTTCCCGGTGCGTGTGCTCGTGGAATATAAACTGTCTGTGAATGGGTGGTGTGAATCGTAGTTGAAAATGCGTCTTCACACCTTCATGTGCGCGTACCGGGCTTGCGACTGAGGGGTGTGACTGAGCGGTGTGAAGCATTCTGTAATGTGACTGGGAAGTGTGAATGGGTGGTGTGTATCGTAGTTAAAGAAGCGCGTCTTCACACCTCAATGTGCGCGTACCGCTCGTCGGAGCTAGCGGCGAAGCGGGAGTACTTCTCGAGGGCCTTTTTCAGCTCCGCAACCGCATCGGGCCGCAGCGACGCCTGCGATTCAAAACACAAAGGAGGGCGTGTTCACGTTAGAACTTGTTTACGGTAGACATGCGCGTTTATTCTGGTTGTTTTTAGCTACGCAACCGCATCGGGCCGCAGCGACACCTGTGATTCAAAACACAACGGAGGCCGTGTTCGCGTTAGAAAGTGTTTACGTTAGCCATGCGCGTGTATACTAGTACTGGTTTTGTTAGCTCCGCAACTGCATCGGGCTGAAGCGACGCCTGTGATTCAAAAAGGGGAGGGCATGTCTGCGTCAGGAGCTGTTCACGTCAGAAATGTGCGTTTATTCTCAAGCAAACTGGTTCATCCAAAGCGGGTTAACCCGAGAGTTTACCCCCGGCCTAGGCAGCACGACAAGCTCGCCGCGCAGTGGAGACATCAAGACACAGAACGGGAGGTGGCGTTTATTCGGATTAACCCGAGGCGTAACAAATATCGATGATGGTTCTTCGCCCACCTGGCGTTCGCGGGCTAAGGGTTAACCCGTTGTTTATTCGGGTAATATTAAAACTAGACTGACCTAGGCGAGACAAATAGTAGTGGTAGTAGTGGTAGTCGTAGTAGTAGTAGTAGTAGTAGTCGTAGTAGTAGTAGTGGTAGTCGCAGTACTCATAGTATTACCAGGCCTGGTAGTAATGTACTGCCACTACTACTTGTACAAGTACTAGTACTCGATACGTCGCAGGGAACAGGAACGGAAAGCGGACCTAATGGGTCTCTCGGGGGTAAGCCTATCATCTTATTATCGCACCTCGCATTCGCGGGATACATATATTATATATATAATATATGAACCACACATAGTACACTATCACCCCTCGCCACTCACTCCCCACTCTGACCAACCGCCCCCCTCGCAAAGGTCCTCATCAAACTGCAAGCACTGCCGGTCCGGTTACTTTTTTCGCACCTCGCGTTCGCGGGCGATGATCGAGTCGCATTTGTCCATCAGTTCCTTGTGCTTGGCCTGGTAGGTGGCCTTGTCCGCATCCGAGCCCTCGTCATAGAGCCAGTCCTAAACAGAGAAGAGAAAAGGGTTGTATTCAGTTTTCCCCCATTCCTCATATCACACACTCACACCGCACGGGAGTGTAAGTTCAGGGTTGACCCGAGTAATCACAAGACGGAACATACACGGGAGGGTGGCTGTGTCCGCGTCCATGCCGTCGTCGTCGTAGAGCCAGTTCTAAATAGAAGAGAAACGGGTTATATTCAGTTTTCAGTTTTCCCCCATTCCTCATATCATACACTCACACCGCACTGGAGAGGTTGACCGGATTAATCACAAGACGGAACATAATGACACAAGAGGGTGGCCTTGTCCGCGTCCGAGCCCTCGTCGTAGAGCCAGTCCTAAACAGAGAAGAGAATAGGGTTGTATTCAGTTTCCCCCCATTCGGGTTAGCCCGACAATAGATCTACATATATGATTTATCGTTAGACCAAGCATATCTAATTATCTTTGTCTAAGTCGAAACACATATTCACCTCGAATGTGGTCAGCATGGCGGAGATGGAGCCCTTGTCCTCCTCCGAGACGAAGGGGACGATATGATATATCTAGATATATGATGTAGGATCAGATCAATCGTATCTATATCTCATTATCTGTATCTAATTATCTATATCTATCTATCTATGTCTAAATCCAAAAACACTTGTTCACTTCGAATGTGGTCAGCGTGGCGGAGATGGCGGCCTTGTCCTTGGAGACGAAGGGGCGATCTAATAATCTACATATGATGTATCGTCACATCAATCGTATACATATCTAATTATCTGTATCTAATGATCTGTATCTCAATCGAAAGACATATTCACCTCGAATGTGGTCAGCATGGCGGAGATGGCGGCATTGTCCTCCTCCGAGACGAAGGGAGGGATCTGATATATCCACATAAATGATATATTGTTAGATCAATAACATCCATACTGTATCCATCTATATCTATCTAAATCTAGACACATATTCACCTCGAATGTGGTCAGCATGGCGGAGATGGCGACCTTGTCCTCCTCCGAGACGAAGGGGGCGATATGATATATCTAGATATATGACAGATCGTTAGATCAATTATATCTAGCTATATCTATCTAAATCTAAATCTAAAAACACATTTTCACCTCGAATGTGGTCAGCATGGCGGAGATGGCGGCCTTGTCCTCCTTCGAGACGAAGGGGGCCAGGCTGAGGTCCAGCTTGTCGCGCAGCGAGTAGACGGTCGCCTCGAGCTGGTTCATCGCCTAAAAGAGAGGAAACCGAGGTGAGCATTATATACACAAACATATATATATAGGTATATATATGTATATATATATGTACATATATATATATATATATATACACACACACACAGAGTAGACGGTCGCCTCGAGCTGTTTCATCGCCTAAAAGAGGAAACCGAGGTGATCATTACATACACAAACATGTTTTTATA
>Ga0209491_10006889_pt1 | contig 15389 bp, 14 predicted proteins | sample BON02_FD_187213 | JGI IMG/M metagenome (GOLD analysis project Ga0209491, IMG submission 187213) | Freshwater microbial communities from Lake Bonney liftoff mats and glacier meltwater in Antarctica - BON-02 (SPAdes) (version 2) | ecosystem: Environmental > Aquatic > Freshwater > Ice > Glacier...
GCCCGGGTTTGAATGCTATTGCCGCCTACAGATGCAAATTAGTGCATCTGTAGCTGCTTGCCAGGCAGAATTTAAAAACTTGCAGGCACAATGTCAGCATGAATATTGTGATCCTCGAAACCAGTATTCCCCAATGAAAACTATAGACAATTTTCAAAAGTTACGGCAAAAGTGACGGTGACTTCAACCCTCAATGCTGCAACAGCGTAGGCTGCGCCATGCCACGCAGCCACTCCAGCTCAGCCTCCAGCACGGGTTTTTCCTGCTTGCGCTGATTCAAACCTTTGCCGTGAAGACTGCCGCGCCGCGCGCTGTCCTTGCACTCCAACTCCTTTTCCATGCAGCGGTAGCGCAGGCCGTCGTGCTGGTTCTTGATGTAGGTGGCCATGGCGTTGAAGGCGTCTGTGTAGGCGACCTGGAACACAAGAGCCTTCTTGCCACGAAAGCGCATTGCCAGCCACGTGAAGCCATCTCGCGTGATGCGGTAAGACGCTGACGGGATCATTGCGCCGCCACTTGGGTTTTCACGCAGCTCTACCGTCTGCGCAAAATTGTGCAGACGGTCGACTAGCAGCGCGCTGCATAATTCTCGAATGGCCTTCATTGTCGTGCCGCCGACGGAGCAATTTCACCGACTCCTTGGTGCCCATAGCTGACAGTGAGGGTTCGACTGCCTGTACCCGGAATGCTGCGAATGCGGTCAGTGAACATGGCAGGCTATAAATTGGGATCCGACCAACTGCGGTCGGACACGTTATCCAGTGTGAGTGTCCGCTGTAGGCACTACACCAGTCATACGTTTTCTTGACTGACATTGATGACTGGACAAGAAACATGACAGGTTCAGCGCTCCAAACACCACCGTTTCATGATGTCAGGAGTGCGTTCACAAAACGACCGTATGTTGAACACCATGGCAGGCTGCTTTGGTCGTGGTTCAAAAAGCCCGCTTTGGGGTAACAAGTAGCGCCTCAAACTCCCCTGCTGGAACCGCCTTGGAATACAACCAGCCCTGCGCATAGTCGCAACCGTAAGCGGCGAGCAGGTCGCGCTGCTGTTCGGTTTCCACGATGCGTACAGCGAGCCGACACCATAGCTGCGTCCCAGTGGACTGACCCACAGCGCGCAGCGCAAACAGAAAGGCAGGCCGCACTGCATGACCGCGCTGCTCGCCAAGTCGTCCGTTTCGAGCCTCAAATGCCGCCCTTGCGGATGGACTGCTGCTTGTCCGCTGGCAGTCGCGTATCTGTGTTGATGCTGTCGCTTGTCGGGTATTTCACCCCCTTCTTGCTGTCCTTGGGGAACATGATGCGATTACTGTCGTCAGGCCGCTCAGTTCGGCGTCAACCTGTGCGAACTGGATAGGCATAATGAAACCAAGCATCCGATACAAATCGACGGCGACGCGCCACAATACTATTTGGAGATAGCATCCGTGCTCACCGTCTTAGAACCCGAATCCCTCTACCCCGACACGCTGCTGGAACAGCGTATCCTGGGGCCCTCCGTCCGCATCCTCACCGGCCAGGCCAAAAAATCCCTGCTGGAGCTCCCCGACGAGCTTTGCGCCCAGGCCGATGGCCTGAAGACGCTCCGCCTCGCTGTCCCGGCCGAGGCACTCGCCAGATTCCCCAAGCTCAAGGTCGTGGTCCGGATGGGCGTGGGCTATGACCGTGTGGACCGCGCCTATTGCGCGCAGCATGGCATCACCGTCTGCAACGTCCCCGATTACGGCACGCAGGAGGTGGCGGACACCGCCATCGCGCTGGCTGTCTCGCTCCGCCGCGGCCTCGTGCTCCACCATGACGCGCAGCGCGGCACCCCGCCGGCACCCTGGGGTGTTCTTCCCAACCGCATCGTCCGCCGGTTCGAAGTGCAGCGCTTTGGCGTCCTCGGCCTCGGCCGCATCGGCACCGCGGTGGCCTTGCGCGCCAAGGCGCTCGGCTTCCAAGTCGTGTTCTTCGACCCCCATCTGCCCAATGGCGCCGAGCGCGCCATCGGCGTCGCCCGCGCCGAATCGCTCGATGCGCTGCTGGCGCAATCCGACGTGCTTTCCATCCATTGCCCGCTCACGCGCAACACGCGCGGCCTGGTCGGCGCGCGGGAGCTCGCGCTGCTGCCCAAGGATGCCGTGGTGGTGAACACCGCCCGCGGCCCCATCCTCGACATCGACGCCCTGGAAGCCGCGCTGCGCTCCAACCACCTGGCCGGCGCTGGGCTGGACGTCATTCCCGTCGAACCCCCCGTGGAGCCCATCCCGTCTTTGCTGCGCGCCTATCGCGACCGCGAGGATTGGCTGATGGGCCGCCTGGTCATCATGCCGCATGTCGCCTTCCACAGCCCCGAAGCCTGGGACGACATCCGCCTCAAATCCGCTGAGACCATGCGTGATGTCCTGGTGCGCGGGTTGCGCACCAACGTCATCCCGCCCGAAAGCGACTGAGTGCGCGCGGCCTCACCCTGCCAGGCCGAGGGGTTCTGTCGCTACAAGGGACTTTCCACTTTGTCAAGAATCGGCCAACACAAATCCAGCCGAGGTGACATCGCGAAGCGATTAACCTCGGAATTTCTTCTCTGTTTTTATCCTACAGTAATGTTGATATCACCAACTTCGTATTGAGGGGCGTTGCAATTGGACAGTGCAAGGCTTGCGGACAGCAAAGCTACAAACGGTCATATTTCGCTGCAATTGTTTGCAGCAGACCCTGATGACAGACGCACGCCAGGGGCTCCATTCATTAAACGAGGACCAGACTGAATTCTCAGCCTGTTGACCTCTCCTTGCCCTGGATCGAGGCAACATTGACGATGCGACCGCGCCAGGGGCCGTGCGGATTGGCAAGCAACCGAGGTACCAACAGTTCACCGCGTGAAATTCACGCGAAACTTAAAAAAACACGCGAAACTTAAAAAAACACGCGAAAATCAGCTGTTAAAGTGCCAAATAGCTCAGTTTGAACGTGTAGCATCGCATTTTTATGAGGGTTTCCACCTGGTTTTAAGTTCTGCTGAATTGGCATGCATTCTGCTTAGATAATATTTGCTACTCATTGTGGGCTTGACAGAAAGTCCGTTTTGTAACCATTACTTAAAAGGCAACCATGAAGACATCACAATATTTGACTTGGCTAGGTGCACCGCTGGTAGCTCTCTTTGCGATGAGCGTGCAGGCGCAAGATATTCGGGTTGGTTTTGGATTGGATGCATTGACGCTGGACCCTGGCAATCATCGGTCGCGCGAAACCGAGACAATTATTCGCAATATGTATGACGGGCTTGTGACCCGGGACTCAAAAATGAAGGTGGTGCCCGAGTTAGTGTCATCTTGGAAGCAGACCGACCCTACCAACTACGAATTCAAACTCAAGCAGGGTGTCAAATTCCACTCAGGTGATGAGATGACTGCAGAGGACGTCAAATTCACTTTTGATCGCATCATTAAAAAAAATATGATCGATGGCAAAAGTAGCCCGCGCGCTGGTTTGCTTGGCCCCATGAAAGAGGTGACAGCAGTTGATAAATACACCGTGCGTTTTACGCTTGAATCACCCTGGGCTATTCTGCCGTCGATGCTGCCGTTCCAGGAAGTGGTGTCGAAAGCATTTGTACAAAAAGTCGGCGACAACGCCATGGCCACCCAGGTCAACGGAACCGGTCCATTCAAACTAGTGGAGTGGCGCCGTGGGGACTCCATTACCATGGAACGTTTTGCTGGTTATTACGGCGGCGCCGCGGACATTCCACCGGTCGGCCCAGCTAAGGTAAACAGGTTGATTTTCAAGATCATCCCAGAAACCTCATCGCGCGTCGCGGCGCTGCTGGCCGGTGATGTTGACATCGCTACCGAGCTGCCTGCTCACATGATCAAGCAAATTGAGGGCAGCAAAAATGCAGTGGTGATGAAGGTGCGAGGAACACGCTCGTTTTTTGTGTCCCTCAACAACACCAAGCCTCCATTCAACAACGCGTTGGTTCGTCAAGCGGCCAATCATGCTCTTGATAAAAAGTTGTTGATATCGCGCATCCTGCAAAACACCGCCACGTCGATCAACGGTGTGCTCTCGCCCGATGCCTTTGGCTTCGATGCAAGCCTAAAAACGTACGACTACAATCCGGCTCTTGCGAAGCAACTGCTGACTCAAGCTGGCTTTCCCAATGGCATCGATGTCACGCTCGATGTGGAAGGTTCGTTTGCCGAGACCGCTCAGGCGATAGGCTCACTACTGACCAAGGTCGGGATTCGGACAAAGGTCGTTGTGGGCGAAGGTACGGTGGTGAGAACCAAGTGGTTGCAGGATAAATCCAAAATCGGCGACATGTGGCTGACCTCATGGGGTAATGGCTCGCTGGATCCGGAAGACATTTTTGCACCCACCCTGAAAACCAATGACCGCGGAAACTCGGCCGGTTATTCAAGCGGCGTAGTTGATGGTTTGCTCAGCGCAGCCAGCACCGAGACTGATGTCGCCAAGCGTGCTGACTTGTTTGTGAAAGCTCAAAAGCAGGTTACCGCCGATGCCCCTTGGATCTTTTTGTGGGTTCCTGAAGATGTTTACGGAGTCTCTAAGCGGCTCAAGGGGTGGCAGCCAAGCGCTGATTCTCGAATCAACCTGCATCGCGCCTACCTCCAGTAGACCCGAAGTCACATCTTTGTTCTGACTTGACTAGGTAAAATGACCCCCCGATTTGGGACAGTAGTTTAAGTAGGACGCTGTCACAAAAAATGGGTAATTCATGAGTGAAACGAAGAAGCGAAAATTTCATCCGCCAGAATTCAAAGCGAAGGTCGGATTGGAGGCTGCCCGAGGGGTAAAGACGGTCAGCGAGATTGATCAGGAGTACGGGATTCACCCGGTGCAGGTTGGACAGTGGAAGAGGAAAATCCAAGGCCAAGCCAAGACGCTATTTGAAGACCGTCGTGGTCCTGCACCTGTCGCCGTTCAAAACGAGCCAAATCGGCTATATGGCGAGATTGGGTGACTCAAGATGGATCTCGACTGGCTTAAAAAAGTCAGGGATCAGCTTTCCATGACACGCTACAGCTGGATTAAAAAGACGGATGCGATTGCCTTGAGTGGGCAATGTGTGCTGGCCGGCGTACCACGCGCCACGCTCTATGCGCAGCAAAAGTTCAAACTTCTCGAAAGCATCGGCGTAGAGGGCGATGATCTGCTCAAGCGCCTGATCGACGAGGAGTACACCCGCCCCCCATTTTTTGGCAGACGCAAGATGCTGGTGTATTTGGGTCGGTGCGGTCGCACCTCCAACAGGAAGCGCGTACAGCGTGATGCGTACGATGGGCATGGCACCGGGCCCCAACACAAGCAGAGCACACCCGCAGCACAAGGTGTGCCCGTATCTGCTGCGCGGCGTGCCCATCATCAGGCCCAACAAGGTCTGGAGTACAGATATCACCTATATCAGGCTGGCACGCGGTTTTGTCTATCTGGTGGCCATCATCGACTGGTATTCCCGGCGGGTGCTGAGCTGGAGAATCAGCAACAGCATGGAGGCGGTGTTCTGCGTCGACTGACTGGAGGATGCCTTGCGGATGCACGGCAACCTGAGGTGTTCAACAGTGACTAGGGGTCACAGTTCGCCAGCGAGAGCTTCTGCGGCGTGCTCAAACGTGATGGGATCACCATCAGCATGGATGGACACGGCAGAAAAGCATTCGATTTGCATCTTTGTGGAGCGGTTTTGGCGCAGCGTCAAGCACGAGGACGTCTACCTCAAGGGCTACGCCACGATGGGTGAACTGCTGATCAGGTTGACGCAATACTTTGTCTTTTACAACGGGGAGCGAATGCACCAGTTGCCGGACAACAAGACACCGGAGGTGGTCTATGCGAGTGGAGGCGGTGCGTTGATCGTGGATAAATATACGCAGGAGGTGGGGAACCCCACCTCAGAAATCAAACCAAAGTCAAAATCGGGGCAGCGCCGTCCAGCTGCATTTGAAATCGAGTGCAACTTAAACTGAGCAAAGAATTGTCTTGACTCAGGGGGCCATCTTAATGCGTAACGTAAAGCGCTTGGCCAAGTATGTCTTTGAATTATTCATCGGGAGTCTCTTTTGAACTTCGGCAAATTGCTGGAACGCATGCTTCAGCTCATTCCCGTCATGCTGGGTGTCTCGGTCATCGTCTTTTTGATGATGCTGGTAACCCCCGGTGATCCAGTGGACATCATGCTGGGTGAGCAGCAGGCCACTGTTGAGCAGCGCGCTGAGTTGCGCAAGGATATGGGGCTCGATTTGCCGGTGGCACAGCGCTTTGTGTACTTTTTGAAAAATGCCGCAACCGGCAATTTTGGCCATTCGTACTTTCACCGCCGTCCGGTCAGCGAGGTGATTCTTGAGCGCCTGCCCGCCACAGTGGAGTTGACGGTCGCAGCGCTCCTGATTGCGCTGTTGGTGGCGATTCCACTGGGGGTGCTAGCCGCGGTTAAAAAAAACACCTGGATAGATCGCCTCGCGACCCTTGGTTCCCTGCTGGGAATCTCCATGCCCGGGTTCTGGTTTGGCCTGTTGCTGATGCTGATATTTGGCGTCTGGCTGCACTGGCTGCCCATTTCCGGTCGAAGTGACATCGCCAGCCAGGTTCCTATCGTGACGCATTTTTTGACCATTGACGCGCTGCTTGCGCTCAACATTAAGGTGTTTGTCTCGGCGCTATCGCATCTTGTGTTGCCCGCGCTGACTCTCGGCCTGCCGATGGCCGCGGTGTTGACACGGGTCACGCGCACCTCGATGCTCGAGGTTTTGCGCCAGGATTACGTGACGTTTGCCCATGCCAAGGGGCTGACGACCCGACGTGTGCTATTTACCCACGCACTGCGAAATGCCATGATTCCAACGGTCACCATGGCAGCGCTGGAAGTAGGCTCGCTGCTGGGCGGTAGCATGATTGTGGAAACCATTTTTGGCTGGCCAGGCCTGGGGCGGGTGGTGGTAGAAAGCATCTTCACACGCAACTACCCACTGATTCAGGCGGCAATTTTGTTGTACGCACTGACTTATGTGATGGTCAACTTTTTTGCGGATTTGCTCTATACCGTTCTTAATCCTCGGGTTCGTTTATGACATCGATCCAGACAGCATCGACGACTTTGTCACCTAATGCTTCCACCGCAGAATCGCCACAGCGCCTGAGCTGGCGGCGCTTCTCTCAAGACCGTTTCTCGATGGCAGCGAGCGTAGTGGTGTTGCTGTTTCTTTTGATGGCAATCTTTGCGCCATGGATTGCGCCGCAAGATCCCAATGACAGCGATTTACTGCGCCGCCTGCAAGCCCCGGTCTGGATGGATGGTGGTGAGTGGGCTTATCCGCTGGGCTGCGATGCGCTGGGGCGCGACCTGCTTTCGCGTATTATTTTTGGCTCGCGGATTTCAATCTTCATCGGTGCTGCAGTGATCTTTATCGCCACCGTCGTTGGCGTGGTGACGGGACTGTTGTCAGGCTATATGCGCGGTTGGGTCGACACCGTTATCTCTCGTGTAGTCGACATCCTGCTGGCGTTTCCTTACCTGTTATTTACCATCGGCTTGATGGCAATGATGGGTCCGGGACTGCAGAACATCATTTTGGCGCTTGTCTACAAGGAATGGGTGATACCTTGCCGTCTGGTACGGGGTGAGACCATGGCCTTGCGCGAGGTGGAATACATCGAAGCAGCGCGCGCCGTAGGTGCCTCGTCTCTGTACATTATGGCGCGCGAGATATTGCCGAACATTCTGTCCGCAGTGATTGTGGTGTCAACCCTGCGCATGGCCCATGTGATCATCCTGGAGGCGAGCCTGTCCTTTTTGGGCATTGGTGTGCAACCGCCCACAGCGTCCTGGGGCTCTTTGATCGCCGATGGCCGCTCGTACATTTGGGATGCTTGGTGGATCTCGACATTCTCTGGTGTAGCAATTCTGCTGCTGGTGTTATCAATCAATGTGGCTAGCCAAGGCTTGCGTGATGCCTTTGATCCGCGTTTGCATGAATAAGTTGTGAGCCAGACCAGCGAATGAACACCATGAGCATAGCAAAAAAACAAACCCCGATTTTGAGTATCAGGAGCTTGTCGACACAGTTTTCGACCCCCGCCGGTGTGCTCAAAGCCGTGCAGGACGTCAGCCTCGATGTAATGCCTGGCGAGTGTGTCGGCATCGTCGGCGAGTCCGGTTCGGGCAAGAGTGTCTGCTTTGCCAGCGTGATGGGGCTGATCAAGCCGCCAGGGGAAATTGCGGCGGGCGAGGTACTTTTTGATGGCATCGATCTGCGCAAGTTATCGCCTGAGGCAATGCGCCGCATCCGGGGAAAACATATTGCCATGACCATGCAGGACGCGCTCACCGCCCTGAATCCGGCTATGACCATTCAGCAACAATTGCTCGAAGTTATCCTGGCGCACGACGAAGATATCGCCAGACAGTCCTATTGGGACCATAAACGGCTGGCCCAGGCGCGCGCCATCGAGGTGCTGGCGCTGGTCGGTATTCCGTCAGCCCAGACCCGCCTGAAAGACTACCCGCACCAGTTTTCGGGTGGTATGCGCCAGCGCATCATGATTGCAATTGCACTGGCCTGCAAACCGCACCTGCTAATAGCCGACGAGCCTACCACCGCGCTGGATGTGACGATCCAGGCACAGGTGCTGAAATTGATCGCGTCACTTCGGCGCAAACTCGGCATGAGCATGGTGCTGATCACCCACGATCTGGGTGTGGTTGCCGAGCAATGCGACCGCGTGGTGGTGATGTATGCCGGTCAGGTGGTGGAGTCGGGCCTAACAGCCCAAGTAATTGGCGCGCCAAAACACCCTTACACACGCGGCCTGCTACGGGCCACGCCCCGTGTTGAAGACTTATCGGCCCCGGTGCGGCCGATTCCAGGCACAGTACCTAATTTAATCAACTTCCCAGCGCAATGCCATTTTTACTCGCGTTGCACCGTGCGCTCCGATGCATGCTTGGAAGCCATTGCTCTGACACGTAATGCCGACGGGTCTGAAGTGCGTTGCATCCATATTGAAGAAAACTAAAGCCATGAATGCACCCTTGTTACGTGTTGAGGGTTTGGTCAAACATTTCGAGCGACCGCGCAGCTTGGCGCAGCGCCTCACCGGCGAAAAACGCAGTGTGGTGCACGCCGTCAATGGTGTCACGCTAGAAATACAACGCGGCGAAACCCTGGGCCTGATCGGTGAATCAGGTTGTGGGAAGTCGACGCTAGGCCGATCAATCTTGCGCCTCATCGAACCCAGCAGCGGGCACGCGGTTTTCGATGGGCAGAACCTTTCTGCCATGGGCGCCAGCCAGATGATGCGCATGCGCGCACGCCTTCAAATCATTTTTCAGGATCCATACGCATCGCTGAATCCACGCAAGTCGATTCGGGAAATCGTCTCGCTGCCCTTGCATTTGCATGGCAGCGGCAGTGCCGAAGACAACAATGCACAGGTCGAACAACTGTTGGAGCGTGTCGGCTTTCGGCCTGATCAGTTTGACCGCTATCCCCACCAGTTCTCTGGCGGCCAACGCCAGCGCATCGGCATCGCCCGGGCCCTGGTGTCGCGCCCAGCGCTCGTGGTATGCGACGAGCCGGTGTCCGCACTGGATGTGTCGATCAAAGCGCAGATTCTGGAGTTGCTGGGCGAACTCAAAGTCGAATTCAATTTGACCTATATTTTCATCTCGCATGATATTGCGGCAGTTGGCCACCTGGCGGATCGCATCGCCGTGATGTACCTGGGTGAAATTGTGGAAATCGGCAACACCATGGATATCATGACTAATCCACAGCATCCTTACACGCAAGCGCTGCTGTCCGCAGTGCCACGCCTGGTGCCCAACACCGCGCGAACCCGCACTGTGTTGAGTGGCGACTTGCCCTCGCCTTTGAACCCGCCTAGTGGCTGCAAGTTCCACACCCGCTGCCCAGTGGCGATGCCCGAATGCGCCGTCCTGTCGCCGCGCTTGAACCCTCTGAAGCTGGCAGCAGCGCACAGTGTGGCCTGCCTGAGGAGCGACACGCATGCTTGAACCCCTGACCTTGATCCGATTGGTTGGACCAGCACTGGCACGCGGCCAGCAACAAGCCCTGGCCAGGCCGGACTTGGTTCCGCGGGTACGTGCTGCAATTTTAGGACGACTGGCGTCTGTCCAGGCCACCCTTCACAGCCCACGCATGGCAATCTATTTGAAAGAACAGAAGGAATTTCTTGCCGCAGAGGATCGCCTGGGGTTTGAAGAGTCCTTGGGGCTGGCCACCGGATTTAACCTGACGCACGACGAGGTACTGGCTTATTTGCATGCCAATATTCTTCAGGACCTGCCGACGTCGACCGCCGTGGAGGGTGATGGCTGTACCTCATGGGCGCACAGCCTGGGTGCCCAAGGCTGCTTGGTGGTAAAAAATCGTGATTACCGCGGCGAGCACGGCGTCTTGCAGCAGGTCTTTTTGCACAGCGACCCTGCTGCTGGTGCGCGCACGCTGTTGTGTGTAGGCAGCCTGGGAAGCCCAGGAGCTTTTTCAAGCGGCATGAACTCTGCCGGGTTGGCGTTGGTTGATACCCAAATCGGCACCCGCGATCACGGTGTGGGCTGGTTACGCTATTTTCTGATGACTGCACTGCTGCGCGAATGCGCGAATGTTGAAGATGCATTAGCCTTTATCGCAGCCGTGCCTCATGCAGGTGGTGGGTCACTGGTGATGGGTGATGCGGGTGGTGCATCCGCTTGTGTAGAACTGGGGCATGCAGTCCCTCCAGTCATTGTTAGATCGATGGCGGCGGTGGCACACACTAACCATTATCTAGATGCTCAGATGGCCACCCAAATGATATTGCCGTGCAACGACTTGGACGATTCATCGCCGAGACGGCTGTTGCAGGTTCAAAATTTTCTCGCGCAGCACAGCAGCAACATGGACGTTCCTAAAGCAAAGGGCTTGATGGCCAGTCATCAAGCCGGGGCCAGCATTTGTTTGCACGCCGAGGTCGGCAGCCAGACCCTATCCAGAACCCTTTCGTCTGTGGTGTATGACACCGCCAGTCAGACCTTGCACTTTTCGAGCGGCAATCCTTGCAACTCGGTGTGGATACGGTTTTCACTGCCAGAGCTCGCAACGGTAACAGATGTCGTTGGAAAATTATGAGTATTCAAAAATCCCAACTGATCGGTGAGCACGCGACCATTGTGGCGCTTCGCACCCTGATCGAACGGGTGGCACCCAGCAAGGCAGGAACAGTGTTGATCTATGGTGAAACCGGCACAGGGAAGGGCCTTGTTGCGCGCATGATCCACGAAGGCTCGCAGCGCGCCCATAAAGCCTTTGTGGACATCAATTGCGCAGCGATACCTGCCGAGTTGCTGGAGTCCGAGTTGTTTGGACATGAGCGCGGTGCATTTACTGGTGCCGTGCTCGAAAAGGAAGGCTTGATTGAGTCTGGCAATGGCGGCTCGGTGTTTCTGGATGAAGTTCGCGAACTGCATCCGGTGATGCAAGCCAAAATTCTCACACTGCTTGACACCAAGCGATTTCGCCGTGTCGGTGCGGTCAAGCCGATAGATGTAGACGTGCGTTTCATCGCTGCCACCAACAAAATCCTGCTGCAAGAAGTCAATGCCGGTAAATTCCGTGATGACCTGTATTACCGGCTGCAGGTGATCTCGATCAACATTCCACCATTGCGCGAACGCGGCGAAGACATTTTGCTGCTGGCAGACAAATTTCTATTCAAGTACCACCAGTTGTATGGTGGTCAGCGCAAGAAGGTCGACTCTGAGGCTGCGCGCATCTTTTTGACCTACGGCTGGCCGGGCAATGTGCGTGAGTTGGAAAACCTTACCGAACGCATCTGCCTGCTCGAGGATGGCGATCGCCTTCTGGCATCGCACCTACCGGTGCGTATTTTGAGGGAGATTCAGACGACGTCGACATCGGCACAGACGTCGGTGGTGTCAGCACCGGCGACATTTCATGCAGACATCGACTACCACCAGGCTACCGGAAATTTTCAAAAAATGTTGATTGAACAAGTAATGCAAGCCTGTGACCACAACTTGACGTTGGCGGCCGACCAGCTCAAATTATCACGCCACGCCTTGCGGCACCAGATGCTGAAGCTAGGTTTGCTGAGCGGTGGGTGAATTGCACGCAAGCTCGATCAGAAAATCACGCGACTCATGCTTTTTTTTGAAAAAAATTCCGCAAGTCGTTGATTTCATTGGGTTAAATATTTTAAATATGGTGGCACAAATACTGCTTTGTAGCTACGGAACAGCTTCTGCTCATGTCAAATTAACCTAGAGTAAATCCAATGCAGTCTTTGAAAATCATATGTCCAAATGGGCATTTAGGCTTTGCCCCGATTCGGGTGGAGAGTTTTAATATCGGCGTCGCCGCTGGTGCGGACTTCATCGCCGCCGACTCCGGGAGCGATGACATCGGCCCAGGGCCATTAGGCAGCGACACATCGACCAGTCCGAAAGACTGGCAGAGCCATGATTTGGAGCACATGTTGCTGGCAGCGCGTAAGCTTGGCGTGCCCATGATCATCGGGTCAGCGGGCGACACCGGCGCAAACAGCCGGGTGGACATGTTTGTGGACATTATTCGCGAATTGGCGAAAAAACACCAGCTCGCACCATTCAAACTCGGCTATTTTTACTCCGAGGTGGACAAGTCCTGGCTCAAAGGCAAGATGCAGCAGGGCGAGACGATTGACGGCCTGGACGGCTTTGCTAACCTGACCGAGTCCGAGCTCGAGGCGACTGACCGCATTGTGGCCATGGCCGGTGTGCACCCGTTTGTGGAACTACTCAAGCAGGGTGCGGAGGTCATCATCGGTGGACGCAGCTCCGATGCCGCGCTTTTTGCTGCAGCGGCCATCTTCCATGGTTTTTCTAATGACCACGCCTACTACTTGGGCAAGGTGCTCGAATGCGCCTCGTTCTGCGCCGAACCGTATGGAGGCAAGGAAACGGTCATGGGAGAGATCAGCCATGAAGACGTGCAGGTCACAGCGATGAGCCCGGAACAACGCTGCACGGTTGCCTCCGTGTCGGGTCACGCCATGTACGAGCGCTCCAATCCATATGAAGAATTTTTTGCCGGCGGCAAGCTCGACATGACCCATTGCAAGTATGAGCAGCTGACCGAAAAAACCACCCGCATCACCGGCTCGAAATTCATACCCGCCGCCCAGGTTCGCGTGAAGCTGGAAGGTGCCGGCAAGGTTGGCGAGCGATTCGTCGGCTTTTGTGGCGTGCGTGATCCCTACACCATTGCCAACATGGACCGCGTGATCGACTGGGCGCGCACTCAGGTCAAGGCCCGCTTTGGGGACACTGGCTATGAGTTGCACTACAACGTCTATGGCCGCGATGGCGTCATGGGTGATCTCGAACCTCTTCGTGATCAACCTGGACACGAACTGGGCGTGATGGTGCAAGGAGTGGCCCCGACTGCCAAAATGGCAGAGGAAGTGGCGATGATCGGATTGCGCCAGATGTTTTATGCCCGTCTGCCAGATGTCAAAGGCACGGCCGGATCGGTGTCGTTTCCGCTCGATGAGGTGCTGCACGCCAGCTCAGCCTACCGCTGGACGCTCAACCACACCGTGGCCGTGGATGATCCTATGCAGTTATTCCCCACCCATCTCGTGACCATCGGCAATTAAGACATAAAAATCCGGAGCAATACCATGAGCGACACCCCTTTAAAAAACCTTGCCAAAACCATCCGCAGTAAAAACGCGGGGGTCAACAAGATCACGTTTGACATCATCTTTCGGGATCAATCCAACTATGAACGCGTCAAGAAGTCAGGTGCATTGACTCGTGAAACCATGGCCAGACTTTATGCCATTCCCCTGGATCGGATTTCCGACTTTGTCGAATACGACCCTGCTTATGCTATCAAATTCACCATTTACCGGTTGCGTCCTAGTGGTAGCGCAGGTGACGGGGATATCTTTGGTGCCCAGCAATACGCACCACTGCTTGATCTTATGATTCCGATGGTTTGACTCGACCTGCTGATTGGACTGCCGAGATCATCATTGAACCTAATAGACGATTTTCACTTCTACAAGGGCCCATCAATACCGGACAGTCGAATCTTGTGCTGCACCTTGTCGGCATCCAGCACGGTGATGGTGTCGCCATCGGCAACGCCCACAACCCGGCCCGTGATGGTTTCGGCATTGGCGGTGCAGGCCAGCGTGAGCAGCATGGCAGTGACTACCAGCGAGACGCTGCTGCCAAATTCCTAGACACTGCCCACCAGCTACCAGACACGACGAGCGTTATGTCAAGTGACCGGTCTATGGTCCATTGCTGACCTTTGGACCTGATTGCGGGAGCACCCGCATTTGGCACTGTGTGCCAATTCGCGGCACCGATCTGGATGTCAACTATCTGCCATCAACTGACGGTCGTGCCAATTTCAGCTATGACCGCTTCTGGTCGTAACCGGCCGATGGGGCCCGGCTGGCCGACCATCATCGAACGTGATTATCGGAGCATCCAGATCGTTGACCTCACTCATAAAGCTGGTCGCCATCAGCGGCAACAAAGTCTTGAAAATTCAGTACAGGTACTTGGGTATCGTGATCATTCTGGCGTTGATTGAGCGGCAGCCCAATCTGCCATCCTTGCCACGAAACCAGCAAGCCCCAACCGCATCCATTCACTGCGCCATCTTCTCCCCCAGTCCCTGCATCACCCGGCGCTTCTTCTCCTGCTGCGCCTGCACCTTTTGCACAAACTCATCGTCGTCTATCTTGTTGATCTGGCGCTGGCGCTTCAGCGCCGAAATGTTGCGCTCGATCTCCATGATCTGGCCTTGCGCCCTGCCCTGTGCATTTTTACGCAGCACGTCGGCCGGGTAGCTGCTCAGCTTGACACCAAAGGACGAGGCCATCGCCTGGGCAACGGATTGTTCGCGGCCAAACTTATCGGTCACACCACTGGCGGCATTGAACACGCCCGTCGTAGCATAGGTGCCCGGCAGGCCCAGCATATTGGGAGCAAATGACTTGTACAGGTGATCGAGCACCTTGGTGGCTTGCTCGGCTGGTGTATCGGTCTCCAGGGTGATCGGCTTGCCGGTGAAGCCGGTCTTGTTCAGCACGACCTCAGCCATGATCACCAGCGGGCCGCCCGGCGTCATCATCGGCAGCATCGGTATGGCGGCATTGTTGGCGCCCACGTCCAGCACATCACCCATCGGGATGAAGCGGCGAATGTCCAGGTACACCGGCGAGGCATTGGCATCGTTCCACGGCATCCGAATCAGCTTGGGCACCAGGCCCCAGATGCGTCCGGCCTTTTCTTCCGGCAGCAACTTGCGCTCGTCATCGCCGCCACCGGCCAGCAGCACGCCCAGGGCATTCAGG
>Ga0209491_10006892_pt1 | contig 15383 bp, 26 predicted proteins | sample BON02_FD_187213 | JGI IMG/M metagenome (GOLD analysis project Ga0209491, IMG submission 187213) | Freshwater microbial communities from Lake Bonney liftoff mats and glacier meltwater in Antarctica - BON-02 (SPAdes) (version 2) | ecosystem: Environmental > Aquatic > Freshwater > Ice > Glacier...
TCTACTTCGTGGAGATAGCAGGCAAGGTGCTTGCTTACCTTCAGGTCAGGTCGGATGTCCAAGGCGCGTTTCATCAAGCCAAAGAGGATGTCCGTGTTGACGCTCCGCTCGTGAGCCTCGTCGAGCATGATGAAGCTGCGCCAACGAAGGGGGGCGTGTGTGTGTATGTGTGTGAGAGAGAGAGCTTTGTAAGCACAGGTACAGACACATAGGTGATCAAAGTGCAGCAGTGCATGTCTAGCGATGCAGATATATTAAAAGAAGGTATGATAATCGAAGAGCAGGGCACGAAAAAAACGTGCCGCTACAAGTATCAGTGTCAAACTAAGCCAAGCTCCTAGCTCTGAGGGACCTACCTATACTTGCTGAGCGTCGGGTCATCCAGGCATTCCCGCACCAAGCAGCCGTCCGTCATGAACTTGATGCGCGTGCGGGGGCTGGTGCGGTCTTCGAAACGAATTTGGTAGCCCACCTCCTCCCCTAGTCGACCGCGGCGTTCCTCGGCCACGCGAGTCGCCACCGAGACGGCCGCCACCCTCCGTGGTTGCGTCACGCCCACCAGACTAGGCGGATTGAATTCTGCGCATTGTTTGAAGGTTGGGGAGGTACATGAATTATTGGTATCATTTAGATCAAACTTTGTATCAAGCCGCCCTTCCTCCTCCCTCCCTCCCTCCGCCTCCCTCCTTCCGCTTACCGTCCCGAAGGTACTGGGGAAACTGGGTCGTCTTACCCGAGCCCGTCTCTCCCTTGCACACCACCACCCGATTTTCCCGCACCGTTTGCATTAGTTCGTCTCTGTAATGGAAGACAGGCAACACCTCTTCTTGCTCTTCTTGGGCAGGCGCACCGTCCTCCTCACGGCGTCGTCGTCTGGGGCTTGCACTTCTGCTGCGGCTGCGGCTGCGGCTGCGTCTCTTCCTCTCCCGGGGTCGTTCTCGAATCCTACTCCTGCTGCGGCTCCTGCTGCAGCTCCTGCTACGCCGCTTCCTGTCGCGTGGCCGGTCTGAACTCCGCCTCCTTCGCCTACTCTCCTCTTGAGCGGCATTCGTTGCTTCCCTTACCTCGACTGCTGGAGGTCGTTCTGGCTGCCTTCCCTGCTTGTCTTCGTGGCCTTCCGTCTGCATGATGGTCGCGTGTGTCCCTGGGCGTTGTCCCTCTGCATGGTGGTGGGTGAAGGGCTCAGATTAGGACGTGCGTTTGATCGCTTAAAGCAAGCAGCCGCCATTCCCATCACAACTTCTTAGGGTTAAGCCTATTATATTCTAAATAGGCTTACCCCCAAGCTTGCCTCTGCCTCATACACCACATTCTAACCCACCACTACACCGCACAACCAACCACAGGCATGACGGAGGCCACGCGCACGGCCATCTCGCGGTTGGCCAAGGCCTCGTCCTTGGAGGGGTTGCCGGCCAAGGCAGGGGAGCCCCTGAATGTGTGTGCCTACAGCGACGCCAAGCAACGCCTCTACTTCTTTGGGCAGGACGTGCAGCAACGCGTCGAGACGCTGCACTACCTGACCCTCTCGGACCTGGAGCAGGGCGTGGGGGCGGTGCGGATCGGCGGTGCGGCAGGGGAAGACCCACAGGACCGCTTCTATGGGGGAACCCGTGTGACCAACCTGTCCTTCAATAGCACGGGCGACCGGCTCTTGCTCAGCGGGTCGCCTAGCGAGTCCATCCCGTACCTTGGGGTGGTGGACCTGCGCAACGACGACGACTCGGTACCGCCAACTTCTTCCCCCTCGTCCTCGAAAAAGGCGGCCATCCGTGCCCCGCATCGCCAGCTCTTGCCCTTGGAAATGCGGAGCCGGTTGCTCAAGGCTGCCTGGCACCCGCTCAGCAAGACGCACGTGGTGGCTTTGATTGGGCCCGAGCACGGACCTGAGAGCGGCCAGGCGGCGGAGCTTCGCTTGTACGACTTGTCGCAAGAAGACAGAACGCGCATGCCGGAGCTGGTGATCCCCGTGGACGGCGACGTGGCTTCGTTTTGCTTCGGGCCCGAGTCGCTGTGGCAGCGCTTCACCATTTACTTGCTAAGAACGGGCATCGAGGGGACAGGAGCGTCCCCGCGACTGTCAGCACTCTGCCCTGTGGTACCTTATCGGGCCCAGGTGCCTGCGATGGCGGTGAAAGAATTGCAGGAGGCGGTCTTGGAAGAGCTGGCCTTGGACAAGGTGGCGCGGCGGCGGGAGGAATTGGAAGCGCAGTGGGCGTTCCTAGTGCGCTGCTTTGGGGACGTGGTAGAGCTGGCAAAGGAGCGCGGGGACGAGTTCTTGGCCTTTCGATGGGTTACGAGCCACGTGGCTATGGCCTCCGACCGTATGCCGGTGCTTCAGGAGGTGGAATGTACGTACCACAGTCGAGGCGAAGGATGGGGTAATGAAGCAATACATATTCTCCATCTCACTTACTCACCGCTCCCTCCCTCTCGTTTCTTTGTATCCCACAGACCCCAACCCGCCTGTGGCGACCGCAGGAGGCGTCAGCATTTCCGCCCGGGCCCTGGACCTGCTGAACCCGAGCGGTACGCTGCCGGCGCTGGCCGTGACGTACGACAAGGAGCAGGTGGATGTGCTGCTGGCCGTCTCGCTCGTAGAGCCTTTGCTCGAGACCCCTGGCGGCCACGAGCTGGCCTCGCACCGGTGGCGGGCCCTGGAGACGCGACGGCTGGCACGCCTCAAGGTGGGCCACCGCGCCGGCGACGCTTTGCCGCGGCTGCTTCTGGACCCGGAACGGCATCTGCACGGCACTTTGTACGTGGTGCGGGAGCAGGTGGTGCTTCGCCTTGTTCTGCCCTGGATCCGCCGTATCGAGGAGCTGGGCGAGGGTGGGGACGACGCGGGCGCGTTTAACGATGGGGGAATGTTGGGGCGGCGGCCGCCGGGGAAGACGCGCATGCGGGAGGTGCACCGGATTGGGGCCGGGCGGGGAGGAGGGGGCAAGGCAAGCGCGGGGGCCTGCATGGTCTACAACGCCTCGGTGGGGAGTTTGCTGATGGTGCGGCGGCGTGATGCGGAGGTGGAGATGCTGAACCTGGCCATCCTGCCCTTCATGGTGGACGAGGAGGAGGAGGGGGAGGAGGAGGAGGAGGAGGAAAGCGAGCAAGGACGGGGGGAGGGAGGGGAAGGTGACCGAAGGACCTCGACGCAGCAGCAGCAGCAGCAAAAGAGCAGGACGAACAAGGACGGGCGCTTCTCCAACTTTGTGCCTTTTGAGACGGCTTGCCAGCCGGACATGGAGCGGCTGCGGCGGGGCTACGAGCGCTTCTTGCAGGCGACGCCAGGTCCAAGCGGGAGCGAGTTGGCGCAGCTAAAGCAGGACCTGATCCAAGAGGTAGTGATTCCCCTCCGCGCCCTACAAACGCGCATGGTGGTGCGGGCGGACGAGGTGGCGGTGCTGTTCGAGCGAGCGCACGCGGCGGCGAAGGCACTGGACAGCCGTCTCGGGGAGCAGCGGGCTGCCTGCGGGCGGCTGCAGAACCGCGTGGCGGACGCGGAGGACCAGTTGGGGAAAGACGAGCTGGTGACCCAGATGGCGGCCCAGCAGCTGCATTGGGTGCGGACTGTCATCACGCCGCAGGAGAACCGCAAGTTCCAGGAAGTGCAACTCGCCGAGGCCCGGCTGCGGAATCTGGACGAGCGCCTGGGGGCTGTGGAGGAGTGGGCTCGCATCCAGGCCAAGGAACAGGAGGAGGCCCGAGGCGGGGGGGCGGAGGGCGGGGAGAAGAGCAGGCGTGCCGTAGAACGGGAGCACGAGGAGGCGCGCCGACGCTTGGCGCGGGAGGTGGAGGAGCTGATGAAGGACGTGGCACATTTGGAAGGCGCCCTGAGCCTGGACGAGGAGGATGTGCTGGAAGAGCGGGGCGGCGGAGGAGCGCTCTTGCTGGGGGAGCTCGAGACGTTGCGCATCAATTGAACGTGAAAAAGTAAACAAAGCAAAAGTAAACGAAGCATAAAATCAAATGGGCAGGCAGCGTCTTGACAGGATGTGATGTATGCTCATTTTTTTTTCCTCTTTTCCTATTTTGTTTTTAAAAAAGCACATGCTAACATATACAGCATGCCTTTTTGGATTTCGGCGTGCAGTTCGCAGCTAATTTGTGTTTTGTATGGTATGATGGAAAGATAGAGTGAGATTGATGATGTTTAGGTCTACATGCACGTCATGCTAAATTTCTCAAGTCCTGCCCGGCATAAACGTACCTGCCGTGTCAATTATAATCTCAGGTCCTGCCAAGCTTTCCACATTGTTCGGTCCTAGCGCCACAATCCGGATGCAGTAAGTCGCACAAGGCTGCAGATCAGGCAAGGCCGCGGTCATGGTGTTCTGTCCATCCGGTACATCGAGCGATGTGGCCTCTTCCCAGGTTTGGAGGTATTCCTTGTACTGGATGCGGTAATTCAACGCGCTGTTCGCGTCCCTATGGTTGTGGTGGGAGGGATGCCGATATTTGTGTGAGTGGAAGGACGGGCTGAGAAGCGTAGCGGAAGTTGCAGAGGTGGGTGGGAGAAAGAGGAAAGCAGGACCATTGCCGCGCACAGGCGGACAAGCGTTCCCCCTCGAACGACGCTGCCAAGGTTTATCCGCCGGAGGGAAGGAGGAGCCCGAAGGCCGAGATGAGAGCACTTACCACTCTATTTTTATGGACGTGTCCTCGGCCGCGGAGGGCGTTCCACGACGTCCACCATGGAAGAGCTGGGCACGGCGTCTACCACTGTTGGAGGCCTGTGCACAGTAAGGACATGAAATGGGTGAGTGAGTTGAAGCAATGACGATTCATTCGCGGTTCATCGCCACCATCATCACGTGACGAGCACACGACGCAACTTTCATGTCATGTGCCTGTACAGGGACGACGGGAACGAGACGGAGGAAGCAGCAGACGCGGCGGTCGATGAGTTGTGCCGCTGCCGGCTGTGTTGCAACGACGAGATGACGGGTCATCGAGAGGTAGGAGGTTAGTCCTTGCGCGGCAAATGGGGGTGTGATGCTCTGCACGGTACAGTGTAGGCCTGCTTCGGCACGCGCCAGAAAAAGCCCTCCCAAGAGGGTGCACTCTAAAGAAACAAGACAAGACAAGACAACAGGCAAATGTTGTGGCGCCGGTCCTCACAACCAGACAATCCCATTTCTTTCCTCTTCACATCCACATTCCAGATGGAGTCAGCCTTGGCCAGCCGGGATGTGGTCGAAGCGATGCTTTCTTTCTTGGACCACAAGTCGCTCTTGCACGCGGCAGCCTTGGTGTGCCTTGGGTGGCGGGAGGCGGTTGACGGCCCATTGGCCGAAGAGGCCTGCCGGTGGGCCTTTTGGCGCTATTACCGCAGCCAAGATGAGACCTACCCCTTCGACGTTGCAGCAATGAGCCCTTTCCCCTTGTCTTGGCGGGCAGAATGCAAAGCGCGGCACATGGGCCGTTGGAGGCCGGCAATCGATGGAGAGCAGCTACCCGTAGAGCTAACGACAGGTTCGTATCTGGCACTGTGCCTTTTCCATTCGCCTTGCAGCTGGCAAGTTGCCATGCGACACCAGCCTTCTAATTTCCCCGCCTTTCTTGCAATCTTCGCGATTTACTTGAAAAGGCGCAGGTAACTCATGTATTTCCCCCCTCCCCCATCCGTAGTATGCGAAATCACTGGGGACGTGGTATTTGCCGTGGCTCCTACACCTATGAATTCTTTGTTCATCTGTGGCGGCGAGAGCGGCATCCTTTACTTCATTGACCCTTCTCTGCGAGGGACTCCGGCCATTCAATACCAGTTTGAGGCGTATCAGGCGACCATTCTGGCTCTTTTCGCACGGCCGCCACGCGGTAAAGGCACCAATTATCACGTGGTGAGCGGAGATGCCCTGGGTCATGTGCAGATTAACTCACTTGAAGTGGCGCTTCAAAGCAGGCACCCTCTCCAGGCGTTCCGCCTCGACTCTGCCATCCTGCAATTTGCTCGGCTTTCATAAGGCCTCATGGGCAGCGCTTTGCGTGACGGCACGCTAGTCTGTTGGAAAGTGACTGGCAGATGGGAGGAGAGGAACCAACACGACGACGGGGATAAGGAAGGGGAAAGCATAGTAAGTAATACCAAAGCGCACGACGGCGAGGTCACGCATTTCGCCACCTTGGGGGTGGGAAGAGTAGGAATAATGGTCACGGCATCGAATGCCGACCAGCACCTGCGGACGTGGCGTGTGCTGCATAAAACTGGAGCCTTAGAAGGGGCTATCATCAAGCTGGAGCCTCTGCGAGAGCTGAAGCTCAAAGAGCTAGGAATAGGGGCATTGTGCACCAGCACTGGCATGGGCGTTTCGCATGGAGTAATTGCTTTAGGCTTTGGAAATGGTCGAGTTTGCCTGATTGATGGGCACACGTGCCACGTCATGAATATCATCCCGGTGCATGGCGACGAGGTCTGGGACGTCCGCTGCGCCGGAGGAGGTCTAATGGTGTCGTTGTCGCGTGATCGGAAGGTGGCTGCATTTCGCATTCATCCCCCTTTCCCGAACCTAGAAGCTTCAAAAGTTTCCTTCAGGACGTGGGCAATTGGGTGGTCCGTCAAGGCCACCACTAGCCGCCTTTAAATGCTCGGGTTCTATGCACAGCTTCGCGTCCTCAACGCGCAGCATGACTAAGCATGGAAGATAAACACAAAACTCGGCTCGGCAAAGATGACCATTTGCTCCAATTTAATTCATTGATTAAATGTGTGACATTTCTCCCAATAACCTTTACATCTAACTATACTACCCTAATCTTGCTTAAATCTCAATTCTTCCCTTCGTCTGCTCCTGCATCCTCTTCCCTCGGATGCTGCTGCTCTTGCTCCTGCTGCTCCTGCTGCTGGCCCCACTGCTGTCGATGTCGTCGCAGGCTGCGCGGTGACCAGATCCTTCCGCTTTCCGTGGGTCTAAAGGCTCTACTTAAACATCCCTCCGGACGTACCTCTGCGCCGCCGCCTTCCTCCTCGTCCCGCGGGAACCCACGGCCTGCCTCCACGACTGAACCAACCTCCGACTCCTCTTTAGGCAGGCCGGCAATGTCATCCTCGGCAAACAGTGGGTAGGGGTCCTCTTCGGGGGTGGGCTCGACTTCATTGTCATCGTCATCGAGGCCGTTGACGGAGGAAGCCGGCGTGTGACCCCATACGTCGTCGTTGTCCAGCTCTTCATCTCCCGCTTCTGCGGCTTCTTCTGCTGGTGGTTCTGCCATGCGCTCGTCCTCGGCTGCTGCAACAACAGCGGCAACAACCTGCACCTGTGCATCCGCTCGTCCGGCCGAGGGTGTTACCGTTTCGGGGCCGGCCGTAGGGGCAGTGCTGGGAGCGATTGAGGATGCCGAGGGCGACGACACTGGCACGTCGCTCCGTGAAGTCATGTTCAATCGTAGCGGTGGCGAGACGATGTCGAGTCTTTTCGGCTTCGCCGAGCGCAATCGGGGCGAGCGGGGCAGGGTTCGAGAATGCTGCGGGTCCGAAAGCTGGCGGCGGTGTTTGTGAATTCGAATGCTGTGGTATGTTGAGTGAAGAGAGGAAAGAGACAACAGACATAAATCAGACTATGATAAATAGGAGATTCAATATCGAGAAAACGTCCAAAGACCCAGTCAAGCATCAAACATAGATGATCCTGGTACAAAGAAATCGTCCAATATATATAAGGGTAAAAACTTAAAGTACGTACTCGGATCGGCTCTCCAGGACGGAAATGACGGGCATGCGCTCGTGGTAGGCAACATAGAGCACGTGAATGACAGCGCAGCATGTGGTCAGGCACACGTTGACAAGCAGGGCCGCGTGTTCAAATTTCTGTCGAATAAAGGGATAAATGAAGATAAATATCAGTAAATGGCGGTTAAATTTGAAATTGATTATGTTCCTCCAGCTTGACACAGCTAATTCCGTACCTCAAAGGCGAAGAAGCCAAGCACGCCACCGATGAAGAATCCTACCACGGCAATGCCATGCATCTGGACCTTCCACCACTCTTCGTGCCGTCCCTTGAGGATATGTCCTAGCGCGATGCCCATGTCTGTGGAGGCCCCTGTCAAATGTGTGGTTCGTACTGCGTTCCCGCTGTATTTGCTTGTCACTTGGGGAGTGCGGGAAAGGAAAGGACAAAAGGAATGTGAAAATGAGTTCAAATTTCCATTGCGCGAGTTTGGGGAAAATACACGCATCTACTAGTACTTACTGGAGTTTTGTAGGCCACAGGAATATGTACAAAGCCACACAAATATGATGGAGTTGTCATAGGAGTTTTCAATGATGAGGGCGCATCCCTGGATGGCAGCCAAGATAAAAAGCGCGCGGCCGTACATTCGCCCTAAGTCTGTGGGACGTAAAGGAGAAAGTGATGTAATAGCCAAACAATATGTAATGGCTAAGCAATAGACAAACGGCTCCCTACACCTTATTTCTTCCCCTCTCCCACACAACCCAGTCAACTCAATACATGTGCTCCGACGACTTACAAAATGTCTCGTAATTGATGAGGCAGCCCCCCGTGCAAGCGCCCACGACAAAGCACACATAGGACACCATGTATTGCAAGAACTCCCACCCTTCCCCATTTGCCACAAAGTTGGAGGCTCGTGCAACGATGCCCGTGACGTGTGCGCTGGGCATGGCATGCAAGGTATGAAGCGTGATGGTGTTGATGAAGCCCGCATTGATCGTTAGGATGAAACTTGCCCACAGGATCCACTTGAAGTGCGTGCTGTCCTTGGGGCTGTGTATGTGTGTGGATGCAGGCAGATAATGGTCGTAGTGAGTCAACAATAGGCATCTGTTTGCTGGGCTAGGCGATTGCTCTGCGAGTACTGCGATGCGAAGGGGGCATTATGACATTAAAATCGACATGGCCGCCCCTCTCCTTCATTGCCCTCATTCGTGTGGAGCAAGAGCAAGGCTGTAGCACCAGCACACTACAGTGCCCGAGGAAACATGTTGAGTACACACTTGACCCTCTATCTTGGCGGCTCGAAAATGCCTCGATCGTGCCCACACAACAAAGCCCTCCCCCCTCCTTCCATCACTGCCAGTCTGATTGCCTACCTATTAGTCTTGGCTTTCTTATCGCTCTTCGTCGCGCGGGGGCTCTTTGCGTCTTCCTCTTTCTTGCTGCCACATTGGTCCTTGACATGGTGGAACGAGTGCCGTCGGCGGTGCTGGCACGAGGCGTGCGGAGGTAGTGCCACCCGGGGCATGGTAGTGGGCCCGCTTGTTGATGGACGGCACTGCTTGGGGGGCTCGACCGGGCTGGCGGTGTTGTGCCCTGTCCTGTCCAGTGATGAAAGCAAGGGATGGGAGAGCTGTGAGATGAGGAATGCACGCGAGAATGGGTGCCGCTGGGATGGCGGACCGCGCTGCTCCTCCTCGGCCCGGCGCCGCTGTGGTGAGGGGAGGAGGGGGAGGGCACACAGACACAAGCACCCACGGCACACGGCTGCTGTGTATGTATTGCTCACACAAGCTGTAGTGCTGCGAATCGTGGCACACGTAGCGGTGGAGAGGACGGGGGTGCACAGCAGCCGGCAAAAGCCGTGTCCTGGGCCGTCTCGTGCACACGGTGCGGCGTCGTATAAGGCGACCCCTCCACAACCATCGTTTGGGAAAAGGGTAGAAGCCAACAAATGGCAACACCGACGACTGCCTTTGTATGCAGATGATAAATGGGAGGGAATGGAAGTTGTGTGAGGTGCTTTTAGCTTTACCACTGCTTGAGTCTTTGTTTGAGATGGACATGGGCCTTGCGCTGTTTGCGTGTTTGTGTTGTGGAAGGCAGGCATCATCAAAAGACGTCAGCTGGCTCGCTGGCTCACGAACTCACAAACGCTTGGTTCTTTTTGCGCGAACGATCATCGAAGGACGTGGTCGCGGCTCGGAGTCACACCAGACGAGCTTTGCTTTGCTGCTGCTGCGTGTGAGCCGTTGCCTTGTTTTCTAGGCGTTCCCCGGGCCACGACCTCACTTCATGAAGCCTTCATCTCATCCATGCCCCATCCTCCCACCTTCCCAATAGCCATGAGGCACGTCGCTTTCATGGTCGCAGCCGGGGTGGCGCTGCTCCCTACTGCGGAAGGCTTCCTCTTGCCCAAGGCCCCTGCTGTGACATCCCTGGCCCGCCTGGGAAAAACCCGTCCGTCGTCAAGGTGAGTACGCGTTGCTGCTTGTGTGGAAGGGTGCAGGATCGGGTGCTGTCTTGCCAATCCCCTCATGGTCATCTCCCCCCCGGCAAAAGGCTACGGCACGCATACATACGTAATCGCCTCACCGTCATCATCGTTCCCCTTTTCCGTAAATCGTAGAACGACCTCCACCGCCAGCCACCTCGACCCGTCCTCCCTGGACGCTGTCAGCAAGGTGGCGGGTGCCCCGGCCTCCCGGTTGGTGGCGAGCCTGTTGGCCACCACGAGCAGCTTGAGCGCCGGCAACCTGGTCAAAACGCTGCCCTTGGTCGGCGGGCTTGTGATCTTGGGCCTGCTGGCACTGCGCCTGCCCGGCGCCGTCGCCCGGGGCTGGCGGTCGTACAACAAGGAGGAGAACTCGGTGGGCCGAGAGTACGACGCCTGGACGCGGGAAAGAATTTTGGAGCACTACTGGGGGGAGCACATCCACCTGGGCTACTACACCGAGGAGGAGCAGAAGGGCGGGTACCTGAAGAAGGACTTTATTGGCGCCAAGTACGACTTTATCGACCGGATGATGGCCTTTGCCAAGCTGGACGGGCAGCAGTTCAAGCCGGCCAAGGTCTTGGACGTGGGCTGCGGCATCGGCGGCACCACGCGCTACATCGCCAAGGTGAGATTAAGAAGGAAATGGGAGTGAAGGGAAGAGAACGAGATGCAAGCTTGTATTGATTGCATAAGTATGCAGGCACATTTTATTTATGCTCACACACTTCTCTCATTTTCATATAATCAGAAACTGGGCATGGGCTCGCAGGTGTCGGGCATCACGCTGTCCACGGAGCAGGTCCGACGCGCCAACGAGCTTGCCGGCGAGCAGGACGTCAAGAACGCCGAGTTCCAAGTCATGGACGCCCTCAAGATGACCTACCCGGTACGTGGCTCAATGGGTGGGAGTGAATTATCATCGATAAAAACAGGGGTAGAGGAGGAGAAGAGAGAGGGTACGATTTCCAAGTCAGCCGCTTATTTTTGCCCTTCCGCCCCCTCTCCATCACCCACCACCAAACAGGACAACAGCTTCGACCTGGTGTGGGCGTGCGAGTCGGGGGAGCACATGCCGGACAAGAAGGCCTACGTGGAGGAGATGGTGCGCGTCCTCAAGCCGGGCGGCACTCTCGTCATCGCCTGCTGGTGCCAGGTACGCATAAGAGGGCACCGTGTATTATTTACGTGGTTATTTACCCTGCTGAATGCGAAAACTCACCGTTTCTCCTCCTTTATTCCCCTCAGCGCGACGCCAAGGCGGTGCCGTTGACCAAGTCGGAGCAGTCGCGCGTGGACTTCATGTGCACGGAGTGGAGCCACCCCTACTTCATCTCCATTAAGGACTTCGAGGGGCTGGCCGCAGGCACGGGCGTCATGGAGAACGTGTGCTCCGAGGACTGGGCCAAGTTCACCATCCCCAGCTGGCGCCACTCTGTCTGGGTCGGCGTCTTCGACCCTTTCTTCTGGATGCTCAGGCCGCACCTATGGTACGTACACAGACAGAGAATGGGGAAAGGGAAGAGTCAAACGAAGGCCTCGGTGGCAGCAGCAGCAACCGCCCTCAGTTCCTCCTTTATTCACTCATTTGACCACCTGTTTTTCTCCCCCACCGTTCCCCCCGTTACAGGATCAAGATTTTGCGCGATGCCTTCACACTGAACGTGTTTCACAACGCCTTCAAGGACGGGCTCATGGGCTACGGCATGATCTACGCGCAAAAGAAGAAGTAAACAACTGTCTGGGTGTGAGAGACGGGCACTGCAAGAAAATTAAGAAGAACAGCAACGACAACGAGCAGGCGCTGCTGCCATCCCCTCCCCGGCAGGCAAGCGCCCACCAGCTCAACACGCCCTTTCCAACCAAGTAAGTACCGCAAATCAAACCCCGCGCAAAGGGAGACTCAAAAGAAAAGAACATGACCCCGTGCGTCGATATGCAATCTGGCTTTATTGTCGCCTGCTTTTTTTTACTTGAACTGTACCTATAAGTATTTACACTTTCCAAATACTCGGTGCTCGCAGGCATGTGCGTGATCTATTCGCACACTAAGTAAGTCCTAATCTTGATCGTCTGCGCGTGTGATCGTGCTACCGGTCCTGTTTCGCCGCGGGCAGCGCGAATGGTGGTGGAGGTGGAGGCGGAGACGCAGTCAGCCTTCCCCCTCCAGCCACGTCCTCACGTTTCTCGAGTGCGAGTGCGGTAGCTATTTCTAAATCCATTTTGCGCACCAAAGGCCGATAGGCAGCGAAATGGTTGCCCCGATACACGTCGATGGCGCGCTTGATCAAGCCTGCATAGGAGGAGAAAGGAAGAAGAGCACCGAGAAGGAAGGGAGGGGAAAATGAGTGGGCCATCGCGCTTGATCAAGCCTGCATAGGAGGAGAAAGGAGGAAGAGCACCGAGAAGGAAGGGAGGGGAAAATGAGTGGGCCATCAAAAAAGGATCTCAATTTGCTCTCTCCCTCTCACTTCCTCCCGCTCCCTCCCACTCATGCCGTGGTACTCACAAAATGTTTGGGCGTCGTCTTCCAGCCCAAAGACCTCCCGCCACGTGCCCGGCGGCTTCTTGGCCTTGTCGCCTCCTCCCCCACCCCCTCCCGCTGCTGCCGAGTCGCTCTTGGGCTCGGGCAAGGTGAAGTGGCGCACGGCCAGGTACAGGGCGATCTGGGCGATGACGGCGGCCTCGCAGCGCAGGCAGAGGGTGGTCTTGCTGTACAGGTCGTTCAGCACATTCGCCGCCCAAGGCACCAGCTTCTCGTAGGCGTCGGGCGCGTAGGCTGGATGGAATATGGGAGCGGGAAGAGAATGAGCCGGCAGCTTTGACTACTAGACATATATCTCGTGCGTCCTCCTCCAAACCATCCCAGCCGCACACGTACCTTTGACCTTGCCGCCCAGCTCCCCAAACTTGGCACGAGGGATCTCGATGCAGAGGTTGAAGCCAATAACGTGCAGCATCAGGCGCTCGTGGGCAAGCACCTCTTCCTTCAGGTCCTGCACCAGCTTGCTCTTCTCCGGGGGCAGGTTGGCTGACTTGTGCCGCAGCGCGTGGTAATGCCCCACCACGTCCAGGAGCCGCCGGGCATTCTCCGCCATCTTGCCCCCCAGAAAGACCGCCGTGGCGCTCACGAGCAGGCGGTCCCGGCGCTTGAAGGACTCGTAGGTAAAGAAGCGGTGCGTGAGCGTGCAAGCGTTCCACATGCTCATGGGGTTCATGTCCAGCTTCCGGCACAGCTGCACCACGAACTCATTCGTCTTGCGCCGGTAGTTCTCCTCTTCCTCCTCGGAAATCCCGTCCACCCGGCTGGCCGTGCCCTTGGCTAGCTGCTCCTCCGTGAAGAGCATGATGGCTGATGATGATGATGATGATGTTGCTGTCTTGGCTGTGATCACCTCCTCCTCCTCGAGTACTAGCAGGACAAGGCAAGTAAGGTATGGGGCGCGTCCGTATCTCTGGAATATGATATGTGGTTAGATAAATGGTCGCATGATAGGAAGGAAATGAGGGACATCAGCAGCCACGACGACGTTGCGACGGGGAGAGGACTAGTTTATGCCGCTCCTCTTGTTCTTTCCTCCTCGTTCACTTCTTGCTGACGCCTCACCTCTGTAGCTATGTGCGTCTTTGTCTACTGGTTTGCCAAACGGGGGAGGGAGGGAGGGAGGGAGGGGTAGTGTGTGTGTATTCGTGCAAGGGGACCCATACATAAATTGTATGGTTCCCCTTGCTTGATTCGTGGGCATGTGCCTCGCAGTGGTCCCTCCTCCTTCTCCTCCCCCTCCCTCCCTTATCTCTCTCACTCCCACTTCTCTCACCACAAAACACCCTCCCTCCACCATAAGAGGGTGATCTAGGGCAGACGTGCGGCGGCAAAGTCAACATTCAAATCAAGAACCCGAGACTGAATTCCGGCGGTGGCGGCGGCGGCAGCGCTAGTGGAGGTGGGCGGGGAGGAGGGGGGGGGCATAAACGTGCATGCTAAGAACCCTGCTGCTGCTGCAGCCGCTAAGAAGAGGGAGGCGGATGACTCCACTGATTTTCCAGCCGCCCCATTGATGCGGCGGCGTTTGAAGTGCACCAATGCGGTGGTGGTATTACGTCGGTCTATTCGCAAGCCGGGTCCTCAGGGAATGTGGATGAAAACGCCTCGGGAATTTCTGAGTTTGAGCCGGGAACTGTCAAAGAGAACGTGATGGACGGTATCAGCATTGCCGACACGGATGCTGGGCAAGGCGACAGCATCAAAGACATCTTCACCAAGGGCAAGGGTGCCTTGCCCAGCATCCGTGTCGGCAATGCTGATACCGTCCATCACGTACTCTTTTACAGTTCCCGGCTCAAAAATCAAACTCAGAAATTCCTGAGGCGTATTCATCCACATTCCCTGAGGACCCGGCTTGCGAATAGACCGGCGTAATACCATCACCGCATTGGTGCCCTTCAAACGCCGCATCAATGGGGCGGCTGGAAAATAGTGGGGTCATCCGCCTCCCTGCAGCAGCAGGGTTCTTAGCATGCACGTTCATGCCCCCCCCTCCTCCCCGCCCACCTCCACTAGCGCTGCCGCCGCCGCCACCGCCGGAATGCGGTCTCGGTTTTTTGATTTGAACGTTGGCTTTGCCGCCGCGCGTCTGCCCTCGATCACTCGGTTATGGTGGAGGGAGGGTGTTTTGTGGTGAGAGAAGTGGGAGTGAGAAAGATAAGGGAGGGAGGGGGAGGAGGAGGAGGGGGTTGCAGAAAATCCAAAATATCTCAAGTACTAGGTCAAATGACGGTGCGAGACAGCCACCACCGTGCTCGGCAAGACGAGAGGAAGCGAAAAACAATATTTTTACATCGATCTAGGAACTTGGAACATGGTGACTGAGCGAGGGCAAGTCATACAGTTCCAGCTTCTCACATGGCTGACCGATCCGTCCCCTTCAAGTTCCAGCACCGTAAATCCCCCACACACCAGGCTCCAAACATCGATTTGTAATAGAATGAAGGGTGCCGTTAATTTGCTTCTTTATGCGACTCTCTCATTGCTTTGTCTGACTCTGTCATTGTTAGCGCCGCTTGCTGGCCGGACCCGCCTCCGGCCCGTCCGACCGCCACTTCCCCCGCGAAGTACCCGCCCTCCCCTCTCCCTCGTCCTCCCACTCCTCTTCCTCGTCCTCTTTCCCTTCCTCTTCTCCTTCCTCCTCCTCCTCCTCCTCCTCCTCTTCCCC
>Ga0209491_10006894_pt1 | contig 15378 bp, 9 predicted proteins | sample BON02_FD_187213 | JGI IMG/M metagenome (GOLD analysis project Ga0209491, IMG submission 187213) | Freshwater microbial communities from Lake Bonney liftoff mats and glacier meltwater in Antarctica - BON-02 (SPAdes) (version 2) | ecosystem: Environmental > Aquatic > Freshwater > Ice > Glacier...
TATATATATATATATATATACATATATAATATATATATGTATATATCCATCTATCTATCTATCTATATATTTATATCAAGTTGACGAATAAAGTCAGCATATATCACCTGTAGTGTGAGCACGATCCCCAGCGCAGCCCAATATTTATCGAATTATCTATCTATCTTTATATATATTTTCTCTTCATATCGTTCTATTTATACATACATGTGTATGTAAACAAGTGAACATATAGGCATATGTTTACAAATTGCACCTGGAGTGCGAGCACGTTCCCCCCCAGCGCCACACAACTTCGCGTTAGTCGTGTCATCTATCTATCTATCTATCTATCTATCTATCTATCTATCTATACACATACATATACGCATAAGGTGGACATTTATGTATACGTTTGCAAATCCAACTGCGCGTTAGTATATCTGTATTTCCATCTATCTATTTATTTATCTATATATCTATCTATGTATATATATGTGTACATATATCTATATATATATATATGTATATATATATATATATATATATATATATATATATATATATATATATATATATATATAAATATATATTTTTCAATCTGTGTCTATACGTTAACAAATATCACCTGTAGTGCGAGCACGTTCCCAAGCGCAACCCAGCTACGCGTGTCCTTGGCGTCCAATCCTAACGCGCTCCGGTAACTCTGCTCCGCCTCGGGGAAACGACCCTCGCGCCTGAAATAGAGAAACGCGAAAACAGCTCAGGATTGCTCGATATTCGCAAGTTTGCAAAGCCTCATTCATACATTATCACATACACCAATGCATGCATTGGTTGATCCGGGCCACATGTGTTCCGACTTAGGCAAGCGGTCCTCGTGCCTGTAACAAGACACCACCGTTTGGCAAAAGAATGCATATATACATATACATATAGGTATATAGCGTCCCTGGGGCAATATGTATATGTATATGTATATGCATATACCCATATATGTATATAGCGTCTCAGGTGTATCCGGTAACTCTGCTCCGCCTCTGGGAAACGGCCCTCTCGCCTAAAACTAAAGAATCAGGGTTAACCCGTTGAATAGGCAGAGCGCGGAAACTTATACGGTACTACTCACATTAAGCCTGTTTTCTGAATATCATTATATAGAGCATGTAAGGATCTATGTCGTAAACAGAGTTTAAACAGGCGGAATACGGCATTCGTGATTTTGTTCGGGTTAACCCCCCCCGAGCAAGCGGCCCCCGCGCCTAAAACAAGATCACCAGGCGACAAAAGCATGCATATACATATATACGTATACATATATAGCGTCCTAGCTATATCCGGAAACTGTGTTCCGCCTCGTGAAACCGACCTTCACGCCTAAAACAAAGACACGCGAAAGCAGCTCAGCTTCATCCCACATGCATGTATATTCATACAGTCATACATACATACTCACATACAACGATAACTGCAATAACAACCCGGGATAATTCTATCCGCCTTGGGAAACGGCCCTCTCGCCTAGAATAAAGGGATAGGGGTTAACCCAAGGAGCTTCTTCGGGTTAACCTCGGGTTAACCTAACCCAAGGAGCTTCTTCGGGTTAACTACGAAAAGCACCTCCGGTCTTTCCAATGTGTGCATATATGCATACATTCATACATTCATACTCACATACAACGACGCTTATATAGGTTGACCCGGGACACCTTTGTTCCGCCTCGGGGAAACGGTCCTCGCGCCTAAATCAATACTTCACGACAAACCAAAGTTAGCATCAAAAGCGGGGTTGACCCCTTTAGGTACATTCGCTTTGCTCATGCATATGAGCGAGTTTCGACTAAGGGTTTTGTTGTTTTGATTATAGGCAACTCGAGATTCGAGTCACTTAGGCGCAAAGGGCACTCTCAACCCGGGATGCAATTCTACGATTCGACGAACCCTCAATTGCGTACCGTAACGACTCCTCGGTTGACCCAGGATATCGTGTCTGTTGGCCTTAACTTTGCAGTAGCAGCGTATGCGACTAGGTCAATAGTTCTGTCCGAGTTGAGGGTGATGGGATATGATCAGACTCAGGTAAAAGGTGCAATGAAGCTACTAAGTTCGAGCTCTAGGTAAATTCGCTTTGCTCATGCGCATACATCCGTTTCGACTAAGAGTTTCGGTGTTGATTATAGGGTACTCGAGATTTGAGTCACTTAGGCGCATATGACACTCGCAACCCAGGATATAATGGTACGATCAGACGAACCCTCCATTGCGTACCTTAACAAGACTCCTCGGTTGACCCAAGATCTCGTGTCTGTTGGCCTTAACTTTGCGGCAGCTTCGTAGGCATCCAGTGCGGCGGTGGTGTCGCCGGAAGCTGCGAGCTGCGAGGCGAGATTGTGCTGGGCATCAAAGTAGTTTGGGCGCAGCTCCAGAGCCCTGTTCAGATAAACATGAGTTCAAGGTCGGAACTACAGTAACTAAACAGTAGTCTAACTACATTAGACCACTCAGGAAGTGTGTGTACTGTTTTAGTTAATATTACACGAAAGAGTACTCAGCAACGTGCGAGTTGCGAAGCGAGATTGTGTTGCGCGTCGGGTTAACCCAGGCGCTGCTCTAGAGCCCTGTTTACGGAAACATAAATGCAAGGTCGGAACTACAGTACCTAAACAGTGGTCGAACTACGTTAGACCACGAAGGGAGTGTGTGTGTACAGTTATGGTAAACACTATACACAACTATACTAAGAACGTGCGAGTGTGTTGAGCGTCGAAATAGTTCGGGCGCAGCTCGAGAGCCCTGTTCACGGAAACAAAGAAACAAAGTCCTAATATACATAAGTTCCAGTTCAGAACATCCTTCAAGCCATGGTAGGTGGATGTCTGGATCGAGTTTATGGGTTCACCCGTGCTGGGCATTGTAGTAATTCGGGCGCGGGTTAACCCTAACCTCTAGATTTATATCCACCTTTGGTAGGCAGTCACGGCTTCCAGTGGCTTGTCGAGAACGGCACGATTGTCGCCGAGAACGAATTTAGCTTCGGCCCAGTTTGGCGCGGCGGCCGTGGCGGCTGTGAATAAAGGGTTAACCCGTGTGTGTGGGCGTATATATGTATACTCGCATGCACATATATACATATATATAAATATACACGTCGTATACTCAACCCGGGTGTGTGGGCGTATATATCGATACACACGCACGAACACACATGCTTACATAGATATACATACATCGCATACTCAGACGGTTTATACTACAAAGGGGACACGAGCACACACCTGCGGTAAGCAACGACAGCCTCGGTGTGTCGGTTCAACACTGCCAGATTGTCTCCCAGCACAAATCGGGCCTCGGCCCAACTTGGTGCGGCGGCCGTGGCGGCGATGAGTGACGCGAGCGACGGATTGACGAACCACACATTGAGCGCGAGGTTGAGTCCCGAAATAGATTCGGAGTCGGAAATAGATTCGGAGTCGGAAATATATTCGGAGTCGGAAATCGATTCGGAGTCGGAAATAGATTCGGACTGGGAAATAGATTCGGCGGGGGAGGATACCGGCGGGGATGGGTGGATAGATTCGGAGTCCGAAATCGATTCGGAGTCGGAAATATATTCGGTGGGAGAGGATGCCGGCGGGGAGGGGTGGAGACGATCAACGGATTCGGAGCCCGAAATAGAATCGTCGGGGGAGAGTACCGCTGGGAGGGGGACGGCGTCGGTCATTAAATTCGAGGCCGTAGATACCGTAGGGGGGTGCGTGTGCGGGGTGGAGGCGACGGCGTGGGACCAGAGCGCAGGGATGAAGAGCGCATCTCCTTCGAGTACCTACAAACAGAAAAAAGGGTGATTCTTCCGCCATGCGCTCAGCTTTTGTGGTGTGAGTCGTATGTTATGAAGAGTATACCAAAAAACAAAAAAAAGACACCACATAACAATGAAAGCAAGACACAGACAAGGTCATCATTGTAGTTCATCGTTGGATCGAGGGTTCATCCAGAGTGCAGGAATGGAGAGCGCGTCTCCGTAGAGCACCGAAAGGGAGAACAAAACGAGAAGAAATCTAATAATAAGGGTTAACCCGAGGGGAGTGCGTGTGTGGGGTGGAGGCAACGGCGTGCGACCATAGCGCTGAAAGCGCATCTCCTTCGAGTACCTACAGAGACACACACGAAAGAACAAACTGATTAAAACAGCAAGACAGGGATTCGCCCAAAGGGAGGAAACAGGAAAATAAAAGTACGAATCGGAGCAAGCCACAGAAACGATCATTTTTGGATTCGAGTTGTTTCTTGAATCGAGGCTTCATCCAGAGCGTTGGAATAAAAAGAGCATCTCCTTCAAGTACCTACAGGAAAACACATTACAAGAAGCGAGACACATACAAAGGTGATTATTGGGTTAAAGGTGCTCTGCAGCTACTAATTAACCGCTCTGATTAAACTCGCTTTACTCATGTACATGAGCGAGTTTCGACTACGAGTTTCGTCGTTTTGATTAGAGAATCTCAAAGTCGAATCACTTAGGCGTGCAGAGCACCTTTAACCCTAACCCTAACCCCTAAGGAAACCAAACCAACGAGGCAAGGCACCGAAACGGTCAAGATCGGATACGAGGTTCATCTTTAAATCGAGGCCTCCGGGTTAACCCGAGGTACATAAAGGGTGAATTAGGGTGGGATAAACCCGAGGCAAAGGCGTGCGACCAGAGCGCTGAGATGAAAAGCGCGTCGTCTTCGAGTACCTACAAGAAAAAAAATATGCAACAGAAGCAAGACATAAAATGGCATGATCGACGGTTTAAAGGTGCTCTGTGCGCCTAAGTGAAACGACTTCGAGTTTCCTATAATCAAAACGACGAAACTCTTAGGCGAAACTCGCTCAGGTACCTGAGCAAAGTGAATTTAACCATAGCGCTTAATTAGTAGCTGCAGAGCACCTTTAAGAGTTAACCCGTAACCCTACGGGTTAAGGGTTAACCCTAACCCTAACCCAATGATGACCTTTTCTGTGGAGATAACCCTTAACCCGATAATCCATCCTTAAATCAAGGGTTCTTTCAGAGCGCAGGAATGCAGAGCGCGTCTCCTTCTAGCACCTAAAGGGGGACACCAACCCTAATCCTAACCCTAACCCTAGAAGAAAAAACACAACTAATAATCAAAGCAACACAGGGTTAAAAACCCATTCAAAAGGGAGACATAATTACAAAGACACCAAATAAGAATAGGAACAAGACGCAGAAAAGGTCAAGATAGGGTTAGAGTTCATCCTTTTATCGAGGGTTCATCCAAAGCGGGTTAACCTCCTCTGCAGTTCACTTTAACCCGGGAATGAGGTGCCGGGTTCACCTACCCCTGGGGTTAACCCGAACCGTCTCCTTCGAACACCGAAAGGGAGATACGCAATAGAAGCATGCCACATAAACGAGCTTAATTGAATTACGGCTCATCCTTGCATTGCTTGAATTACGGTCCATCCTTGCAATGAGTTTCAGTTAAGGATGCATCGTTGATGGGAGGTTAAAGCGGAATAAAGAGGGTTAACCCAACAACGGGTTAACCCGAGGTTAAAAGCGCCATGCTCGCCTAAGCGCCGCCGGGGTGCCGTTTCCTAGTGTGTTAGGCTGTTTTCTGTGAACGATAATGTAATAAATCAAACGGAAGAAGCGAGACACAGAAAAGGTCATGATTAGATTAGAGTGCATCCTTGAATCGAGGGTTCGTTTAATGGTGAAATTTTGTTGGACGGTCAATCCGAATAAAGAGCGCGTTTCCGTCGAGCACCTACACGAAAACAACACACAAGAAGCGTGGCACAGGAAAGGTCATGAGTGAATTAGGTTGCATCCTTAAATCGAGCGTTTATCCAATGATGAACCTTTTTTGGGAGATTACATCAGATGTAAAGAGCAAGTTTCTTCGAGCCCCTACACGAAAACACACAGCATTAATAAGGCAGCGAAAGGGTCAATTATTGAGCTAGGGTTCATCCTTAAATCGAGGGCTCTTTAAAGGTGCCCTGCAGCTACCAATTCACCGCCATGCGTAAATTCGCTCGGGTTAACCTCGACTAATAGTTTCGTAGCTTTGATTTCGAAGTCGGATCACATAGGCGTTCAGGGCACCTTTGAGGGCCAACCCTTGTTGGAGGTAACCCTGACTAGAGGGCGGGGTTGGTATTAAAGGTACTCTGTGCGCCTAAGTGGAACGACTTCGAGTTTCCTATAATCAAAACGACGAAACTGTTAGTCTAAACTCGCTCATATACCTGAGCAAAGCGAATGTACCCATAACGTTTAATTAGTAGCTGCAGGGCACCTTTAAGGGCCAACCCATGTTGGGGGTAGCCCTGACCAGAGGGCGGGGTGGTTATTATTAGCGTTGTTGCGCACCTCACACTCCATTCGCCCCGCCGGCCCCCCTCTGGTATGTCCCCCCCCTCCGGCATCGCCACCACTGCCGACGCGTCCACCCTCTCCGGTATTCTCGCCACCAGAACCCCCCCCGGTATTGCCAACAGTACAAGCGCGGGTTAACCCGAGATCCCCTCCGGTAGTATCACCACCGGTCGTAATCTCTCCGGTATCTCCGAAGGCGTCGAAGCTGGCGTGGTTCTCTACGGGCGCTGCGCCTGTCGCTTCGATGCCATCAAAAATGTCCTCCTCATGCTCCTTATGATTCTCAGTTCTTGTGAACGGGTTCCCTGAAAACAAGATGGGTGCAAAGTTGGGTGTAAACCCTATCGCCTCCCACACATAGGGAATGCACAATAATCAATCCAACTGCGTGAGTTTCACAGGAACAGCGTCCCGCCCGTCACCTCCATGCCGTCAAATATATCCTCCTAATTCTCATTCCCATTCCATGTGAACGGGTTCCCTGTCAACACGATGTTCCAAAGTCAGGGGTAAATCACAACCTCCTCCCACAAAGGGAATGTACAAGAAGAAATCAAACTGCGTGATTGTATATAGCAATATATCGTCCTCATGCTCCTTCTCATTCTCAGTTATGGCGAACGGGTTCCCTCGGGTTAACCCCATGGCCGTGTTTTTCTCCAATTGTGTTGGCCTAATACATTTAGCCATTTAGCCGCCTTCAATTACAACGGCCTTTGTACACCATCCCTCCACGTGAGCCGTTGAATTTTATTAAAGTGAAACTAGGGCCTCCTCATGGAGGATATACGACCAACGTCTTCATGATTCGGATTGTAACTATAGAGATCAAATATTAAACACAGCATATTTATGTATATATGCTTTTTTTTTTATAAGCGCACTTTTAAGTCGCCACGCCATTTCTTATCGAGGCGCGTAGCCCAGCTTAGCCGTTACAAGAAATTGATTCTCTTTTAAGATTTATTGCGCTAGTCAATCCTCCTTTTGTTGCCCCCCCCTGTGCAACTGACCCTTTTGCAATACTATTGCACGGCCATTGCGCAATATACGACCCCCAACCGCCTCCCCCCTTTTATGCCATGCACCATACAATATTAGTATTAACGATATTGTGAAAAGGCTAAGCCGTGGGACGATGGAGGATACATTACCAACGTCTTCATTATTAGAAATGTAACCATGGAGATCAAATGTTAAACACAACAGGTGCGACTCCCCCCCCCCAAGCACCAAGATATATTCGAGGGAGCTCCCCTTAGGCTCCCAACGCCACTCTCGGATCAGTTCCCTGTGCGTGGGCGCTCGTACCCCTTTGTATATGAACCGTCTGTGTACACTCATGAGTTTTAAAGTACTCGCACCTTTGAGTCGCCACGCCATTTCTTGTCGAGTTAACCCTAAACACGCACAAGGAACTGATCCGAGAGTGGCTTTGAGAGCTTAAAGGGAGCTTCCTTGAATATATCTAGGTGCTTGTGGGGGGAGCTGACGCCGCGACCCTAGTGGCCGCCTTAGGCGCGGGCCCGCCGCATATTAAGGACAGCAGCTTTATATGTTCATGAGTTTTAAATCACTCGGGTTAACCCCCTCGTGAAGAATTGGCGTGGAGACTCAAAGGTGCGCGTGATTTAAAACTCATGAACATATAAGGGTTAACCCGGGGTTAACCCCTTGGCTACGGGTTAACCCGCACCTTTGAGTATCTACGCCAATTCTTCACGAGGCGCGCAGCCAAGCTCATCGTAAGAAGATGCGCAGGCCCTAGTGTGCCTTACTAATATAACAATTGTCAACACGAGCAGATGGTGGGTTCAACTCGATGCGCAGGCCCTAGTGTGCCTTACTGATAGAAACATTATCAACGCGAGCAGATGGTGTACATTTTATTGCAAAATGGCGAATGACCGTGTTTTTCTCTAATTGTGTTGGCCTAATACATTTAGCCATTTAGCCGCCTTCAATTGCAACGGCCTTTGTACATCATCCCTCCACGTTAGCCGTTGAGTTTTATTAAAGTGAAACTAGGGCCTCCTCATGAAGGATACAAGACCAATGTCTTCATGATTCGAATTGTAACTATAGAGATCAAATATTAAACACAGCAGATTTATATATATATGAGTTTGTTTTAATAAGCGCACCTTTGAGTCGCCACGCCATTTCTTGTCGAGGCGCGTAGCCAAGCTCGCCGTGGGACGATGGCGGGTACAGGACCAACGTCTTGGAGCCAGCCAACTGTTCAGGGGGTGGGTTGGTGGAAGATGACGTTTCGTATGGGTTATATTCGGGTGGTGTACAGCTGTGCATGATTGTGACTGTTTGTTTAAACAAAATCGCGTTAGTTTCGTACCGTGGAGAAGGAGCCCGAACCCAGCTCGTGGCCTTTACATGAAATTGTCATCGCCAATATCATATGGTGTATGACATACACACGGGAGGACGTGGGAGGCGTCGTATACTGCGCGATGCACGTGTGCTAGTATTGCGATAGTGCGGGCAATGCAGGTGGGGAGGGGGCAATGCACGGCTAATGATAAATTCGTGTACAAAAGCGTATAAGTAAAACAATATGTTGTTAAGGCCAAGGGGTGGGGCTAAACGAGCCCGGTGCGCCTAAGTGAACACAAAAACAGGTTATACACACACACACACAACACGAACAGCATAACACATGACAAGACCAGAATAACGCCACACACGACAACACGAAGAACCACGGATTAACCCGAGGTGATTCGACTTCGAGTGTCCTAAAATCAGGGTTAGCCCTGGAGCAACGGTTGAAGGTGCCCTATGCGCCTAAGTAAACAGATAAACAGATCACACACACAAACACACAACAAGAACAACGCAACACACGACAAGACAAGAACAACGCCACAAATGACCACACGAAGAACCACCCCCCCGCACTTAACAGTGATCGAGGGTAGCGCGGCGACGGTGCGTACCACCTCCCACAACCGGGTGGGTGGCAGCGCCTAAGTGATCCGGCTTCGAGTGGTATACAATCAAAATGGCGAGACGCAGAGTCGAAACTCGCTCGTGCGCACACGCAAAGCGAATTCACCTATACCGCTTACTCAGTAGCTGCATGACACCTGCAACGCAATGCTAGTAGATACATATATTCACTCGGTGTGAGAAGGGATGATACAGATACTGTAGCCAGCTATGAGCAGGCCCTAGTTTGCCTTTCTTATCGATACATTGTCGAAGCGAGCAGAGGAAGCATACTGTATTGCTAAATGGCGAATCACCGTTCAACAACCATGTTGCTTCTTTATTTGTGTTGGCCTTCTGTATTTAGCCATCTAGCCGCCTTCAATTATAACGGCCTTTGGTTTCTCTCCCTCCACGTTAGCCGTTGCGTTTTGGTACAGTGGAACTAGGGCCTGTCCATGTCAAGCCACACGACCCAGGGGATGTGGCCAGGGAGTGGTGATACTTCACATAAACAAAAAAAAACAGCCCTAACACTGGCGCATGCGCAAACAAAATTCTGCAAGTAACTAGGCCACCCAATAGTGAAGCCTGCTAGAAAGAGTGCGTGCGAAGCGCGCCCTTAGGCACGCCACGCACCGCTAGTCGCATACGCGATTTCGGTCCTCGAAGGCGGGCATGAACACGCCTTCCGCTTGCGGGAGATAATGCATTTGAGGATGGCCTTGGAATCATTCACTACTGCCGCCTTGGATATCTGCTGCGTGTGGTGTGTGACGAAGGAGGTCGGGCTCGCTCGCGTGCGACTATACGTCGGGTTGACCCGAAAGAGAAACAGGTCGGAGAAACAGGTCGAACACACACACACACGACAACAAGGGTTAACCCGAGAAGAACACATAGTGGCCTATGTGTTCTGCTACGCGCCCCCGTCCTGTGTGATGGTTGAGAGAGGGGTCGCTTGGTGTGCCCTGCTTCCTGCAGCCGAAGACCATCACGCCGTGTTGCTCTAAGGTAGAGCCAAACAAGTAGAAACAGTTCGCATGCCACTTTCGGCGGCGACGCGTTTCGAGCACAGCGGGCCTACGTGTTATATATGCATCCATGTATTCCTGAGACGCAGCCACACGAATATGAATAAAGTATTCCGCCTGGTTCACTCTGTATATGACAGGAACCCGTACATACTTGAGGTTAATGTATTAACAAAACAGGCTGCATGTGAACATAACAAAGCAGTTTCTTCTTCGCTGCGCATAGGCCGGCGGGCCACAGTGCCTCTACCGCTAGTCCAAACTATGTGGTTGGTACCACTACACGCTCTGCAGTCAGATAGCACCAGGAGTACGCCAGAACGCGCGGCATATGTCGTCTCTGCGTTCCTAGAGGCGGTGTCCTAGCACGACTCACCTAGTTTGGTTCTGGGGACTAGCACCGATAGATGTTTGATCTGGGTCGCCACCACCCATGTGTATATTCCCAGTGTGCATGTTAAACCAACACATTCTCTATATGCGCGACTATTCATCTGTATGCTGTTAGTTGTCGTACTGGCTGTAACCATGCACTGAACAATTTTTCTAACAGCAGTAAACTAGTGATGTTCTAACTATTGGGACTACACTGCCAAACTACTACACTAGTTACTCGGCTGGTTAACCCACATTGGCGAGTAAGCGTCTTATGGGGCCAACACCCCTGCTTCGTGTTTAAACGAAGCAGAACCCGACCGGGTTAGGTCCGAGCTAGTTTGAGCCAAACGGTTCATGGGATATGGGCCGGGGACTGGTGACTCTTCACAGACACAAACACACAGAGCGTCAACACTGGCGCACGCGCATACAAGATTCTACAAGTAACTAGGCCACCCAATAGTGAAGCTTGCTAGAAAGAGTGCGTGCGAAGCGCGCCCTTAGGCACGCCACGCACCGCTAGTCGCATGCGTGGCTCCGGCTGTCAAAGGCATGCAGGAGCACACCTTCTAGTTAACATGCTGCTTTCGGCGGCGACGGGTTAAGGGTTAACCCGACAGTGCCTCTACCGCTAGTCAAAATTATGTGGTTAGAGGTATCACTTACACACTCTGCGGGCAAATAGCACCAGGAATACGCCAGAACGCGCGGCATATGTCGTCTCTGCGTTGCCAGAGGCGGTGTCCCAGCACGACTCGGGTAAAGTTAACCACTTGCGGCCTACCGGGAGTCGAACCCCAGATATAACTCTGTGGCTATCGGGTGAGCGCCTTCCAGAAAGCTGATGTTTTGTAGAGGACAAAAGTCCACTATGCCAGTTGTCCTCTAAGCGCTTAGAGGAAAAGTGGCACAACTGGTACAATACGTCACTTTTCCTCTACAAAACTATCTCCGAAATGTGACGAAATTGGAGAGATGTCTGTGCACGGTAACTTGCAGTCAACAACAGAGGATTTGTCCCTGCACGACTCACCTGGTTTGGTTCTAGGGACTAGCAGCGATTGATGTTTGAGATGTGTCGCCCCTCCCCATGTGCATATTCTCAGTGTGAATGTGAACCTAACACAACCGGGTTCTCTATATGCGAGGATATTCCTCTGTGCTGCCTGCTGTTACCATGGACTAAACTCTTTTTCTGGCGGCAGTTAAACTAGTGTTGTTCTAACGATGGGACTACACTACCAAACTACTACCCTAGTTACTTGGCTGGTTAACCCACATGGGCGAGTGAGCTTCGTATGTGGCTAGTAACCACGTTTCTAGCCTAGGAACGAGGCTAGACATCCGACTGCTAGCCTGGTAAATATTCTAGTAACCTGTGTTACTAGCCTAGTAACTAGCCTATACTGCTTACTAGCCTAACTGGGTTGAACCGATTGGTTACCAGGCTAGTAGTGTTGCAGTGTATGGGGACTAGCAGTGAACGAATAGTACTATTCTAACGACTACGGCCCCTGCATTCGCTCTCTGGATACATTGTCTGTAACGCAAAGAGGCGAGAATCCCAAATTCCGGCAGCGATCGGGTTCTGCTTCAAACACGAAGCAGAACCCGACCGCTGACGGAATTGGGAATTCTCGCCTCTCGGGTTAACAAGAAGCAGCACCGGGTTAACCTGAGGATAGGGTTAACCCGGAAGGTAAAACGGGCAGATGCCCGGGTTAACCCGGGTTAACCCATCCTCCGGGTTAACCCGGGGTTAACCCGGGTTAACCCATCCTCCGGGCATCTGCCCGTTCTGCCTTCCCGGCATCGTGCTCAGCAGTGAGACATCATACCTCCAACATCTGACCTACTCCAAAAAGAGTCGGTGTCGCTTCTTCTATTAACCAAAAAAAAAAAAAAAAAAAAGAGTCGAATATGTATATGTTGTAGCGCCGATGGAAGGACACATGGCGAGTTCAAACAAAACTCGTTTCCGTTGGATCGGTGTGGTCAAATAGCCTACGGTTAACCCAAAAGGACCTGCACAAGCAGATTGTCCAATCCGTCATAATGGAGCGCCGACTGCATCGATCCATCACCCAGCCAGACATTGAACGCCCGCACGCGCTCTCTCAGCCCCTGCGCCTCGAGAAGCTCGCCGAGCTCGCGCAGCCGCAGCGCCTCGGCCAGCGCAGGTGCCTCTTCGCGTCCGAGGTAGCGGACGTAGGCGCGGTACGGCCTAGACTCCTGGCGCAGCAAATCCAGCACGCGTGAGAGCGGGAGGTGCGCCACCTGCGCCGGCCGGATCAGCGTGCCGTTGTGCAGCTTCAGTGGGTCGGCGGCCACCGATCGTGGGCTCACGTCTAGCCGCACCGCTGTGCCGTTGGCCAGCGCAAGCGCCCAGGCGGTGGCGGCGATCGGAGACAGCACGAGCGAGCGGATCAGCAGCGGAGTCGTCCGCGTCAGGTCAAGGCTGCTCAGGTCGGCCGTCGCGAAGAGCTCGGCACACCGAGCCATTGAAAAGCGATTACGGTGTTTTATTCACAGACGGTTTATAATACAAAGGACGCGTTTTAATTAATAAAAAGGGCCACCATTCACGTAATTTGAGAAATTCAAATAACGGTTGCGAGTTTCGCATGTCTTGGGACTCGACCGCGCCACGCCGGAGCGCACCGCCCCAGGCGGGTCGCCGTGCCCCCGCGTCACCAACGTATGTGGCCCCACAGCGTACAACAGCGCCTACACCCGGTGACTCGCTGCTCGACGAGTTTGCACAGTGCACCCTGTCAACCGCCGGCCGGGGCGGCGCATACGGAGGCGCGACCAACACCACGCCCACCTACGGCGCCTGCGCCCAGCGCTCGCTCTCGTCGAGTCCAGCGGTCGTCTCTGAAGACGCCTCCTTCTCGGCGCCCGGCGGGTACGGTTGCGGCAGCACGAGCTGCAGCAGCGAGCCAGGCAGCGGCGGGAGCGGGCGGCGTCGATACGACGCGGTCCAGCCAGGGGGGGCGGACCGTCCGGGCTCGCGGCCTCTCTCTGGAGGGTCAAGTGGCGCTCCAGTATCCCCCTCCTCCTCGTCCACCTCCGGCTACACGACCTACGGAGGCGGCGGCAGCAGCGGTTATCCCAGCGGTTGCTACTGCGGCGGCGCGTGCGGTGCGACCACGGGTACGGCGGCGGCAGCGGCGACGATTGCGGATGAGTTGGGCGAGGGGCCGGAGGGCGTGTTGGTGGAGCTCCCGATGGGCAGCCGGCTGCAGCTCGATCTGCTGTCGACATGGGGCGATCCCTACTACGTGGGCCTCGCGGGTATTGAGATCTTTGACGAATCTGGAACGAAACTCGAGGTGGGCGCAGGCGCGAGTCGCGTGTGGGCCGAGCCAAGAGACGTGAATGTGAGTCATAACCCGATATGGGGTAGAGTAACCGTTTGGGTTGACCCTTTGCTTTCCGACTCTACCGTAAACCCGATGCTAGTACTCATCACGGTTAGCAATACCATTTTTTTTGTTTTCCCTATATTTCAGGTGATGCCCAAGTGGGGTTTCCCTTTTTACCGATTCTACCTTACAGGTGCCCGGTGCGTCTAATTGAGTCGACTTCGAGTTTCCTACAATCAAAACGACGAACTTCTTAGTCGAAACTCGCTCATGTGCACGAGCAAAGCGAATTTACCTATGGCGGTTAAATAGTAGCTGCATGGCACCTTTAAAAAGCCGATGCTAGTACTGGTAACGGTAAGCAATAACATGTTTATGTATTTTATTTTTATCAGGTGTTAGACCCTTAGCCCTTCGTTTGGGTTGAACCTTTTTACCGATTCTATAAGTACTGTACACCGATGCGAGTACCGGCAACAGTCAATACTAAGATTAGTTATGTTCTCCTCTTTTCTGTATGTTAGGTGTTACCCGAGTACGCGTCGCTCCCAGAGCACCGGTGTTAGTACTCGTAACGGTTTACAATAGCATATATCCGTCTTCCCTCCTAGTAATGTGCATTGCTAGCTCGTTACTAGCTCAGTACTGGCCTAGTAGTGCACTATGTGGCTAGTAGTGCAATTACTTTGGTGTTGCCTAGTATCTCGGTTTACCCGAGTTTTCTTGTTGACTGATCCTCCTGTATTTCAGGTATTGCCCGAGTACGCGTCGCTTCCCGAACACCGACGCGACCCGCGCGTCGCATCAAATGTGTTCGACGGACACTACGCGACCTGCGACGACAAGCATCTCTGGCTTGCTCCTTTTACACAGGTGATTCATATTTACACATGTACATTCATATAGATATAGATATAGATAGATAGATATATATATATATATGCAGATATATATATGTACATGTATGAGTTTTCTTTTCAGGACCTAACCCCAATCTTCCTCCTTCCGAGCATAGGGACATCGCGACTTATTCGGCGTCGACATGGCGGCGCCTATAGATATGTGTTTATACATATAAATGTATATATATATACCTCAATGCATGCATGTATTTGTGTTTAGAATCTAAGCCAGCCCCCCATGTGATTCGTCGGGCCAGCGCAATTTGTTCGGCGTCGATTTTGCGGCGCCCGTCCGAGTTTCGATGATCCTATATATATATGTATACATATATACAACTATATGCAAATATAAGTATATATATATGTATGTATACATA
>Ga0209491_10006901_pt1 | contig 15358 bp, 11 predicted proteins | sample BON02_FD_187213 | JGI IMG/M metagenome (GOLD analysis project Ga0209491, IMG submission 187213) | Freshwater microbial communities from Lake Bonney liftoff mats and glacier meltwater in Antarctica - BON-02 (SPAdes) (version 2) | ecosystem: Environmental > Aquatic > Freshwater > Ice > Glacier...
GGGGTGGAGCGGGTGGAGCCGGGGGTGGAGCCGGGGGTGGAGCGGGTGGAGCCGGGGGTAAAGCGGGTGTGGCCGGTGGTGGAGCCGGGGGCGGAGCCGGAGCCGAGTTCGAGTTTGAGTCCGCGTGCGGGCGGGGGTCCAGGCGCTGGCGAGGCGGCGCTCGAGCCGTGGCTCGCGGGGTACCAGCACGGGCTGTGGAGCCGGTCCAGCAACGACGCCTTTACGCGGCGCTTCTCGTGCGCCAAGGAGTGCCCCGAGGGCGAGTTCGACGTGGCCGAGGCCAGTGCCTGGGTGGACGGCTACAGGCGGGGCGTGTACGAGCCGCGCGGCCTGCGGGAGCCCGGCCTGGACGCGGTGCCGGACCAGGCGCGGGCGCTGTGGGCCGCGCTCGGCGCACGGCGGCGCGAGCGCTTGGCCGCCTCGGCAGGCAACTGCCGGTCCGACCGGCTGGCGCACGTCCAGCTGGTGATGGCCTACGAGCTCGAGACGGCGCGCGCGACGCAGGTGAGCGCGGCCGCGGAGCGCGACGAGCTGCAGTGACAGGTGCTGCTGCCGAGCATGCCGCGCGCGTGGACGACGCTCGGGCCGGCGTGGGAGACGGCGTCGCTGGCCGAGCTGGCCTACCTGACGCTGCTGGCCAAGGGGTCGGCGGTCGGCGAGCTGGCGGCGGGGTTCGAGGTGGTGGGCGCGCGGCGCTACAGCAACGTGATGGCCGAGGAGGACTATGTGCTCTCGTTTCGGCACCTGGGCGAACGCCACCCGGCGGTGCCCGGGAACGAGCTCAACGCGCCGCGCTTTGTGGCGCCCCGGTGCGGCAGCCTGCGGCAGTTGCTGCTCTGGCACGGCTGCGGCGCAGTGGACGGGGCGGGGCTGGCGCAGGGCGGCGCGGGCCCCGGCCACGCCGACTCGCCCAACCACTCGTGGGTTTGGCCGCGCGAGTGCGTGGGTGGCACGCCGGTGGTGGGCCGTCAGACGCGCACGGCCACACGGCTCGCGGGCACGCTCCGGCTGGGCGGCGAGCCCTGCGAGGCGCGGCCCGTCTGCGGCCCGTGCGGCGCGCCGGCCTGGTCGGGCCCGCGCGCCGCACGCGGCGTGCCATGCGCGCAGGTGATGCTCGTGCGCACCGCCCTGGGGCCCTCGGCGGCGACTGCGATGGCGAGCAACGCGGGCCATGAGTCCGCCCTCGACGGCGACGACGTCTTCATCTTTGACGCGCGCAACCTGCTCCCGGCCTATGTGCTGCTGCTCGTCCCCGCACCGGTGTCACCGGCCGCCGCCGCCACCGCCGCTGCCGCCGCCGCCGCCGCCGCCGCCGCCACCGCCGCCGGCGGCGGCGGCGGCATGGCCGGCGGCGGCGGCGGCGGCCCGTCTGGCCGAGCCGGCCGGCGGCGGCGCTGCCGCCGGCGCCGGCGGCGCCGCCGGCGCAGGGACCGCGGCGGCGCTCGCGGCGCTGCGGGCCGTCCGCCGCAAAGTCTCGTACCCGTCGTATCCTCGCGACGCAAACAGCCCGGTGCACACCTGCTTGCCCGGCGTGCCAGTGGGGCGCGCCGCCTTGGCCACCGGGGAGGACACCGACCTTTCGCCGTTGCTCGAAGCGGTGGTGGAGGACAACCTGTCCATGAACGCTGCCGAGCGGCACGCGCACCTCGCGCTGGCGGCAGCGCGCGCCGCCCGGCTGGCACTGGTGGCGCGCCCGTGGGATGACTGGGGTGCGCTGCTGGTCTGCCGCGACATCTTCCCGCGGCGGCACGAGGGCGCGGGCCGCTGCATCCACCGGCATATCAACCCGGGCGCGGCGCCGGCGCTCAAGGCGGCGGCGGCGGCGGCGGCGGCCGAGGCGGCGGCCCGCGGGCCGGGCGCCGTGGCCGACGCCATGGCCGTCGCGGCGGCGGCCGCCGCCGCCGACGCCACCAGGCGCGCCCCGTCGCTGATGGCGACGCTGCAGGGCTTGCTCGGCGTCGAGGCGCAGGTGCGCTACGTGCACACGCCCGAGCTGCGCCACTTCCTCATCAAGGCGGCCCAGGCGATCCAGACCCACCGGCTCGAGCTGCTCTGGACCCAGTCCATCGGCTCGGTGGGCGAGCAGGCGGTCATGAGCGGCACGTGGATGGCGCGGCAGCTGCTGCCGACGCTTGAGGTGCCGCCGCCCAAGCGGCCGCGCGCGCCGTCGCTGCGGGGCCGGCGCCCCGGCGCGCCGTTCGAGGCGCTCGAGGAGATCGAGTACCGGCCCATCTCGCTGCTCTACGCGGTGCTCGTGCGGCGCGCCGACGCCTTGGACGCGCCCCTCTTTGTGCGTGGCCGGATGCTCGACCCCGTCGAGGAGCGCCTGGGCGGGCCGGCCGGCGACGGCGACGGGCGTGCGTCATTTGCGCACGGCGACTGCGCGCAGGCGGCGCAGGACCAGGGCGCGCGCGGTGCGGCCATGTGCAGCGCCGAGCCGTCTGAAGAATACAAAACTCTGGCTCCGCTACTCTTCCTACAGTACTGATCGGGGTGCCGAGGCGCGGGGGCCGCGCCGGTGTGCGCGCGCGGTTCAACGGGGTGGGGGTGCCGCGCTGCGCCTGCAGGTGCACCCCTGGGGCTGTGCGCATGGCGCAGCGTGGGAGTGAGCTTGCCCGGCGGGGAGCGACGCGAGAGATGGCGGGCAGCTTGGGCCAGGTAGACCTCGACGGCGGTGCGCGCGCGTGTGCGTTCAGCATGTCGGGCCCTGCGTCGGCGCCGCGAGCTGCGGCGGGCCGCACATAGGTACCATGTCTGGAAGGTCGCGAGTGCCGACGTGTGCGTGTGCGTGTGAACGACTCCCCCCCACACAGTCATATAACGTGCACGTGCACCACGATGTGAAGCGGGGGGGGGTCAGACTGGGGAGGGGGGTCCCGGGAGGGGGGGGGGCAACGCGATTCGACATGCCAACCGGGGACAAGGAAGCCAAAAAACGCCAAGCGTCCAGAGTGCGAGCACGACGGGTGCACGACAGTACCATCCTTTGCTGCGCCGGGCCAGTCGGCCCGCGTCTGCAAACGGCACATTCGGGGCGGCGATGTGGAAGTGAAACGTCGAAAGTGCGAGGGTGACGGGTGCATGAAGAATCCGTGCTGTGCGATGGCTGGCGAAACGGCTCGCTTCTGTGTCAAATGCAAGGCGATGGGCATGGAGGACGTTCGCAACACGCGCTACCTGTGCCAATTCGGCAGGTGCAAAAGGCAGGGGCATTTCACTGACGCACGGGGGCGCATCTGCAAACGCCACGCGCCGCTGGGGATGCCAAGCATCCATCCCAGCTGCGAGGTGTCTCGGTGCACGACGCATCCGTCGTTCAACTTTCCTGGTGAAACTCGCGGGGTACGTTGCAAGGGGCACCAAGAGCTGGGTATGGTCAACGTCATCGGCCGCATATGCGGACACCCTGGGTGCACAATCCGCCCGTGTTTTAGCGCAATCTGCGAGACGGGCAGGGTGCTCTGCGTCAAGCACAAGGACGACAACATGGTCAACACAGTCAGCCGGACATGCGAGTTCGATGGCTGTACGATCCAACCAAGTTTCAACTTCCCGGAGCACAAACGGGGGCGCTTCTGCTGTAAGCACCAATTGGACGGCATGAAAAACGTATGCAGCGTGTCATGTCAGGAGGCCGAGTGCAATCGGCGTGCGCGCTACAACCTCCCCGGTCTCCGCGCGTCGAAGTGCTTGCGGCACATTGTCGTGGGCATGATCCGCAACCCGCGGCGCCGATGCAGCGAGTGCGAGGAGTGGAGCACCCACGGCCGCACAAGCGCGGTGCGCTGCGAGGAGCACCAGCTTGACAAGGACTTCAACCTGGTGGAGCGGGAGTGTAATGGTTGCAAGTTGCTCGACATCTTGGCGAGCAACAACCTCTGCGCGTGCTGCGACCCCCAAGCGCACAACAAACGCCCGCGCCTCGCCAAGCAGGACGCCGTGGAGCACTTGCTGAAGATCCACCTCTCAAAGTACCCGCCCAACTTGATCGACCGCATCCCGGATGAACTTCGGGTCATTCTCGCCCGCGAGCGGCCCGACTTTCTCTGGCGACGTGGGCACCTGGTGGTCATCCTTGAGGTGGACGAGGATCAGCACAGTGGGCGACTCTGTGACTGCGAGCAGATACGGATGTTCAACATCCTACAGGCGATGGGTACACGCACACTGTGGCTCCGGTACAACCCGGACCAGTACAAGTGCCTGGGCAAGCAGGCCAATCCCGCCGTCCGCGTCAAGACCCTGTGCAAGGTGCTGCAGCGGGCGCTCGAGGCGACCTCAGAGATCGCGCTCGCGCTCGCGCTCGCTCGCTCGCGCTCGCGCTCGCGCTTGCTCGCGCTCGCTCGCGCTCGCTCGCCTCGCTCGCCTCGTTCACTGTTGCTTGCGCTCGCTCATCTCTGAACACGCGCGCGCTGCTCACTGCGCTCGCTGCGCTCGCTGCGCTCGCTGCGCTCGGCACGTCTGGCCCCTGGTGGCACGTGCACATGTGCCCATTTGCGCCGAGTCCACAACTGTAATGCCTCGCGGCACACGTACCCGTGCCAACTCGTGTCTAGTCCACAACTCTAGCGCCTGGTGGCACGTGCACCCGTGCCCATTCGCGTCAAGTCCACAACTGTAACACCTGGTGGCACACGTACCCGTGCCAACTCGAGTCTAGTCCAACCTTTGGCTCCTGGCCGCACCCGCACCCGTGCCCCTGGGTCACGCACACAGACCCCTGGTCGCACCCGGCACCCCTGGGTTGGCCGCTCGCGCGTACCCGCGCCTCGGGTTGCACCGACTCGCTGCGCTCGCTGCGCTCGCTGCGCTCTGCCATTCCTTGGCGCGCGCCGCTCGCGTCTAGTCGACACGTCTGGCCCCTGGTGGCACGTGCACCAGTGCCCATTCGCGTCGAGTCCAACCTGTACCCACTCAGTCCACCCCTCTCGCGCCTGGCCGCACACACACCCATGCCCCTGTGTGGACCCATGCGCACCCCTGGCCGTGCACACACCCTCGTTGGCTCACTTGTGTCTACTCGCGCTCGCCCTGGTGGAACCGCTTGCTCGCGCTCGCTCTCGGGTGCTCCGACGTTGCACGCCCGCGGCGCCACCGGTCGCGCGCTTCCCCCGCTCCCCGACTCGCACGCTCGCGGCGCCACCCCACCCATTGCGGCGCCACTCCCCGGCCTCGCCCAGTCACGATGCCACTCCCCGCCCTCTCCCCACGCGCCCCCACCCCCCTGGAAGGGGCTCCACCCCGGCACCTACTCCCCCTCACGCGCACCCTGCGCCACGCGCCGTGCACAGCCCCTCTCGCTGAACGCGCCGCGTGGCGCGGTGCACGGGGTCGCCCGGCTCGACGCGAGCGCTTGCGTCGGGTCGCCCCCTTGTGCACGGGGTCCCTCGGTCTCAATCGAGGTCTTCCACCATGTGGTTGAAGTGGTGGTCCATCTCCGCTGCGGTGCAGAGGGCAGCGCCACCGCCGGGCGGAGTCACCGCGAACGATGGACTCTGGTCGAGGTGCGCAACGATGGAGCACGTGTAGCCGCAGACGACGCCCTGGTAGGCTTCGCGCGTAGACAAGCCCCAGTTGAGGACGACCCTGAGTTACTGCTCGGTCGAGGCGGAGCTGTGGACCTGAACCTTGTGCGGTGCCGGCGCCGAGTGTGCCGAGTGCGCCGAGTGGTCTGGAGGCGCCGCGTCCACGAGGGCTGACTCGGCCGCCGCCGTTTGTGGGGCCTCCGTAGGCAGGGCCACCGGAGCCGGAGTCGGGGTCGAGGCCGCTGGGCTAGCCGCATGCGCCACGGTGGGGGCCGGCGTCGGGCGGAGCGCCGAGGCCTAGGCGGGCGGGGTGGATGCGCGGTGCGCGAGGCTCGGCGTGGCCGCGTCCGCGCGCGACGTGGCCGCGTCCACGGGCCGCTGGGCCACGCCCGCCGGTGTCGACGCGCGGTGCGCCTTGGGCCTGCGCTTGCGCGATGGCGTCGAGTTGGACGGGGTCGAGTTTAGCTCGACTGGGGGCTCGCCGCCCGCCTCGGCGCTCCTTGCGCTCCGCGCTCGCTGCGCTCGGCGCTCGCTGCGCTCGGCGCTCCCCTCGGCGCTTGGCACTCGGCCAGCCCTGGGTGCGCCCCCTTCGGGGCCAGTCCACAACTGCGCCAACGCGGACGCAGTCGCCACGGGGGCCTCGGGGGCGGTGGTCGCCGGGGCCGGAGCGGCCTCGGCCACGGCCAACTTGGCGGAGTGGGTAATCAGGCAACGCGCCAGCACCGACATCTGCGGAGGCGACACCTCGATAGCGGTACTGCGGGGGCCGCACAGCAGGGTGGACAGGATATCGAGCGCTTCGTGGACCCGCGCTGGCGTGCCCGTGCAGTCGTATTTGCCAGGCATGGCACCAACTCCCGCATCGAAGGCAGGTCGGAGGAGAGCAACGCGCGCAGCTGCTGGGCGGTGCAATTCCACCGCAGCGCCGGCCCCGGCGGGGGGGCCCGAGTTGGGCCCCCGTCGTCACCCTCGCGCCGCCGCTAGCCCGAGTTCACCGCGCGCGCCCTGCGGCCCACATCTCGAGCGGCTGGAGCAGGGCTGTGTATCGTTGGTCGGGTCGATGGCAAGGAGAGCGGGGCGCGGCCCGGTCTGCCCCCCCCCTCTCCTCGGGGGGGGGGGGGGGCACGGCACGACACGGCGCCCGCGCCCGCGCCCGTGGCACGTGTGGGTGCGCCCCGGCCAGGGTTGATACGCGTGGCGGGGCTGCGGGCTCAACGGGTCAGGTTCCACCCCGCTGGGTGCACCCCAACGGGGCGGGGTCGACCCCGTGCGCCACGTGGCACAGCGCGCAGGCGGCGCGCACGGCGCAGCATGTGGCACGTCGCCCCGGCGCCCGACCCACGTCTGCGGCCCACGTGCCCGACGCGGGAGAGCGGGGCGCGCGCGGGGGAGCTGCCGCCGCGGCAGCTCCCCCCGACAGGGGCAGCGCCAGACCCTGGATGCACACGCGAGGTTCACACGGGCACCGAGCTGCCGACGCGGCGGTGGTGCCGGTGCGTCCGGTTCCGGTTCGGGCGGGGAGACCCTTCAGGGGTAAACAACGAGTGCACAGCGACGCGCTGGGACAGGGTGGGGGAAGCTCGGGGCAGTCTCGGCATTACAAGGTACACCCCGACTCCCCCGTGCTGTGCACTTATCACGCTCCGACACACACTGGCAACGAGCTCCGTGTCGGGGACTCGGCGGGCCGCCCCCCAGTCCGACGCGCTTTCGCCGCGGGCATGTGGTGAACGGGTGGACCTTGCCGCTGCACCATCGCCCGCCCGGTGCCTGCGGTCGTTGCACAGGTCAACGCTGCCCCCAGCCGCCGCCAACGCTCGCACTTCACTCGACTCACTCGAGGCCTGCTACCAGGCGGTGGAAGTGGTCGTCCAGATCGCGGTAGCTGGAGAGGGCGGCACCGCCGCAGACCGAAGTCACCTCGAAACCGGGCCGCTGATCGCCGCGCAGCACGACTGAGCACTTGTAGCCGCTGATGACGCCCTCGAACGGCTTGTGGCGGACCATGCACCAGCGGATGACCCTTGTGACCGGGTTGTCGGTGTATGCGGCGGGCGGCCGACCCCGCGGCGGCGGCGGCGGGGGGGGGCGCCTCGGCCGCCTCGGCGGCGGGGTCGGCGTGCCCAGGGCAGCCGGCGCAGCCGTTGTCGGTCCGTCCACGGGTGCCGTGCCGCCCACGGCGGTCGGCGTCGGTCGGTCCATGCTCGCCGGGTTGACAGCGGCGCGCCCCACTGGCACGCCGGGCAAGCGGATGTGCACCGGGCCGTTCGCGTCGCGATGATACGACGGGTACATGACTTTGCGGCGGACGGCCCGCAGCACCGCCGAGTCGGCCGCCGAGTCGGCCGCCGAGTCGGCCGCTGAGTCGGCCGCCGAGTCGGCCGGTGCCGGCGCGCGTGGCGCGGGCGCCGGGTTGTGCGTGGGCGCCGTGTCGACCGAGGGGTTGCACGCGGGCAACGCGGGCACGCGTGGCACCACGGGCGGCTGCGGGGGCTTGGGTCCCTTGGGCCCCTCGGCGGCCGCCGAGTCGGCCGCCGAGTCGGCCGCCGAGTCGGCCGCCGAGGCCGCCCTGCCGGCCGGTGCCGGCGCGCGTGGCTCGGGCACGGCTGTACCCTCCGGGTGGATGAGGCGCCCAAGGAGAATCAGCACGCGGGGGAAGGCGGTCTCCCACAGGGCGTCTGGGGCGTAATAGGGCCGGAACCGGACCGCGACGCAAAGGCACGCCGTGGCGATGTGGCCGGCCACGCGGGGCGGTAGGCCGCCCAGCAGCTCCTGCACGTGGTCGATCTGCGGGGGGTTCGGCACCAGGGCGACCACCAGGGGGAAGCACACGCCCCGGAGCAAGTCGCTCCGCGCCCAGCGCCGCAGCGGCTTGCAAGAATCGGCGCAGGCGGCCTCGGCCCTCGTGTGAAACAGCGCCCGCTTGGATGCGGCGGTCCGCGGCGTGGGCGCCGCTCTGGGCGCCGTGCTCGCCGGCGTTCGCCCAAGCTCCGCCATGGCGGCTGCGACTGCAATGTTCTGCGTAGCCAGCGAAGGCGCCGGCGGCCCACACGGCGCCGCCCCCGTCGGCGGCGCCGGGTCCGAGGGCGCCGAGGGCGCCAGCGCCGGGTCCGAGGGCGCCAGCGCCGGGGCCGAGGGCGCCAGCGCCGGGGCCAAGGGCGCCAGCGCCGGGGCTGAGGGCGCCAGCGCCGGGGCTGAGGGCGCCAGCGCCGGGTCCGAGGGCGCCAGCGCCGGGTCCGAGGGCGCCAGCGCCGGGTCCGAGGGCGCCAGCGCTGGGGCCGAGGGCGCCAGCGCCGGGGCCGAGGGCGCCAGCGCCGGGTCCGAGGGCGCCAGCGCCGGGTCCGAGGGCGCCAGCGCCGGGTCCGAGGGCGCCAGCGCCGGGGCCGAGGGCGCCAGCGCCGGGGCCAAGGGCGCCAGCGCCGGGGCCGAGGGCGCCAGCGCCGGGGCTGAGGGCGCCAGCGCCGGGTCCGAGGGCGCCAGCGCCGGGTCCGAGGGCGCCAGCGCCGGGTCCGAGGGCGCCAGCGCTGGGGCCGAGGGCGCCAGCGCCGGGGCCGAGGGCGCCAGCGCCGGGGCCGAGGGCGCCAGCGCCGGGTCCGAGGGCGCCAGTGCCGGGGCCGAGGGCGCCAGCGCCGGGTCCGAGGGCGCCAGCGATGTGGCCGAGGGCGCCAGCGCCGGGGCTGGCGGCGCGACGTCTGGCGGCGCCGCCGCCATCGAAGGCGCCAGGGTGGAGGCTGGTGGCCCAGGCGGCGCCGAGCCCAACGGCGCGGAGCTGTGCGGCGCCGTGGCGCGCTGCGTGGCCGGTTGCGCCAGGAGCGCCTCAATCCGGGGGAAGGCGGTCGGCCACAAGGCGTCTCCCGCCCAGTGCAGGTAGAGCGCGGTGGTCACGTGGCAACATGCTGCGACGAGCTGGTTGGCCAACCGCTCGTCGTCGGCCCGGATGGCCGCCAGGTTCCACTGCGCGTGGAGCGAGTCCGAACGTTGCTCGCCGCGCGCCAGTCGCACATTCTGTTCCACCAGAGGGAAGCAAACCGTCTGCAGCAAGTCCTGCCCCGCCCAGCATTGGAGCGCCTTGGCCGCAGTCACACAGCCCACCTCCGGTGCCGCGGTCCGCTTGGCCGCGACAAGCCGCTGGACCTCGGCCGCGTTGGCCTTGAGTGCGGCACAAGCCCGCTTGGCCGCAGCGACTTGCCGCGTTGCGCCAGGATCTGCACCAACGCCAACGGGGCGGCCATCGGCAGCGGTTGGCGTGCGCAGCGCCGTGGCCGTGGCCATGGGTTGCGTAGTCGACGGGGGCAACTCGGCCACTTCGGCCACTTCGGCCACGGCGGCCTCGGCGGCCTCGGCGGCCTCGGCGGCCTCGGCGGCCTCGGCGGCCTCGGCGGCCTCGGCGGCCTCGGCGGCGGCGGCCTCGGCGGCGGCGGCCTCGGCGGCGGCGGCCTCGGCAGCGGCGGCTACGGCAGCGGCGGTCTCGGCCTCGGCAGCGGCAGCCCCAGCAGCGGCGGCCACGGCCTCGGCAACGGCGGCCTCGGCAGCGGCGGCCTCGGCGGGGGCCCCGGCGGAGGCGGGGGCGGAGGCCTCTGTAGAGGAGGGGGTAACCCTAACCCCCGAGACGACCGCGTGGGCGGTGGTCACAACTTGCATCGCGCCGACAAGCAGGTAGCGCACCGCCTCGAGCAGCCAAGGCGCCGACGAGTCGGGGACGACGAGCAGTGTGGACAGGGCCCGCAGCGCGACTTGAGCCGCGTCTTGTGCGCCATTGCCGTCGCCAGTCACCAGGTGCGGCACCAACACCCGCAGCTCAGACAGGTCGCGAGACAGCAGTGTGGACAGCTGATGGGCGGTGCAAGTCCACGGCGGCGCCGGCGGCCGAGCTCAACCCGGTTCGTCGCCACCCTCGCGCCGACGCTTGCCGGCCGCACCTGAGGCAGGTGAACCGGGTGAGTCGGGCCGCACGCACCGCCCCGGCGGCGCCCGGCGGCGCACACCTCGAGGGAGCGCGGCAGTGCCGGCGTCCATGTCGTCGTCAGGTTGACCCATCCCAGTTTGGTAGCGGGTATTGACCCCCCCCCTCCCCCGTGGCTGGGGGGGGGGGGCACAGTGCTGTGCCGTGCCCGCCCCACGCGCGACCCGGCGCGCGCCCCCGTGCAAGTGCAAGCACGAGCGCGCCGAGGGGGCCGTGTCCGTGGGTTCACCGGGAAGAACCGAGGAGTGCAGGTGCGCGCGCCTGGGTCTGGGCGGCCAGGGGTGCGCCTGGGCCTGAGCGGCCAGGAGTGCGGCGAGCGCCTGGGCCTGAGCGGCCAGGGCGGCGTGCGCCTGGGCCTCACCGGCCAGGGCTGCGGCGTGCGCAGTGCTGCAGCGTGCCACGGCGAGCAGCATTCAAATACTACCTACCAAGGTGGCCAAGGGGTTCCCGTGTTGGGCACAGCTCCGTGTGCTGCTCCGTGTGCTGCTCTGTGTGCTGCTCCATGTGCGGTGTGGCAATGTTTGGGCCCAGGGGCGACTTCCGTTGAAGCCGCCGGAGTGGTTGAACCAAGTGTGTGTGTGCTGGGGACAAGTGTGCCGTGGCCAGTGGAGGCAAGTGTGCCGTAGCCAGTGGGGGCAAGGGTGCCCTGGTCCAGGCAAGTTTGATGGCGAGTCCTCTCAACTGCGTTCAGCACAACAGAGAGCGGGTCGCTGCGCTGCGGATCGGCGAGATCCGTCGAGTTCATTTGGTGACCTCGCGTCGGCTCATGCCCGTGTGTGCGCCTACGGGTGTGGACCCAAAAGACGCGGCAGGGGCGGGGGTCGGTGGCAGTCTCAGGTGCCGCCACGGCGGGTGTACCTGACGCCAATTCAGAGTCAACCAGCCAATTCAGAGTCAACCAGCTTGTTTCACGCTCGAACTGTGAAACTCCCTCGCACCCACTCCCTCGCTGGGTTACCCCTACCGCACTCCCTTGGGGGACCCCCCCCCCTCCCTGGCGCACGCGCGCGCACAGGTGGCGCATATGGACACGATGCGCGCGCACGCGACACGCGCACGCGCGCGCCACACGCAGCGCACGTGCGCACCACACGCAGCGCGCGCTACGCGCAGCGCACGCGCATGGGCATTCTACGCGGTGCAGGTCCCGTCTCGCCCCCAGCCAGAGGACTACCGCGGAGCGGGCCTGGAAGCTAGCGGCCGTGAAGGGTACATTCTTGTCGGCGATCCAAGCGTGCACTCCTTGCGCGGCGGCGTCGTACTCGTCCTGCAGTGGGCCGCGGTCGCAGCCACTCTCCAGAAGCCACTGTAACACATGCACATGCCCGCCATCGGCCGCGCCACACCACACACTGGCACCCCACGGCACACTTGGAATGGCGCGGAGCACCTTGAGCATCGCCATCTCCCCCGCTCCCACGGCCAGAGAGGCAAGCTCGGAAAGGTCCGTCTGGTCTGGGACGCGCGTCGCCATCCACTCTACAATGGGCACTGCACCGGTCGCCACCGCGCTCTCCATGATGTTGGTCGAGATGAAGCCGCCGCCCAGGATGCCACTTGCCCCAATGGCGGACCCCTTGGCGAGTTTGTCGACCGCGGAGCGCGGCTGCTTGTCGACCCACAGGGCGATCCAGAGAAATGCTGCCGACCAACCCTCGTTCGCCGCGGCGAGCGCAATGAAGCACGCCTGGCGGTACTGCTCCTCCCACGGCATCCGTTTAAACGCCCACTGCAGGCCCAGCATGCAGCGGCTTGCCGCGGCCTTGACCACCAGGGTGCCGCGCTCGATCGCGCGCGACCGCCGGGGTTTGCGCACGTGGAACTCGTTGTGGTAGTCGCACGGCCGGACCACATCGGTGCCGACCAGCGCCTTGAGCGCTTGGAACTCGGGCTCCTGGGTCGACAGCGCCCGGCAGGTGCAGGCCAGCCGACCGAACGCCTCTGGGGACGAGAGGGTGCGGATCATGCGCGCCAACACTGCATCCAGGTCGTAGATCATCGCGATTGGCGCTACCGGTCTCGGCTCGGGGGAAGCCGGTGTCCTGCGACGAACGGGCCGCAGCGGGTGAGGGAGGCGCATCCGACCGGCGGGCGGCCAACCCAGACGACCCGGCGCGGCCAGCCGAGGGCAGGGGGCAACCCGCGGGCCTGGGCTGCACACAACGTTGACCGCCTGGGCGGCCAGGGCAGCCAGGGCGGCCAGGGCGGCCAGTGCGGCCAGGGTGGCCAGGGCGGCCAGGGGAGGTGCAAGGCGCCTGGCGCGGCGCGGCGCGAGCTCCAGACCACCTGGCGAAGTTGGCCTAATTGGCAAAGTGGCAACAAGATCGCCATTCTATTTTGAAACCCCCTCAGCGATGGTTTTATTGTAAACAGGGTTACCCGGTTAAATTGGCCTCTGGGCCACCACCCCCCACCGCAATGGCGCCCTCCGGGGTGCGCTCTGCCCACCGGACACGCCGCTCGCTAGCGCCTCACCCCGGCTGCCATCCACGCACCCTGTACAGTTGTCGATCCTGTACTGGATGCGCGACCAGTCCGAGGGGCTGCTGCCGTTCTTCGTGCACATCGACGACAGGAGCGTCCTGCCGTTGCAGACGTTGAGCTCGGGCCCGCCGGCGCACCTTGTGCCGGCCGACCTCACACCGGCGGTGGACTTCAAACCCGAGCTGCACTGTCACATCGGCAACCCCGAGTCGTCTCCAGTGCGATCGCATGACCGACAGGCCACGTACGCGTCCGCCGCGAGTTTGCTCGACCCCGACGTCGGGGTGGGGTTGACTGCGGGTTAACCCTAACCCACCCGCCCCGCCGGGAGCCGTCGCCATGCGCGTGCGCATCGCTGGCCACGGGTTGCCCGGTGCCGTCGCGCTGCGGCTGCGGCAACCACAAGGAGGACAGCCTGCTCTTCTGCTACGTCGCGCACCCGGGTGCGTGCAGCGTGGCGACGCCGTCGTCCACCGCCCCGGGGCAGGCGTGGGTCCCGTGCAGCGTGCCGGGCTACCCGGACGACACCTTCTTCCACAAGCTCTGGACGCTGCGCAACGTCGGGCAACGGGGGGTGGCGGGGGTTGACCTGGGCGTCCTGTCCGCCTGGACCCGCGGCTACACCGGCCGCGACGTCACGGTGGCGGTGCTGGACGACGGGCTTGACGTGGCGCATCCCGACCTGCGCGCGAACGTCCGCGCGTCGCTCGGCCGGAACTGGAACGGCAAGGCCGGTGGAAGTGGCGCGGGCGATGAGCGCGACCCCTCGCCCGGTGCCAGCGACACGCACGATACCGCCGTGGCCGGGATGCTGGCCGCGACGGCCAAAAATAGCGCCGGTGTGGTCGGGGTGGCACCGGGCGCCACCCTGGTCGGGTTCCGCCTGATTGCGGCCCCCATCGACGCCCTCGACGAAGCGGAGGCCTTCCTGCTCCACAACGAGGTGGTGGACATCAAGTCGAGCAGCTGGGGCCCCATCGACGGCCAACTGGCGGGGCCGCACTCGCTGGTGCGCTCGGCGCTCGAGCAGAGCGTGCGGACCGGGCGCGGCGGCCGGGGCATGGTGCACGTCTTTGCGGCGGGCAACGGCGGCGCGCGGGACAACGTCAACAATGACAGCTACGCCAACTCGATCTACACCATCGCCGTGAGCGCCGTGTCGGCGGACGGCGTGCACCCATGGAACATCAAGCCCGGCTGTTGCATCCTGGTGTGCGCCCCATCCAGCGGCGCCAGGTACGGGCTCGTCACCACCGACGCCTCGCCGGCCGGCTTCGGCTACTCGGGTGCATCGGCCTACACCACCTCATTTAGCTACACATCGGCCGCGGCGCCGCAAGTCGCCGGTGTGGTTGCGCTCATGCTACAGGCCAACCCAGCGCTGGGGTGGCGTGACGTGCAGGAGGTGCTGATCGCGTCGGCGACGCAGGTCGACGCCTCGGACCCGGAGTGGCGGACCAACCAGGCAGGCTACCGGTTCTCGCCGTAGTACGGCGCCGGCCTGGTGCACGCCTGCCGGGCCGTCAGCGGCGCGCTCGCCTGGACACCCCTGCCCCCCCGGCGCACGGTGCTCGCCGCCGCAGACCCGGCGGCGGCGGCCCCCGCGTCCCTGGCGACCTCGAGCGGGGCGGTGCGCCTGCGGTTTGTCGCGGGTGACGCCCTGGCGCGCGTCGAGCACGTCGAAGTCGATGTGGACATCCGACACCCGCGTCGCCACGAGCTCAGTGTAGTGCTGACCTCGCCCCATGGCACCAAGAGTCGACTCGCGCAGCCCTTGGACGCGGACCCCTACTGGACCCGCGACTACATCGACTGGACGTTTTCGAGCGTCTTCCATTGGGGGGAGCGGGCCGAAGGGGTTTGGACCGTCGATGTGGAAGACTCCCTTGGTGGCATGGACTCGCCCGGCGAAGAGCGCAAAGTCGCGATCCGCCTCCACGTGGCCGACGAACGACCCGAGCCCAGTCCACCGGTGGAACCGCCCCCGCCGCCCCCGCCGCCCCCGCCGCCCCCACCGCCCCCGCCGCCCCCGCCGCCCCCGCCGCCCCCGCCGCCCGCACCGCCGTTGCAGGTGGAACCGCCGGCCCAGCAGGCACTCCAGCTGGCGTAACCGCCGCCGCCGTCGGCCCCGCCGCCGGTGCAGCCGCCGCCGACGCCCAACCCACCCCCACCACCCCGGTTGCCCCGGCCGCTCCACCCGCCGACGCAGTCGCAACCCGAGGCACAGCCCCGGCGCGTCACCCTCAGCGTGATCGCCGCCCTGTTGGTCCTAGGCCTCCTGGTGCAGCCGTTCCTCGCGGTGATGACAACTCTCTCGCAACGCCTCCGCGGGTCTGTGTGACCAACGCAGGAGGGCGACCCAGCACCCCCCCCCCCCCCCCCCCCC